>LNFM01001607.1_pt1 | contig 63686 bp, 56 predicted proteins | sample 596031 | NCBI WGS metagenome assembly LNFM01 (sample SAMN04254537, study PRJNA301005) | activated carbon metagenome | isolation source: dual media filters at the Ann Arbor, Michigan drinking water treatment plant | place: USA: Ann Arbor
TCCCCGCCGATGGGCGCGGCGCCCCCGCCGCCGCCGCGCCTGGCCGCCGCACCCCCGATCCCCGCCGTGCGCGCGCCCGCGGCCCCGCCGCCCCTGGAGCCCGACGGCCAGCCCCTGGCCCCGCGCGAGGTGCCGGCCCTGCCGCCGCCCGACCTGCTGGCGCCCGCGCCGCCGCCCGGGCCCACCCTACTCGCGCCCCCGGCGCGGGCGCGCTAAGAGCACGGCCATCGAGAGGAGGGCCACCATGGCCGACGAGTTCCACCGCATCCGGCGCCTGCCGCCCTACGTCTTCGCCGAGGTGAACGCGGCCAAGGCCAAGGCCCGTGCGGGCGCGGAGGACATCGTGGATCTCGGCATGGGCAACCCCGACAGCCCGACGCCGCCCCACATCGTCGCCAAGCTGATCGAGGCGGTGCAGGACCCGCGCACGCATCGCTACTCCATGTCCAAGGGCATCCCCGGGCTGCGGAAGGCGCTGGCCGGCTACTACGCGCGGCGCTTCGGCGTGGCGCTCGACCCCGAGACGGAAGTGGTCGCCACGCTCGGCTCGAAGGAAGGGCTGGCGAACCTGGCGCAGGCCATCACCTCGCCGGGCGACACGATCCTGGTGCCCAACCCGTCCTACCCGATCCACCAGTTCGGCTTCATCATCGCCGGCGCCACCGCGCGCTCCATCCCCTACACCCCCGACGACGCGATGCTGCGCGCCATCGTGCAGGCCTGCCGCCACTCGGTGCCCAAGCCCACGGCGCTGATCGTCAACTTCCCGTCCAACCCCACCGCGCTGCTCGCCTCGCGCGAGTTCTACAAGGAGCTCGTGCGGATCGCGCGGGAGAACGACCTCTTCATCCTGTCCGACCTCGCCTATGCCGAGCTGTACTTCGACGAGAACAACCCGCCGCCGTCGGTGCTGGAGATCCCCGGCGCGATGGACTGCACGGTGGAGTTCACCTCACTCTCCAAGACCTACAACATGCCCGGCTGGCGCATGGGCTTCGCCGCCGGCAACCAGCGGCTGGTCTCGGCGCTGGCCCGCGTGAAGTCCTACCTGGACTACGGCGCCTTCACCCCCATCCAGGTCGCCGCCGCCGCCGCGCTGAACGGCCCGCAGGATTGCGTGGCCGAGATGCGGACGCTGTACCGCGAGCGGCGCGACGTGCTGGTGAAGGGGCTGCACCAGGCGGGCTGGGACGTGCCGGCCTGCGAGGGCTCCATGTTCCTCTGGGCGCCGATCCCGGAGAGGTTCCGCCACCTCGGCTCCGTCGGCTTCTCCAAGCTGCTGCTGGAGAAGGCGAAGGTCGCCGTCGCCCCCGGCATCGGCTTCGGCGAGCATGGCGACGACCACGTCCGCATCGCGCTGGTTGAGAACAGCCACCGCATCCGCCAGGGCCTGCGCGGCATCCGCGAGTTCCTGAAGGGCGACAACGTCGCGCCTCTCGAAGCGGCGGTGGCCAAGTGACCGCCGCCCTCAAGCTCGGCATCGCGGGCCTCGGCACGGTCGGCGCCGGCGTCGTGGCGCTGCTGCGCCGCAACGCCACCCTCATCACCGCCCGCGCCGGCCGCCCGGTCGAGGTCGTCGCCGTCTCCGCCCGCGACCGCTCGCGCGACCGCGGCGTGGCGCTGGACGGGCTGCGCTGGCACGAGGACCCGGTGGCGCTCGCCGCCGACAACGACCTCGACGCCGTCGTGGAGGTGATCGGCGGCAGCGAGGGCCCGGCCCGCGCCCTCGTCACCGCCGCGCTGGAGGCGGGCAAGCCCGTCGTCACCGCCAACAAGGCCCTGCTGGCCACCCATGGCGTGGCACTGGCCGCGCTGTCCGCCCGCACCGGCGCGGCGCTCGCCTTCGAGGCGGCGGTGGCCGGCGGCATCCCCGCCATCAAGGCGCTGCGCGAGGGGCTGGCGGGCAACGCCGTCACCCGCGTCGCAGGCATCCTGAACGGCACCTGCAACTACATCCTCACCGAGATGCGCCTGAAGGGCCTGCCATTCGAGCAGGTGCTGAAGACCGCGCAGGACCTCGGCTACGCGGAGGCCGACCCGTCCTTCGACATCGACGGCGTGGACGCGGCGCACAAGCTCGCCATCCTCGCCGCGCTGGCCTTCGGTCGCCCGGTGGACCTCTCGGCGCTGCACATCGAGGGCATCCGCCACGTCTCCGCGCTCGACATCGCGCTGGCCGGCGAACTCGGCTACCGCATCAAGCTGCTGGGCATCGCGAGCCGGGAAGGGGAGGGCGTCACGGCCCGCGTGCATCCCTGCATGGTGCCGTTGGACAGCCCGATCGCCGCGGTGGACGGCGTGTTCAACGCCGTGCTGGCCGAGGGCGACGCGGCCGGCCAGATCATGCTGCAAGGCCGCGGCGCCGGCGCCGGCCCCACCGCGAGCGCGGTTGTGGCGGACCTGGTGGACCTCGCCCGCGGGCGCCACGCCCCGGTCTGGGGCAGCGAGGCGCCGCTGGACACCACCCCCGCCCTGCCGATGGCCCGCCACCGGGGCGCGGCCTACCTGCGCCTCATGGTGCTCGACCAGCCGGGCGTGATCGCCGACGTGACCGGCATCCTGCGCGACGGCGGCGTGTCGCTCGAATCCATGCTCCAGCGCGGCCGCGCCCCGGGCGAGGCGGTGCCTGTCGTGATGACCACCCACGAATGCGACGAGGCGCGGATGCAGCAGGCGCTCGCCCGCATCGCCACCCTGCCCGCCGTGCTGGAGAAGCCCGCGATGATTCGGATCGAGACGCTGTGATGCGCCGCGCATTGCTTGCCGTGGCGCTGCTGGCGCCCTTCGCCGCGCAGGCGCAGGAGACCCGGCTGCGCCTGGGCGAGTCCGCGACGGTCCGCCGCGCGCCGGACGAGGCCCATGCAGCCTTGCGCGCGGAGGGTCGCGCCGGCACGGCGGCTGCCGCACAGGCCGCCGTGAACCGCGCCATGACGACGGCGTTGGAGCAGGCTGGCCGCGTCCCGGGTCTGCGCGCCACCACCGGGCGCTTCGGGGCCACGCGCGGCGACGACACGCGCGCCCTGTGGGTGGCATCGCAGGTGCTGAGCCTGCGTGGAAGCGACGTGGTGGCGTTGGCCGAACTCGTCGGCACCTTGCAGGCCCAGGGGCTTGCCATCGATTCCATGGGCGCCGCACTTTCCGAGCCGGTGCGGCAGGAGGCGCGGGAGGAGGCGACGCGCCTCGCGCTCCGCGCCCTGCGTGCCCGCGCCGCGCTGGTGGCTGAGGAACTGGGCATGACCGTCTCCCACCTCGCCGAGGTCACGCTCGACCGCGATGCGGAGGAGCCGCGCATGGCGATGGCCTCCGCCGGCTACGACTCCCGCGCTGCGCGTCCGGCGGTGGCCCTCGCCGAAGTGCCCGTGACCGCCCGCGTCTCCGCCGACGTGATCCTCCTCCCCCGATGAACGAGAGCCCGACGATGAGCCAAGCCGAACCCGGCCAGGTGGTGGACCGCAACCTCGCCCTCGAACTGGTGCGCGTGACGGAAGCCGCCGCGCTCGCCGCCAGCCGCTGGGTCGGCAAGGGCGACAAGAACGCCGCCGACGGCGCCGCCGTGGAGGCCATGCGCCGCGCCTTCGACACGGTCGGCATCGAGGGCACGGTGGTGATCGGCGAGGGCGAGATGGACGAGGCGCCGATGCTGTTCATCGGCGAGAAGGTCGGCCTGTTCGCCAAGACGGGCGGCGGCGTGGTCGCCGACATCGCCGTGGACCCGCTGGAGGGCACCAGCCTGACCGCCAAGGCCGGCCCCAACGCCATGGCCGTGCTGGCGCTGGCCGGCAAGGGCGGCTTCCTGCACGCCCCCGACGTGTACATGGACAAGATCGCCGTCGGCCCCGACCTGCCGGCCGGCGTGGTGGACCTGGACGCCAGCCCCGGCGAGAACCTGCGCCGCCTGGCCGAGGCCAAGGGCGTGCCGGTCAGCCAGCTCACCGTCTGCACGCTGGACCGCGAGCGCCACAAGGACATCATCCGCGGCTGCCGCGAGGCCGGCGCGCGCCTCATGCTCATCCCCGACGGCGACGTGTTCGGCGTGGTTGCGGTGTCCCAGCCCGAGGCGGGGGTGGACATGTATCTCGGCTGGGGCGGCGCGCCGGAGGGCGTGCTGGCCGCGGCCGCGCTGCGCTGCATCGGCGGGCAGATGCAGGGCCGCCTGATCTACGAGGACGAGGGCCAGCGCGAGCGCGCCCGCGCCATGGGCATCACCGACCCCGACCGGAAGTTCAGCCTGGAGGAGATGGCGAAGGGCGAGGTGATGTTCGCCGCCACCGGCGTCACCTCGGGACCCATGCTGCGCGGCGTGCGCTTCGTGCCCGGGGGCGCGATCACGCATTCCATCGTGATGCGCTCCAAGACCGGCACGGTGCGCTACGTCGAGGGGCACCACAACTTCGCCGTGAAGCCCGCCGCGCCCTGATGGGCGACACCACCCGCGCCCTGGCGGGCGACACCTCCCGCTCCCTCGCGGGCGACACGGCGCTCGGGGTCGAGGCCAGCGTCACTGGCCGCCGCTGGGTGTGGCGGCCGCACGATTCGCGCCAGGCCGCGATGCTGGCGCAGCGCCTGTCCATGCCCGAGCTGGTCGGCCGGCTGCTGGCGGCGCGCCAGGTGTCCGCGGAGGCGGCCGAGGACTTCCTGGCGCCGACGCTGCGCGCCCTGCTGCCCGACCCCTCGCGCCTCGCCGACATGGACGCCGCCGCCTCGCGCCTCGCCGACGCCGCCCAGCGCGGCGAGGCGGTGGCCGTCTTCGCCGACTACGACGTGGACGGCGCGTGCTCGGGCGCGCTGATGGTCGAGGCGCTGCGCTCCTGGGGCGTGGATGTCCGCCGCGCCTACGTGCCCGACCGCATCGCCGAGGGCTACGGCCCCAACGCCGCGGCGCTGGAGGCGCTGATGGACGGTGGCGCCACGCTGCTGGTGCTGGTGGATTGCGGCATCGCCGCGCGCGACGTGCTGCGCGTGGCCGAAGGCCGCGCCGACGTGGTGGTGCTGGACCACCACAAGAGCGAGGGCGACCTGCCGCGCATCGCGGCGGCGGTGAACCCGAACCGGCTGGACTGCGCCTCGCGCCAGGGGCACCTCTGCGCCGCGGGCGTGGCCTTCCTCGCCGCCGTCGCCGCCCAGCGCGAGCTGCGCCGCCGCGGCCATTTCGGCGACACCCGGCCCGAGCCCGACCTGAAGCGCCTGCTGGACCTGGTGGCGCTGGCCACCGTCTGCGACGTGGTGCCGCTGGTGGGCGTGAACCGCGCCTTCGTGCATGCGGGGCTGCGCGTGCTGGCCGGCCGGGCGCGTCCCGGCCTGGCCGCGCTCATGGACGTGGCGGGCGTGAAGGAGGCGCCGGGCGCCTTCACCCTGGGCTTCGCGCTGGGCCCGCGCATCAACGCCGGCGGGCGGATCAGCGTGCCCGACCTTGGCCTGCGCCTGCTGCTGGAGCAGGACCCGATCGAGGCCCGCGCCATGGCGGAACGGCTGGACGCCGTGAACCGCCGCCGCCAGGAGGTGGAGGCCGGCGTGCTGCAAGGCGCGCTGGAGCTGGGCGAGCGCCAGCGCCAGGATGGCCACGCCGTGCTGCTGGTCAGCGGCGAGGGCTGGCACCCCGGCGTGGTCGGCATCGTCGCCGGGCGCCTGCGCGAGCGCTTCAACCGCCCCGCCTGCGTGGCCGGGGTGGATGGCGCGACGGCCAAGGGGTCCGGGCGCTCGGTGCCGGGGCTGGACCTGGGGGCGGCGGTGATCGCGGCGCGCCAGCACGGCATCCTGTCCGCCGGCGGCGGGCACGCCATGGCGGCCGGCTTCACCTTGGATCCCGGGCGCATCGCCGAGTTCCACGCCCACCTGGACGAGCGCCTGGCCGCCGCCCGCGCCCTGCCGGGCGTGGCGGAGCTGGTGCTGGAAGGCGCGCTGCACCTGCGGGGCGCCACGGTGGAGCTGGCGAAGCAGGTGGAGCGCCTTTCCCCCTTCGGCGCGGGCAACGACGAGCCGGGCTTCGCCATCGCCCGCGCCCGCGTCGTGAAGGCGAGCCGCGTGGGCAAGGAGGGGGCGACGGTCCGCGCCTTCCTGGAGGGCGAGGATGGCGGCCGCCTGAAGGCCGTGTGCTTCCGCGCCAAGGACGGCCCGCTGGCCGAGGCGCTGCTGGCGCCGGGGCAGGGGCCGCTGACGGTGGCGGGCCAGCTGCGCGTGGACCGCTGGAACGACCAGGACGGGGTGTCCTTGCACATCCTGGATGCCGCGCGCCTCGGCTGAGCCGGGAACGAAGCCGATACAGGAATATCATCCGGAAGGTCTGATCTCTGAAAGGAGACCCGCGCGCGGAACAAGGACAGAACTCTTTCCTACAAGGACATTAGTCCAGATTGCCACTTGCAAGGTTGTTATTCCCATCTTAATACTCGCGTAGGTTGTAGGACGTGGTTCCACCCGGACACCGATCCTGGCCTTTCGGGGACGACGATGACGCTTCATATTTCCTACGTGAATGACAAGCTCCGCCTGGACAACGAGGTCCGCCGCAGCCTTGCCGCCTGGCCGCAATGCCCGCCCGGCATGCAGCCATCCGCCAAGCAGCCCGGCACCTGGCTGCGCGCGCGGCCCGAGAATGGCCGCCCCGCCACCCAGCCCTGGCTGAAGATCCCCGGCGCCACCCGCCTGCGGACCCTGCCGGACGGGCTCTACCTCCACTTCTCCCCCCGCGCGGACGAGCCCTACGTGGACATCCTGTGCATCGAGGCGTGCGGCACCGTGCAGAACCTCATGGACAAGCGCTCGCGCTTCGCCCCCTCCGTCACCTCGCTGCTGGCGGTCTGCCCGGTGGACTGGCTCTGCGCCCCCGCGCAGGATGGCAGCACGATCCCGCGCTGGCGGGTGATCGGCATGCTGAAGCGCGAGCCGCGCGAGGCGCTGGTGGTCCCGGTGCGCGACGCCCGCGTGCTCTTCGCGCTGCGGCCCAAGGACTACGCCGGCTTCGCGCAGTCCCAGACCGCGCAGCCGCACGAGTTCTACTGCCCGATGGACACGCTGATCGACGCCGACCCGCAAACCCACCAGGGGCTGCGCGGCCTCATCTCCCGCGCCTCCATGGCCGCCAACTTCATGGAGCTGCCGAGCAACGACCGGCGCTGAGGCTCAGGTCAGCAGCGTCCACAGCATCCGCGAGGAGGTGATCGCCAGGAACAGCGCGAAGGCCCGCTTGAGCAGCAGCGGCGGGATGGAATGGGCGAGCCGCACCCCCCACGGCGTCGCGACGATCGAGGACGGCACGATCAGCGCGAAGCCCACCAGGTTCACCCAGCCCAGCGAGAAGGGCGGCCGCCCCTCCGCCCCCAGCCCCGCCAGCACGAAGCCTATCGTGGCGGGGACCGAGATGATCAGCCCGAAGGCCGAGGAGGTCGCCACCGCCTGGCGGATCGGCGTGCCGAACATGGACAGCACGGGCACCCCCACCGTGCCGCCGCCGATGCCCATCATGGCCGACACCGCGCCGATGAACCCGCCGATCCCCTGCCGGGCCGCGCCTTCCGGCAGGCGGTCCCGCACGCGGAAATCCACCCCCGTGAAGCCCATGTTCGCCGCCACGGCGAGTGCCACCAGCGCGAAGACCAGCGTCAGGCCTGGGCCCTTCATCACCACCGCCAGCGCCGTGCCCAGCAGCACGCCGACCAGGATGGAGGGCGCCAGGGCGCGAAGCAGCCCCATGTCCATCGCCCCCTTCGCCCGGTGCTTTCGGGCCGAGACGATGGAGGTGGGGATGATCGTCGCCAGCGAGGTGGCCACCGCCACCTTCATCTGCGTCGCCTCCGGCACGTCGAACAGCGGCAGGACGTAGAACAGCACGGGCACGATCACGATGCCCCCGCCCACCCCCAGCAGCCCGGCCAGCACGCCCGAGACGAGCCCGGTGAAGGCCATCGCGGCGGCGAGCGCCGCGAGCCACTGCCAATGTTCCATGTGGTCCCCGCCTTCCGCGCCCCGATGGGGTGCCATACCCTCGCCCCCCTGAACTGTCACGATGGCGAAGCGATTGCTCATCACCGATCCCTGGTTCTACGCGCTCGCCATCCCGGCCTTCCTGCTGACGGGCATCAGCAAGGGCGGCTTCGCCTCGGGCGCGGGCAACACGGGCGTGCCGCTGATGTCGCTGGCCATCCCCGTGCCGCAGGCGGCGGGGATCGCGCTGCCGGTGCTCTGCGCCATGGACCTGGTCGCCCTGCGCGCCTGGTGGCGGCGGTGGGATCCGGCGCTGCTGCGCGCGCTCCTGCCGGGGGCAACCTTGGGCATTGCGCTCGGCTGGGCCGCCTTCGGCTTCCTGCCGGACGGCGCGGTGAAGCTGCTGGTGGGCGGACTCACGCTGCTGTTCCTCCTGCGCACGGTGCTGTCGCGCGGCGACGCGGCCGGGGCGGCGCCGTCGGCGGCGCGGCGGTGGCTGCTCTCCGCCGGCTCGGGCTTCAGCTCCTTCATCGCCCATGCGGGCGGGCCGCCGATGGCGATGCTGCTGTTTCCCATGCGGATGCCGCGGGCCACGCTCTCGGCCACCACCGTCGCCTTCTTCGCCACGGTCAACTTCGCCAAGCTGCTGCCCTATGGCGCGCTGGGCGTGCTGTCCGCGCAGAACCTGCTGACCTCGCTGGTGCTGCTGCCGCTGGCGCCCCTGGGCATCCGGCTGGGGATCTGGCTGGCTTCGCGCCTGTCCGACCGCGCCTTCTACCGCGTGGTGCACGTGCTGCTGCTGGGCACCTCGCTCCAGCTCATCTAGGAAGGGATGGCGCGATGATGCTGGGCGTCCTCGGCGGGATGGGGCCCCTGGCCTCGGCGGAGTTCATGCGCCAGCTGACCCTGCTGACGCCGGCAGCCCGCGACCAGGACCACATCCCCGCCGTGCTCTGGAGCGACCCGCGCGTGCCGGACCGCACCGCTGCCCGCCTCGGTGGCGGGGAGGACCCGCTTCCCGCCCTGCTCGCCGGCCTGCGCGCCCTGGAGCGGGCGGGGGCCGGGGCCGTCGCCATCCCCTGCAACACCGCGCATGGCTGGTTCGACGCCATGCAGGCCGCAACCCCCCTGCCGATCCTGCACATCGTGGACGCCGCCGCCGCCGAGCTCGCGCGGCTCGCCGTGCCGGACGGCCCGGTCGGGCTGCTCGGCACCGCGGCGACGCTGGAGATGGGGCTCTACCAAGCGCGCATCGGGCGCGAATGCATCACCCCCGACGGCGCAGAGATGGCCCGCCTCGTCACCCCCGCCATCGCCCTGGTGAAGGCCAACCGCGTGGCCGAGGCGCACGCCCCCCTGGCCGAGGCCGCGCGCCTGCTCGTGGCGCGCGGCGCCCGCGCGGTCGTGCTGGGCTGCACCGAGATCCCGCTGGGCATCGCCGCCGGCCCCGCGCTGCCCTTCCCGGTGGTGGACACGGTGGCGGCCCTGGCGCGGGCCGCCATCCGCCATTGCCGTCAGACGCCCGGTGCCGCTGCCACGAACTTGGTCAGCAGGTAGGCGTCCAGCCCTTCCGGCCCGCCCTCGGAGCCGTGGCCGGAATCCTTGATGCCGCCGAAGGGCGTCTCGGCGACGCTGATGCCGAAGGTGTTGATCCCCAGCATCCCGCTCTCCACCCGCTCGGCCAGGCGCTGCTGGCGGTCGGCGTCCTTGGTGAAGGCGTAGGCGGCCAGGCCGAAGGGGAGGCGGTTCGCCTCGGCCACCGCCTCGTCCTCCGTCGAGAAGCGGTTGATCAGCGCCACCGGGCCGAAGGGCTCCTCCGTCATCATGCGCGCGCCCAGCGGCACGTCGGACAGCACGGTGGGGCGGAAAAAGAAGCCCTCATTGCCCATGCGCTCGCCGCCCGTGTGCAGCTTGGCGCCCTTGGCCACCGCGTCGCCGATGAAGGCGGTCATGGCGTCCACCCGGCGCGGATTGGCCAGCGGGCCCATCTGGATGCCCGCCTCCATGCCGTTGCCGATGGCCAGCGCGTTGGCGGCCTTCGTGAAGCTCTCCACGAAGGCGGCGTGGCGGCTCTCATGCACCAGGAAGCGGGTGGGCGAGACGCAGACCTGGCCGGCGTTGCGGAACTTGCCGGCCGCGGCCATCGCCGCCGCCTTCTCGGCATCCGTGTCGTCGAACACCAGCACGGGGGCGTGCCCGCCCAGCTCCATCGTCGTGCGCTGTGCCTTCTCGGCCGCCAGCTTCATCAGCATCTTGCCCACGGCGGTGGAGCCGGTGAAGGACACCTTGCGGATGACGTCGCTGGCCATGATGTGGGTGGACACCTCGCCCGGCACGCCGAACACCACCTGGATGACGCCGGGAGGGGCGCCCGCCTCCGTGATCAGCCGCGCCATCTCCAGCGCCGTGGCCGGCGTCTCCTCGGAGGGCTTGATGATGCAGGGGCAGCCGGCGGCCAGGGACGCCGCCATCTTGCGCGCCGGCGTGATGGCCGGGAAGTTCCACGGCGCGAAGGCGGCCGAGACGCCCACCGGCAGCCGGTGCACCAAGTGGCGCGTGCCCGCCCCGCGCGAGGGAATGATGCGGCCGTAGGCGCGCTTGCCCTCCTCGGCCATGAACTCGAACACGTCGGCGGCGGCGAGGACCTCCATCTTCGCCTCGGCGTGCGGCTTGCCTTCCTCCATGGTCAGCATGGCGGCGATGCGGTCGGCGCCCGCGCGCATCCCGTCGGCGACCTTGCGCAGAACGGCGGCGCGCGCGTAGGCCGAGGTGCCGGCCCAGACGGGCAGGGCGGCGGCGGCGGCCTCCAGCGCGCGGTCCAGGTCGCCCTTGGAGGCGTGGGGCAGGGTGCCCAGGCTCTGCCCGGTGGCCGGGTTCAGCACGGGCTCGCTGGCGCGCCCCTCGGCGCCGAGCCACTCGCCGGCGATGAGAAGCTTGAGCGCGGGATAGTCATGGGCCATGGGGCGATCCTCCGTTTCGGCGGCAGGATAGGGGCGATCGCCCTGGCCGGGTAGCGGGGGGCCTTCAGCCCCGCGTCAGCACTCGCAGCCCGGCGCCGGCGCGTGCGAGCCGCGGGTGATGTGATGGTCCACCCACTCGGCCACCAGCCGCCGCGCCTCGCCCACCGACGCCTCGGGGTGGTGGACGCGGTACAGGGTGGTGCAGGCCTGGAAGGCCGCGAAGTCGTTCTGGCCGACGTCGCGCAACTCCCGATAGGCGGTGACGACGGCACGCTCGCAGCGCCGGGCGATGTGGCTGTAGTCGCGACCCATGAGATCCTCCGAGTTGCGAATCAATCGCAACACGAGGGTAATCTAGCGATCCCTGAACACACGTTCAAGTGAGTCGCGCGTCACGCGCGGGAAACCGCCTCCGCGATCGCCTTGCCCACGTCCACCGTGCCGGCCTGGCCGCCCAGGTCGCGCGTGCGCGGGCCGCCGTCACGCAGCAGCGCCTCGATGGAATCGGTGATGGCCTTGGCCGCCTCCCGCTCTCCCAGGTGGTCCAGCATCATCGCACCCGACCAGACCTGCCCGATCGGGTTCGCCACCCACTTCCCCGCGATGTCGGGCGCCGAGCCGTGCACCGGCTCGAACATGGAAGGGTGGTCCTTCTCCGGGTTGATGTTGGCGGAGGCCGCGACGCCGATGGAGCCCGCCACCGCCGGCCCCAGGTCGCTCAGGATGTCGCCGAACAGGTTGGAGCCGACCACCACGTCGAACCAGTCCGGGTGCTGCACGAAATGGGCGCACAGGATGTCGATGTGGAACTGGTCCGTCGCCACCTCGGGGTAGTGCTTCGCCATCGCGTCGAAGCGCTCGTCCCAATAGGGCATGGTGAAGGTGATGCCGTTGGACTTGGTGGCGCTCGTCACCTTCTTCCGCGCGCGCGTCATCGCCAGTTCGAAGGCGTATTTGATGATGCGGTCGGTGCCCGTGCGCGTCAGGATGGATTGCTGGGACACGAATTCGCGGTCCGTGCCCGGGAACATGCGCCCGCCGACGGAGGAATACTCGCCCTCCGTGTTCTCGCGCACCACGTAGAAGTCGATCTCGTGCGGCGCGCGGTCGGCCAGCGGCGTCTTCACGCCTGGCAGCAGCTTGCAGGGGCGCAGGGACACGTACTGGTCGAAGCCGCGCCGGATCGGGATCAGCAGGCCCCAGAGGGAGACGTGGTCCGGCACGCCGGGCCAGCCCACCGCGCCCAGGAACACCGAGTCGCTGTCACGCAGCTGGTCCAGCCCGTCATCGGGCATCATCTTGCCGGTCTTGGCGTAGGTCTCGCAGGACCAGTCGTAATGCGTCAGCGCCAGGTCGAAGCCGAAGCGCCGCGCGGCGGCATCCAGCACGCGCAGCCCCTCGGGCGTGGTTTCCTTGCCGATGCCGTCGCCGGGGATCACGGCGATGCGATGGGTGCGTGCGGCCATTGACGCGCTTCCTCTGCCTGGACGGCGGATGGGTTACGCCCGCCGCCCCCGCCCGGCAAGCCGCCACCCCGCCGCCAGCAGCACGAACCCGGCCAGCCACAGCCCGGCCTGCACCGCCGGCCGCGGCCCGAAATCCCAGGCGCCGCGCCAATCCCAGTTCGCCGCCCAGACGCGCCCGGCCGGCAGCGCCGTCAGGGCGGCATACCAGGCCCATTCCAGGGCCGCGGCCGCCAGCGTCGCCGCGACCACCAGGGCCGCCAGCACCGGCAGGCTGCGCTGGCGCGCCGCCGGCAGCAGCCGCCACAGCAGCAGCCCCAGGATCAGCCCGGCATGGAACACGGATGGCGAGATGTCGGCCTTGCTCTGGATGAAGGCGTGCAGCAGCGCCAGCGCGGTGACCGGGAACACCAGCCGGTGCAGCCGCTTCCAGCCGCGCCCGAGCCGCTTCATCGCCGCATCCGTGCTGGTCCACCCCAGCCAGACGAGGCCCAGCAGCGCCAGCGTGCCGATGGCCAGGTAGATGCGCTGGACGATCTCGCTCAGCACCATCACCAAATTCCCATTCTGCAGTGCGGCGTAGAGAACGAGGTGCCCCGCCGCCCAGGCGAGCGCCCCCAACCCCACCATGCGGCGCAGCGCGAGGATGCGCGGCTCGCCCAGGATGCGCCCGATGGGCGTCACCGCCAGGGCCAGCGCCAGGAAGCGCAGCGCCCAGCGCCCGCTCTCGTGCATCGCCTGGTTGCGCGGCTCCGGCCCCAGGCCGTCGGTCAGCGCCCGCCACAGGATCCACAGCGCCGGGGCGAGCAGCAGCGCGAAGACCGCGGCGCGCAGCGCGGAGAAGCGCCCCTGCCGGTCGGTCCACGGGATCAGATCCATCCGCGCGCCCGGATCGCTGCCGCGACCCGGCCCGTCTCGTCCAGCGGCAGGCGCGGCGGCGGTTCCGGCGCGCCGACCCTTCGAGGAGGGCGCGATGGCGCCGGCCCAGGCCGGGCGGCTCGGCGATCCAGACAGGGGCAGGGGCCATCAATGCTTCCGAGATCATCGAGACGCTGTCTCCCGTGACGATGATCCGTTTCGCCTGGGCCAGCAGGGAAAGGTAGGGGTTCGCTCCATCCTCCCCGAAGCGGTGCAGGCGGTGCGGGGTTGCCGCCAGTGCCGCCGCAACCGCATTGGCCGCCGCGTCGCCGGTGCGGCGCGAAGTGGTTACCCAGAGAAATCCCGAAAGATCAGCGGCTTGGCGCGCGATGCTCGCAGCCAACCTGACATCCATGCCGACGCCGCGCACCGGCCCGCCAAGGATCAGCGCGACTTCAGGCGGCGGATGAAGTGCCGGCGCGGCAGCCAGCGCGGCAGGGGTCACGCGGTGGGTGGAACCGAGGATTTGCAGCACGTTGCCGTCCGTTGCGGCGCCATCATGTGAACCGATGATCAGCAGGTCGAACGCCGCCGCGCCCCACCCTGGTCGCATGCAATGCACAGTGCGTGCCCCGCGGCGTCCCAGCCAGCGCGCGGCCGGCGCCGCCCGCCGCCCGGCCGAGATCACCAGCCGCGGCCAGGGCGGCGCGAAGGCGGAGCGGTCCGCCAGCCCCGCCAGCGTCGGCCATGGCCAAGGCATCCCCGCCAGCCGCCCGAAGCGCAGGGGCACCCGCCGGAACGGCACGCCCAGGCGTTCGGCGATGCCCAGCGCCTGGTTGGCGGTGCCGGCGCGCAGGTCCTCCAGCACCCAGACGGCTTCACGCGCGGGCGCGGCGCCGCTATCGGGTGGGGAACCTCCCAGGGGTAGAACACCGTGACGATCCACCACGACTCCGCCTTCGACCGCGACGCGGCACTGATCACCGCCCGCATCCTGCTCGAGATCAAGGCGGTGAACTTCCGCCCCGAGGAGCCCTACACCCTCACCAGCGGCTGGAAGAGCCCGGTCTACATCGATTGCCGCAAGATCATCTCCTACCCCCGCGCGCGGGCCCGCATCTGCGACCTGGGCGTGGAGAAGATCGACCGCGCCGTGGGCCACGAGACGATCGAATCCGTGGCGGGCGGCGAGACGGCGGGCATCCCCTTCGCCGCCTGGATGGCCGACCGCATGAGCCTTCCCATGGCCTATGTCCGCAAGAAGCCCAAGGGCTTCGGCCGCAACGCGCTGATCGAGGGCGACGTCCCGGTGGGCCGCGAGACCTTGCTGGTGGAGGACCTGACGACCGACGGCGCGTCGAAGATCCGCTTCGCCCAGGCGCTGCGCGAGGCCGGGGCGAAATGCGCCCACACCTTCGTCGTCTTCTACTACGGCGTCTTCCCCGGCTCCTTCGAGCAGATGAAGGCGATGGACCTGACCCTGCACCACCTGGCGAGCTGGTGGGACGTGCTGGAGGTCTGCCGCGAGCGCGACTACTTCCCCGAGGCCTCCCTCGCTGGGGTGCGGAAGTTCCTGGAGGACCCGGTCGGCTGGTCCCGCGCCCATGGCGGCGTCGGCAGCCTGGATGAGGCGCTGGCACACAAGGGAAAGACGGGCGGCTGAACACGCCCTAGCATGCGGCGATGCGCCGCCTCATCCTCGCCCTGCTGCTGTCGCTCGCCGCCCCCGCCGCGGCGCGCGATGCGCTGACAATCGGCATCACGCAATACCCCTCCACGCTGCACCCCAACATCGAGAACATGGCCGCGAAGTCCTTCGTCCTGGGCTTCGCGCGCCGCCCGGTCACCGCCTACGACGCGGACTGGAACCTCACTTGCCTGCTCTGCGAGACCATTCCCACGCTGGAGAACGGCCTCGCCGTCCGCGACGCCACGCCCGACGGCAAGCCCGGCCTGTCCGTCACCTGGACCCTGCGGGAGAACCTGCGCTGGGGCGACGGCGCGCCGCTCACCACGGAGGATCTGCGCTTCACCTGGGAGGCGGGCCGCGACCCCGCCACCGGCTTCGGCCCCGCCGAGTTCTACCGCTCCGCCTACGAATTCATCGCCCATGACGCGCGCCGCTTCACCCTGCGCTTCGACCGCGTCACCTTCGAATTCGCATCCCTGGGCGACTTCGCGCCCTTGCCCGCCCACCTGGAGCGCGAACGCTGGCGTCAGGACCCGCGCGCCTACCGCACCCGCACCCTCTACGACACCGAGCCCGCGAATCCGGGCCTGTGGAACGGTCCCTTCCGCGTCGCCCAGACCCAAGGCGGCAGCGCCGTCACGCTGGAGCGCAACCCGCACTGGCACGGCGCCCCGCCCGCCTTCCGCCGCATCACCGTCCGCACGGTGGAGAACACCGCGAGCCTGGAGGCCCAGCTCCTCGCCGGCCAGCTCGACATGATCGCGGGCGAGCTGGGCCTGCCGGTCGAGCAGGCCGCGGCCCTCATCCGCCGCACCGGCTCCCGCTTCCGCGCCGAATACCGCCCCGGCCTGGTCTACGAGCACATGGACCTGCGGATGGACCAGCCGCCGCTCTCCGACGTCCGCGTGCGGCGCGCCCTGCTGCACGCGATAGACCGCGCCCAGATCACCGCCCGCCTGTTCGAGGGCCGCCAGACCGTGGCCCACACCCCCGTCAACCCGCTGGACTGGGTGCACGACGCCCAGGCCCCGCAGCACGCCCACGACCCCGCCCGCGCGGGCGCCCTGCTGGAGGAGGCCGGCTGGCGCCTCCCCGGCCCCGGCGCCATCCGCGTCAACGCCGCCGGCGAGCGCCTGTCCATCGAGCTGATGACCACCGCCGGCAACCGCTCGCGCGAAGCCGTGCAGCAGGTGATCCAGGCGCAGTGGCGCGCGGTGGGCGTGGAGGCGCGCATCCGCAACGAGCCGCCGCGGGTGTTCTTCGGCGAGACGATGTCGCGCCGCCGCTTCACCGGCGCCGCCCTCTACGCCTGGATCTCCGCGCCAGAGAGCGTGCCCCGCTCCTCGCTGCATTCCGACGAGATCCCGCGCGCCGAGCGCAACTGGTCCGGCCAGAACTACCCCGGCTTCCGCAACGCCGAGATGGACGCCCTTCTCGAGGCCCTCCCGCAGGAGCTGGACCGCGAGCGCCGCCGCGAGCTGTGGCGCCGCCTCCAGGCCATCTACGCCGAGGAACTGCCGGCGCTGCCGCTGTGGTTCCGCCAGGACGCGCACATCTGGCCGCAATGGCTGGACGGCGTGCGCCCCACCGGCCACCTCAACCCCTCCACCCTGTGGGCCGAGCAGTGGCGCCCGCGCTGATCGCGGCCCGGCTGGCGCAGATCCTCCTGGTCACCGCCCTGCTGTCGCTGGGCTTCTTCCTGCTGCTGGCCGCCATGCCGGGCGACCCCATAGACCTGGCCCTGGCCGCCGACCCCCGCCTGACGGCGGAGGACGCCGCGCGCCTGCGCGCCCTGCACGGGTTGGACCAGCCGGTGCTGGCCCGCTACGCCGCCTGGGCCGGCGCGGTGCTTTCGGGCAATTTCGGCCATTCGCGCCTGTTCGCGCAGCCGGTGGCGGCGCTGCTGGGCCCCGCGCTGCTGTCCACGCTGGAGCTGCTGGGCCTTGCCCTCGCGCTGTCGCTGGCGGGCGGCGTGCTGCTGGGCGCGCTGGCCGCCGCGCGGCCCCGCTGGGCGCCGGCCGTCCAGGCCGCCGCCTTGCTGGCGCAATCCATGCCCGGCTTCTGGCTCGGCCTGCTGCTGATGATCGTCTTCGCCGTGCAGCTCGGCTGGCTGCCGGCCGGCGGGGCGGAAGGGGGGTGGCGCTTCCTGGTGCTGCCCGTCGCCACGCTCGCCATCGCCAATTGCGCCGCCTATGCCCGCCACTCCGCCTCCGCCCTCACCACCGCGCTCCTCGAGCCGCACATCCGTTCCGCCCGCGCCCGCGGGGCCGGCGAGGGGCGCGTGTTGTGGAACCATGCCCTGCCCAACGCCGCCGTGCCCATCCTGGCGCTGCTGGGGCTGGATGCCGGCGCCCTCGTCTCCGGCGCGCTGGTGGTGGAGACGCTGTTCGCGCGTCCTGGCATGGGCAAGCTGATCTTCGACGCGGTGATGGGCAGTGATTTCAATCTAGCCCTGCTGGCCCTGCTGGTGGTGGCCGCCGTCACCATGCTGGCGACGCTGCTGGCCGACATCGCCCAGCGCCGCCTGGACCCGCGTCTGGGATGAGGGCGGGCCTGGCCCTGCTGGCGCTGCTCGCCCTCGCCGCCGCCGGCGCCGGCGCGGCCGGCGCGCTGCTGGGCCACGACGCCTTCGCGCCCGATCTGTTCAACCGCTTCGCCCCGCCCTCCAGCGCGCATCCGCTGGGCACGGACGACCTGGGCCGGGACATCTTCCTCCGCCTGCTGCACGGCGCGCGCGTCTCGCTCGCCGTCGGCCTCGCCGCGGCGCTTGCCGCCACGACGCTGGGCACCGCGGCCGGGCTGCTCGCCGCCTGGCGCGGCGGCTGGTTGGATGCCGCGCTGATGCGCCTGGCCGACGCCCTGCTGGCGCTGCCCGCCCTGCCGCTGCTGGTGATCCTGGCCGCGCTGGACCCCGCCGCGCTCGGCCTGCCGCGGGGCGAGGCGGCCTCCGACATCATCCGCATCGCCGCCCTGCTGGCGCTGTTCGGCTGGGTGGGCGTGGCCCGCCTGGTGCGCGCCGCCGCCCTGTCCGTGCTGGCGCGTGACCACGTCCGCGCCGCCCGCGCGCTGGGCGTCACGGAAGGGCGCATCCTGCGCCGCCACGTCCTGCCGCAGCTCGCCGCACCCATCGCCATCGCCACCGCGCTGTCCGTGGGCGCGGCGATCCTGGCGGAATCCACGCTGTCCTTCCTCGGCCTGGGCATCGCGCCGCCGGCGGCGTCCTGGGGCAACATGCTGGCGAACGCGCAGGAGCTGGCCTTCGGGGCGCCGCTCGCCGCGCTCTGGCCGGGGCTGGCGATCCTGCTGGCCGTGCTGGGCTGCACGCTGCTGGCCGACGGCGTGGCGCGGCGGCGCTGAGCGCCCTATTCGCCGCAGTGCAGGCTGGCCCGCACCTGGTTGAACCCCCAGACCTGGTCGGGCGTGACGCGGAGCATGACCTGCATCTGCCCCCCCGCGGCATCGCGCCGGGCGCGGCACGCCTCCGCCCCCGGCTGCTCGGCGCGCAGCTCCACTTGGCCGGGTGCCGCGACGAAGCAGGAGGTCTGCGCGGCCGCCACCTCCAGCGTGCGCTCCACGCGCGCGCCGCCACCATTGGGCGTGATGGCGAAGGAGGCGCGGATGCCGGCGTTGGTGGCGTTGTTCGTGCAATAGGTGTTGTCCGGCGGCGGCCGGTTCGGGGCGGCCAGCGCCGGCAGGGCCAGCAGCAGCAAGGCGGGAAGGGTCTTGGCGATCATGGAACGAAGCCTTGCCTGCACTCGGGGGTTGCGTCCAGCGGCCCGGGCCAATGGCGGGCATCGGCGGCGCCGATGTGATGGCGCATGCTAGAGCTCGCAGGTGGGCGTGGTGAGAAGCTGCTGCAGGTGGTTCATCGTCTGCCGCGAGCCGACCCGGAGTTCGAGTCGCATCTGCCCGGCGGCGGCGTCTCGCTCGATGCGGCAGAACCGGTATATCCGCGGGTCCGTGGCGGTCAGGGAGACCCGCCCGGCCGGGCCGACGGTGCAGATGGTCTGGGCGGGCTCCACCGTCAGGTCTCGCGTCACCGAGTCGCCGCCCGAGGGCCAGATCCTGAAGCTGACTTCCACCATCGCGCCAGTCCGGTTGGTGGCGCAATAGGAGTTGTCCGGCGGCGGCCGGTTGGGCGCCGCCAGCGCTGGAAGCGCGAGGAGGAGAAGGGCGGGCAGGGACTTGGCGAGCATGCGCGCCAGGATTGCCTGCACGCGATGGTTGCGTCCAGCCACCCCTTGGCTATCGCGCCCATCGGGCCGGCCGATCCGCCATTCCCCGGGGCGCCGCGGCCTGCCATGCTGCGCGCCATGGACCCGCATGCCTTCGAGGACGCCCTGCTTCGGGACGGCTTCACCGAGATCCTCCGCCGCACCCTGCCGCCCGGCGACGCCCTGCCGGACCACGCGCATGAATGGGAGGTGCGCGGGCTGGTCCTGGCCGGATCCTTCCACGTCACCGGCGTGCGCCGGCAGGATTGCGGCGCGGGCGAGGTCTTCGTCCTGCCCCCCGGCGAGCCGCACAGCGAAGCCGCGGGGCCCGAGGGCGCAAGCCTGCTGATCGGGCGCAGGCACGTCTCCTAGACGGCGCCCACCCGCCTGACGAAGCTCGCCCGCACCGCGCCCGCGTGGCGGTCCATCTCCGCGCGCAGGGCCGCCATGTCCGCCACCTCGTGGCCCAGCAGGGCGGCGGCGCCGTGGCGCAGGGCCTCCTCCGCGGCCGGCGGCAACGCCGTCTCGCGCCACTTGCCCACGGTGAGGCGCAGCAGCCCCAGCAGGCAGCGCCACAGCCGCTCCGCCTCGATCAAGGTGGCAGCCTCGCGCTCCTCCAGCAGACCCTCGCGGCCCAGCGCCTTCAGCACCTCGCGCACCGTGCCCCGCAGCAGGCGGGGGTGCGCGTGCGCGTGGGCCACGCACAGCGCCTGGGCGATGAACTCCACCTCCGTCAGCCCGCCCGGCATCCCCTTGAGGTCCCAGGGGCCGTCGGGCGGCAGGTCGCGCAGCAGCCGCAGGCGCATGTCCCGCGCATCCGCCAGCACGGCCGCGGCGTCGCGCTCCTGGCCCAGCGCGCCGGCCACCGCCGCCGCCACGGCGCGCGACAGCGCGGGCGGCCCGGCCACGACCCGCGCGCGGGTCAGCGCCATGCGCTCCCAGGTCCAGGCATCCTGCGCGTGGTAGCGCTCGAAGCCCGAGAGGCGCACCGCCGCCGGCCCCTTGTTGCCCGACGGCCGCAGCCGCATGTCCACCTCGAAGGCGCGCCCCTCGGCGCCGGGCGCCGTCAGCGCCGCCACCACCTGGTGCGCCAGGCGGATGAAGTATTCGGAGGGCGCGAGCGACCGCGCGCCCCCTGCGCTGCCCTCCGCCTCCGGCGCGTGGTCGTAGATGAGGATGAGGTCGAGGTCCGAGCCCGGCAGCATCTCCCGCCCGCCCAGCTTGCCCATGGCCAGCACAGCCAGCGCCCCGCCCGGCACCTCGCCGTAGCGGCGCGCGAAATCGGCCTGCACGGCGGGCAGCAGCGCCGCGATGGCCGCCTCCGCCACCGCCGAGCGCTGCTCGCCGGCCGCGTCCACCTCCAGCCGGCCTTCCAGCGCCGCCGCGTCCACCTCGAACAGCCGCTCGGTCACCAGGCGGCGCGTGGCCTCCAGCGCCTCGTCCAGGTCGCGCGCCTCGCGCACCAGGGCGGGCAGGGCGGCCAGCGGGCGCTCGCCGGGTGCCGCGTAGGAGCCGGCGAGCAGCCCCTCCAGCGCCGCCGGCCGGCGGGCCAGGTGGTCGGCCAGCGTCGGCGCGGCGCCCAGCAGGCTGGCCAGCCGCTCCAGCAGCCGCGGGTTGCGCCGCAGCACGGACAGGAACTGCACCCCGGCCGCCAGCCGCCCCAGCAGCGAATCGAAGCGCGCCAGCGCCGCATCCGGCTCCCGCTGCCGGGCGAAGGCGGCCAGCAGGCCGGGCATCATCTCCGTCAGCAACTCCCGCGCGCGGCCGGAGCGCGTGGCGCGCGGCCGGCCGTGGTGCCAGGAGCGCACCATCGCACCCACGGAGGCCGGGTCGCGGAAGCCCATGCCGCGCAGCGTCTCCAGGGTGCCCGGGTCGTCCTCCACGCCGGTGAAGACCAGGTTGCCCGTGGCTTCCGACAGGGTGGGCGCGGCCTCGAACATGCGCGCGTAGTGGCCCTGCACCCGCATCTGGTGCGCCGTCAGCGCGGCGGCGAAGCCCTCGGCATCCGCGAAGCCCATGAAGCGGGCGATGCGGGCCAGCCCGTCCGCGTCCTCCGGCAGGCGGTGGCTCTGCCGGTCGGCCACCATCTGGATGCGGTGCTCCACGGTGCGCAGGAAGACGTAGGCGTCGGCGAGGTCGGCGGCCGCCCGGCGGTCCATCTTGCCCGCGCCCGCCAGTGCGGCGAGGGCGCCGAGCGTGGTGGGGTCGCGCAGCGCCGGGTCGCGGCCGCCCCAGATGAGCTGGAGCACCTGGACCGTGAATTCGATCTCGCGGATGCCGCCGCGGCCCAGCTTCACGTCGTGGCCCGCCACCGCGATCTCGCCGCCCGCGCCGCTGCCGCCCTTGTGCTGGTGGATCTGGCGCTTGATCGAGTGGATGTCCGCCACCGCGGCGAAGTCCAGGTGCCGGCGCCAGACGAAGGGGCGCAGCTCCTTCAGGAAGGCCTCGCCCGCCGCGCGGTCCCCGGCGACGGGGCGCGCCTTGATCATCGCCGCCCGTTCCCAGTTCTGGCCGAGCGATTCGTAGTAGGACAGCGCCATGGGCACCGAGACGCAGAGCGGCGTCGCCCCCGGGTCGGGCCGCAGGCGCAGGTCCGTCCGGAAGACGTAGCCCTCCGCCGTGCGTTCCTCAAGCAGCCGCACCAGGTCGCGCGCGAGGCGGACATAGGGTGCCGCGCCGTGCTCCTCGTGGTAGGCAGGCGAATCAGGGTCATGCAGCAGCATCAGGTCAATGTCGGAGGAGTAGTTCAGCTCCCGCCCGCCCAGCTTCCCCATCCCGAGCACCACGAGGCCGGAACCCTTGGTGATGGCCTTCGGCTGGCCGGATGCCTTGGCCAGCCGCACCTGCCCGCGCCGGTGGGCGTCCAGCAGCAGGTGCGCGCAGGCGAACTCGATCGCCCCCTCGGCCAGCTCGCTCAGCGCGCCCGTCACCTGGTCGAGCGACCACAGGCCCCCGAGGTCGGCCGCCGCCGCCACCAGCGCGCCCTGGCGCTTGGCCCGGCGCAGCAGGCTGGAAACGGCGTCGCGCCCTGCCGCCGGGTCGGCCTTGCCCAGCGGCTCCAGCGCGCAGCCCATCGCGTCCTCCGCCCCGCGGTCCAGCAGCCGCGCCAGGCTGGGCGCCTCGCGCACCGCCAGGTCGGCCAGGAAGGGCGAATGGCCGCCGATGCGCGCCAGCAGGGCCTGCGCGTCCGCGCGCTGCCCCAGGGCCTGGCGCAGCGCGTCGCCCTCGGCCAGCCGCGCCAGCAGGGCGGCGTGGGCGGCGGGGTCGTGCACCGGGGTCTCGGTCGTCTCGCTCATCACCGGGCAGGGAAGGGCGCACGCCCCCCTCGGGTCAAGCCCGGGTGAGCGCGTGGCGCCACCCCCTGCGCCGGCTGCTGGCCCCGCTCCTGGCCCTGCCGCTGCTGCTGGGCGCCGCCGCCGGCTGGCTCGCGTGGAAGCTTGCCGACGGCCCGCTGGACGCGCCCTGGCTGGCGCGCGCCATCGAGCGCCAGGTGAACGCGGACAAGGCCGACCCCCGCCTGTCGCTGCGCGCCGCGCAGCTTTCCTGGGCCGGCTTCCGCGGCGCCGCGCCGCTGGAGGTGCGCCTCGCCGGCCTCACCCTGCACGACGCGGGCGGGCGCACGGTCGGCGCGCTGCCCGACGCGCGGGTGGCGCTGGCGCTGCGTCCCCTGCTGCGCGGCACCATCGCCGCGACCGAGATCACGCTGTCCCGGCCCGAGATCTTCCTGCGCCGCGGCCCGGACGGCGCCATCAGCCTGGACCTGCCGCCCGGCGCCACCCGCGCCACCGCCCCCGCGACCCCCGACGCCACGCCCGCCATGCTGGCCGACCTGATGCGCCCGGCGGAGGACCGCGCCTCGCACACCGCGCTGCGCCGCATCCGCATCACCGGCGGGCTGGTGGCGATGCGCGACGAGGCGCTGGGCCGCGACTGGCGGCTGGAGGGCATCCAGGTCGAGATCCTGCGCGCCGCCGAGGGCGGGCTGTCGGGCGATGGCGAGGGCGTGCTGCGCGCCGCCGGCGCCACCGTGCCGGTCCACCTCTCGGGCGAGGCGCGGCCGGGCCCGCTGCGCCTGCTGGCCCGCCTCAACCTCCCCGTGCTGCGCCCGGCCGAGATCGCCCGCCTCTTTCCCGAGGCGGCCGCGCTGGAGGCGCTGGACGCCCCGCTCGCCATCGAGGCGACGGCCGAGCTGGACGCCGAGGCCACGCCACGCGGCGTTTCCCTGCGCCTGTCCGCGCCCGAGGGCGGGCGGCTGGCCGGCATGCCCTTCACCGCGCTCGACGCCCGGCTGCACGCGCGGCCCGAGCGGCTGGACCTCGAATCCGCCCGCATCGCGCTGGCGGACCGCGAGGTGCAGGCCAGCGGCGCCATGGCGCGCGAGGGCCCCGGCTGGCGCGGCCAGGTGGCGGTCGAGGCCGGCGCGCTCGACGCCGCCGACCTGGGCCGCCTGTGGCCCGAGGCTACCTTCCCCGACACACGCCGCGCCGCCATCGCGCTGTGGCCGCGGGGGCGGCTGGAGAACCTCGCGCTCGACCTCGACCTGTCCGCGGATGCCGGCCTGGGCGACTGGCGGCTGGAGGGCGCCACCGCCCGCGGCCAGGCCGCCGCCGCCCTGCTGGACCTCGGCCCGCGCGGCCAGCTTCCGGTGCGCGCCCTGGACGTGGAGCTGGGCGTCACGCGCGACACCGCCGCCCTGCGCCGCCTCTCGCTCCAGCTCGAACCGCCCGAGGGCAGCGCCGTGGCCCCCATCGCGCGGGCCAGCGGCGCGGCGCGGCTGGAGGGCGGCGAGTGGCGCGGCAGCCTGGAGCTGGCGCTGGACCGCGTGCGCGCCGCCGACCTGCCCACCTTCTGGCCCCCCGCGGTGGGCGGCGGCGAACGCGACTGGATCACCCGCAACGTCACCGCCGGCGAGGTGAGCGAGGGGCGCTGGCGCCTGTCCGCCCGCGCGCCGTCCGACCTGTCCGCCCTCATCCCCGTGGCGCTGGAGGGCGAAGCGCGGCTGGAGAACGCGACCATCCACTGGCTGCGCCCGGTGCCGCCCATCCGCGGCGTGTCCGGCCGCGCCCGCTTCTCGCTGGACGAGATCGTGCTCAACACCCGCGGCGGCCGGCAGGACCGCGAGAACGGCGACCCCGGCACGCTGGAGGCGCGCGAGGGCACGCTGCGCTTCCGCTTCCCCGAGGGCGGCGTGCCCACCGCCGACATGACCTTCGCGCTGGCCGGCCCGATGACGGAGACCGTCGCCATCATCCGCCACCCCCGGCTGCGGGTGTTCGAGCGCCGTCCCTTCCCCGTGGCGGTCGCCGCCGGCACGCAGGAGGGCACGCTCACGCTCTCCCTGCCGCTGATCCAGGACCTGCGGACCGAGCAGGTGCGCCTGCGCGCCGACACCCGCATCCGCAACGGCCGCCTGTCCCGCGCCCTGCTGGAGCGCGACATCGAGAACCTGGACGTCGAGCTCGGTGTGGACATGGACGGGCTGCGGGTGGCCGGCACCGGCGCCTTCGCGGGCTCCCCCGTGCGCCTGGCCGTCGAGATGGACTTCCGCGCCGGCCCCCCCGGCCAGGTCGTGTCGCGCGAGACGGCGTCGGGCCGGTGGGACGCTCGGACGCTGGCGGAACTGGGGCTGGACCTGGGCGCGCTGCTGTCCGGCCCGGTGGCGGTGGAGGCGCGCTCCGAGCGGCGGCGCAACAACCAGAACACGGTGGCGCTGCGCGGGGACCTGATCCAGTCCACGCTGAGCTTCCCGCCGCTGCGCTGGACCAAGCCGCGCGGCACGCCGGGCAGCGCCGAGGCGCAGCTGCGCATGACCGGCGACCAGCTCACCGCCATCGAGAACATCCGCGTCGAGGCGCTGGAGCTGGCGTTGCGCGCCCGCGCCGTGGCGGCGCGCGGCGGGCGGATCGAGCGGATGGAATTCGCCGAATCCCTGTTCGGCGGCTCGCGCTTCGTGGGCGACCTGCGCTTCCCCGCCCAGCGCGGCGCGCCCTGGGCCGTGGCGCTGCGCGGCCCGGTGCTGGACCTGCGCCCGGTCTTCGGCCCGGCCGGCCACGTCTCCGGCGGCGGCCAGCGCCCGGGCGCGGCACCCGAGGCGCAGGATGGCGACGCGCCGCCGCTGGCGCTCGACCTGCGCTTCGACCAGGTGCTGCTCGGCCCGGGGCGCGAGGCCTTCGCCATCCAGGCGCGCGCGGGGACCGACCGCCAGGGCGTGGTGCGCGAGGCGAACATGCGCGGCCGCACCGCGCGCGCCGGCAACCCCTTCGAACTCGTGCTCACCCCGCGCGGCGAGGCCCGTGCCCTGCGCGGCACCGCCGAGGATGGGGGCGCCCTGCTGCGCGCGCTGGGCATCGTCTCCACCATCCAGGGCGGGCGGATGGCGCTGTCGGGCACCTATGCCGAGACGCGGCCCGGCGCCGCGCTGCAAGGCAGCATGGAGCTGGACCAGTTCAGCGTCCGCGACGCCCCGGCGCTGGGCAAGCTGCTGCAGGCGATGACGCTGTACGGGCTGGTGGACGCGGTGCAGGGGGGCGGGGGCCTGGCTTTCGCGCGCGCCGTGATCCCCTTCACGCTCACGCCCGAGGCGGTGCACATCGCCGATGCGCGGGCCTTCTCGCCCTCGCTGGGGCTGACCGCGCGCGGGCGCATCCTGCGCGAACGCGCGGTGCTCGACATGGAGGGGACCATCGTGCCGGCCTATTTCTTCAACTCGCTGCTGGGCAACCTGCCCCTGGTCGGCCGCCTGTTCAGCCCCGAGGCGGGCGGGGGCGTCTTCGCCGCGACCTTCCGCGCCCAGGGCGAGGCGGATGACGCGCAGGTGACGGTGAATCCGCTCGCCGCGCTCACGCCCGGCTTCCTGCGTGGGTTGTTCGGGCTGGCGGAGGGCCGGGGGCGATGACGCTGATCGGCCGCTCGCTGCGCCGGCGCGAGGATCTGCGCTTCCTCACCGGCGCGGGCCGCTACCTGGACGACCAAGCGCCCGCGGGTGCGCTGCACGCCGCCTTCCTGCGCTCGCCCCACGCCCACGCCGCGATACGCGCCGTGGATGCCGCCGCTGCCCGCGCCATGCCGGGCGTGCGCCTGGTGCTCTCGGGCGAGGATCTCGCCGCCACGCAGCCCATCCCCTGCGTCTCCACCCTCGCCGCCGAGGTGCCGCTGCGCGAACCGCCGCGCCCGAACCTGGCGCTGGACCGGGTGCGCCACGTCGGCGAATGCGTGGCCCTCGTCGTGGCCGACACCGCCATGCAGGCCCAGGACGCCGCCGAGGCGATCATGGTGGAGTACGACGCGCTGGAGGCCGCGGTCGAACCGCTGCGCGGGCCCGACATCCACCCCATCGTGCCGGGCAACCTCGCCTTCCTGTTCCGCAAGGGCGACCACGCCGCCGTCGCCGCCGCGATGGCCGCCGCCACCCGGGTGGTGGAACGCGCGATCCCCAACCCCCGCGCCGCCTGCGCCCCCATCGAGCCGCGCGCCGCCATCGCCTGGGCCGAGGGCGGGCGGCTGCACCTGCTATGCAACGGCCAAGCGGTGCATGGCATCCGCGCACAGCTCTGCGCCGCGCTGGGCCTGCCCGAATCCGCGCTGCACGTCGCAGCACCCGACGTCGGCGGCGGCTTCGGCGTGAAGAATGTGGCCTTCCCCGAGCACGTCGCCCTGCTGCACGCCGCGCGCCTGCTGGAGGCCCCGATCCGCTGGCGCTCCACCCAGGCGGAGGATTTCGCCGCCGCCGGCCATGGCCGCGCCGTGCATGCCACCGCGCGGCTGGCGCTCGACGCCCAGGACCGCATCCTGGCGCTGGAGGTGGACGCCGTGGCCGAGATGGGTGCCTACCTCTCCGCCTTCGGCCCGCATTGCCCGACCAACTCGCTGTCCACCGCCATCGCCGGCTGCCACGCCATCCCCGCCGTGTCGCTGACGGTGCGGGGCGCCTTCACCAACACTGCCCCCGTCGAGGCCTATCGCGGCGCCGGCAAGCCCGAGGCCAACTTCATCATCGAGACGATGCTGGACGCGGCCGGGCTGGACCGCGCCGGCACCGCCTGGACCGCCCCGCATGACAGCGCAATGGGCCAGCGCATCCGCGACGGCGCGCCCGCCCTGCGGCTGGCCGAATGCGCCGCCCTGGCCGGCCGCGACGGCTTCCCCGCCCGCCGCGCCGCCAGCGAGGCGCGCGGGCTGCGCCGCGGCTTCGGCCTCACCCTGTTCCTGGAAACCGCGCGGGGATCGCCCGGCGAATGGGCGCGAATCCGCTGGCTGGGCGAGGGCGCGGAACTCGCCATCGGCACCCAGAGCAACGGCCAGGGCCACGAGACCAGCTTTCCCCAGTACGCCGCCGAGCTGCTGGGCCTGGACCCCGCCGCCATCGCCTACGTCCAGGCCGACACCGACCGCGTCGTGGCCGGCCACGGCCATGGCGGCGCGCGCTCGCTGCACCAGGGCGGCGAGGCGATCCGCGCCGCCGCCGCCGCCTTCCTCGCCACCGCGCGCACCTCGGCCGCGCGCCTGCTGCAATGCGACCCCGGCGCGCTGCACTACGCGGCAGGCCGCTTCGCCCTCCCCGACGGCAACGGCGTGACGCTGGCCGCCATCGCCGCCGAGGAAGGCACGCTGGAGGGCGAGGCCGCGCATGCCAACGACGCGGTCACCCACCCCAACGGCGCCCATGCCGCCGAGGTGGAGCTTGACCCCGCGACGGGCGAGTGGCGCCTGCTGGCCTACACCTGCGTGGACGACTACGGCCGCCTGCTGAACCCCATGCTGACGGTGGGTTCGGTGCAGGGCGGCCTCGCCCAGGGCATCGGCCAGGCGCTGGGCGAGGCGATCCGCTACGACGAGGGCGGGCAGCTGCTGTCGGCCGGCTTCATGGATTACCAGCTCCCCCGCGCCGCCGACCTGCCGGACCTCGCCGTCCACCTGCGCGAGGACCAGCCCACGGCGGCCAACGCGCTGGGTGCGAAGGGCAGCGGCCAGGCGGGCGCCATCGCCGCGCCCCAGGCCGTCATGGCCGCGCTGCGCGACGCCGTGGGGCGGGACGTGACGATGCCCGCGACGCCGGAAAAGCTCTGGCGCCTGCTGCGGGGCTGAAGGCAGCGCCCCTGCCGGAACACCCGGAGGACGGCCATGGCCGCGCGCCGCCGCGCCTCAGGGCGCGCAGCTGACCGCCAGCAGGCCGTCCAGCCCGCCCGGCGGCTTGGGCGGGAAGCTGCCGCGCCCCAGACGCTGCGTCCCCAGGATGATGCCCGGCGACCAGGAGGCCGGCCCGGCCAGCCGGACGACCTTCGGCCCGGTCGTCACCACCCCTGCCGGCGGCCGGAAGGCGAGGGTGACGGTCACCGGCTCGCGCCGCGTCACCAGCGCCAGCATCACGCGCCATTCGCGCGAGGTTTCGCCGGACGCGTCGGTGACGGTGCGCGTCTCGTCCACCAGCATCACCGCGTCGTCGCAGACCATGGAGACGGGGGCCTGCGCCCGCGCCGCGCCGGCGGCGAGCACGGGGAGGAGGGACAGGGCCAGCAGGGCGGCGGGGCGGTTCGTCATGCGCGCCACCGTGCCGCAGCGGGGCGCCGCGCGCCAATCGCCGGCACCCATGGGCGGGATCGTCGCGGTCAATCCTCGCCCTCGGCCTCCAGGTCCACGCTCACCGCCAGCACGTGCTCGCCCCCGCCCAGCAGCACGCCGCGCAGGGGCGAGATGTCGGAGAAGTCGCGCCCCCAGGCCAGCACCACGTGCTCGTCGCCCACCACGATGCCGTTGGTGGGGTCCAGCTGCGCCCAGCCGAGCCCGGGGCCAAGCCAGGCCTGCACCCAGGCGTGGCTCTGGTCCGCGCCCCGCCGCCGCGCCCCGCCCGGCGGCGGGCGCGTGCGCACGTAGCCGGAGACGTAGCGCGCCGGCAGCCCCAGGGCGCGCAGGGCGGACAGCATCACCTGCGTGAAGTCCTGGCACACGCCCGCCCGCAGCCGCAGCACCTCGGCGATCGGCGTGGTGACGCTGGTTACCCCCGCCTGGAAGCGGAACTCGGCCCGGATGCGCGCGTTCAGCGCCAGCAGCCCGTCCAGCACAGGCCGGCCGGGCGGGAAGCAGGGCAGGGCCAGCTCGCGCGCCGCGGGCAGCAGCGGGATGGCAGGGGTGGGCAGGGTGAATTCCGCCGTCTCGGCCCCGCCCGCCGCGTCGCGCACCGCCTCCCAGGGCGGGGTGTGCGGCGGGGGCGGGGCGAAGGCCACCTCCACCAGCGATTCGGCCGTCACCTCGAAGGCGGTGTGCGGCGCGCCGAGGAACAGGCGCGTGGCGGCGTTGCCGAAATGGTCATGCGTCTCGGTGTGGTGGTCCGGCGCCGGAAGACAGGTGAGGCGGGCCGACAGCACGCGCTGACCCGGCAATGGCCGGGGCCGCAGGTGCAGCAGGTGCGCCGCGAGGTCCACCGGGTGCTCGTAGCGGTAGGCGGTGTGGTGCCGCAGCCGGTAGATCGTCACCGCTCAGGCCCCGATCACCAGCGCGTCCGCGCGGGTGTCCACCCCCACCGCGCGCGCCGGCGGCAGCAGGGCGAAGTAGCGGCGCGAGACCTGGTCCGACAGCTCGCCCAGGTCTGTGGCCATCGAGCGCAGCAGGGGCGGCAGGCTCGCGGCCTCGCGCGCCTGGTCGGGCGCGTCCAGCAGGCGCTGGGTGATGCCCTCGGCCAGGGAAAGCATGCGCCCGGCCTCGGCGGCCGCGGGGTCGTCGCGGTCGGGCGCCACCTCGGCCAGGGCGGCGGCGATGCCGGCCAGCTGGAAGGCCAGGCCCCGCGGGTTGGACGGGTCCGCCAGCACCAGGTCCAGCGCGGGGGCGGGCTGGAGCACGGCGAGGTAGCGCGAGCGGTAGGTGATGGCGCTGTCGCACAGCTCCAGCACGAGCCTGAGGCCGGCCTCGATCCTCGCGGGCGGGCCGTCGAGCGCCACCGCCACCTCGGCGGCCACGGCCTGGGCGCGCTCGATCCGCCGGCCCAGCTCCAGGAACAGGTGGGCGCCGCCGCGCACCATGTTCTCCGCCGCCATGCCGGCCACGGCGTTGGCGAAGCGCAGGCTGGGCACCAGCGCGCGGGACAGCTCGGGCAGGTCGGCGGGCTGGGCGTCCAGCGCCGCCTCGGCCGCGCGCAGGGTCTGGGTGAAGGTCGCGTGCATGTCCGCCGTCAGCCGGTCGCGCACCGATTCCACCAGCTGGCCGATGCGGTCCTGCTGGTGGCGAACCGCGGGCATCGCCACGCGCCCCAGCGCGTCGGCCAGGGGCGACAGGCTGCCGGTGCTGGGCATCGCCTCGCGCCCCAGCAGGTTCGCCTCGAACAGGCAAAAGGCGAGGGCCGACAGCTCCGGCATCTCGCGCGGCAGCAGCGCGCCGCGCCGCAGCCGGGCGAGTGCCGCGCGCATCAGCCGCGCGCCGCGGTCCAGCCGCTCGACGTAGCGGCCCAGCCAGAACAGGTTGTCGGCGACGCGCGACGGGATCGCGCCCGCCGCGCGGCGGATCGGCAGCGGCGCCATGGCGTGCGCCGCCGGGCCGATGATCGCCTCCGACGGGTCGGGCGGCACCCAGGCGTCCTTGCACCACCCCCCGCCCGGCAGCCGGCCGAGCAGCAGCGCCCCGGGGCCGATCAGCCGCGCCAGCCCGCCGGGCAGCACCGTCCAGGCGCGCCCGTCATTCACCGCGAACAGGCGCAGCACCAGCGAGGCCGGCGCCATGCCGCCGGCCTCCAGCGCGGGCGCCATGGAAAGCGGCGGCAGGGCCACCGCCGCCTCCGCGCGCAGCAGGTCGCGCTGCCGGCGCTCGCTGCGCCGCCCGTCATCCGCCGGGCGGAAGGCCCAGGCCACGTGCCCGGCGGGCAGCGGCGGGACCGGCGCGCCCGGCGGCAGCAGCGCGTGCGGCAGGGCCGGCAGGTCGAGCGTCTCGCCGATGAGGCGCGGCGCCAGCCGGTCCAGGAAGGCGGGCAGGGCCGGCATCTCGCCCAGCGCCGCGCCGGGCGCGTTCAGGAAGGCCAGCGCCCCGTGGCGTAGCGCGTCCAGCAGGCCCGGCACGCCGCGCCCCGCATCCGCCTCCGGCTGGTCCAGCGGGTCGAGCGAGGTGCCCTCGAGGCGAGACAGCAGCACGTCGAGCGGCTGGAGGCCGCCCAGGGTCTTGAGGAACACCGCGCCGCCGCGCACCGACAGGTCGCCCGCCTCCACCAGCGCGCAGCCCAGCTCGCGCGACAGCACGACGTGCTCGTACCAGTGCGGATCCAGTGTGCCGGGCGACAGGAGGGCGATCGCCGGCTCGTCGCGCCGGTGGGGCGCGAGGCCGGCCAGCGCCTCGGCCCACAGCTCGAAGAAGGGGGTGATGGAGCGCGGGGCCGCGGCCCGGAACGCCTCGGGCATGGCGGCCGAGAGCAGGCGCCGGTTCTCCAGCACCAGGCCCAGGCCGGAGGCGAGGCCGGTGCGGTCCTGCAGCACGCGCCAGCCGCCATCCGGCCCGCGCACCAGGTCGGCGGCGTAGAGGTGCAGCTGCGGGCGGGGCGGGGCGCCGGCGCGGGCGGCGCGCAGGAAGGCCGGGCTGCCCAGCACCAGCGAGGGCGGCAGCCAGTCCTCCGCCAGGGTCGCCTGGGGGCCATGCAGGTCGGCCAGCAGGGCGTCGAGCAGCCGGGCGCGCTGCGCGATGCCGGCCGCCAGCACCGCGAACTCCCCGCCGTCGAGCGCGAGCGGCAGGGGGTCCAGCCGCCAACCGCCGGCCGCGCCCGGCAGCAGGGAGGCCGGGCCGTCCTCCGCCAGGGCGCGGAGCAGCCGTTCCCGCCGCTCGGTCAGCGCGGGGTGGCCGAGGCTCCCCACCGCGCCCATGAGGGCGCGCCAATGCCCCCTGATGCGGCCGTTGCCCGAGACCATCTCATCCGGGCCGGGGGCAAGCTCAGGAAACATGCGCCCGGAGGTCGAGCGTGCAGGGATGCTCCAGCGACGGCGCCGCGACGGGGGTGGGCCGCGGCCCCGGCGTGTGGCCGAAGGGCTGGAAGCGCGACCGCCTGCGCGCCTCCGCCTCGTTCGCGTTCACCGGGAAGGTGGCGTAGGCGAGGCCGCCCGGGTGGGCGACGTTGTGCGTCAGCCCGCCCACCGCGCGCCCGGTCCAGCCATCATGCACGTCCAGCACCAGCGGCGCCTGGGACTTCACGCTGGGGTGCAGGGCCGAGGGCGGGTTCCACGCCTTGAAGCGGATGCCCGCCACGAACTCGCCCACGCGCCCGGTCGGGTGCAGCGGCACCGCCACGCCGTTGGCGGCCAGGGTGTAGCGCTCCGGCACCCAGTTGGTGACGCGCGCCTGCACGCGCTCGGACGAGCTGTCCACGTAGCGCGCGGTGCCGCCGGCCGCACTTTCCTCGCCCAGCACGTGCCAGGGTTCCAGGGCGTGGCGCAGCTCCAGCTCCATCCCCGCCACCGGCACGGCGCCCAGCTTGGGGAAGCGGAACTCGACATGCGGGGCGAACCAGGCGGGGTCGAGCGCGAAGCCCATTTGCGCCAGCTCCTCCAGCGCCTGGCGGAAGTCCTCCTCGGCGTGGTGGGGCAGCATGAAGCGGTCGTGCAGCGCCGTGCCCCAGCGCACGGGCGTGCGCCGGTAGGGCTGCTGCCAGAAGGCGGCGAGTGCCGCGCGCACCAGCAGCATCTGCGCCAGGCTCATCTCGGCATGCGGCGGCATCTCGAAGGCGCGGAACTCCACCAGGCCGCGCCGGCCGCCGGCGTGGTTGGGGTCGTACATCTTGTCGATGCAGAACTCGGTGCGGTGGGTGTTGCCGGTCATGTCCGCCAGCAGGTTGCGGAACAGCCGGTCGGTCATCCAGGGCGGCACGGGGCCGGCGGCGCGCAGGCGGTCCAGCTCGCGGAAGGCGATCTCCAGCTCGCGCACGGAATCCATGCGCGCCTCGTCCACGCGCGGGTGCTGGCTGGTGGGGCCGATGAACAGGCCGGAGAACATGAAGCTCAGCGAGGGGTGGTTGTGCCAGAACGACACGAGCGAGCGGATGAGGTCCGGCCGGCGCAGGAAGGGGCTGTCCTCCACCGAGACGCCGCCCATGACGACGTGGTTGCCGCCCCCGGTGCCGACGTGCCGGCCGTCGAGCATGAACTTCTCGGCCGCCAGCCCGACCTGGCGCGCCTCCTCGTAGAGCTGCGTCGTGCGCTCGTCCATCTCGGCGAAGGAGCGCGCGGGGTGGATGTTCACCTCGATCACGCCGGGGTCGGGCGTCACGGAGAAGTGGTCGAGCCGGTCGTCGGAGGGGGGCAGGTAGCCCTCGATCACCACCTTGCGCCCCGCGTCGCGCGCCGTGGCCTCGACGGCGGCGACGAGGACCAGCCAGTCCTCCGCGTCGAACAGCGGCGGGAAGAAGACGTGCAGCTTGCCTTCGCGCGCCTCCACGCACAGCGCGGTGCGGACCGTGCTGGGGTCCTGCGGCTCGTCCTCCGCCGGCTGGGGCGTCACGCGCTGCCAGGAGGTGCCGTCCGAATGGGCGCGCAGCTCGCGCATCGGCGGCAGGGTGCGGCGCGGGGCGAAGGGGTCGGGCTCGGCGCGCGCCTCCAGCGCCAGCACCTCGGGCGAGAGCCAGGGCAGCGAATCCAGCGGCAGGCGCAGCCCCATGGGCGCGTCGCCGGGCGTGAGGAACAGCACCTCGTCGCGGAAGAACCAGCGGCCCGATTGCCAGCGCCGCTCGCCGCCCTCCTCGACGCGGCGCAGCGGCAGCACGGTGCCGGCGGGCTCGGCCAGCCCACCGCGGAACAGGCGGGCGAAGCGCGCGCGCTCCAGCGGGTCGGCCAGCCTGGGCGCCTCGGCCACCACGTTGGCCGGCAGGCGGCTTTCGCGCCACAGGTAGTAGTGCACGTCCTCGTGCGCGGGCGTGGCCAGGGCGGGGTCCAGCTGGAGGCGCTCGGCCAGCCGCGCGGCGAAGGCCTGGGCGTCGGCCGCCGTCGCGGCGTCCGCGTCGTCGTCCGTGGCCAGCAGGGCGGGGTCCTGCCAGATCGCCTCGCCGTCGCGCCGCCAGTGGCAGGACAGCGCGAAGCGCGGCAGGGGCTCGCCCGGGTACTGCTTGCCCTGGCCGGTGTGGATGAGGTGGCCGGGTGCCCAGAGCGGGGCCAGGCGCTTCATCAGCCGCTGGGCGTAGGCGCGCTTGGTCGGCCCCAGCGCGTCGGTGTTCCACTCGCCGGCCTCGCGGTCGGTGGCGGCGACGAAGGTGGGCTCGCCGCCCATGGACAGGCGGACGTCCAGCCGCGCCAGGCTGCGGTCCACCTCGCGCCCCATGGCGCGGATCGCGGCCGATTGCGCGGGGGTGTAGGGCTTGGTGACGCGCGGGCGGTCCTCGACGCGGCGCACCTCCATGGCGAAGTCGAACTCCACCTCCGCCTTCTCGACGGCGCCCGAGATCGGGGCGGCGCTCGCGGGCTCGGGCGTCGCGGCCAGCGGGATGTGGCCCTCGCCGGCGAAGAGGCCGGAGGTGGCGTCCATGCCCACCCAGCCGGCGCCGGGCAGGTACACCTCGGCCCAGGCGTGCAGGTCGGTGAAGTCGGCGGTGGGTCCGGCCGGGCCGTCCACCGGCTTCACGTCGGCCACCAGCTGGATCAGGTAGCCCGAGCAGAACCGCGCCGCGAGGCCCAGCCGGCGCAGCGCCTGCACCAGCAGCCAGGCGGAATCGCGGCAGGAGCCCCGGCCCTCGCCCAGCGTGCGCTCGGGCGGCCAGACGCCGGGCTCCATGCGCACGATGTAGGCGATGCGCGACTGCACCATCTGGTTCACGCGGACCAGCCAGTCCACCGTGCGCTCCGGGCCGCGCGGGATCTCGGCCAGCATGGCCTCCAGCAGCGGGCCCATCGGCTCCAGCTTGCGGAAGGGCGCCAGCTCTTCCGACAGGACGGGGTCGTAGGAGAACGGGAAGCTCTCGGCCTCGGGTTCCAGGAAGAAGTCGAAGGGGTTGATCACCGCCATGTCGGCGACGACGTCCACGGTGACGGAGAACTCCTTCACCTTGTCCGGAAAGACCAGGCGCGCCTGGAAGTTCCCCTGCGGGTCCTGCTGCCAGTTCAGGAAGTGGTTGGCCGGCTCCACCTTCAGCGAATAGGCCAGGATGGGCGTGCGCGCGTGCGGCGCGGGCCGCAGGCGGATCACCTGCGGGCCGAGCGTGACCGGCCGCTCGTAGCGGTAGGAGGTGCGGTGCGTCAGCGCGGCGTGGATGGACATGGTTCCCCGTGTGGCAGCGGCGCGCCACCATAGACCGCATGGCGGCCCGCTTCGACCCCGCAGAACGCCCCATCGCGCCGCGGCTGCATCATCGCTGTGCAGGGCTGCGGCACGCGCCGCCGCCCTGCACGGAATCCGCGCGCCGGGCGCGGGGCGTCAGCCGAACAGCACGTCCAGCGCCCCGCTGCTCGGCCCCGCCGCCTGGAAGCCGACCGTGACGCTGGCCCCGGCCGCGATGGAGGCGTTCCAGCCGGCATTGGTCACCAGGAAATCGCCCTGCGCGTCGCGGGCGCCGAGCGTGCCGTTCCACAGGCTGGTCACCGCGTCGTCCACGTCCAGGCGGAAGGACCAGCCATTCACCGCCGCCCCGCCCGTGTTGGTCACCGTCACCTCGGCCACGTAGCCGCTGCCCCAGTCGCTGGTGACGCGCACGCTGCCGGCCAGCGCGGCGGGGGTGGGCGGCGGCGGCGGCGGAGGCGGCGGGGGAGGCGCCACCACCGCGCCGTCGTCGTTGAGGATGGTGCCGGTGCCGATGGCGCGCGCCAGCGTGGCGCCCTGCGCGTTCGTCAGCTCCAGGAGCACGGTCTCGTCCGCCTCGGCCAGCCGGTCGCCGGTGACCGTCACCTCGACGACCTTGCTCACCTCGCCGGGCGCGAAGACCAGGCTGCCCGCGGCGGCGGTGAAGTCGCCCGCCCCCGCGGTGCCCGCCACCGCCCGCCAGCCGAGCGTCACCGACTGGGTCGAGGCCGCGTCCAGCGTCACGGTGAAGGACAGGGTCGCCGCGTCCACCGGCGCGCCCGCCGGCCCGTCGGCGGGCGGCAGCACCGCCATCATGGGCTGGAGGATGGCGACCTTGTTGGCGTTCACCGTGCGCCAGTCATCGGCCAGGATGCCGCCCGTGTCGGTGGAGTTGGGGTTCCAGGACCACCAGGCCCAGCTCATTCCCAGGTCGCCGGGCGCCAGGTCGCTGTCGCCGTCCGTGTCCAGGTCGCCATCCAGGTAGGCGGTGATGGCGTCGAGCCACAGCAGGTCCTTGGGGTCGGTCATGCGGGTGCCGAACTCGCCCAGCCAGATGGGCGCGATCTCCTCGCGGAAGATGTAGCCCCAGTTCTCGTCGAAGATGCCGGCCAGCCGGTCCTCCCAGCCCGCGCCCGAGAACCAGTCCGCCGGGTAGATCGAATTCGGGTAGTCGTGCGGGGAGTAGACCACCTTGTTGGGGATGTTCAGCACCACCGGCAGGTCGCGCACGCCCTGCAGGTTGCCGCCCCACCAGTAGGCGTCGCCCTTGGCCACCGCCACGCCCTCGACGATGATCAGCCAGTCCGGGTTCACCGCCTGGATGGCGTTGCCGGCCGCCGTCGCCGCGCGGTGCCAGTCCGTGGCGCCGCCGCCGCCCCAGGTGGCGCCCCAGGGCTCGTTGTGCAGGTCGGCGCCGATCACCGTGGCGTTGCCGGCGTAGCGCCCGGCCAGCATCTGCCAGTCGGCGATCCACTTCGCCTCGGAGACGTTGCCGTCGAACCAGAAGCCGTTGCCGGGCACGCCCACCCCGTTGGTGGCAACGTGGCGGTCGAGGATGATGCGCAGCCCCAGCTCGCCCGCCTCGGCCACCACCTTGTCCATCACCTGCAAGGGCGTCAGCCCGGCGAGGTCGGGGTTGAGCCCCGTGTCCACGCCGCTGATGGATGCGTTGTCCAGGCTGTCGGAGGAGAAGGGCAGGCGGATGGTGTTGAAGCCCTGCGCCTTGATCTCGGCCATCATCTCCTGCCAGTTGCGCGTCCACAGGCCGTGGGGCACGCCCAGCTCGTTCTCCATGCCGAACCAGGAGACGGCGGCGATGCGGACCGGGGTGCCGGACGCGTCCACGATCTGGTTGCCGCTGGTGGAGAAGAAGCCCGGCGTGCCGCCGCCCCCATGGCCCTCCAGCACCTGGGCGTCGCCCACGCTGGCGGCGGGGAGGTCCCCGGCCGGCGGCGGGGCCACGTCGTCGTCCAGCACCGTCGCGGTGGCGCTGCCGGCGCCGACCGTGGCGCCCTGCGCGCCGGACAGCACCAGGGACAGCGTCTCGCCCGCCTCCACCAGCGAATCCTGCGCCACGGCGACGGCCACCGCCTTGCTCGTCTCGCCCGGCGCGAAGGTGAGGGTGCCGCTGGCAGCGGTGAAGTCGGCGCCCGCCTGCGCGGTGCCGGCGGCCGTCGCCCAGCCCACCGTCACCGGCAGGGCGGAGGCGGCGGACAGGCTCACCGTGAACAGGGCCTGGCCGGCCGATTCGGACGCCGCGCCGGCCGCGGCGGCGAGCACGGGCGGGGCGTCGTCGTCGGCGATCGCGGCCTGGGCCTGCGCCGTGCCGAGCGTGGCGCCGGCGGGGGCGGACAGGACGAGGGAGAAGGCCTCAGCCCCCTCATGGCGCGCATCGTCGAGCAGGGAGACGCGGATCGTCTTGCTGGTCTCGCCCGGCGCGAAGGTGACGCTGCCGGCGGCGGCCAGGTAGTCCTGCCCGGCCAGGGCCGTGCCGTCCGCCGTGCTCCAGCCCAGCGTCACCGCGGTGGCGGAGGCGCTGGACAGGCTGATGGTGAACAGGGCCTCGCCCCCCTCGGCCGCGCCGGCGGCGGCGACCGCGGCGACCGGCGGCTCCGGCTGCGCGCCCACGAAGCCCAGCCCGCCCAAGCCCGGCGCCCCGATGCCCACGAATCCGAAGGAGGAGACCGCGCCGGCCGCCATGTCTGCGTTCCACCACGCGCCGCGCACCGTGTAGATGCCGTCCACGTAGGACACGATCTCGGCGCCCCAGATGGAGGTGATGGTGAAGCTGGCGGCGAAGCTGGCCTGCCACTGGGTGAGCGGCATTGTCCCTGCGGCGATCTCCACCTGCCCGACGAGGCCGGTCCCCCAGTTGTTCAACGTGGAGTAGGTGAGGATGGACACAGTGGCATCTCCGCTGTTGCGATGCCGCATACTGCCCAGGATGCAACTTTGAGGCGAGTCACATCTTAATGAATCTCACCAAGAGACGAAAATAAGACTGGCCCTGCTATTCATGGTTGTTTACTTTCCTTGGAATACGGGTGCCCGCTTCTCGCGGAATGCCGCCAAGCCCTCCCGCAGGTCTTCGCTGGCTTGGCTCGCCTTGGCGCGCGACAGCGCCGCCTGCGCGTCGAAGGCCCCGCGCGCGATCTCGTTCAGGCTGCGCTTGATGCCCTGCACGGCGAGCGGCGCCATCTGCGCCAGCCGCGCCGCCAGCGCGTCCGCCCGCGCCGCCAGCGCCGCCTGGTCCGGCACCATCTCCGTGAGGTAGCCCATGGCGAGCAGGTCCTCGGCCGGCACGAAATCCGCCAGCAGGAACAGGCGCTTGGCCGCGTTCAGTCCGAGCCGCGAGCAGTAGCGGACCATCCCCGAGGGGTAGTAGTGCAGCCCGAGCGCCGCCGCCGGCATCCGCAGCCGCATCCCGGCCACCCCCACCCGGAAGTCGCAGCACAGGGCCAGGTCGGTCGCGCCGCCGTAGACGCCGCCGTTCAGCGCCGCCACCGTGGGCACGCGCAGCGCCTCCAGCCGCTCCAGCATGGACTCGAAGGACGTCTCGCCCGTCACCTCCGCCTCCGGCCGCGATTCCAGGTCGCCCAAGTGGTAGCCGGAGGAGAAGGAGGCCCCGCTGCCCGTCACCACCAGCACGCGCACCGCTGGGTCGGCCTCCACGGCGGCGAAATGCGCCAGCAGGGCATGCAGGTCCGCGGGCTCGATCCGGTTGTGCACGGCGGGCCGGTTGAAGCGGATCGTGGCCCGGGCGCCCTCGATGGAGAGCAGCGGCGGCGTCGCCTCCATCACGCGAAGCGCGCCGCGACCGCCGCGCGCTCCCCTTCCGTCATGTGCAGCCCCAGCTTGGTGCGCCGCCACAGCACGTCCTCCGCCGTCATCGCCCATTCCCCCGCACGCATCCATTCCAGCTCCCGCTCGCTCAGCGACGCGCCGAGATGGGCGCCCGGGTCGCCCGCCATCACCTCCGGCAGCATCCCGCCGTGGGTGCGGACCAGCCGCGGCAGCCATTCCTTCGGCACCAGCGGCAGGGCGCGCGCCATCTCGGCGGTGAAGGCCTCGCGCGTGCGCCCGCCCAGGTCGCCGCCGGGCAGGAAGGCGCGCGCCGTCCAGGGCGTGCCCTCGCGCCCGATCGCCGCCCCCACCAGGGACGCCGCCTCCTCCGCCAGCCGGCGGAAGGTGGTGATCTTGCCGCCATAGACGCTGAGCAGCGGCGCGCGCGCGTCGTCCAGCTTCAGGACGTAGTCGCGCGTCACCGCCGAAGGGTCCGCCGCGCCGTCGTCGAACAGCGGCCGCACGCCGGAATAGCGCCAGATGATGTCCTCGGGCCGCACCTCGCGCCGGAACTGGCGGGACACGGCGGCGCAGAGATAGGCCGCCTCCTCGTCCGTGCAATGCGCGGTGGCAGGGTCGCCCTCATGCGGCACGTCGGTGGTGCCGACCAGCGAGAAGCGGCCCTCATAGGGGATGACGAAGACCACGCGCCGGTCGTCGTTCTGCAGGATGAAGGCGTGCTCGCCCTCGTACAGCCGCGGCAGGACGACGTGCGAGCCGCGCACCAGCCGCACCTTGCCGGGCGGCTCTGCGCCCACGGCGGCCAGCGCGCGCTGCACCCAGGGGCCGGCCGCGTTCACCAGGGCGCGGGCCTGCACCCGCTCGCCCCCCTCCAGCGTGACGATCCAGTGGCCGTCATGCCGCTCGGCGCCCGCGAAGCCGCAGCGCGGCCGCACCTCGGCGCCCCGCTGCGCCGCGTCCAGCGCGCAGAGCAGCACCAGCCGGCTGTCCTCCACCCAGGCGTCGGAATAGGCGAAGGCGTGGGTGATGGCGGGCTTCAGGGGGGCGGCGCGCGGGTCGTCCGCCGTGCGGAACGCCTCGGCGCCGGGCAGGGAGACGCGCCGCGCCAGGTGGTCGTAGAGGAACAGGCCGAGCCGGATCATCCAGCGCGGCCGCATCTCGGGCCGGTGCGGCAGCACGAAGCGCAGCGGCCAGATGATGTGCGGGGCGGTGCGAAGCAGCACCTCGCGCTCGCCCAGCGCCTCGCGCACCAGGCGGAACTCGTGGTGCTCCAGGTAGCGCAGCCCGCCATGGATCAGCTTGGAGGAGGAGGAGGAGGTGGCCTGCGCCAGGTCGTCCTTCTCCAGCAGCAGCACGGCGTGGCCGCGCCCGGCGAGGTCGCGCGCGATGCCCGCCCCGTTCACCCCGCCGCCGATCACCACCACGTCGAAATGCCGCATGGCGGGGACTATAGCAGCCGCGCGCGGATGCGCGTCACCACCACCTCCGCCAGCACGACGACGGCGAGGATGGCGAGCAGGATCACCGCCACCCGCTCCCACTGGAAGAAGTTGATCGCGTCATCCAGCACCACGCCGATGCCGCCCGCGCCCACCAGCCCGAGCACGGCCGATTCGCGCAGGTTGATGTCCCAGCGGAACAGCGCGATGCCCCAGAAGGCCGGCTGCACCTGGGGCCAGACGCCCTTGAGCATCCGTGCCCCCCAGCCGGCGCCGGCGGCCGTCAGCGCCTCGACGGGGCCGCCTTGCGTTTCCTCCAGCGCTTCGGCCAGCAGCTTGCCGACGAAGCCCACCGAGCGGAAGGCGATGGCGAAGACCCCCGCCGCCGGGCCGGGCCCGAACACGGCGACGAAGACCAGCGCCCAGACCAGCGAGTTCACCGAGCGCGAGGAGACCAGCACCAGCTGCGCCAGCATGTTCAGCGCCGGCACCCGGCAGATGCCCCGCGCCGCCATCAGCGCGAAGGGCAGGGCGAGCGCGATGCCCAGCAGCGTGCCCAGCGTGGCGATGTGGATCGTCTCCATCAGCGCCGCGTGCACGCCCTGCGGATAGTGCGCGAGGTCGGGCGGCCACATGCGGACCAGCAGGTCCGCCATCTGCTCCGGCGCGTCGGCCAGGAATTCCGGGATGATCTCCACGCTCCGCACCGCCCAGGCCAACGCCGCGACGATGCCCAGCGTGAGCGCGAACCGCCCCAGCCGCTCGCCCGGCGTATGCGGGTGCCACGCCCTCACCGCAGCGCCTGACGGATGCGGCCCGAGATCACCTCGGCCGCGAAGATGAGCGCGATGATGGACAGCAGGATGGCGGCCACGAAGTCGTAGTCGAAGCGCTTGAAGGCCGCGAACAGCGTCCCCCCGATGCCGCCCGCGCCGACGATGCCCACCAGCGTGGAGTTCCGCAGGTTCGAATCGAGCTGGTAGATGCAGAACCCCACGAAGCGCGACGCCACCTGCGGCAGCACGCCATACAGCAGCACCGCGGCCGGCGCGGCGCCGGTGGCGCGCACCGCCTCGACCTGCTTCATGCTGATCTCCTCGATCGCCTCGGCGAAGAGCTTGGCGACGAAACCCATGGAGGCCACCGTCAGCGCCGCCACGCCCGCCAGCGCGCCGAAGCCCAGCGCCTTCACGAAGATGATCGCCACGATGACGTAGTGCAGCGAGCGGCAGACCGCGATGAAGCCGCGGACGGGCCCGCGCAGCCACCAGGGGGACAGGTTGCGCGCCGCCATCAGCCCCAGCGGCAGTGACAGGACGATGCCCAGCGCGGTCGAGAGCAGCGCGATCTGGATGCTTTCCAGCATCCCCTCCAGCAGCAGCTCCCAGCGCGCGAAGTTGGGCGGCCACATGCGGGCCAGGAAGCGCCCCGCCTCGCCGAAGCCGGTCCAAAGCCGCTCGCCCGTGATGCCGAGCTGCGCCGTGGCCCAGATGGCGTAGAGGCCCAGCGCCAGGAGCGCGAGGCGCAGCGGCCAGTTGGGGGCGAAGGCCGCGCGCCTCACATCCAGTCCTCGCCGCCGTAGATCGCGCGCAGGTGGTCGTCGCGCAGGTCCTCCGGCGGGCCGTCGAACACCACCGCGCCCCCGGTCATGCCGATGATCCGCCCGGCGAAGCGCCGCGCCAGCTCCACGTTGTGGATGTTCACCACCACCGGCACCCCCGCCTCGCCGGTGAGGCGGGCCATCAGCTCCATCACCTCCACCGCGGTCTTGGGGTCGAGCGAGGAGGTCGGCTCGTCGGCCAGCAGCAGGGCGGGGGCCTGCATCAGCGCGCGCGCGATGCCCACCCGCTGCCGCTGCCCGCCCGAGAGCGCATCGGCCCGGCGCGTCGCCTGCTCGGGCAGGCCCACCGCATCCAGCAGGGCGAAGGCGCGCTCCACGTCGGCGGGCGGGTAGCGGCGCAGCCAGGCGCGCCACAGCGGCACCGCGCCCAGCCGGCCGGACAGCACGTTCTCCATCACCGACAGCCGCTCGACCAGGTTGTATTCCTGGAACACCATGCCGATCCGCTGGCGCGCCCGCCGCAGCGCCGGGCCGCGCAGGGTGGTCAGCTCCTCGCCACCCAGCGCGATGGAGCCGCGCGTGGGCTCCACAAGCCGGTTGATGCAGCGCAGCAGGGTGGACTTCCCGGTGCCGGACGGCCCGATCACCGCCGTCATCCCCGTCGCGCCGATGGCCAGGTCTATGCCGCGCAGCACCGGCCTGCCGGGCTGGTATTCCTTCTCCAGCCCGCGGATCACCAGGATCGGTGGCGCGCTCACTGCGGGCGGGGCGCCTGCGGCGGCGTGGCGGCGGGCGCCGCGGGCTGCTGGGCGGCCGCGCGCCGGCGGGCCTCCGCCTCCAGCTCGCGCCGGCTCTCGGCGTCGAAGGCGGCGCGGGTGTAGGGCGCGTTCACCGCGTCCGCCACCGCGCGCACGGGGGCCCATTCGCGCAGGTAGGTCGCCGGCCAGAAGCGGTCGTTGCCGCCCAGGTCGCGGCTCATCGCCTCGGGGAAGCGGTAGTCGTAGAAGCATTGGCGGATGCGCGCCGCCAGCTCGGGCTGGAGGTCGTGCGCGTGGGCGAAGCTGCTGGTGGGGAAGGGGTCGCTCTGCCAGATGGTGCGGAAGTTCTCGCCCCGGACCTGCCCGCGGCCCACCATGCGGTTGTACACGTCGCTCGCCACGGGTGCGGCGTCGTAGTCGCCCGCGTTCACCCCCATCACGCTGCGGTCATGCCCGCCGGAGAACACGACCCGGTAGTCGGTGTCCGGCACCAGCCCCTGCGCCGGGAACAGCGCCCGCGGCGCCAGGTTGCCCGAGTTGGACGTGGCCGAGGTGTGCGCCACGCGCCGCCCCTTCAGGTCGGCCAGGGCGCGGAACTCGCTGCTGGCCCGCACCAGGGTGACGACGCGGTAGCTCTCGAACTCCCGCGCATTGCCCTTGATGGCGAAGGGCACGGCGCCGGCGAGGTTGACCGCGAAGGCCGTCGGCCCGGTCGAGAAGCCGGCGATGTGCAGCCGCCCAGACCGCATCGCCTCCACCTGCGCTGCGTTGGAGGTGACCTGGAAATACACCACCCGCTTGCCGGTGCACTGGGTCAGGTATTCCAGCAGCGGGCGGAACTGGCTGGCGTAGAGCGCGGGATCCTCCACGGGGGTGTAGGCGAAGACGAGGGTGGACGGGTTGCGCAGCCGGTGCGCCTCGCGCGGCGGGTCCGCCACCAGGTCCCGGTCCTCGTCGCAGAAGGCGTCGTCCAGCGCGCCGCGATGGGTGCAGGCGGCGCCTTGGGCGAATGCGAGGCCGGGCAGCAGGGCCAGCGCCGCGGCGGCGGCGAGCGTCTTGAGCATCGTTCGTTCCCTCGGTGTCGTTCGCGTGACGCTACCCTGCCCGCGGCGCGCTGTCAGCGCCCGGAATTTCCGGGTGCGATGCTCGGGTTTCGTTAACCCTGGCAGGGCAGGGTGGCGCAAATCCCCCGTGGAGCTGCCCGATGCGCCTGCCATCCCTGTCCCTCGCCACGCGCGTCACCGCCTGCTTCCTGGCCGCCCTCGCCGTGGCGCTGCTGTCGCTGGGCGCCTTCGTGGGCTGGAGCGAGCGCCAGGGCGCCGAGGCCACGCTGCGCGAACGGCTGGAGCGCGACCTCGCCCTGCTCGACGGCCTCACCGCCACCCTCTCCGCGGGCGGCGCCTGGCGGATTTCCGCCGATGGCCGCCTCGCGCGCGGGGAGGCGGTGATGGACGGCGCCAACGCCCTGGTGGACCTCGTCTCGCGCGGCTCCGGCGGCGTGGCGACGATCTTCCGCGGCGACGAGCGCGTCGCCACCTCCGTGCAGCGGCCGGACGGCACGCGCGCCACCGGCACGAAGCTGGCCCCCGGCGCGGCGCGGGACGCCGTGCTGGGCGCGGGCCAGGTGTTCCGCGGCCCGGCGGACATCCTGGGGCGGCCGCACATCACCATCTACGCGCCGATCCGCGACGCGCGCGGCCAGGTGATCGGCATCCTTTTCGTGGGCCAGGCGACAGAGACCCTGGCGGCGATGACCCGGCGCCACGCCATGGCCACGCTCGCCGCCGCCTCGCTGCTGCTGCTGCTGGTCGGGCTGGGCGGCTGGCTGGCGATGCGCTGGCAGATGCGCCCGCTGTCGCAGCTGTCCGCCCGCCTGCTGGCCCTGGCCGCGGGCCGGATGGCGGAGCCGGTGCCGCACGCGGCGCGGCGCGACGAGATCGGCGGCATGGCCCGCGCGCTGGAGGTGCTGCGCGCGGCGAGCCAGGAGGCGGAGGCCGCGCGCGCCCGCGCCGACGACCTGCGCCACGGCGCCGAGTTCGCCCGCCGCGACGACGCCGCGCGCCTGGCCGGCGAGATGGAGCAGGCCCTGGCCCAGGCCTCCACGCGGGTGGGCGACCGCGCCGCCGCGACGCTGGCCGCCGCCACGCGCCTGGGCGCGCTGGCCGCCGAGGCGCAGAACCACGCCACCGTGCTGGATGGCGGGGCGAACGGCGCCATGGGCCACGTGCAGGCGGTGGCCGCGGCCGCCGAGGAGCTGGCGGCCAGCATCAGCGAGATCACGCGCCGCGTGCAGGGCGCCAGCGCCCTGGCCACCGAGGCCGCCGGCCAGGCCGACGCGGCGGACCAGACGGTGCGCGCGCTCGCCACCGCCGCCCAGCGGATCGGCGAGGTGATCCGCCTCATCGAGACCATCGCCAGCCAGACCAATCTGCTGGCGCTGAACGCCACGATCGAGGCCGCGCGGGCGGGCGAGGCGGGCAAGGGCTTCGCCGTGGTGGCCAGCGAGGTGAAGGCCCTGGCCGCGCAGACCGCCCGCGCCACGGAGGAGATCGCCGCCCAGGTCGCCGCCATCCAGGGCAGCAGCGAGGGCGCGGCCGCCGCGCTCGCCGGCATCGGGCGCACGGTGCGCGAGCTGGACGGCATCAGCGCCGGCATCGCCGAGGGCATCGCCCAGCAGGGCGACGCGACGCGCGAGATCGCCCGCTCGGTGGCCGAGGCGGCGCGCGCCACCGGCCAGGTCTCGGGCGAGGTGCAGACGCTGACGCACGACGTCGAATCGACCGACGCCGCGGCGCGCGAGCTGCGCGCCCTGGCCGACGACCTGGACGGCGCCGGCCGCTTCCTGCGCGAGGAGGTGGCGGCGCTGGCCCAGCGCATGCGCGCGGCTTGAGCGTGGGCCGGGGGCGCCCCATATCCTGCGCCATGAGCACGATCGAACATGCGACCCTGGGCGGCGGCTGCTTCTGGTGCCTGGACGCCGCCTTCCGCGGCGTGAAGGGCATCACGGAGGTCGTCAGCGGCTATGCCGGCGGCCACCAGCCCAACCCGACCTACGAGCAGGTCTGCGCCAAGGGCACCGGCCATGCGGAGGTGGTGCGCCTGGCCTTCGACCCCGCCATGATCACCTACGCCGACATCCTGCGCATGTTCTTCACCCTGCACGACCCCACGACGAAGGACCGTCAGGGCGCCGATGTGGGGCCGCAATACCGCTCGGTCATCCTCACCGAATCGGCGGCGCAGGAGGAGCAGGCCCGCGCCGTGCTGGCCGAGGCGCAGGCCGCCTTCGACGCGCCCATCGTCACGGAGGTCCGGCCGGCCGCCGAGTTCTGGCCGGCGGAGGCCGAGCACCAGGACTACTACGCCCGCAACCCCTGGTCCGGCTACTGCCGCGCCGTGGTGGGCCCCAAGGTGGCGAAGTTCCGCAAGTCCTTCGCGGCGCGCCTGGCGGCCGCCTGAGGCGGGTCGCCCTTGAATACGGCGCCCATCCGGGCTTTCCTGCGCCAAATCCCCTGATGGGAAGCCGGCCGGCCATGTGGCGTCTCCTGTGCGCGTTCCTTCTCCTCAGCGTCCCAGCCGCCCGGGCGGACCTCATCTTCGTCCTGAACTCGGGCGACGCCTCCATCTCGGTGATCGACGCGGCCACGCGCACGGAGATCCGCCGCCAGCCGGTGCTGCGCGAGGTGCACCACCTCGTCGTCACGCCCGACGGCCAGCACCTGGTGGTGGGCGACAGCGGCGGCAACGAGCTCATCTTCCTCGATCCCATGACCGGCGAGATCCGGCGGCGGGAGCGCATCTCCAACCCCTACCACCTCGAATACAGTCCCGATGGGCGCTACCTCGTGGTCGCCTCGCTGCGGCGGGACCAGGTGGACATCTACGACGCGCCGACGCTGACCCTGCTCCATCGCTTCCGCCAGCCCGACAAGCCTTCCCACGTCGCCTTCAGCCCGGACAGCCGCTGGGCCTACGTCACCCTGCAAGGCAACGGGCAGGTGGCGGCGGTGGACCTCGACGCGCGGCAAACCGCCTGGACCGTGCCGGTTGGCCCGGAGCCCGCCGGGATCATCTGGCACCGCGGCTTCCTGCTGATCGGCCTGATGGGCCGCGACGAATTCGTGGCGCTGGACCCCCGCACGCGGGAGGTGCGGCACGCCTTCCGCGTCGGCCGCGGCGCGCACACCGTCTATCCCAGCCCCGACGGCCGCACGCTCTGGGCCACCTCGCGCGTGGACAGTCGCCTCGCCGAGGTGGACGCGGCGACGCTGGAGGTCCGCCGCATCCACGACATCCCGGGCGGGCCGGACTGCATAGCCTTCGACAGCGACGGCCGGCTCCACGCCACGCTGCGCTGGACCGGGCGCCTGCTGGTGCTCGACCCCGCGACGGGGGAGCAGGCGCAGATCCGCACAGGGCGCTCTCCGCACGGGGTGTTCGTCATGCCGCGCCGGCCGGGGCTGGATGCCGCCTTCGCCTTCCAGGAACCGGGCATGGCCAGCGGCAGCCGGCCGATGCGCGAGCCGCCGCCGCGCGGCCTCGCCGCCATCGCGCCGGATCCGGAGGCGGCGGTCCGCGTGCAGGCCGGCGGCGCGCGATGATCGCCCGCCGCGCCCTGCTCGGCACGGCGCTGGCGTCGCCCGCGCTGGCCCAGCGCTGCGCCGGCACCCTCTACCTGACGGTGGACACCGGCTGGTCGCGCGAGGCGGAGCAGATCGCCGACATCCTGCGCCGCCACGCCGTCCAGGCCACGCTGTTCGTGGCCAATGAGCGCACCTTCCGCGGCGACCGCCAGCTCGACCCCTCCTGGGCGCCCTTCTGGCAGGCCCGCGCCGCCGAGGGCCACGCCTTCGCCTCCCACACCTGGCGCCACTGGTACTTCCGCGGCGATGCCGGGGCGGGGCGCACCACCTACGCCTCCCGCCAGGGCGAGGGGTCGGAAACGCTGGACCAGGCGGCCCTCTGCGCCGAGCTGACACGCCCGCTGGAGGCCCTGCGCGCCCTCGCCCCCCAGGCCCGCCTTCTCCCGCTCTGGCGCGCGCCGGGCGGCATCACCACCCCCGGCGCCATCCGCATGGCCGCGGCCTGCGGCCTGCGCCACCAGGGCTGGACCGCCCGCGGCTTCCTGGGCGACGAGCTGGACAGCGCGGCCCACCCCAACGAGGCGCTGCTGCGCCGCAACCTGGCGAACATCCGCGATGGCGAGGTGCTGGTGATGCACTGGGGCGTGCGCTCCCGCCGCGAGCCCTTCGCCGGCATCTTCGAGCGGCTGGTGGCCGGCCTGAAGGAGCGCGGCTTCTGCTTCGCCCCCCTGCCGGAGGGCGGCATCGCATGATGGACGCGCTGCGCGACCGCTACGACCTGCTGACCGGCTGGCTGTTCGAGAACCTGCTCCAGCCCGCCATGTACCACGCCGGCCTGATGGATTGGGCAGACGAGGCCTTCCTGTGGATGGACTTCTTCATCTTCGGGCTGGTCCAGGTCCTCGTCGTCGTCGCCGTGTGCTGGCCGCTGGAACGCTGGCGGCCGGTGGAGCGCTGGGCTTCGGGCGGGGCGGTCCGCACGGACGTGGCCTACACGCTGCTCACGCGCCTGGGCCTGCTGCCGATGATCGGCTTCGTGCTGTTCATGGCCGCGCAGACCCGCATCGAGGGGCTGATCGCCGATTCGGGCTGGATACCGCCGACGCTGGAAACCGCCTGGCCGGCCCTGCGCGAGCATCCCTTGGTGGCGCTGGGCCTGTACATCGTGGTGCTGGACTTCGCCGCCTACTGGCATCACCGCTTCCAGCACCAGTTCCGCTGGTGGTGGGCGCTGCACTCCATCCACCACTCCCAGACGCAGATGACCTTCTGGACGGATGACCGCAACCACGTCCTGGACGACATCCTGGCCGCCGCCTGGTTCGGCGCCATCGCCGTGCTGATCGGCGTGCCGCCCGGCCAGTTCCCCATCATCCTGCTGGTGCTGCGCCTCGCCGAAAGCCTGTCCCACGCCAATGCCCGCCTCGATTTCGGCTGGCTGGGGGAGCGGCTGCTGGTCAGCCCCCGCTTCCACCGCCTGCATCACGGGCTGCTCAGCGCGGGGGCCACGGGCAAGAACTACGGCGTGCTGCTGCCGGTGTGGGACTGGATCTTCGGCACCGCCGATTTCCGCCGCGGCCACTTCCCGCCGACCGGCGACCCCACGGCGCCCGAGGCCTACGTGCGCGGCGGCTGGCTGCGCCAGCAGGCGGCGGGGTTCCGCGAGGTGTGGCGGGCGCTCACGGGGCGGCGGGCCTAGAATCCCGACGCCCGCAAGGCCAGCCCGGCCAGGGCCGTCACGCCCAGCACGCGCACCACGCCCCATTTCAGCCCGAACAGCAGGCCGGCCGCCAGCAGCGCCAGCGCCAGCGCGTCCCACCGCACCGTCGCCCATTCCGGCAGCACCGGCCCCACGGTGGCGAACACCACGCGCAGCCCGAACCACAGCGCCAGGTTGGCGATCACCCCCACCACCGCCGCCGTCACCGCCGCCAGCGCGCCGGCCAGCTTCGCGTGGTCGTGCAGCCGCTCGACGTAGGGCGCGCCGAGGAAGATCCACGCGAAGCAGGGCAGGAAGGTCACCCACAGCACGAGCACGGAGGCCGCCAGCGCCATGCCCAGCCCGCCGTCGCGCCAGCCCGCCATGAAGCCCACGAACTGCAGCACCAGGATCAGCGGCCCCGGCGTGGTCTCGGCGAGGCCGAGGCCGGCCAGCATCTCCGGCGCGCTGAGCCAGCGGTAATGCCCCACCGCCTCCTGCGCCACATAGGCCAGCACGGCGTAGGCGCCGCCGAAGGTGACCACCGCCATCTTCGAGAAGAACCACCCCACATCCGCCAGCACGCCGCCCGCGCCGGCCAGCAGCGCCACCGGCCAGAGCCAGAGGACGAGCGCCACCAGCCCCGCCCGCCGCGCCGTGCCCGCCATGGCGGCGATCCGCCCCGGCTGCGCCGCCAGCAGCGCGTCCAGCGCCGAATCGGCGCCCGCGCCGGCGCCGCCGTGGCGCGAGGCCGCGAAGGCCGCCGGCGCCAGCCAGCCCGCAACCGCGGCCGCCAGCACCACGAGGGGGAAGGGAACGCCGCCCACGAACAGCGCCAGGAAGGCCGCGCCCGCCAGCGCCCAGGGTGCGGCGCCCTTCAGCGCGCGCCGCGCCACCCGCACCAGCGCCTCCACCACCAGCACCAGCACCGCGCAGGCCAGGCCGTGGAACAGCGCCGCCACCAGCGGCACCTCGCCCAGCACGGCATAGACCAGCGAGAGCGCCAGCATCACCAGCGCCCCGGGCAGCACGAACAGCAGCCCGGCCGCCACGCCGCCCCGCACCCCGTGCATCAGCCAGCCGAGATAGGTGGCGAGCTGCATCGCCTCCGGCCCCGGCAGCAGCATGCAGAAGTTCAGCGCATGCAGGAACCGCGCCTCGCCCACCCAGCGGCGGCTTTCCACCACCTCGCGGTGCATGAGGGCGATCTGCGCCGCCGGCCCGCCGAAGCTCAGGCAGCCGATGCGGGCCCAGACGCGGAGCGCCTCGGCGAAGGTGGGAAGGGGCATGGCGGGCAGGGTGCCCCTCGCGGCGCGGCTGTCAATTCGGTAGGCTCGGCGCCATGAACCTTGCCGGCCTGTCGCTCCGCGACCTCGAATACGTCTCCGCCGTCGCCGAGCACCGGCATTTCGGCCGCGCGGCGCTCGCCTGCGGGATCTCCCAGCCCACCCTGTCCGGCCAGTTGCGGAAGCTGGAGGAGTTCCTGGGGCTGGAGGTGTTCGAGCGCTCCCCCCGCGGCGTCCTCGTCACCGCGCGCGGCGAGGAGATCGTGGCCCAGGCGCGGCGCATCCTGTCCGAGGCCAAGCGCCTGTTCGAGATCGTGCAGACCGGCGCCGAGCCGCTGACCGGCGTGGTGCGCCTGGGCGTCATCGCCACGCTCGGCCCCTACCTCGTGCCCTTCCTGCTCAAGCCGCTGCGCGCCCGCTTCCCGCGGCTGCGGCTGCTGCTGGCCGAGGGCCAGACCCGCGCCCTGATCCGCCAGCTGGAGGAGGGCGAGCTGGACGCCGTGCTCGCCGCCGGCCCGGTCACGGAGGCCGAGCTCACCGAATTGCCGCTGTTCCGCGAGGAGCTGGCGCTCGCCGTCCCGCGCGACCACCCGCTGGCGCAGGTGGAGGAGGTGCGCCCCGGCGACATCCCCACCAGCGAGCTGATCCTGCTGTCCGAAGGCCATTGCCTGCGCGACCAGGCGCTGGCGCTGTGCCCGCAGCGGCTGCGCGAGGGCGACCACGCGCTCCAGGCCGCCAGCCTGGAGACGCTGCGCCAGATGGTCGCCGCCGGCTCGGGCGTGTCCTTCATCCCGCAGCTGGCGGTGCAGGTGGGCGCGCTGCTCGACGACATGGTGGCCTATCGCCGCATCGCCGGGGGCGAGCACGCGCGCGACGTGGCGCTGTTCCACCGCCCAAGCTTCGGCCGCATCCGCGACATCCGCCTGCTGCGCCAGGCGATCGGCGAGATCCTGCACGCGGAATCGGCGGTCCGGGTCCACCGCCCCGGCATCAGGCTGGCGGTGTAGGGACCGCGCGCTCCACGAAGGCGCGCGTGCGCCGCACCTGGCAGGCCAGCCGCAGCTCGAGCCGCGCCATGGCCGCCGCCGCGCGGTCCGCCGCGCCGCGCTGCCCCTCGCGCAGGGCCGCGATGGCCGCCGTCACCTCGCGCAGCGCGTCGGTCGTGTCGCGCAGGCTGGCGTCCAGCTCCCCCGCCACGTCGGCCAGCGCATCGGCGCGCTCCGCCGTCAGCGGCAGGGCGGGGGTCTGCAGGAGGCGGGCGAACAGCGCGGCGTCGGGGGACATGGGAACAGCCTGCCCCCAGTCAGTGAAGATCCCGTCAACGCCCGGCCGAGGCCGGCACCGCGTCCAGCAGGCTTTCCCCCGGCCGCAGCCGGGTGAAGCGAACGTCGCCCCAGCCCTGCCGCAGCGCGCCGTCGTGCATGTCCACGCGGGTGAAGCGCAGCCCCCCGGCATCCGGCGCCGTGTGGGGGAAGTCCTCCCGCCAATGCGCCCCGCGCGATTCCTCGCGCGCCAGGGCGGCCGCCACGATCGCCCGGCTGGCCAGCAGGAGCGAATCCAGGTTCAGCCAGTCCGCCCATGACAGGTTGAAGGCCCGTCGCCCATCCGCCACCCCGGTGCCGCGCAACTCGGCGGCCAGGGCGTCCAGCCCGTCCCGCGCCTCCGCCAGCCGTGCGCCGTCGCGCAGGATGCCGGCCTTGTCCCACATCAGCGCGGACAGCGCGTCGCGCAGCCGGCCCAGCGGCGCGGGCGGGGCCGCGAAGGGCGCCAGCGCCGCGGCCACCGCCGCGTCCAGCGCCGTGGGGTCGGGCTCCGTGAAGCCGCCCTCGCGCGGGACCCATCGCGCCATGGCGTCGCCCGCCAGCCCGCCGAACACCGTGCTGTTGGCCACGCCGTTGCCGCCCAGGCGGTTCGCGCCGTGCACGCCGCCGGTGTCCTCGCCCGCGGCGAACAGGCCGGGCAGGGCGGTCCTGCCATCCGCGCCGAACTCCACGCCGCCCATCATGTAGTGGGCGGTGGGCACCACCGGCACGCGCCCGGCGGCCAGGTCGAAGCCCATGTCGGCGCAGCGCTCCACCATGCCCTTGAACTGCCGGCGCACCTTGTCGGGGCCCAGGTGACCCATCTCGATCCACAGCCCGCCCTCGGCGTTCACCCGCCCGGCCTGGATCTCGCGCTCCATCGAGCGGGACACGATGTCGCGCGTCGCGCGTTCGCCGCGCCCGTCGTAGCGGTGCATGAAGCGCTCGCCGTCGCCGTTCAGCAGGTATCCGCCCGCACCCCGCAGTCCTTCCTCGATGATGGTGCCGCTCATGCGCGTGCCCGGCCCGGCCAGCACGCCGGTCGGGTGGAACTGCACCATCTCCATGTCGCGCAGGGGCAGGCCCGCGCGCAGCGCCATCGCCATGCCGTCGCAGGACTTGTCGCCGGACGGCGTGTGGTAGCGGTACATGGACGGCCCGCCGCCGGTCGCCAGCAGCACCGCCTTCGCCTGCACCAGCACGAAGCCGCCGCGCCGGATGTCCAGCAGCAGCACGCCCGCCAGCCGCGCGCCGTCGCGCGTGGGCAGCAGCGCCAGCGCCCGGTGCTCCTCCAGCCGCGCGATGCCGGCCACCCAGGCCTGCTCGGCCAGGCGCGAGATGATCTCGATGCCCGTCAGGTCGCCCTTGTGGACCGTGCGGTCGAAGGTCTGCCCGGCGAAGGCCTTCTGGTGGATGGTGCCGTCGGCGTTGCGGTCGAAGAAGCAGCCCCAGCGGTTCTCCAGCTCGCGGATGCGGCGCTGCGCGCCCGTCACCAGCTCCCAGGCCAGGTCCTGGTCGTTCAGCCACTTGCCGCCGTCCAGCGTGTCCATGAAGTGGCGCTCGGCGGAATCGCCCTCGGCGAGCGCGACGTTGTAGCCGCCCTGCACCATGCGCGTGCAGCCGGACTTGCCCAGCAGCCCCTTCACCGCGACGGTCACGGACAGTTCGGGGTTGGCCGCCTTGGCGTGCAGCGCCCCCAGCAGCCCGGCTCCGCCCGAGCCCAGCACCAGCACGTCGGTGCGGATGCGCTTTATCATGGCGACACGCCCATCTTCGCCAGCACCGCCGCGCGCCGCGCCGCCACGCCCGCGTTCACGTCGCGGTACAGGCTGCCGCCGTGCGCATCCATCCCCACGATCAGCGGCCCGAAGCCCTGGATGGCGAAGCGCCACAGGCTCTCGGGGTTCAGGTCGTCGAGGTCAACGTCCTCGATGGCGGTGATCCAGGTGGTTTCCAGCGCCGCCGCGCCGCCGATCACGGCGAGGTACGCGCCGCCCAGTTTCTGGAACGCCCGCTGCGATTCCTCCCGCAGCCCGCCCTTGCCGATGATCAGGCGCACGCCCTCGCGCTCCATCAGCGGCCGCGTGAAGCGCTCCATGCGGTCGGAGGTCGTGGTGCCGATGCACACCGCCTCGTAGCCGGCCTGGTTGGTGGCGCCGCGCTCCACGCGCCGCACGTTGGGCGCGGTGTGGATCACGGCATGGCCGCGCAGGTCCAGGCGCGTGCGGCGGCCGCCATCGAACATGGCGATCTGCGTGGCGTCGCGGATGCCGAACAGCGTGCGCTCCAGCGTCACCGTGTCGCCGGCGCGCAGCGCGCGCACCTGCGCCTCGTCGGCCGGCATGTGCAGGGCGTGGTGCGTCACGAGCCGATCTCCACGCCCTGCTCCGTGAACCGCGCCCGCGCGCGGCGCGCCGAGTGGCATTGCACGTTCACCGCCACCGGGTTCATCGTGATGTGGGTGTGCGCCAGCTCCACGTGCACGGCGAAGGCGGTGGAATCGCCGCCCAGGCCTTGCGGGCCGATGCCCAGCGCGTTCACCGCCTCGCCCAGCTCCACCTCCAGCGCCGCGCCGTGCGCGTCCGCGCAGCGCGTGCCCAGCGGGCGCGTCGCCGCCACCTTGGCCAGGTGCATGCACACGTCGCTGGTGCCGCCCAGCCCCACGCCGAGGATCGTCGGCGGGCACACCTTGCCGCCGGCGCGGATCGCCGCATCCACCACGAAGCGCTTGATGCCCGCCACGCCGTCGGCCGGGATCAGCATGGCGAGGAAGGAGCCGTTCTCCGAGCCCGAGCCCTTGGGGATCATCTCGATCTCGAGCACGCCGGCCTCCTCCACGAAGGCCAGGTTGATCACCGGCACGCCGATGCCGCAGGAATCATGCCCGTTCACCCGCGTCAGCGGATGCACCACGGAACTCCGCAACGGGTGCTCGCGCGTCGCCCGCGCCGTCCCGCGGCGGATCGCCTCCGTCAGCGCCCAGCCATCCACCGCCACGCCCTGGCCGATGGCGACGTTGAAGATCGGGATGCCGGTGTCCTGGCAAAGCAGGTTGTCCGTGCGCTCCGCCACCGCGATGTTCTCGATCATGGTGGCGAGCACGGAGCGCGCCAGCGCATCGCCCTCGCTGGCGTCCAGCCGGGCGAAGCCCTGCTTGATGTCGTCCGGCAGCACCTTCAGCGCGCGGATGTAGAGGAGCTTGGCCACCTCCTCCACCGCATCCATGGCGACGTGCAGCATGCGTTCCTCCCGTCAGACGAGCAGCGACAAGCCCGAGGCCAGCAGCAAAGCCAGCAGCACGAGCCGGAACCCGCCCTGCGGCAGGTGGTGGAAGGCGCGCAGCCCCAGCAGCATCCCCGCCACCATGGCCGGCATGGCCCAGGCGGTCAGCATCAGCGCCTCGCGCGTGAAGAAGCCGCCATAGGCCAGGAAGGGCAGGGTGAGCCCCTGCATGGCGACGATGAAGGGCTGGAGCAGGCCGCGCGTGTCCTCCTTGCTCCATTCCTGGGCATCCGCCCACATGCCCGGCAGCGCGCCGACATAGCCGCCGATGCCCCCCAGCACGCCCGAGGCCAGCGCCACCCCTGCATCCGCCGCCGGCCCGCCGGCCACCCGCGGCGCCGGCATCCGCAGCCCGATGCGCGCCAGCATCCAGCCGGCATAGACCACCAGCAGCAGCCCCACGCCCGCCGTCATCGGCCGCGCCGGCACGCTGGCCAGCAGCCAAACCCCCAGCGGCAGTCCCGGCAGCGCCCACAGCACGAAGCGCCGCAGCCGCGCCCAGTCCACGTGCCACCACACCGCCTTGAGCGCGAGCGACTGCACGAGGAAGGAGCCCATCACCAGCACCGGCGCCGTCGTGGCCGGCGGCAGCAGGTGCAGCAGGATCCCCGCGCCCACCAGCACGAAGGCGAAGCCCGCCATGCCGGCGCAGAAGGCCGCGACGAAGCAGGCCCCCGAGAGGATCAGCGTGTCAGCCCACATGCAGCAGGAACATCATGCCGATGCCGAAGGCGAAGCCGGCGGATGCCGCCACCAGATCCTTCTGCCGGTGCCGCCAGCCCAGGAACTCCAGCGCCATCACCCGCAACCCGCCGGCCAGGTGCAAGGCCAGCAGCACCACCAGCCCCCATTCGGCCAGCGTGAAGAGCGGGTGGTCCACCAGCCGCAGGAAGCCGTCCAGCGCGGCCGCGCCGTGGATCGCCTGGCCCAGCGCCCAGAAATGCAGCGGCAGGAACAGCGCCAGCGCCACGCCCGAGGCACGGTGCAGCACGAAGCCCCAATAGGCCGGGTGCCGCCGGTCACGCATGGTACAGCCCCCAGGCGGCGCGGATGCCCAGCGCCGCCGTCAGCGCCCCGATCGCCAGCCACGTCGCATCCCAGCGCAGCCCGCGCCAGCCCAGCCACTCCGCGGCCACGTTGCGCAGCCCGACCGCCCCGTGCAGCCCGGCTGCCAGCGCGAAGACGGCGTAGAAGAGGAGCCACCCCTCCGCACCGCGCGTGCGGCCCAAGATCTCCGCCGCCGACAGCCCGCCGCGCACCGCGTAAAGGATGGTGGCGAGGTGGGCCGCCACCGCCAGCGCCAGCACCGCGGCGGTGACGCGCTGGATGGCCCACAGCCTCATGCCAGCCCCCAGAAGATGGTGCGCTTCAGCCCGGCGATGGCGCCGGAGGGGTCGAGCCCCTTCGGGCAGCGCTCCGTGCAGCCTTGCGTCGAATGGCAGGAATGGCAGCCGGCATCGCCCGCCACGGCGCGCAGACGGCCCGCGCGCGCGCCGTCGCGCTCGTCGTTCACCAGCGTCCAGGCGCGGTTCATCGCCGCCGGGCCCAGGTAGTCCGCATTCCACGACACGATGTCGCAGGAGGCGTAGCAGACGCCGCAGCCGATGCACTCGATGCCCGCATCCGCTTCGCGCCGCTGCGGCGAGGCCGGCGGGACCACGGCGAACTCGGCAGGCACCACGCCGTCCTTCGGCACGAACTGCCCGCCCGCGCGCGACCACTTCTCGAAGAAGGGCGCCATGTCGGTGACCAGGTCGCGGATCACCGGCAGGTTCGCCAAGGGCCGCAGTTCCAGCACGCCATCCGCGCCGACCACGCGCGAGACATGCGTGCGGCAGGTCCATCGCGCCACGCCGTTCACCTCCATGGCGCAGGAGCCGCACATGCCCACCCGGCAGGCGAAGCGGTAGGCGAGGTCCGGCGCCTGCTCGCGCTGGATCTCGGTGACCACGTCCAGCACCGTCTGGCTGGCGCGGGCGGCGACGGCGTATTCCGCCATGCCGCCGTCGCGTTGGATACGGACCTTCATGGCGCGATCCTGCCCCCGGCTTGAGTCTTGTACAAGACCGGGGCAGGCTGCCGCCATGCCCGATGCAATGACCCTCACCCAGGACCGCGGCGCCGACCTCCTCTGGCGCGCCTTGGCGGTGCACGGCGTCACGAAGGTCTTCTCCCTGTCCGGCAACCACATCATGCCGGTCTACGACGCCGCCTTCGGGGGCGCGATCGAGATCATCCACGTCCGCCACGAGGCCGCGGCCGTGCACATGGCCGATGCCTGGGCGCGGCTGTCGGGCGAGGTGGGCGTGGCGCTCGTCACCGGCGGGCAGGGCCACACCAATGCCTGCGCCGCGCTTCCCACCGCGCTGGCCTCCGAGACGCCGGTTCTGCTGCTGTCCGGCCACGCGCCCCTGAACGAGCTGGGCCTGGGCGCCTTCCAGGAAACGCCGCAGGTCGCGGTCGCCGCGCCGCTCTGCAAGGAATCGGCGCTGGCGCGCGACGCCGCCGGCCTGCCGGCGGAACTCGCCCGCCTGATCGGCGTGGCCCGCGCCGGCCGCCCCGGCCCGGTCCACCTGTCCCTGCCGACTGACGTGCTGGAGGCGCGCGCCGAACCCGCCCCGGTCCCAGCCGCGCCGGCGGCGGAGCCGGTGGACGCCGCCGCTCTCGCCGCCTTCCTCGCCATCGCCCGCCGCCCGCTGATCCTCGCCGGGCCGTCGCTGAACACCCCCGCCGGCGCCCATGCCCGCGCCGCGCTGGCCGGCGCCACCGGCCTGCCCGTGGCGCTGATGGAAAGTCCGCGCGGGCTGGCCGACCCCAGCCTGGGCGACATCGCCGCCCTGCTGGCCCAGGCCGACGCCGTGCTGCTGCTGGGCAAGCAGCTCGACTTCACGCTGCGCTTCGGCCGCACCACCGAGGCGCGCTTCGCCCTGGCCGAACCGGACGAGGCGCTGGTCGCCCGCGCGCGTTCCCTGCTGGGGGAGCGCCTTGGCCCCGTGCTGCGCGCCGCGCCCCTGCCGGCCGCGGAGGCGCTGGCGCGCGTCGCTGGCCCGCACCCGGCCACCGCCTGGGCCGCCGAGTCGCACGCGGCACTCGCCCACCGCCCGGCCGCCTGGGCGGCGCTGGAAGGCAGGGCAGGGGCGCCCATCCACCCCGTCACCCTGGCCGCCGCGCTGCGCCCGCACCTGGCCGACGCGGTGCTGGTCGCCGATGGCGGCGAGATCGGGCAATGGATGCAGGCCACGCTCTCCGCGCCCGAGCGCATCGTCAACGGCATCGCCGGCTCCATCGGCGCGGCGATCCCCTTCGCGCTCGCCGCCAGCGCCGCCCGGCCGGGCAAGCCTGTCCTGGCCGTGATGGGCGACGGCACGGCCGGCTTCCACATCGCGGAATTCGACACCGCGGTCCGCCACGGCCTGCCCTTCGTCGCCGTGGTCGGCAACGACGCCGCCTGGAACGCCGAGCTGCAGATCCAGCGGCGCGACTACGGCCCCGCGCGTGCCCATGGCTGCACCCTGCTGCCCACCCGCTACGACCTGGTGGCGCAGGGCTTCGGCGCGCATGGCGAGTTCGTCCAGCGCGCGGAGGAGCTGGCGCCCGCGCTCGCCCGCGCCTTCGCCAGCGGCCGCCCCGCACTGGTGAACGTGCTGATCGAGGGCCACCCGGCGCCCAGCCTGAAGCGGTGAACGCCACCCTCTACGCCCGCGCGGAGGCCGCGCTGCGCGCCCGCATCGCCTCGGGCGAGTGGCGCCCCGGCGCGGCCCTGCCCACCGAGCCGGCGCTGGCCGCGGAGCTGCGCGTCTCCCAGGGCACGCTGCGCCGGGCGCTGGCCGCGCTGGAGGCGGGGCGCGTCATCGAGCGCCGCCAGGGCGTGGGCACCTTCGTCGCCGAGGCGACCTCCGAGCGCGCCCTGTTCCATTTCTTCCGCGCCGAGCGTCTGGACGGCACGCGCCCGGTGCCGACCAGCCGCGTGCTTGCCCAAGCCCGCCGCCGCGCCACCGCGGCCGAGCGCCAAGCCCTGGCCCTGCCCGCCAGCGCACCGGTCCTGGCCCTGTCGCGCGAGCGCCTGATCGACGGCGCGCCCCTGATCGCCGAGCAGGTGGCGCTGCCCGCGGCGCTCTTCCCCGGCCTGTCCCTGCCGCTGGGCGTGGAGATGGCGGACGAGCTGTACGTGCTCTACCAGCGCGGCTTCGGCATCCACGTCACCCGCGTGGACGAGCGCATCCACGCCGAGGGCGACGCGCTGGTGGTGGAGCGCGTGGCCTTCGACCTCAGCGAGCGGCGGGTGGAGCACCGCGTCTCGCGCCTCGATGCCAGGCGGCTGCGCTACCGCGTCACTCTCGCCTGAGCACGCGGTCGGTGAACCAGCTCGCCAGCGGGCGCGGCGCGAAGGAGGCGCGCAGCGCCGCCTCGTCGTAGTCGCGCTGGAGCCAGTCCTCGAACGGCACGCCCTTCGCCTCGGCTTGGGCGTATTGCGCGAAGAAGGCGTCCAGGATGCCGGTGCGCGCCGCGCTGACGTGGCCGAAGCGCAGGGACAGCTCGGCGGCCGCCTCCGCCGCCGTCCCGCCATGGATCAGCCGCCACACGCCCGCGGCCAGGCCGGTCCGGTCGGCGCCCGACTTGCAGTGGATGAGGATCGGCCGGGGCAGGCTGCGGTACAGGCCGATCAGCCGCAGCATGCGGTCCTTGTGCGGCGCGCCGCGGCTTTCCAGCGGCTGGTCGGCATGGGCCAGGCCCAGCCGCGCCGCCTCCGCCCGCCCCAGCGCGTCCGAGCCGCAGCTGGTGCGATGCCCGCGCAGGTTGATCACCGAGCGCAGCCCGTGCCGGCGCGTGGCCTCGGCCAGCTGCCAGGGCAGGGGGTGGTTGGAGCGGTACAGCGCGCCGCTTTCCACCACGCCCCAGTTCCGCCAGGCGAGGCGCAGCAGCGCGTGATCCACGAAGAGGCTGTTCACCCAGGGCGACATGCGCGGCTTATCCCCGCGAATGCCGCCGGATGGAAGGGTCAGCGGCGCCGCCGGGTCGGGGCGGCCGGGGTCGCCATGGTGCCTTCGGTGGCGGCCGGCGTGGCGCTGGCCGCCCCCGCGCCCTGCATGCCGCTGCCCGAGCGCGCGGCCTGCGAGGTCGCGGTGTCGGATGGGGTGGTGCCCGTGCTGGTCATCGGTGAAGTTCCCCGCATGTCCTGGCAGGCGGCGAGCGCCAGCGGCGCGAGGAGCAGGGCGGCGGGGAGAAGGCGGGGCATCGGCGGCACTCCGTGGCAAGGTGGCGTGCCAACGGTCCCGCCCTGTGCGGGTTGCGTCACTCCAGCCGCGCGCCGGAGATCCGCACCATCTCCTGCCACATCGGCCGTTCGCGCCGCGCCCGCTCCCACACCCCTTCGGGCGTGGAGCCGATGGCGTGGGCGCCCGTGCGCAGGAAGCGGTCCTTCATCGCGGGCTCGGCGGCGACCTCCTGCATCAGCGCGGAAGCGCGGGCGACGATCGGCGCCGGCACCCCGGCGGGAAAGGCCATGGCGCACCAGGACTGCACCTGGAAGTCCGGGATGCCCGCCTCCGCCATGGTCGGCACGTCGGGCAGCGCCGGGTGGCGCGAGGGCGAGGTGACGGCGAGCGCCCGCGCGCGCCCTTCCTGCACCAGCGGCACGTAGGAGGCGAGGTTGTCGATGGCGAAGTTCAGGTCGCCCGACAGCATCGCCGGGATGATCTGCGCCGCACCCCGGAACGGCACGTGCTGCCCGTCCAGCCCCTGGCGGGCGCAGAACAGCGCGCCCGACATGTGCGCCGTGGTGCCCACGCCGGGCGAGCCGAAGGACACGCCCTGGCGCCGCGCCTTGCCCCATTCCACGAACTCGCGCGCGGTGCGCGACGGGTTGTGCTGCGCCGGCACCACCAGGACGTTCGGCAGCTCCCAGTGCAGGGATATCGGCTGGAAATCCGTGTCGGTGTTGAAGGGCAGGCGGGCGTAGAGGAAGGTCGCGATGCTCCACACCGTCAGCGTCAGCGGGCCGAGCGTGTAGCCGTCCGGCGTGCTCTTCGCCACCGCGTCGGCGCCGATGTTGCCGCCCGCGCCGGGCCGGTTCTCGATCACGAAGGACTGGCCGGTGCGGCGCTGCATCTCCTCGCAGACGATGCGGCACAGCACGTCGGTCGAGCCGCCGGGCGGCCAGGGCACGATGACGCGCACCGGGCGCTCGGGCCACTGGCCCCCGGCGCCCTGGGCGCGAGCCAGGCCGGGCAGTGCCAGCAGCGGGGCGGCGGCCAGCAGGCCGCGGCGGTTAGGACGGATCATCCCGGACATCCTCCTGTTCTTGTGCGGGAAGGATGCGGCAACCCGGCGCCGCCGGCAACGCTTGCTTCACCAATCCACGCCATGATGCGGCCATGGCGGCGCCGCCGCGCCGCCCGATGCCCGCGCCAGGATGGCGAAGCCGCCGGAACGAAGACCCATGCTGCTCCACCTCGCCATCCGCCTGCGCCGCTGGCTGCGCTACCGGCCCGAACGCCGCTACATGCGCGGGCGGGCGGGGTAGGGCGCCCTACCACCCCGCATCCGGCGGCAGGGACATGAGGATGGCCTCCACGTTCCCCCCGGTCCGCAGCCCGAACAGCGTACCGCGGTCATGCAGCAGGTTGAACTCCACGTAGCGCCCGCGCCGGTGGCGCTGGATGGCGCGTTCGGCCTCGTCGAAGGGCTCGGCCATGCGGCGGCGGATGATCGCCGGGTAGGCGTCCAGGAAGGCCAGGCCGACATCCTTGGTGAAGGCGAAGTCGGCCTCCGGCCCGTGGCCGGGTGTGCGGTCGCCCAGCCAGTCGTAGAAGATGCCACCCAGGCCCCGCTCCTCGCCCCGGTGGGGCAGGAAGAAGTATTCGGCGCACCATTGGGAGAAGCGGGCGTAGTATTCCGGGTCATGCCGGTCGCAGGCATCGCGGAATGCCGCGTGGAAGTACGCCGCGTCCTCCAGCGACCATTGCGCCTGCTTGTCCATCGGCGTGATGTCGCCGCCGCCGCCGAACCACGCCCGGCTGGTCACGATGAAGCGCGTGTTCATGTGCGCCGTCGGGCAGCGGGGCGAGCGCGGGTGGACGACGAGCGAGACGCCGGTGGCCAGGAAGCGCGGATCCTCCTCCGCGCCCGGGATCTGCTTGCGGAATTCCGGCGAGAACTCCCCATATACGGTGGAGATGTTGACCCCCGCCTTCTCCAGCACCTGCCCGCGCATGAGCCCCATCGTGCCGCCGCCGCCGCCCGGGCGCTCCCAGTCGGTGAAGGCGAATCGGGCGTCCGATCCCGCCTCGGATTCGATGGCCTCGAAGGCGGTGCAGAGGCGGTCGCGCAGGGTGCGGAACCAGGCGGCGGCCGGGGCGGCGAGGGGGTGCGATGGCGCTTCGGTCATGTCCGCGCCACCATAGCGCCGAATGACGGCGGTGTGAGACGGAACGGAGGCGCAACTGCGGTTGCCAGGGCCGGGAACCACGCCTAATAGGCAAGGCGGCGCGGTGCGGGGCGCAGGTTTCCCCGTGCCGCCCGCGAGATCCGGGCCGCCGCCTGACGGCCCGCGGGGACAAGGTTTGGACGCAATGGCTGACACGATGGCGCCGCAGATGGCCCAGGCCGCACCCGGGGCGCACCCGGGGGCGACCAAGCGCGATTTCCTGAAGCTGACCACCGCGGCCTTCGCGGCCGTCGGCGTGGCGGGCATCGCCTGGCCCTTCGTCGCCTCCATGTCACCCTCGCGCGACGTGCTGGCGCTCGCCTCCACCGAGGTGGACATCCGCCCGATCGCGACGGGGCAGGCCATCACGGTGATGTGGCGCGGCAAGCCGGTCTTCGTGCGCAACCGCACGGCGGAGGAGGTGCAGGAAGCCCGCGCCGTCCCGCTGAGCGAGCTGAAGGACCCGGCCACCGACCAGTCCCGCGTTCAGCGCGACAGCTGGCTGGTGATGGTCGGCGTGTGCACCCACCTCGGCTGCGTGCCGCTCGGCCAGAAGCCGACGGACGCCAAGGGCGACTTCAACGGCTGGTTCTGCCCCTGCCACGGGTCGCACTACGACACCTCCGGGCGCATCCGGCGGGGGCCTGCCCCGTCCAACCTGGCGATCCCGGACTACGCCTTCACCAACGACACCACCATCCGCATCGGCTGAAAGGACGCCTCCCATGGCCATCGGCCTTCACGACTCGCAGGTGAGCAATCCGGTGCTGCGCTGGATCGACCAGCGCCTGCCGGTCGTCACCATGATGCAGAAGGAGTACGGGACGTTCCCCACGCCCCGTAACTTCAACTACTTCTGGAACTTCGGCGCCCTGGCGCTGATCAACCTCGTCATCATGATCGCCACCGGCATCTTCCTGGCGATGAACTACCAGCCGCACACGGCCCATGCCTTCGATTCCGTCGAGCGCATCATGCGCGACGTGAACTTCGGCTGGCTGATCCGCTACGTCCACATGAACGGCGCCTCGATGTTCTTCATCGTGGTGTACATCCACATCTACCGCGGGATGTACTACGGCTCCTACAAGAAGCCGCGCGAGCTGCTGTGGATGCTGGGCGTGGTGATCTTCCTGCTGATGATGGCGACCGCCTTCATGGGCTACGTGCTGCCCTGGGGCCAGATGTCCTTCTGGGGCGCCACCGTCATCACCAACCTGT
>LNFM01001080.1_pt1 | contig 63588 bp, 60 predicted proteins | sample 596031 | NCBI WGS metagenome assembly LNFM01 (sample SAMN04254537, study PRJNA301005) | activated carbon metagenome | isolation source: dual media filters at the Ann Arbor, Michigan drinking water treatment plant | place: USA: Ann Arbor
AGGAAGACGAAAAGATGGAACAAGCCGTCGTGTCCGGCATCGCCTTCAACCGCGATGAAGCCAAGATCACCGTCATCGGCGTGCCCGACAAGCCCGGCATCGCCTTCCAGATCCTCGGGCCGGTGGCCGAGGCCAACATCGACGTCGATGTCATCATCCAGAACGTGTCGCACGACGGCCGCACCGACTTCAGCTTCACCGTGCACCGCAACGACTACCAGCGCACGATGGACCTGCTGAAGAACAGCGTGGCGCCGACGCTGGGTGCCAGCCAGGTGCGCGGTGATCCGAAGATCTGCAAGGTCAGCATCGTGGGCATCGGCATGCGCAGCCACGTCGGCGTGGCCAGCCGCATGTTCCGCACGCTCAGCGAGGACGGCATCAACATCCAGATGATCAGCACCAGCGAGATCAAGACCAGCGTGGTCATCGACGAGAAGTACATGGAACTCGCCGTGCGCGCGCTGCACAAGGCCTTCGACCTCGACATGCCCACGCAGGAGTGACGCGGCGCGCACCCGGCGGCGCGGTCGCCGGCCTGGTTCAGGCTAGAATCATCGGCAGTACCCAGGAGTCGTGACCGAGTGGCCGAAGGTGCTCCCCTGCTAAGGGAGTATGTGGGCAAAACCTGCATCGAGGGTTCGAATCCCTCCGACTCCGCCAAGGATCAGTTCCGTTGCTTCCCGGCATAGAAGCGCTGATCACGTGAAGCCCCGCACTGCGGGGCTTCTTCGTTTCTTGGGCAGCTTCAGTAGTGAGGCGGCAGCTCGTCGCGCAGGCTGTGCGCCGACGGCTGCCCGGGGCCCGGGAGCTGCTGCTTCAGGCGAGAGACTTCCTGGATCAGCAGGTCGATCTGCTGCTGTTGGCGGACCACGACGAGGTCGAGTCGATCGACGAGGTCTTCCATGAACGCCGCCTTGACCTCCAGGTCGTCCAGGCGAGACCGGATCTCCGTCGGCAGTCCATCCTTGCCGTCTGCGACGCCGTCACCGTCGCTCACGGAACGTCAGCTCTTGGCCAGGCTGGAAGCCACGCTCTGCACGGCCTCCTGCAACTTGGTCTTCGCAAGCGCCTTGCACTGGTCGGCACTGGCATTGGCCTGGGCATCGAAGGCGGTGGCGGTCTTGGCCGGACGGAACAGCATGGCCTTCACGGTCGGGGTGAGCTGCATCATCATCACTCGCGCCGTGACGACGCAGGTGCCGGTCTGCGTGATGCCGCCTTCGACCTGGCTCACGAAGCCCCATTTGCTGGCCGGGTAGACCTTCAGGACGCGCGGCGTGATGCCTTCGGCCAGGATGGCCTTGGCGGTGGCCTCGTCCATCACGGCAGCGCTCGAATGATCGACGAACATCGTCTTCGGCGGTGCGGCCTGCGCCCACGGGGCGGCAGCGATCAGGGCAATGGCAAGGAGCGTCCGAGCGGTCATGTCACACCTGTAGAAAACCGGGTTGTCTGGCGCCGAGGCCTCGGGCCGCCGGCAGGGCGATCGCAGTGTAATCAGCTTGTCGCGGCTGGCGGCCGTGAATCTTCACGTGGCGGCGGCCCGAGGTCGGGTGCGCCGATCTGGCCCTGCAGCCGCGTGATGTCTTCGGTGAGCCGTGACGCGATGAGTCGCACCACCTCGAAGCCGAAATCCGGGTTCTGGAAGTACAGCTGCTTGAAGGTCGTCTCGTCGATGCGCAGCACGGTGCAGGGCGTGACGCAGCGCGCGGTACCGGTGCGCCTGCGGTCCGGCGCGAAGAACGCGATCTCGCCGAAGATGCGTCCGGGCTCGATCATGATGCCTGCCTCGACGAATTCGATCTGTCCGTCCGCCAGCAGGTACAGGTGGTCGGCCAGATCGCCCTTGCGGAACAGGATGCTCCCCGCCCGGTGCTTTCTCTGGCGCATGTAGGGTCGCAACCACACGCCAGACTGGTCGCCCGAAGCGGCCGAGCGCCGTACCCGGCGTGTGAGGCGCACCATCTCGACGGCGCGGAACAGGTTCACCGGCAACAGCGTGACGTGCAAGGCGAAGACCATCCAGGACGGGTGCACGGCCCCGTAGACCATGAAGCCGATGTTGCCGCCCACCGCCAGCCAGCGCAGCGGGATGATGGTCTTCACGAAGGCGCTGACCACGATCAGGATGGCGGCCACCGTGCCCGCCGCCAGGGCCGCGATGCCCCGCGGATGGGACAGCTCCGAGGCCAGTTGCAGCAGCAGCATGTCGATCAGCTCGGCCAGCGTCACCAGGTCTCCTTGGGGGCGGCAGGTCGCAGGGCTGAGTCAGCGCGAACCGCCGTCGCGAGTATCGACCCTGGTTTGCAGATGCGCATGGGTGGAGTCACTCAGACCGATCGAGCAAGGCGCGGGCCAGGGCCGCCACGGACTTGGGCGCCGATCCCTCGGCCTTGTTGTTGATGGTGATCCACGCGCCATGGCCGGCATCCAGGTGGGCACGCGCCAGGCGTGCAAGAGCGCGGCGCGTGGCGAGGTCGGGCGCCTGGAGTCGGTCGAAAGGCGCCCAGGAATCGCGAGCCTGCGCGTAGCGCTGTCCGCGCTGCAGGTTCCAGCGGCACACCAGGTCGCCGGGCCACAGGGCACGCAGCAGCGGCAGTTGGTCTTCGAGTGGCGGCATGCGATCGTGCAGTCCCAGGCAGTAGCGCACGCCATGGGCCTTCAGCAACGACGCCAGGTCCGGCGTCAGCAAGTCCGCGTCGCGCACCTCAAGGGCTGCCAGGCTCGGGCCCAGGGCCGGCAAGACCTGCCGCCAGAATGCCTCCAGCCTCTGCAGCAGGCCGCCATGGTCGTTCAGCCAGCGTGCGGGCAGGGGCGACAGCTGGAACACCAGCACGCCCAGGCGCCCGCCCAGTCCCTGCACGGCGGGCTCGATCACCTCGGACAGCGCGAGAGCGGGGTCCAGGAACTGCGCGTTGGGCTGCACTGCCGCACCTCTCGAGTCGCGCAGCGTGGCATCGGTCACCGAAGCCAGGGCCTTCACGACGAAGCTGAAGTCCGGCCCCGCCTGCCGGCCGAGGCGCCGGTACGTGGCAACGTCGACGCGGCGATGGAAGGCGCGATCGAGACTGACGCAACTCAGCAGCGGGTGCCGTGCGTAGGCCGCGAGACCTTCCTGCGACAACGTCGATTCGGGGTAGGGCCGCAGCCAGACGTCACCGGCCCAGCCGGGAAAGTGCCACGAGGACGTGCCCAGCCGGCAGCGCGAGCCCCAGCGCGCGTGCAGGCCTGCAGCCAGTGCCAGCGTGGGCTCGTCGGGTACCGCAGCGAGCACGCCACTGGCGGGGGCGGTCGGATCGGGCCATTCACCGGCATCGAAGAGGGCGGGCTGATCGTGGATCGAGGACGGCGGTGGGCGGATGGACACCTGATGATTCTCCGCGTTCGCAAAGGCTGCAGGGCAAGCCCCGGGCCGCGGGTCGAAAGGCCACGGCACAATCCCGCCCTACGAACACGGCGAGGCAGGAGACCAAGGTGCCCTTGAGCGACATCGACATTGCGCAGCAGGCCACGCTGCGCCGCATCGTGCCCCTGGCACGCGAACGCCTGGGTCTCGAAGAAGACCACCTGGTGCCTTACGGGCACTACAAGGCCAAGATCTCCTTGCCCTGCATCGAGTCGCTGCGGGACCGCCCCGAGGGCAAGCTCATCCTCGTCACCGCGATCAGCCCCACACCGGCCGGCGAAGGAAAGACCACCACCACGGTGGGCCTGGGCGACGCGCTGAATCACCTGGGCCACAAGGCCATCGTGGCGCTGCGCGAGCCCTCGCTGGGGCCCGTCTTCGGCATGAAGGGGGGCGCGGCCGGCGGCGGCTACGCGCAGGTGGTGCCCATGGAGGACATCAACCTCCACTTCACCGGCGATTTCAACGCCATCGCGCTGGCCAACAACCTGCTGGCCGCGACCATCGACAACCACATCCATCACGGCAACTCGCTGAACATCGACGTGCGGCGCATCACCTGGCGCCGCGTGATGGACATGAACGATCGCGCCCTGCGCGACATCACCGCCGGACTGGGCGGTCCGGGCAACGGATTCCCCCGCCAGGATGGGTTCGACATCGTGGTCGCGTCGGAGGTGATGGCGATCCTGTGCCTGTCGACCTCGATCACCGACCTGAAGGAGCGCCTGGGCAACATCGTGGTGGCCAGCACCCGGGAGCGCGCACCCGTGCGTGCGCGCGATCTCAAGGTGCATGGCGCGATGGCCGTGCTGCTGCGCGATGCGCTGTCGCCCAACCTGGTGCAGACGCTGGAAGGCAACCCGGCCATCCTGCATGGCGGTCCCTTTGCCAACATCGCGCACGGCTGCAATTCGGTGATGGCCACGCGCACGGCGTTGAAGCTGGCCGACTACGTGGTGACGGAAGCCGGCTTCGGCGCCGACCTGGGCGCCGAGAAGTTCGTCGACATCAAGTGCCGCAAGTCGGGGCTGCGGCCCAGTGCCGCGGTGGTCGTGGCGACCATCCGCGCGCTGAAGTACCACGGCGGCGTGGCGCTGCCCGACCTGGGGCGCGAGGACCTCGCGGCGCTGGACAAGGGGCTGGCCAACCTCGAACGCCACGTGCGCAACGTCACCGAGCAGTACGGCCTGCCCTGCGTGGTGTCGATCAACCACTTCTCGGCCGACACCGAGGCCGAGCACGCCCTGCTGCGCGACCGCGTGCAGGCCCTCGGCGTTCCGGCGCTGACCGCGCGCCACTGGGCCGAGGGCGGCAAAGGCGCGGCCGACGTGGCGCGCGAAGTCGTCAGGCTCTGCGACAAGCCGCAGACCATGCGCTTCGTCTACGAGGATGCCGACACGCTGTGGCAGAAGATGGAGAAGATCGCCACGCGTGTCTACGGGGCGGCCGGCATTTCGGCGCCTGGTGACGTGCTGGCACGCATCGAACAGCTGCAGGCCGATGGCTACGGCCATTACCCCGTCTGCGTGGCCAAGACCCAGTACAGCTTCTCGACCGACCCCAAGCTGCGCGGTGCGCCCAGCGGGCACGTGGTGCAGGTGCGCGAGGTGCGACTGGCCGCGGGCGCCGAGTTCATCGTGATGATCTGCGGCGACATCATGACCATGCCGGGCTTGCCGAAGACGCCTGCGGCAGAGGTCATTGATCTCGACGAGATGGGCCGCATCCGCGGCCTGTTCTAGGCGGCCGCCGGACGCCCGACGCCGGCTGCCGGCTGCCGCCGCAGGCGCCGGCCCGGCCCGCGGCTCAAGAGTCGCTTTCCCGCCAGGCGACGCTGGCCGCGCGAAGGCGTTCGGCGAGTTGCAATGCGATGTTGCGATGCAGTTGAGCGCAAAGGCGCGGGTCATCCCTGTAAAGCGCGTCCAGTCCTTCCCTGTCCAGCACCCACAGCGTGACGTCGGTGTCTGCCATGGCCGTCGCGGATCGGCCGGCGCCATCGAGCAGGGCGATCTCTCCCAGCATGGCACCCGGAGAGAAGCTCACCAGTCTCTGGGAGGCCAGCTCGCCTTGCCGCCGTGCGGCCAGCACGCTCACCGAGCCACGTGTCAGCACGTAGAGCCGGTCGCCCGGGTCACCCTCGCGGAACAAGGGCGTGCCGCGGGTCAGATCCAGCTTGTGCAGGCGGGTGAGCAGGGCGGCTCGGTCCTGCGCCGACAGTCCCTTCATCAGCAGCGACTTCTCGATGTGCAGCTGGCGCTGCGCGAAACCCGCGGTGTCGGTGCCCAGCAGCAGCAGCTCGGCTGCCTCCAGCGCCTGGTCCAGGTCGGCAAACCAGTCGTGCCGGGGCTGTTCGACGAAACAACCATAGGACAGCAGGCTGCTGCCGAGCCGGTTCTCTGCCGTGACGCCGGCCAGCAGCATCGAAACGTCGCGATCGCGCAGTTGGCCACTGAGCCATTGCAGCACCACCGCGCCCGACTCGTCGAGCGATGTCACGCGCTTGAAGTCCAGCACCAGGACGCTGATGCCGTGCTGGTCGGCGAGGGCTTCCTGCGTCAGACGGTCGGTGCTGCCGAAGAACAGCGGCCCGTCCAGTTCGAACACGACGATGCGGTCTCGAATCGAGTGCAGGCGGTCCTCGACCTCGGGGCTGTAGATGCGCCGCGACGGCAGCGCCTTGCCGGTGAAGCGGCGGCGCAGCAGCGAGCGCTTCATGCGCTGGATGAAGCTGACGAGCGCCAGCACGATGCCCACCGCACCGCCAGCCACGAAACCCAGCCACAGGATGGTGCCGCAGACCACCGCCACCATCGCCAAGGACTGCAGCAGCTCGATGGAGCGGTCCCCTGCGCCCAGCCGGCGCAGAAGCTCGTGGGTCCATGCGTCCAGCAGGGCGAAGGCGACGGTGACCATGATGCCGGCCAGGACGGTCTTGGGCAGCAGGGCCAGCAGCGGCGAGCCGAAGGCCAGCAGCAGACCCATGAACAAGGAGCCGATGACCACGGCGCGTGCCGACCGGCCGCCACTGGACACGATGGCTTGAGCGCGTGCCCGCACCACGACCATCGGCAGACCGCCGAAGCAGCCACCGACCATGTTCGCCAGGCCCGCGGCCATCAGCACGCGGCGAGGCTCGTGCCGCGTGTTGAGCTGCTGGTCCAGTGCCAGCGCGGCCAGCATGCTCTCGATCGTGCCGATGACCGCCAGCAGCATCGACGTGAAGACGATGGTCTCGGCGTGTCGAAGAAGCAGCTCCACGGCCGAGCCGTCACGCAGCGGACCCAGCGCGGTCGGCGTCGGCACATGGCCGGAGATGGCTCCGGCCGTCGCGCCGAGAGGCAGGTGCGGCCAGGCCTGTGCGATCAGGTGGTAGAGCAGGGTGCCTGCGGCCATTGCCACGAGCGGAGCCGGCACACGGGGCGCCAGCCTGGCCAGGCCCCAGATCAGACCGGCGGTGACCAGGCCGATCGCGACCGTCGCCGGCTGCACCTGCGCCCACGCAGTCTGCCACCCGCCCGACCACTGTTCGGTGGACAGCCCAGCCAGCAAGGGCAGCTGTGCCACCAGGATGAGCACCGCAACCGCGTTCATGAATCCGGCCAGCACGGGCTGCGGCACGTGCTTGGCCAGATTCGCCAGACCGAGCGCGGCCAGCAACACCTGCCACAGACCCATCAGCACCACGGTGGCCGATGTCGCCGCGACGATCACGACGATCGCGTCCGGTGACTCTGCGCGCCAGAGTGGGTCGCGCATCAACAGCGCCACCAGCCCGGCAACGATGATGGCGGTGGCGGAACTGGGACTTCCCGTCGGCATCGCGCTGCCGGCCAGCAGTGCGAACAACAGCGAGGACACGCCAACCGTGGCGAACGCGGCGGGGATGCCGACAGCGGCAGCGCTGGCCCCGAGCGGCGCGTAGGCCAGCAGACCCAAGGTCAGCACGATGGCCAGCACGGCCATCGAGCCCACCACACCACCATTGACCTCGCGCAGCCAGTCCGCGGGTCCGAGCGTCTTCGCGAGGGCGCTCACTACAGCGGGAAACAAGGATCCATTGCTGTGAAGTCTCGCACAGGCCTCGGGCGCTACAGTTCGGCGTTTGCGCCGCTTGACGTGCCCGCCGAGTCCCTGTTCTGTGTGTCGCTGCCACCACCCGCCCCGAGAATCCTTTGAGCAAGACGGCCCGCCTCTACAAGATCGAAGCCATGATCCGCCAGCGCGGCCACGTCAGCTTCCAGGTCATGCTGGACGAGCTGGAAGTCTCCCGCGCCACCCTCAAGCGCGATCTGGAGTACCTGCGCAGCCGACTTGGCGCCCCCATCGAGTACGACGCGATGTCCGGGGGCTACCGCTTCGGCCAGCCGCTCCGGGGCCAGTCGCACGAACTGCCGGGCCTGTGGTTCAACGAGCGTGAGCTGTACTCGTTGCTGATGGCGCACCAGTTGCTGAGCGAGCTCGACAGCGACGGCATCCTCAGCCGCCACCTGCAACCGCTGCTGGAGCGCATCCATCAGCTGCTGGGCAGCGGCGACGGCAGCACCGCCAAGGCCCTGATGCAGCGGGTGCGCATCGTCAGCGCGATGCGCAGGCCGGTGCCGGGGGAGTTCTTCGAGCGGGTCGGCGAGGCCGTGATCAAGCGCCAGCGCCTGGCGCTGCGTTACCTCACCCGCGGACGCGGCGAGGTGAGCGACCGAGAGGTTTCGCCGCAGCGCCTGGTGCACTACCGCAACACCTGGTACCTGGATGCCTGGTGCCATCGCGCGAATGGCTTGCGGCGATTTGCGCTGGATGCGATGGAGGCGGCCTCGGTGCTGGACAGCGCAGCGAAGGAGCTGCCGCTGGCAGAAGTCGCGCAGGCCATGGATGCGGGCTATGGCATCTACGCGGGCGGGCAGCGTGAATGGGCCTTGCTGCGTTTCGATCCCCAGGCAGCGGCCTGGATCAGCCACGAACAATGGCACCCAGAGCAGGAAGGCCGCTGGCTGGACGACGGCAGCTACGAGCTCAGGCTGCCGTACGTCGACGACACCGAACTGGTGATGGACATCCTGCGACAGGCCGAGCAGGTTCGTGTGGTCGAACCCGAGGCGCTTCGACTCAAGGTGCTGGAGCGGCACCGGGCAGCGTTGTCAGCGGCGGGATGACAGGATGCGGGCGGCAGATCTGCCGGCATGCAGGTGTTCAGGCTTCAGGGGAGTTCCGGGCGCAAGCGCACGACCTTGCCACGGTCTCGTCACTCCGACGTGAGCACTCCGTTCATTAATTTAACATAATACACATCGTACGCCATACACGAAGAGCGTCGGATCCGTTTACAGCAGGCGCCCCGCGAACCGGCCTCCGGGCAGCCAAGTCACTGACGCAACGAACCTCTGGTCTCGGTGGCTTGATGCTTGCAGCCCCCTGCAGCAACAAAGCAATACGCCCGATGAGCTTCCGATTCTTTCCCGCTGCAGTCGCCGGCCTGGCGTTCATCTGCCAACTTGGCTCCGCGTTGGCCGCACCGGCGGACGGCAGCGGCAATGCGGTCGTCGTGGCCTCGGCCACGGTTCATGTGCCGACCGGGCCTGTGAGCTCTGATCGACTCCTGGAGCCGGCCGCCGGCCATGGCGTGCTCCTGCAAGGCATGCCGTCCGGCGGTATCGGCACGGGCGAACCGCTGTACACACCCGCCGCAGCAGCCGACGAGGAAGACCAGGCCTCGACGGCGACGCCCCTGAAGGCCGCGATCCAGGCCGAAGCCTTGAACCAGCCGACACCGCCTGCCGGCTCGCCCTCGGCAGCCCGCGCCGTCGATTCGGTGGCGGCCGACTCCTGGATGCGTCCGTTGCTGCGCTATGCCCGGGAACACACCGCCAGCGCCGTGGCCCTGATCCTGGCCCTGGCCGCCGTCACCTGGCTGGCCGTCACCGGGGTGTCGTGGATGCGCATGAACTACGAGATGCGCCGTGCGGCACGCCGCCGCAAGCGCAGGTCACGCTCGGGCAGTTCAGCCTCGAGCGATGGTCTCAGGCGTCGGGACTCTCATCGTCATCACGCTGAGCATCGCTCGGGGTCGTCTCACCGTCACGGACGGGGAAGCCGCCGATCGGGCGATCCAGCGGGCGACAGAGATGCCGATTCAACTGGCTCAGCCGCTCGGAGCGCTCCATCGCGGCGAGAACCACCTCCGGATGCATCATCAGCATGAACGGGTTTGCGACCGTCGATTCCTGAGCCATGAACCATCTCCTGTGACACCGATGGGTGTCTATCGGTCAATTTAAGGGCCGATACAGGGTCAAGGCCAGAGGGCTCGCGCCATAAATCCTGTCAGCGGACTTCTGACACGAACTTCCGCCCGGGTCCTCAGCGTGTCAGCTTGTCCAGCCGGGCAGCCAGGGCCTCGCGGCCGCCTTGCCGCGCATAGTCCGAAGCCCCCTGCCCGGCTTCGTTGCGCCACTTGGGGTCGGCGCCGCGCGCAATCAGCAGGTCCACCGAGGCCTCGCTGCCATACTTGGCTGCCATCATCAGCGGCGTCGACTTGATGGGCGAGACAGCGTCGATGCGGGCCCCGCGTTCCAGCAGAAGCGCGACGACGCGTGCTTCGGGTCCGGTAGCGGCGTAGTGCAACGGCGTCCAGCCGTCCTTGTTGATGCTGCTGCCCTTGCTCACCAAGGCTTGTGCAGCCGCCAGGTTGCCGCGCAGCGCTGCCATCATCAGCGGTGTTTCCCCGACCGCGTTGGCAGCGTCGACCTTCAGGTTCGGATGCTCCAGCAGCGCGGCCACCGCTGCCGGCGATTCGGCGCGCAAAGCCACGTACAGCGCGATCTGGCCCTTTTCGTCGGGTGAGTTGGGATCGAAGCCCCGTGCCAGCAGACTGCGGACGGTGCCGCCATCATTGGTGTTCAAGGCCCTGAAAAAGTCGTCGTAAGCGCCAGCCATCGACACAGAAAAACCAATGCTGGCAAATAGATAGAGCGCAATCTTCAAGGTGCGAGAGAACATGCTTTAACTCCTGTCAGAAATTCCGACACGCGCGAAGAGCGCTTCGAAGTTGGCGCTGGTGGCCACAGCCACCGCTTCCAGCGCCAGACCTTTCAGTTCAGCCAGCCGTGCAGCCACCAGCGGCACCCGGGCAGGCGTGTTCAGCTTGCCGCGGAAGGGCATGGGGGCCAGATAGGGGCTGTCGGTCTCGATCAGGCATCGGTCGAGCGGCACCATGCGTGCCACCTCGCGCAACTCTTCGGCATTGCGGAAGGTCAGGATGCCGGAGAACGAGATGTAGAAGCCCAGGTCCAGCGCACGTCGCGCCACGTCCATGGTTTCGGTGAAGCAGTGGAACACGCCACCGACGCGTCCGCCGCCCTCGGCCGTCAGGACGGCCAGGGTGTCTTCGCTCGCGCTGCGCGTATGGACGACCAGAGGCAGCGCGGTCGTTCGTGCCGCGTGGATGTGGGCAGCGAAGCGTTCACGCTGCCAGGCCATGTCGGCCACCGTGCGGCCGTTCAGGCGGTAGTAGTCGAGACCGGTTTCCCCGATGGCCACCACCCGCTCGCGCTGCGACAGCTCCACGAGTCGCTGGGCTGTCGGTTCGGCAACGCCCTCGTTGTCCGGGTGCACGCCCACGGTGCACCAGAAGTTGTCGTGCGCCGCGGCCAGGGCCTGTACGCGGTCGAACTCCTCCAGCGTGGTGCAGATGCAGAGCGCCCGGTCGACGCCGGCGGCGGCCATGTCGGCTCGAATGGTGTCGATCTGCGAATGCAGTTCGGGAAAGCTCAGGTGGCAGTGGGAATCGACGTACATGGCTCGATGATGGGGCCAGCAACGAGGTTGCGCCGGAAGGCGCATCCAGCACCTTCAGATGGTCTGGGTAGGCTTGGACGACGAGATGCTCGTGCCCAGCAGTTCCTCGATCTTGATCTTCAGTTGCCGCGTCTTGTCATCGCTGGGGAAGCGCACACCCACGCCCTGCGTGCGGCCGCCCGACGCGTTCACCGGCGTGATCCAGGCCACCTTGCCGGCCACCGGATAGCGCTGCGGATCGTCGGGCAGTGACAGCAGCAGGTAGATGTCGTCACCCAGCTTGTAGTCGCGCGTGGTCGGGACGAACAGCCCGCCATCGGTCAGCAGCGGCATGTAGGCCGCATACAGCGCACCCTTTTCCCGGAAGACGAGCTGGATGACGCTCGGCCGCGGCCCCCCCGCGGGCAGGGTCGGGCGCGGCGTCAGGCGATCGTTCATGAAGCCAGTGTAGCGAACGCCGGGCGTGCCGGGCCCCGGTCGTCGGGTGGGGGCGACATCGCGGCGCGCGCTTCGTGCACCAGTGCCTCCAGCAACAGGCCTTCACTCCACGGATGCTCCTCGTGCCGCGCCACGCGCGACAGACTGCGCTGCCACTGCAGCAGGGGCCCGATATCGGTCACCCGAGGCAGCGAGGCAGCCGGAAAGTAGCGCGGCGCGGCGCCCGCCGCGGTGCACAACAGGTCGTGGCACAGACGCTGCAAGGCGTCGATCGAGCGTGGCAGCGGCCAGCCCTGGAAGCCCGAGGCCTGTCCACGCCCGACGGCCCGGGGCAGGCTCGTCCACACCGCTGCGTCCACGCCCATGCGCGACATCTCCAGCGCCCTCAGCGGCTGCCCGCCCGTGGCCGCCAGCAATACCTCGGCGCCTTGCACACCCTGGGCTTGCAGCCAGGCCAAGGCCTGCGCGGCGGGCGGATCGGCCAGCACGATCTGCTGGCAGCGGCTGCGCAAGGTCGGCATCAGGCGGGCCGGGTCGGCAGCCGTCAGCACCAGACGCGCCCCCGCAGGCGGCTCTTCCAGTGTCTTCAGCAGCGCGTTGGCCGACTGCAGGTTCAGCAGTTCGGCCGGATGCAGCACCACCACCTTGGCGCGGCCGCGCGAATTCGTCTTGGTGATCCAGTCGATGGCGCAGCGCACGTCGTCGATGCGAATCTGCCGGCTGGCCTTCTTTCGTTCGCCCTCGCCCGACTCCGGCTTGTCGATGGTCAGCGGCCAGCCGAGTTCCCGCCTGGCCTCTTCGGGCAGCAGCACCAGCAGGTCGGGGTGCATGTGGGACTGCACCAGGCGACAGGCTTCGCAATGCCCGCAGGGCCGCCGGACCGTCGATGGCTGCACCGATTCGCAGAGCCAGGCCTGCGCCAGGGTCAAGGCGAACTCCAGCACACCGCTGCCCGGCGCACCCTTGACCAGCAGGGCGTGCGCCCGCTGCCGCGCCAGGGTCTCCACCAGGGGCTCCGCCAGCCATGGCAGGGGCAGTTCGCCGTCGGGTCCTACCAGCAAGCGCGACTCTCCAGTACGGCGCAGATGCGATGCCAGACCTGGTCGATGCCGCCCAGGGCATCGATCCTCGCAAATCGCCCGGGTGCCTGCGCCGCACGTGCCGCATAGCCGGCACGCACGCGTTCGAAGAACGGCAGATCCTGCTCTTCGAAGCGATCGGGCGCACGCACCGCAGCCCGGCGCTGTGCAGCGATGGTGGCCGGCAGGTCGATCCAGATCGTCAGGTCAGGCTGACGCCCCTGCTGCACCCAGGTCTCCAGTGACGCCAGCACCTGGGCGTCCAGACCGCGACCGCCGCCCTGGTAGGCGAAACTCGCGTCGGTGAATCGGTCGCACACCACCATGGACCCGCGCGCCAGGGCCGGCTCGATGACCTGGGCCAGATGGTCGCGCCTGGCAGCGAACACCAGCAAGGTCTCGGTGAGCGTGTCCATGGGCCGGTGCAACACCGCTTCGCGCAGCAGTTCCGCAAGCGGCGTGCCGCCGGGCTCGCGCGTCTGCACGACCTCGTGGCCCCGCTCACGCAGCCATTCGGACACGCGCTCGATGTGCGACGACTTGCCGGCGCCGTCGATGCCTTCGAAGCTGATGAAGCGCCCTGCGCGTGCCGTCACCTCGAGCCGCCCCGCTGATACTTGTTCACGGCCCGATTATGGTCGGCCAGGTTGCTGCTGAAGACGCTGCTGCCGTCGCCGCGGGCGACGAAGTACAGCGCCTGGGTCGGCTCGGGCCGCACGGCGGCACGCAGCGAGGCCAGACCCGGCAGCGCGATCGGCGTCGGGGGCAGGCCGCGGCGCGTGTAGGTGTTGAAGGGCGTGTCGGCCAGCAGGTCGCGTTTGCGCAGGTTGCCGTCGAAGGCCTCGCCCAGGCCATAGATCACCGTCGGGTCGGTCTGCAGCGGCATGCCGATGCGCAGGCGGTTCACGAACACGCCGGCCACCTGTCCGCGATCGGCGGCCAGGCCGGTCTCCTTCTCCACGATGGAGGCCAGGGTGAGCGCTTCGTCGATGCTCTTCAAGGGGGTATCTGCCGCACGTTCGGCCCAGACTTCGGCCAGACGCCGCTGCATGTGCTGGTGCGCGCGCTTGAGCACGGTGAGATCACTCACGCCGCGGCTGTAGGCGTAGGTGTCGGGGAAGAAGCGCCCTTCGGCGGCCACGCCCGGGGAGCCGAGCTCGCGCATCAGCTCGGCCTCGCTCAGCATGGCGGTGGATTGCTTGAGGTGGGGCGCACGCGCCAGTTCGGCCCGCAACTGGCGGAAGGTCCACCCTTCGATGAAGCGCACGGTCTCCAGGGTCTGATCGCCCTGCACCATCTTGTCGAGCAGGCGGCGTGGCGTGGCGCCACGCTCGATCTCGTAGCTGCCGGCGCGGATGCGCCGCGCCTGGCCCGACCAGCGGAACCACTCGTACAGCACCCTCGCGGGCACCTGGACCCCGGCGTCGACCCAGGCCTGGGCCACGGCGGCCGGGTTGGTGCCGGGCTCGATGGACAGCTCGACGCTGGGAGCAGCCAGCGGCAAGGGCCGGTCCAGCCACCACCAGACGGCAGCCGCCCCGCCCAGCGCGCACAGCAGCGCCGCCGCCAACGAGGCGGCGAACCAGCGTAGCCCTACCGACCTGCCTGCCATGGCGCGTGATGATAATTGCGGCATGAACACCTCCCCTTCCGCCATGGCCGCCCCGACCGGTTCGGTCCGTCTGCTCGACTGGGGCGTGATCCGTGCCCGTGGCGACGATGCGCGCAGCTTCCTGCACAGCCAGTTGACGCAGGACGTGCTGCATCTGGAATCGAGCCAGGCGCGCCTGGCAGGCTTCTGCTCGGCCAAGGGTCGGCTGCAGGCCAGCTTCGTGGTCTGGCGCGATGCCCCCGACGACGTCCTGCTGGCCTGCAGCGCCGACCTGCTGCCTGCGGTCCTGAAGCGCTTGTCGATGTTCGTGCTGCGTTCGAAGTGCAAGCTCAGCGACGCTTCTGCGGAACTGGCCTTGTACGGGCTGGCGGGTGATGCTGCAGCCGTCTGGCTCGGCGACAGCGCACCGCAGGCCCCCTGGGCACGCAGCAACGTGCACGGTGCCACCGTGATCCGCATGCCCGACGCGGGCACGACCGGTGCGCGGGTTGCGCGCTGGCTCGTCGCCGCCCCCGCTGCAGGCGACGCACCTGCCATGCCCGCGCTCGACGTCGACACCTGGCGCTGGCTGGAAGCGCGCAGCGCCACGGCGCGCATCAGCGCGGCCACGGCCGAGCAGTTCGTGCCGCAGATGGTCAACTTCGAACTGGTGGGCGGCGTGAACTTCCAGAAGGGCTGCTACCCGGGCCAGGAGGTGGTGGCGCGCAGCCAGTACCGGGGCACGCTGAAGCGCCGCGGTGCGGTGCTGACCAGCGACTTGGCGCTGCAGCCAGGCCAGGAAGTCTTCCATTCGGCCGACCCGGGGCAGCCGGCGGGCATGGTGGTGCTGGCGGGCAGCTCGGGCAGCGAACATGCGGCCCTGGTCGAACTGAAGCTGGCGGCGCTGGAAGGCGGCGATCTGCACGCCGGCAGCGCCGACGGCCCCCTGTTGCGGCCGGCGCCCTTGCCTTACGCCATCCCGCTCGAAGCGCCCTGATCGGCGCTGGCGAACGGCCGGCCCGACGGCCCGGCAGGTGCCCAGGATCGCAAGGCGGCTGCGCCCTTCAGGGCACCAGACGACCGGCTTCGATGCGCAACTGGCGGTCGCAGCGTGCCGCGATGCCGCGGTCGTGCGTGACCAGCACGAGCGTGGTGCCGGCTTCGCGGTTCATCTCGAACATCAGTGCCATCACGGTCTCGCCGGTGGCGAAGTCGAGGCTGCCGGTGGGTTCGTCGGCCAGCAGTACGGCCGGCTTGACCACGAAGGCGCGCGCCAGGGCCACGCGCTGCTGTTCCCCGCCCGACAGCACCTTGGGGTAGTGAGCCAGTCGCTCGGCCAGGCCCACCCGACGCAGCATCTCGGTAGCCTGGGCCCGGGCGTCGGCGTGGCCCATCAGCTCCAGCGGCAGCATGACGTTTTCCAGCGCGGTGAGGTTGGCCAGCAGCTGGAAGCTCTGGAACACGAAGCCGACCGATCGGGCACGCACGGCGGCGCGGGCGTCCTCGTCGAGCTCGAAGAGATCGGTGCCCGCCAGCACCACCTGGCCCGAAGTCGGCACGTCCAGCCCGGCAATGATGGACAGCAGCGTGCTCTTTCCCGACCCCGAGGCGCCCACGATGGCCACGGATTCCCTGGGCCGGAGCTCGAAATCGATCTCGTGGAGAATGGTCAGCGTACCGGTGGAATCGGCCACCTGCTTGGTGATGCGGTGGACGGCAATGATGGGTTCAGACATGCGGGTTGTTGTTCTCGAGAGCCCGGGCAGGCGCCGCTGGATGGCACGGCACTGTAGCCTGCTTGCGCTGGCGGTGTCTGCGGCGGGTGCCGGGTCCGTACGCGCCCAGGGGGCGCAGCGCAAGCTGCTCATCGTGGGCGACAGTCTGTCGGCCGAGTACGGTCTGCCGCGAGGGACCGGTTGGGTGGCGCTGCTGGAGCAGCGTCTGGCCCGGGAAAAGCTGCCGGTGACGGTGATCAACGCCAGCATCAGCGGGGACACCACCTCGGGTGGACGCTCTCGCCTGCCTGCCCTGCTGAAGCAGCACCGTCCCCATGTGGTGCTGATCGAGCTCGGCGGCAACGATGCCCTGCGCGGCCTGCCGCTGCAGATGACCCGCAACAACCTGCTGGAGATGGCCCGGGCCAGCAAGGCAGCGGGCGCCAAGGTGCTGATCGCCGGCATGCAGGTGCCGCCCAACTATGGCCGGAAGTACAGCGACGACTTCTTCGCCTTGTTCGCCGACGTGGCCCAGGCCGAGGACACCGCCCTCGTGCCGTTTTTCCTGGCCGGTGTGGCCGACGGCCCGGATGCCGACGCCATGTTCCAGCCCGACCGCATCCACCCCAAGGCCGAGGCCCACCCGCGCATCCTGGCCACCGTCTGGCCGGTGCTCAGGCCGCTGCTGCGCTGACGCCTGCAGCGGCGCAGGCCTGGCCCATGCCGTGGCTCAGCGCACCAGCTGGCGGTCTCTTTGACCCTCGCGGGACTCCGGCGGCCGCTTGCGGCCGTCGTCGATGTCGGCCTCCCGCGGGGTGTTTCGCAGGCTGGGCGCCGGTGCACGCGGTGGCCCCGCCGGGCCCACCGCGGGTGCCGTCGGCGCAGCCACGGCCGGCGCGGGCACCGGCGCCGGGCGCGCGGGAACCACCGGCATCGCAGGCATCACAGGCTGAGCCGGACCCGGTGCAAGTCGCGGCGGCGGCACCTGCCGGCGATCGTCGGGGTCTCGCTCGCGCCGTCCCCGATCATCGCGCCCCGGTTCGGCCCGCAGTCCCGGCTGGACGAGACCGGGCGCAGGCGTCTCGATGCGCACCGGCACCGGCGCGCGCCCGCCGGGTTCGCGCAACGACGGCGACGGACCTTCACGAACCGTGGGACTGCGCACCGGCGCATCGAAACGCCGATCAGGGCGGCTTCGCGACACCGGCACGGCAGGCCGAAGCACGTCCTGCGAGATCACCGTCACGCCGTTGGGCACCCCCTGGTTGCCGTACATGATCGGGCCGGTGGGCAGCGGCCGCGGCCTGGGGTGGCGTTCGCGTGGCTCAGGGTTGACACGGTCCACCCAGCGCGGCGCGGCGTGGAAGTGCGGCACGTAATGCTCGTGCGGTGCCAGCGGCACCCAGCTTCGCCCGGGCAGGCTGCGCCCGCCGCCGATGCTGATGGAGATGCCTACCGAAGGCCCGCCGATCCATCCCACCAGGGCGGGCGCGAAGACGGGCCGTGCCACGTAGCTGCCCGGTGCCCATGCCCAGTGGCCGCGCCAGTGCACCCAGCGGCCGTAGTGGAAAGGGGCGAAACCCCAAGGCTGCTGGTCGACCCAGGTCCAGCCCCAGGGGCGCAGCCAGACCCATTGGCCGAAACGGTAGGGTGCCCAGTCGGACTGCACCCCTATGGGCACCCACAGGGCCCCGTACTCCGGATGGCGATCCCAGCGCCCGTGGCGGTCGAGGTCTTCCATGCCCGTCATCTCCGGCGACACATGGCGCGACGCCGCGCTGCGCTCTTCCTGGCGGTCTTCGCTGGCCACCCAGGTCGACAGTGCATCCTCGGGAAGGGCCGACCAGCGGTGCTGCACGCCGGCCTGTGCGCTGGTGCGCCACAGCTCCATGCGCTGGCCGCTGGCGATGGGGAAGCTCTCCGACTCGTCGACCAGCAGTTCGCCGCGCCAGGCGCCGGCCCAGGTGGTGTCGTCGAGACGGTCGATGCGGTAGTGCCCGGCGCGCAGCGGCTTCAGACGCACCTCGGGTGTGCGCAGCCAGGTCTCTTCGGCCGATTCGCGGGAGCGCACGCGCAGCGCGACGCTGCCGCTCAGCAACTGGAAGGCCAGGCGTTCGTCGTCCAGCCTTTCGATTTCGAGCTCGCTGCCGCTTGCCAGGCGCAGCACGGTCGACCCGATGCGCAGATCGGCCCGACCATCGCGGGCCGTGGAGATGCGGTCGCCGCTGGTGAGGGGCCGGTTGCGCAGTGCGGCGGTCCAGTCGCCCTCTTCCTGGTCGAAGACCCAGACCGTGCCGTTGAAGTCAGCCAGGCGACCGACGCGGCCCGGCGGATCTTCCTGCGCCGTCGCGGCGCCGCCCAAGAGCACCAGGCACATCGCCAGCCAGGCCTGCCTGTACCACCGCCAGATCTTCATGGACTGCTCCTGCGGCCACGCCGGCGCCCGATGGGCTTCACGGACCGACTGCCTGTGCAACGGCCTCAGCATGGGGCCGGACGACAGCCGGCTTGTAAAGCTTCTGTGAGGAATGGTTTCTGCGACGGAAATCGGACGTTCAGTCGTCGCTGGCAGGATCGAGCTCGGGAAACAGCACGCTGGTGTAGCCGAACTGGGTGAAGTCACGCATGCGGGTGGGGTAGAGGCGCCCGATCAGGTGATCGCACTCGTGCTGCACCACGCGCGCATGAAAACCGTCGGCCTCGCGCACCAGCGCCTGGCCGGTGGGGTCGACACCTTCGTAGCGTATGCGCTGCCAGCGTGGCACCTTGCCGCGCAGCCCGGGCACCGACAGGCAGCCCTCCCAGCCGTCTTCCTCGGCGTCGGACAGCGGCGTGATCACGGGGTTGATGAGCACGGTGCGCGGCACCGGCGGCGCGTCGCGGTAGCGCTCGTTGCGCTCGAAGCCGAAGATCACGAGTTGCAGGTCGACGCCGATCTGCGGCGCGGCCAGGCCGGCGCCGTTGGCGGCTTCCATGGTCTCGAACATGTCGGCGATGAGCCGGTTCAGCTCGGGCGTGCCGAACTCGCGCACCGGCTGGGCGACGCGCAGCAGGCGCGGATCGCCCATCTTCAGGATCTCGTGAACGGCCATGGTGCTTGCCCGGGCGGGCGCTGGGATCGAGGGCTTCGATTATCCCGCCGCGACAGTGCCGGTTGAAGTCGACGAGGCCAGCAGCTCCGTCAGGCCTGCTTCGTCCAGCACGGTCACGCCGAGTTCCCGGGCCTTGTCGAGCTTGCTGCCGGCTTCGTCACCGGCCACCACGTAGTCGGTCTTCTTCGACACCGAACCCGCGACCTTGCCGCCGGCGGCTTCGATCATCGCCTTGGCCTGGTCGCGCGTCAGCGTGGGCAGGGTGCCGGTCAGCACCAGGGTCTTGCCGGCCAGCGGCTTCGGGGCGTCGTCGGCGGCGGCCGCGGACTCGTCCCAGTGCAGGCCCGCCGCTCTCAACTGCTCCACCACCTCGCGGTTGTGCGGCTGGTCGAAGAAGGTGCGGATGCTCCTGGCCACCACCGGGCCGACATCGTTGACCTGCAGCAGCTGCTCGACGCTGGCGTCGAGCACGCGATCGAGCTGGCCGAAGTGGCGCGCCAGGTCGCGTGCGGTGCTCTCCCCCACCTGGCGGATGCCCAGAGCGTAGAGGAATCGCGCCAGCGTCGTATGCTTGCTCTTCTCCAGCGCGGCCACCACGTTGGCCGCGCTCTTCTGGGCCATGCGTTCCAGCGCGACGAGCTTGGCAATGCCCAGCGTGTAGAGCTCCGGCAGCGTGCGCACGATGCCGCCATCGACCAGCTGTTCGACCAGCTTGTCGCCCAGGCCCTCGATGTCCATGGCCCGCCGTCCCGCGAAGTGCAACAGGGCCTGCTTGCGCTGGGCGGCGCAGAACAGGCCGCCAGAGCAGCGGTAGTCCACGCCGCCGCGCTCGCGCAGGGCGGTGCTGCTGCAGACGGGGCACTGTCGCGGCATGCGGAAGTTGGGCACGTACGCCGCACGCGGGCCCGGCACGCGGCCCACCACCTCGGGGATGACGTCGCCGGCGCGCCGCACGATCACCGTGTCGCCTACCCGCACGCCTTTGCGGCGCAGTTCGAAGACGTTGTGCAGCGTGGCATTGCTCACCGTGGTGCCGCCCACGAAGACCGGCTCCAGCTTGGCCACCGGTGTGAGCTTGCCGGTGCGGCCGACCTGGATCTCGATGTCGTTGAGCCGCGTCAGCTGTTCCTGGGCCGGGTACTTGTGCGCCAGCGCCCAGCGCGGCTCGCGGCTCTTGAAGCCGAGCTGCCCCTGCAGGACGCGAGAGTCGACCTTGTAGACCACGCCATCGATGTCGAAGGGCAGCAGGTCGCGCCGCGCGGCGATGCGTGCGTGGTAGGCCACCAGACCCTCTGCACCCAGCACCACGTCGCGATCCTCGTTGACGGTCACGCCCAGCTCGGCCAGAGCCTGCAGCAGCGCGCTGTGCGTGGGCGGCGGCTCCCAGCCCTGCACATCGCCCAGGCCGTAGGCGAAGAAGCTGAGTGGCCGCGACGCCGCCACGCCGGCATCGAGTTGCCGCACCACGCCGGCCGCGGCGTTGCGCGGGTTGACGAAGGTCTTGGCGCCCTTGTCACGCTGCTGTTCGTTCAGGCGCTCGAAATGATCGCGGCGCATGAACACCTCACCGCGCACCTCGATCACCCCGCTGGAGATGCCGCGCAACCGGGGCGGGATGTCGCCGATGGTGGCGATGGTGTGCGTCACGTCCTCACCGGTCTCGCCGTCGCCGCGCGTGGCGGCCTGCACCAGCCGGCCGCCTTCATAGCGCAGGTTGATGGCCAGACCGTCGAACTTCAGCTCCGCGGAGTAGGCCACCGGCGGCGCGTCGTCCTTCAGCTCGAGCCCCTTGCGCACGCGCGCATCGAAGCGGTGCGCTGCGGCTTCGCTGGTGTCGCGTTCGGTCTGTATCGACAACATGGGCACGGCGTGGCGCACCGGATCCAGTCCCTCCAGGACGGCGCCGATGACCCGCTGCGTGGGAGAGTCGGGACTCTGCAGTTCGGGGTGGGCGGCTTCCAGGGCCTGCAATTCTTGAAAGAGGCGGTCGTACTCGGCGTCGGGGATCTCGGGCGCGTCCAGCACGTAGTACCGGTGCGCATGGTGCTCCAGCAGTCGCCTCAGTTCATCGACGCGGTCAGCGGGCAAGGTCATGGAGCAGCGATCTCAGCTGAACAGGCGCCTTGCCGCGGGCGAACCCGCCGCCAGATCCAGCGCCTCGAGCTGCTCGTAGAGCTTGCCCAGTTCCTGGCCGATGGCGGCGAAGGCGTGCAGCAGGATGGGTGAGCCCTGATCGTCGACCAGCGTGGCGTCCATGTCGTCGGCGAGGTTGCGGGCGGCGTCGTGCCACAAGGGAAAGGGCTCGCTGCGTGCTTCGGTCTGCGGCACGTCCAGCACCAGGGTGCATTCGCGCACCGGCGCACGCTGCGGGTCTTCGGCCAGCGCGGCCTGGGCGTCGAAGGACAGGGTCAGCACCGGTGGCGCACCTTCGTCCGCCGCCGGCAGCACCAGGCGGCCCGGCAGCGCCCCGGGCACGAAGCCGTGGCGTGCGGCACATTGCTGGATGTAGCCGACCGACCAGGCCACCGAGCTGGAACGCAGGGTCACCGTGAGCTGGGCGTCCAGCGGACCGGCCAGGCCATCGAGCTCGCGCGCGCGGCCCACCACCTCCAGCATGTCGGGGAAGTCGGGCAGCGCCCCCACGCTGTCGGCAAAGGCCTGCACCTTCTGCACGAACTCGGAGTACTCGATCTCGTTCAGCGCCCCGCTGCGGCTGGCCAGCTGCACGCCGGCCTGCAGTTCGCCGTAGCGGTGCCCGGGCAAGGGGGCCGACCACTCGCCGGAATCGGCATCGAGCCCCTCGATCAGCAGCGCCTTGCTGCCGGCGCGCCTGGAGGGCGGCAGATGAGCCAGCACCATCTCGCCCGTGATGGGTTGTTCCAGCGACATCGGCGCAATGGCGTCGATCAGGGCGTCGATGCGAGGGAGCTTGCGCAGGGGCCTGAGCTCCGCCTGCGGCGCGGCCACCTCGCCCGCGTCGCCCGCGTCGCCCGCGTCGCCCGCGTCGCCCGCCAAAGAAGGTTCGACGCGATCGCCACGTTCGCCACTGGCGGACGGAGCCAGATCGGCGCGGCGCGGCACGGCCTTGCGCGTGGTCCACCAGCCCTGCAAGAGCACGGCCAGCAGCACCACGCCGCCGAGAATCGCCAGTGCCCAGGTCAAGGTCATGCAGGCGCCCGCCTCAGACGGCTTCGGCCAGGCTGACGGCCGCTTCCATGTCCACCGCCACGATGCGCGAGACACCTTGTTCCTGCATCGTCACGCCGATGAGCTGTTCGGCCATCTCCATCGCGATCTTGTTGTGGCTGATGAAGAGGAATTGTGTACCGGCGCTCATTTCCCGCACCAGCTTGCTGTAGCGCTCGGTGTTGGCGTCGTCCAGCGGCGCGTCGACCTCGTCCAGCAGGCAGAAGGGCGCCGGGTTGAGCTGGAAGATCGCGAACACCAGGGCGATGGCGGTCAGCGCCTTCTCGCCGCCCGACAACAGGTGGATGGTGCTGTTCTTCTTGCCCGGCGGCTGGGCCATGACCTGCACGCCGGCGTCCAGGATCTCGTCGCCCGTCATCACCAGCCTGGCGTTGCCGCCTCCGAACAGGCTGGGGAACATGCGGCCGAAGTGCAGGTTGACCTCGTTGAAGGTCTTGGCCAGCAGGTCGCGCGTCTCCAGATCGATCTTGTGGATGGCGTCTTCCAGGGTGCCGATGGCTTCGGTCAGGTCGGCGTACTGCGCATCGAGGAAGGTCTTGCGCTCGCTGCTCGCGGTCAGCTCGTCGAGTGCTGCCAGGTTCACCGCGCCGAGCGCGGTGATCTCGCGCTGGATGCGGTCGATCTCGGTCTGCAGGCCCCACAGCTTGACGCTGCCTTCGTCGATCGAGCGGCCGAGCGCTTCGAGGTCGGCGCCTGCCGCGGTGAGCTGCTCCATGAACTGCGCCCCGCCCAGCTGCGCGGCCTGCAGTTCCAGCTGCAGCTTCGTGATGTTCTCGCGCAGCGGCTCCAGGCTGCGCTCGAACCCCATGCGCTGCTCTTCCTGCGCGCGCAGCTTGGCGCTGAGGTCGTCGTATTCGCTGCGCGACGCGGCCAGCACCTGCTCACGCTCCAGCCGCAGTGCCAGAGCGGTCTGCAGGCCGGCCTGCGCGGCGGCGTCGTTCAGCGTGCCGAGCTCCATCTCGAGCTGCTGTCCGGTCTGCATGTTGGCCTGCACCTGCGCCGCGGCGGTCTCGATGCTGCGCTGCAGTTCGTCGCGACGAGCCCCCAGTGAACGCGCCTGGAAGCGCGCTTCCTGCGCCTGGCGCTCCAGCGCGCGCTGCTGCTCCCGGGCATCGCTCAGCGCACGTTCTGCCGCCATCACGGCATCCTCGAGTTCGGCTTGCCTTTCCTGCGCGGTACCCAGCGCGATGTCGAGTTCCTCGAACCGTGCCTCGCCCAGGGCGCGCCGCTCCTCCAGGCCCTCCAGCTGCGCGTCGATCTCGCCCAGCTCGTCGCCGAGTTGATCGCGCCGCGCAGTGGCGGCCTCGGCCTGTTGCGTCAATCGCAGAAGCTCCACCTGGAGCTGATGAGCACGCTGCTGCGTCTCGCTCGCTTCACGACGCGCCACCATCAGGCGCTGCGCGGCTTCGGTGTAGGCCGCCTCCAGGCGCACCGAGGTGCTGCGCGCCTCGTCGGCCATCAGCGCCTGCGCACGCTGCTGGCGGTCGAGGTTCTCGATCTCCTGCGCGCGCGCCAGCATGCCGGCCTGTTCGCTGTCGGGGGCGTAGAAGCTCACCGCGTACTGCGACACGGCATGGCCTTCGCGCGTCATGATGACTTCGCCGTGGGTCAGTCGCGCGCGTGCGGCCAGCGCTTCGTCCAGGCTCTGTGCGGTGTAGACGCCTTCGAGCCAGTCGCCCAGCAGCGCCTTGAGACCGGCGTCGGACAGGCGCAGCAGGTCGGCCAGGCGCGGCAGAGTCTGGTGCGTCTGCGGCACCGCGGCCTGCGGCAGGGAGTAGAAGGCGAACTTCGCGGGCGGGGCATCGGCGGCAAAGGCGCGCACGGTGTCCAGGCGGCCGACCGAGACCGCGTTCAGCCGCTCGCGCAGCGCGGCTTCCAGCGCCGTTTCCCAGCCGGTCTCGATGTGCACCTGCGTCCACAGCCCCTGCAGTCCTTCGAGGCCGTGCTTCTGCAGCCAGGGCTTGAGCTTGCCTTCGGTCTGCACTTTTTCCTGGAGCGCGCGCAGGGCCTCCAGTCGAGCGCCGATTTCGCCCAGCCGGCGTGACTCGCGGTTCACGGATTCCTGGGCTTCGCGGCGCTGCTCATCCAGCGCGGGCACCTGCTCGCCCACATCGTGCAGGCGTGCGTCGGCGATCTCCTGCGCTTCCTGGCTGGCGGCAGCCTGCTGCTGAAGCGAGGTCAGTCGCGCCATGTCGGGCGCCTGCAGCGTCTGCCGTTCGCCGGCCAGGCGTTCGCGGCGCGTCTTGAGCTGCCGTGACTGCTCTTCGACGTTGCGGCTGTCGGCGGCCAGCACCTGGATCTGCTGCTGCACCTGGGCCACTTCGGCGCGCTGCGCATTGCCCTGGCCTTGTGCCGCGCGCACGGCGTCTTCGAACGCCGGCAACTGCCCGCCCTGCTCCTCGGCCTGCGCCGACAGCGTCTCGGCTTCTTCGTCGGCGGCCACGATCTGCTCGGCGATCTCTCCCAGTTCAAGCTTGGCGGCCTCCTCGCGCTCGGCCCACTGGGCGTTCTGCGCCTTCAGGTCCTGCAGGCGCGATTCGGCGCGCTGGCGGCCTTCGACGACGTAGCGGATGCGCTCTTCCAGGCGGCTGACTTCCAGGGCCGCTTCGGCCAGGGAGCCCTGCTTCAGGTGCAGCGCATCGCTGGCGGCGTAGTGCGCCTGGCGCACGGTTTCCAGCTCGGCCTCGATGTGGCGCAGCTCGGCCAGGCGTGATTCCAAGGCGGTGGCGGCTTCGGCAGCCGCAGCTTTCACGCGCGCTTCCTCACCGGCAGCGTCGCGGTGCTTCAGGAACCACAGCTGGTGCAGCTTCAGCGTGCCCTGTTCCTGCAGCTGGCGGTACAGCGTCGCCACCTCGGCCTGCTTGCCCAGCTTCTCGAGGTTGGCGTTCAGCTCGCGCAGGATGTCGTCGACGCGGGTGAGGTTCTCGCGCGTGTCCTTCAGCCGGTTCTCGGTCTCGCGCCGGCGCTCCTTGTACTTGCTGACCCCGGCGGCTTCTTCCAGGAACAGGCGAAGCTCTTCGGGACGCGACTCGATGATGCGGCTGATGGTGCCCTGGCCGATGATGGCGTAGGCCCGCGGCCCCAGGCCCGTGCCCAGGAAGACGTCCTGCACGTCGCGGCGACGCACCGGCTGGTTGTTGATGTAGTAGCTGCTGCTGCCGTCGCGCGTGAGCACGCGCTTGACGGCGATCTCGGCGTACTGGTTCCAGGGGCCGCCCGCGCGGGCCGAGGCATTGTCGAAGACCAGCTCCACGCTGGCGCGGCTGGCCGGCTTGCGCTGGCCCGAGCCGTTGAAGATCACGTCCTGCATGGACTCGCCGCGCAGTTCGCTGGCCTTGCTCTCGCCAAGCACCCAGCGCACGGCGTCCATGATGTTGGACTTGCCACAGCCGTTGGGTCCGACCACGCCCACACGCTGCCCAGGCAGCTGGAAGGTGGTGGGCTCGGCGAAGGACTTGAAGCCCGAGAGTTTGATCTGGTTCAGGCGCATGCGTCGTGCAGGGCCGCCACAAGCATCGTGGCAATGCACCCAAGTGCTTGATTTAAATGAAAAAACGCGCTGGCGGACCGGAGCGCGCGAGGGGGCGGATGATAGCATCGCGACCCCTCTCCAGACCCCAGCTTCCCATGGCCCGCAAGTCCCCTGCCCCCATCCCCCGTCAGCGCCAGGCGCCTGCCGTCCCGCCGAGCGCACCGAGCAAGGAGCTCCAGGCCTTCCCGAACCCGGCGCCCGAGCGCGACTACGTGATCCGCTTCGACGTGCCCGAGTTCACCTGCCTGTGCCCGCTGACGGGCCAGCCCGACTTCGCCCACTTCACCGTCGAGATCGTGGCCGACCGCCTTTGCGTCGAGACCAAGAGCCTGAAACAGTACTTCTGGAGCTTCCGCAACGAAGGAGCCTTTCACGAAAAGGTCACCAACACCATCGTCAGCGATCTGGTGAAGGCGATCGACCCGCGCTTCATCCGCATCCACGCCGACTGGTTCGTGCGCGGCGGCATCCGCACCTATGTCACCGTGGAACACCGCAAGAAGGGCTGGAAGCCGGCGCCGCGCGTGGAACTCGGAGGCCTGTCGTCCTGATGACGGACAACGCCCTGCCCCCTCGCCCGGCCTACCAGAAGTTCGCCGTGGTCGTGAAGCCCAGCCATATCGACGGCCAGGGCGCCTTCGCTGCCGAGGCCGTTGCGGCGCGGCTGAAGATCGGCGAGATCCGCGGGGAGTCGGTGTCGGTGTCGGAGGCGCGCATCCGCGCCACGCGACAGGAGCGCATCATGATCGTCGAGGTTTCCAAGCGCAAGGCCATCGACTTCAGCCAATCGGCCGACCCGATGCGCTACACCAACCACAGCTGCAAGCCCAACGCCCGGCTGTGCATCCGCCAGGGCCGCGTGGAGTTCTATGCGCTGCGCGACATCGCCCCCGGCGAAGAGATCACCGTCGATTACGGCGAGACGCACCACGAGGGACAGTTGAAGTGCCGCTGCGGGGCGCCGGGGTGCGTCGGCTGGCTGTAGCCGGACCCGGGCGGCCGGGCCCGCGAGACGGGGCTCGCAAAGCCTTCGCGATAATCGATCGATGAATCCGCTGCTCGGCAAACTCCACCCTTACCCTTTCGAGCGACTGCGCGAGCTGTCGGCCGGCATCCAGCCGCCAGCGCATCTGCGGCACATCAACCTGGGCATCGGCGAGCCCAAGCACGCCACGCCCGACCTGGTGCTGCGGGAACTGCAGGCCTCGTTCGGTGCGCTGTCGTCCTACCCGGCCACGGCCGGCGAGCCAGCGCTGCGCGAGGCCATCGCTGGCTGGGTGCAGCGTCGCTACGGCGTGAGCATCGACCCCTTGAAGCAGGTGCTGCCGGTGAACGGCACGCGCGAAGCCTTGTTCGCCTTTGCGCAGACGGTGGTCGACCCCACGCGCCCGGGCGCCACGGTGATGTGCCCGAATCCCTTCTATCAGATCTACGAAGGCGCGGCCCTGCTGGCCGGGGCCGAGCCGTACTACGTGCCGTCGAACCCGGCGCGCAACTTCGCGGTCGACTGGGACAGCGTGCCCGAGGACGTCTGGGCGCGCACGCAGCTGCTCTACGCCTGTTCGCCGGGCAACCCCACGGGTGCCGTGATGCCACTGTCGGAGTGGGAGACGCTGTTCGAGCGGGCCGATCGCCACGGTTTCGTCATCGCCAGCGACGAGTGTTATTCCGAGATCTATTTCCGCGACGAACCGCCGCTGGGCGCGCTGCAGGCGGCCCTTGCGCTGGGGCGCGGCGACTTCCGCAACCTGGTGGTGTTCACCTCCTTGTCCAAGCGCAGCAACGTGCCCGGGCTGCGCTCGGGCTTCGTGGCCGGCGATGCCCGCTACATCGCGCCCTACCTGCTCTACCGCACCTACCATGGCAGCGCGATGAGCGGCATGGTTCAGCGCGCCAGCGCCGCGGCCTGGAACGACGAAGCTCACGTGGTGGCCAACCGCGAGATGTACCGCCGCAAGTTCGCGCAGGTCACTCCGCTGCTCGAACGCGTGCTCGACGTGCGCCTGCCCGACGCGGCCTTCTACCTCTGGGCCGGCGTGCCCGGCGGCGACGACCTGCGCTTCGCGCTCGACCTGCTCGCTCAATACAATGTGACGGTTCTGCCCGGCAGCCTGCTGGCGCGCCCGGCGCACGGTCACAACCCCGGCGCGGGCCGCATCCGCCTGGCACTGGTGGCGCCGGTCGAGGAATGCCTCGAGGCCGCGCAACGCATCGTCTCCTTCACTGAAAGCCTCTCATGAGCAACCTGCAAAGCGTCATCGACCTCGCCTGGGAGGAACGCGCCAACATCAATGCCGTGAACGCGCCCGCCGTGCGCGAGGCCGTCGAACACGTGATCGCCGACCTCAACGGCGGCCGCCTTCGCGTGGCCGAGCGCCAGGGCGTGGGCCAGTGGAACGTGAACCAGTGGGTCAAGAAGGCGGTGCTGCTGAGCTTCCGCCTGAACGACAACAAGGTCATGCGGGCGGGCGATCTGGGCTTCTTCGACAAGGTGCAGACCAAGTTCGCGAACCTGGACGAAGCCGCCATGCGCGCCACCGGCGTTCGCGTGGTGCCGCCGGCCGTGGCGCGGCGCGGCAGCTACATCGCCAGGAACGTGGTGCTGATGCCCAGCTACGTGAACATCGGCGCCTATGTCGATGAAGGCACGATGGTCGACACCTGGGCCACCGTCGGCTCCTGCGCGCAGATCGGCAAGAACGTGCATCTGTCCGGCGGCGTCGGCATCGGCGGCGTGCTCGAGCCGCTGCAGGCCAACCCGACCATCATCGAGGACAACTGCTTCGTCGGCGCACGCTCGGAGGTCGTGGAAGGCGTGATCGTCGAGGAAAACTCCGTCATCAGCATGGGTGTCTACATCGGCCAGAGCACCAAGATCTTCGACCGCGCGACGGGCCAGGTGAGCTACGGCCGCATCCCGGCGGGTTCGGTGGTCGTCAGCGGCAACCTGCCCTCGGCCGACGGAAGCTACAGCCTCTACTGCGCGGTGATCGTGAAAAAAGTCGACGCGCAGACACGCGCCAAGACCAGCATCAACGAATTGCTTCGCACCTGAGTGCCAAAGCTGCGATAAGACGGCCCGGGCGCGACACAGGGAGGACGCACGATGAGCGGAAACATGGAGCGGGTGCTCCGGCTGATGGCCGAGAAGAACGCGTCGGACGTCTACATGTCGGCCAACACGCCGATCCTGATCAAGATCCACGGTCAGATCCTGCAACTGTCGGATCAGGTGGTGTCGCCGTCGCAGATCAAGCAGCTGCTCGGCGAACTGCTGGCGCCGCAGCAGATGGAGGAGCTGGAGGACAGCGGCGAGCTCAACGTCGGCCTCTCGATCGGCGGCGTGGGCAGCTTCCGCATCTCGGGCTTCCGCCAGCGCGGCTCGATCGCGGCGGTGATCCGCTGCATCCCCAAGGACATCCCGGCGCTCGACACGCTGGGCGTGCCCACGCTGCTGTCCAGCCTGGTGGTGGAGCCGCGCGGGCTGATCCTGATGGTGGGCGCCACAGGCACCGGCAAGTCGACCACGCTGGCCTCGATGCTGGAATGGCGCAACCAGCAGCTCACCGGCCACATCCTGACCATCGAGGAGCCGATCGAGTTCCTGTTCGCCAACAAGCGCTCCATCGTCAACCAGCGCGAAGTGGGCCGCGACACCCAGTCGCTGCAGGTGGCGCTGAAGAACGCGCTGCGCCAGGCGCCCGACTGCATCCTGATCGGCGAGATCCGCGACCGCGAGACCATGACCTCGGCCATCTCCTACGCGCTGTCGGGCCACCTGGTGCTGGCCACCCTGCACGCCAACAACAGCTACCACGCGCTGGGGCGGATCCTGTCGTTCTACACGCCCGAGGCCCGGTCCACGCTGCTGGCCGACCTGTCGGCAGGGCTGCGGGCCATCATCTCGCAGCGCCTGCTGCGCGCCAACGCAGGCGGTCGCATCCCGGCCGTCGAGATCATGCTCAACACCAAGCTGGTGGCCGAGCTGGTCGAGAAGGGTGACCTCTCCGGCGTGAAGGAGGCGATGGAGAAGTCCATGGCCGAAGGCTCCCAGACCTTCGAGCAGGACATCGCCCGGCTCATCAACGAGGGCCTGGTGTCGCGGGACGAAGGCCTGGCCCAGGCCGATTCGCCCACCAACCTGCTGTGGCGCCTGCAGAACGATTCGGCGCCGATCTCGCGCGTGGCTCCCAGGCGCGAAGAGACCGACGCCGCCGTGTTCACCGACATCACGCTCGACGTGCGGCCCGAGGACGCCAGTGTGGCGCAGGCCACACCGCCCTGGGGTCGGTCGCAGTGAATGAAGCGCTGCGCCTGACCGAGGCGCTGATCGCCAGGCGCTCGGTCACCCCCGACGACGGCGGTTGCCAGGCGCTGATCGCCGATCGCCTTGCACCGCTCGGGTTCAGCTGCGAGCATCTGCCCTTCGGCCCGGCCGGGGCAGTGGTCAGCAACCTGTGGGCGCATCACCAGGGGCCGATCGACGGCCCGGTGGTGGTCTTGGCCGGTCACACCGACGTGGTACCCACGGGCCCGCTGCAGGACTGGACCAGCGACCCCTTCGTGCCCACGCACCGCGGCGGCCATCTCTACGGCCGCGGGGCGGCCGACATGAAGACCTCCATCGCCGCCATGGTCGTGGCTGCCGAGGAGTTCGTGGCCGCGTTTCCCCAGCACCCGGGCACCGTGGCGATGCTGTTCACCAGCGACGAAGAAGGGCCGGCGCTCGACGGCACGGTGCGCGTGGTGCAGGCGCTGCAGGCCCGGGGCCAGCGGCTGGACGCCTGCATCGTCGGTGAGCCGACCTCGGTGGCGCAGCTTGGCGACATGATCAAGAACGGCCGCCGCGGCACGCTCTCCGGCCGCCTGCGCGTGCGCGGTGTGCAGGGCCACATCGCCTACCCGCACCTGGCGCGCAATCCCATCCATCAACTGGCGCCGGCCCTGGCCGAGCTGGTGGCAGAACGCTGGGACGAAGGCAATCACTTCTTCCCACCCACGAGCTGGCAGGTCAGCAACATCCACGCCGGCACCGGCGCGGGCAACGTCATCCCGGGCGAGGTGGTGGTCGACTTCAACTTCCGCTTCAGCACCGAGTCGACCCCCGAATCGCTGAAGCAGCGTGTGCAGGCCGTGCTCGACCGCCATGGCCTGGAGATCGAGCTGGCATGGACGCTGGGCGGTGAACCCTTTCTCACCCGTCCCGGCAGCCTCAGCGACGCCCTGGTATCGGCAATCCAGGCCGAGTGCGGCGTGACGCCTGCACTGTCCACCACCGGCGGCACGTCGGACGGGCGCTTCATTGCCAAGGTCTGCCCTCAGGTCATCGAGTTCGGCCCCATCAACGCGACCATCCACAAGATCGACGAGCGGGTCGACGCGGCCAGCGTCGAGACGCTGAAGAACGTCTACCGGCGCACACTGGAAACGCTGCTCCGATGAAGCTCATCGAGCTGATCGAATCGATGGCAGCCCGCCTCTCCGAGGCGGGCGTTTCATTTGGGCAGGGCACGATCAATGCCTTCGACGAAGCGGCCTGGCTGGTGCTGTGGCGTCTGGGTCTTCCCCTGGACGGGCTGGACGATCTTGCAGGCGGCCCGGTGACCGACCTGCAGCGCCAAGGCGTCGAGGAGCTGATCGATCGACGCATCTCAACGCGCCAGCCTGCGGCCTACCTGACGGGCGAAGCCTGGTTGCAGGGTGTGCCCTTCCACGTCGACCCGCGCGTGATCGTGCCCCGATCGTTGATTGCCGAACCGCTGGCCCAAGGCGTCATCGATGCCTGGCTGTCCGCGGGCACGCGCCGCGTGCTAGACCTGTGCACCGGCAATGGCAGCCTGGCGGTGCTGGCGGCGATGGCCTGGCCCGATGTGCGAGTGGATGGCACCGACCTGTCGGCCGAGGCGCTGGCCGTGGCGCAGCGCAACGTCGAACGCCATGGCCTGGCCGACCGCATCAGGCTGCGCCAGGGCGACGGCCTGGCCGCGGCAGACGGGTGCTACGACCTCATCCTGTGCAACCCGCCCTACGTCAACCAGGACTCGATGGAGCAGCTGCCGGCGGAATTCAAAGCCGAGCCCGCCCTGGCGCTGGCCGGCGGCGTCGACGGCATGGACTTCGTGCGCGGCCTGATCGCCCAGGCCCCGGCCCACATGACAGACGACGCCGTGCTGGTGCTCGAGATCGGCCACGAGCGCGCGCATTTCGAAGCCGCCTTCCCCCGCCTGGAGACCGTCTGGCTGCCCACCAGCGCCGGCGATGACCAGGTTCTGCTGCTGACGCGACAATCGCTGCTTTAGCGCCAGTTCGTTGCTCGACGATCCACCGGCACTCCTCTCTCCGATTCCGCCGCGCGCCCTGCGGCACCGACATGATCACTCTCAGAAACATCACGCTGCGCCGCGGCGTGAAGGTCGTCCTCCAGGCCGCTGGCGTCACGCTGCAGCCGGGGGAGAAGATCGGCCTCATCGGCCGCAACGGCGCCGGCAAGTCCAGCCTGTTCGCGCTGCTCACCGGCAAGCTGCAAGCCGACACCGGCGACGTCGAGATGCCGCCGCGCTGGCGCATCGGCGAGGTGGCCCAGGAGATGCCCGAGACCAGCGACTCGGCCACCGAGTTCGTGCTCCAGGGGGATCTTCCGCTGCAGCAGGCGCAGGACGCCCTGGCCGCGGCTGAGGCCTCCGGCGACGGCCATGCCATCGCCGAGGCCCACGTGCTGCTGGACGAAGCCGGCTCCTTCGACTCCCGGGCGCGCGCGCAGTCGCTGCTGCTCGGCCTGGGCTTTCGCAGCGAACAGCTCGACGGCCCGGTGAACAGCTTCTCGGGCGGCTGGCGCATGCGGCTGCAGCTGGCGCGGGCCCTGATGTGCCCGGCCGAACTGCTGCTGCTGGACGAACCCACCAACCACCTGGACCTCGACGCCCTGGTGTGGCTGGAAGCCTGGCTCAAGCGCTTCGAGGGCACGCTGGTCATCATCAGCCACGACCGCGAGTTCCTCGACGCCGTCACTCGAGTGACCGTGCACCTGGACAACCAGATCCTCACCCGCTACACCGGCAACTACAGCGCCTTCGAGGAGATGCGCGCCGAACGGCTGCTGCAGGCGCAGGCGGCCTTCGGCAAACAGCAGGAGCGCATGGCGCACCTGCAGAAGTTCATCGACCGTTTCAAGGCCAAGGCCAGCAAGGCCAAGCAGGCACAGAGCCGCGTGAAGGCACTGGCCCGCATGGAAAAGCTGGCGCCGGTGCTGACGTCGAGCGACTTCCAGTTCGAGTTCCGCGAGCCGCAGAGCCTGCCCAACCCCATGCTCAGCTTCGACGGCCTGAGCTGCGGCTACGGCAGCACGGTGATCGTGCAGAACGTCAACCGCTCGGTACTGGCCGGCCAGCGCATCGGCATCCTGGGCGCCAACGGCCAGGGCAAGTCGACGCTGGTGAAGACCATCGCGCGCGCACTGGCGCCGCTGTCGGGCCGCATCACCGAGGGCAAGGGCCTGACCATCGGCTACTTCGCGCAGCAGGAACTCGACGTGCTGCAACTCGACGACGGCCCGCTGATGCACATGGTGCGGCTGGCGCGCGATGTCGGCCCGCCCGGTCGCGAGCAGGAACTGCGCGACTTCCTCGGCCGTTTCCGCTTCACCGGTGACATGGTGCAGCAGGCCGTGGGCTCGCTGTCCGGCGGCGAGAAGGCCCGCCTGGTGCTGGCCATGCTGGTCTGGCAGCGCCCCAACCTGCTGCTGATGGACGAGCCGACCAACCACCTCGATCTCACCACGCGCGAAGCGCTGTCGATGGCGCTGAACGAGTTCGAAGGCACGGTGATGCTGGTCAGCCACGACCGCGCCCTGCTGCGGGAGGTCTGTGACGAGTTCTGGCTCGTCACGCGCGGTGGCGTGGAGCCTTTCGACGGCGACCTGGACGACTACCAGCGCTGGCTGCTCGACGTCTCGCGCGCGCTGTCGCGCGGCCAACCCGCGCCGCCGGTGCCGCGCCCGGCAGGCTCCGAGCCGTCGGCGCCGGCTGCCGCGACAACGCCAGCCATCGCCGGCAAGGGCCCATCGCGCCCCGCCCCCGCACCCCAGGCGCCACGCGAAGACCGCAAGTCAGAGAAACAGGCGCGCGCCAAGCTGGCCGAAGTCACGCGCCCCAAGAGAGTGGAACTGCAGCGCATCGACGATCGTCTGGCCAAGCTCCTCAAGGAGAAGGCCGCAGTCGAAGCCCGGCTGGCCGACCCGGCCACCAAGCCGACCGCGATGGCCGAGCTCGGACGCGAGCTGAGCCATGTCCAGGCCGAGGTGGCGATGCTGGAGGAACGCTGGCTGGAACTGCAGGGCGAGCTGGAGAAACTGCAGGAAAGTTCATGATGCGGACCTGCAGCACCCCGGCGTGCCGTGCCGAACCCACTGCAACAGGAGAGAACATGCAACGTCGTGACTGTTTCCAGCGGGCAGCGGCCATGGGCCTGGTCCTCGCCGGGCTCTCGCCCGCCGCTCGTGCGGCCGTCTCGCAGGCCGACGCCGGTTCGGGCATCCGAACGGCGCTGGAGCGCGGCGCGGTGTTCGCGGTGGAACAGCTGGGCCGCAGCGACGGCTTTCTCGGCAACGACAAGGTGCGCATTCCCCTGCCCGGCTTCCTGAACAGCGCCGCCAAGATCCTCAAGGCCACCGGTCAGGGGCGACGGGTCGACGAACTGGTGACGGCGATGAACCGCGCCGCCGAAGCGGCCGTGCCCGAGGCCAAGGGCCTGCTGGTGGCTGCCGCACGAGACATCACGGTGCAGGATGCGCTGCGGATCGTGCAGGGCGGCGCGACGTCCGCCACCGACTATTTCTCGGGCAGGACGCGCCCGACGCTGCAGACGCGCTTCCTGCCCATCGTCCAGCGCGCCACGGAGAAGGTGGCCCTGGCCGAACGCTACGACGCGGTGGCTTCCAAGGCTTCGAACCTCGGCCTGATGAAGAAGGAGGATGCCAATCTGCAGCAGTACGTGACGGGCAAGGCACTCGACGGGCTGTTCTTCATGATCGGCGAAGAAGAGAAGAAGATCCGTGCCGACCCCGTGGGGACCGGGAGCAGGATCCTGGGCGCCGTTTTCGGGCGATGACCCGGGTGTCGATGCCCGTCTGCCGCGCCGCCACCCGCTGGCGGCTTCTTTCGCCGGACTAGATTGCGAACAATTGAATTGTGCGCTACATTTCTGCCATGGGATCCCGCCCGTCCCCGCCGCCCGACACCTGGCTGCAGCTCGACCGGCAACTCTGCTTCGCGCTGTACGCCACCTCGCTGGCCATGACCAAGCTCTACAAGCCGCTGCTCGAGCCGCTGGGCCTGACCTATCCGCAATACCTGGCGATGCTGGTGCTGTGGCAACAGGACGGCATCACCGTCTCGCAGCTCGGCGAACGACTCGCGCTCGACTCCGGCACGCTCACGCCCCTGCTCAAGCGCCTGGAATCCGTCGGTCTGGTGCAGCGACTGCGCGACAGTGCCGACGAACGTCGAGTACTGCTGCAGCTCACCGCCGAGGGCCGGGCGCTGCGCAAGCAGGCACTGAAGGTGCCGGCCCGCATCGCCCAGGCCGCCGGCTGCCAGCTCGACGAACTCGCCAGCCTCACAGCCCGCCTGCACGCGCTGCGCGCCCAGCTCCAGTCTTCTCCACCGGTCGCTGCCTGAAGCCAGGATTCAGCGCCACCACTCACCCCCAACAGGAAAACCCCATGGCCATCGATCAAGCCGTCTACACCGCCCAAGCCACCAGCACGGGAGGCCGCACCGGCACCTCCTCTTCCAGCGACAAGCGCCTGATGCTGGCGCTGTCGACACCCAAGGCGCTGGGTGGAGACGACGGGGTCGGCACCAACCCCGAACAGCTCTTCGCCGCGGGGTATTCGGCCTGCTTCATCGGTGCGATGAAGGCCGTGGCTGCCCGCCAGAAGATCGCGCTGACGGCCGACGTGTCGATCAAGGCCGACGTGTCGATCGGCCCCATGACCGGCAAGCCGGGCGCCTTCGGCATCGCCGTGGCGATGGCCGTCACCGTGCCCGGCATGGATCGCGCTGCCGCCGAGGCCCTGGTGGCCGCCGCGCACGAGGTCTGCCCCTACTCGAACGCCACGCGCGGCAACATCGAAGTCGCCTTGTCGGTGGTCTGACGCTCGCCTGAAGTCCCGCCGGGCCGGTGCCACCGCCGATCTGAAGCTTCGAGGCCACCTTGCGGTGGCCTCGGCCGTTCCAGGTCGAAGGCCGGGGCCCTCACGCTGTCGTGCGGCCCGCCATCAGGGTCAGCATCAGCTCGACCCGCGCCTTGGCTGCATTGAGTCCCTCGCACACCGGCAGCCAGTCTTCGCCGCCGATCACCGGGCCGAAGGCACATCGCGTCGTTCGCAACAGCCCCACACCACTGTCGCCGGCGCGCCGCAGCGCGGCGAGCAGTTCGCGGTGCACCGTACCGTTGCCGGTGCCGGCCACGACGATGCCCTGCACACCGGCCTGGACCCAGGCGTCGACACCGCGCGCAGTGGCGGCCGCCGTGCTGGTCAGGATCTCGACCCAGGGCCACGCCGACGGGGCAGCGGCGATATGCGACAGCCCCAGCGCCTGTCCCTGCGGCCAGTTCCGCCACTGATGGAGTCGGCCCTCCAGCAGCGCGCCGATCGGCCCCGCGTCGCCGGAGCCGAAGGCATCGACGCGGTAGCTGTGCTGCTTCTGCAGGTCGATGGCAGCATGCACCCTTCCCGCGAAGACGACCACCACGCCGCTGGCCCCGGGATCGGCGGCCACCGTGACGGCATCCAGCAGGTTCTGCGGTCCGTCGGCCTGCAGCGAGGTCGACGGCCGCATCGCAGCGGTCAGCACCAGCGGCTTGGACGGCGCCAGCACCCGGTGCAGCAGCCAGGCTGTCTCTTCCAGCGTGTCGGTGCCGTGTGTCACCACCACGCCGGCCACGTCCTCACGGGCCAGATGGAAAGCCGCGCGGCGGGCCAGGACCTGCCAGGTCGCAGGGTCCATGTCCTTGCTGTCCAGCTGGGCCACCTGCTCGGCTTCGATCGGCCGCCCGTGCAGCGCAGGAACGGCCTGCACCAGGCTGTCCACACCCACTTCGCCAGCCCGGTAGCCGACGTTGTCCGACGCGCTCATCGCGCGGCCGGCGATGGTGCCGCCGGTGCCCAGGATCACGATGGTTCGCTGCAGGCTTTGCATCTTGACGATTTCTGGATGAAAATACAGTGGCTGTACAAACGATCAGCTCTGGCCAAGCCGACTTGGCCGGTTCGAAAGGACGGCCTCATGCAGGAAAGCCCGAAGCTCACGCCCCGCCAGCAGCAGATCCTCGATCTGGTGCAGTCGGCCATCGAACGCACCGGCGCCCCTCCCACGCGGGCCGAGATCGCCACCGAACTCGGCTTCAAATCGGCCAATGCGGCCGAAGAGCACCTTCAGGCGCTGGCCCGCAAGGGCGTGATCGAACTGGTGGGTGGCACCTCGCGCGGCATCCGTCTGAAGTCTGACACACTGCGCGCGCTCAATGAGTCGCGCGGCAAGCAGTACAGCCTGCCGCTGCCCAGTCTGGCGCAGCTCACCCTGCCGCTGGTCGGCCGCGTGGCCGCGGGCAGTCCGATCCTGGCGCAGGAACATGTCGACCAGACCTTCCTGATGGAAGCCAGCATGTTCCCGCGTCGGCCCGACTACCTGCTGAAGGTTCGCGGCATGAGCATGCGCGACGCCGGCATCCTCGACGGTGACCTGCTGGCGGTGCAGAAGACCAAGGACGCCAGGAATGGACAGATCGTGGTCGCACGTCTGGGCGACGACGTCACCGTGAAGCGTCTGCGACGCACCCGCACCACCATCGAGCTGATCCCCGAGAACCCCGAGTACCAGACCATCGTCGTTCCCTTTGGCGACGTCGACTTCGAGCTCGAAGGCATCGCGGTCGGCCTCATCCGCAACACCATGCTGATGTAGCCATGGGCAGCGCTGCCGACACCGCACGCCACCGGCAGCCAAGTGCTGGCCGGACGTCGCGCACCACCGACAGGCGGCCGGGCAAGGCTCGCACCGCCGCAGACTGCCAACAGCTCGAACAGTTGCCCAACATCGGACCGGCCATCGCCGCCGACCTGCGCTCGCTGGGCATCGCCCACCCGAGCGAACTGGCCACGCGGGACGCCTTCGTGCTGTACCAGGCCTTGTGTGCCAAGACCGGCAAGCGCCAGGACCCCTGCGTGCTCGACACCTTCATGGCCGCCACCGACTTCATGCGCGGCGGCCAGGCGCGGCCCTGGTGGGCCTACACGCAGCAGCGCAAGGTGATCTACGGGGCGGTGTGAGGGTGGGTTGCGGGCGCCCTGCAGCAAGCAGGTAGCGACCTGGCCCGAAGGTCAGTCGGTTCTCGGCAGCACACGCAGGCGTCGCTCTGGCTCGCCTCTGGCCCAAAGCGGCAGGTAGCGAACCTCGGTCCAGGCCGTGACGAAGCTGCGGTAGAGCGGCGAGAAGAACAGCCCGCTCTGCCCGGTGGAGTGCATGACACGCGACTGCGACGGGTCGGCCAGGTCGTACAAGGCCCTCAGGCTCGGTCCGTGCTCGTCGAGGTACAGCTCGCCCGTCGCGGCGTCGGGCTTCAGGCCGACACGTGAGACGTTCACGGTGTAGGTGTCCCCCCCCACGGGCGAGCGCAGTTCGAAGAAGGGTGCCAGGGCCTTGACCCGGCTGAACGGCCGGTGCTCCGAGCGCGCCTGGTGCACATGCCCCCACTTCCAGCGCTGGACGTCGCTGCCCAGCCGGGCCTGCAATTCGTCCAGGGCGCGCGTCAGCGCCAGGTCGTTGACCATGCCACAGGTTTCGCGAACATCGGGCGTGTTGCGGTCGTCGCACCAGGAGCCATCGTCCCGCGCCATCACGCCGACGGTCGCGTCGAAGAAGCTGCGCCCCAGTGTTCGCTCCCACAGTGCAGAGCCCAGGTCGTCGGAGAACAGCGCCGCCGACAGCTGGCGCAGCCAGGCCCAGTAGATCAACGGTGCCGCGTCCTGGGCCGCCATCTCGCCGTCGAACGACGCCAGCAGCGGCTTCACCTCGGCCGCCAGCGGGTGCATCGAGCGGGCCTGTCTGAGCATGGGCAGCAATTCGAGCGTGGCCAGGCTCTTCTGGTCGGCCTGCATCGCGGCGAGGTCGTCCATCGAATGCCTGGGCCGCGACGCCAGCAGCTGTTCGATGCGTTGCTGGCGATACGGCAGGGCCCAGTCGCTGCTGATGAAGTAGGGGTAGTCCGGCTCGTGGATGCGTTGATTGGCGGTGGCCAGGGCGCCATCGGCGGGGTCGATGCGGCGCGGCGTGCGGTCGGGTGGCACCCAGCCGATCCAGTCGTAGCGTGCGTCCCACCCCGGCGCCGGAGCGCGGCCATGCAGGTCGTTGTCGGCATGGCGCAGGGGCACCTGCCCGGCAGCCACGAACCCGATGCGGCCGTCACGGTCGGCCACGGCCATGTTCTGCATCGGCGCCTTCCAGGCTGCAACGACCGCCACGAACTCCGGCAGGGAGCGCGTGGCCTGCAGGGCCAGCGACGGGCTGATGTTGTCCATGTCGGGCGCCAGCGCGGTCCACTGCAGGGCCAGCACATAGGCCGGCCTGGTGGCGTCGAAGAGATCGGCGCCGCTGCCGGCATCGGAGATGACCGGGCCGTGCCGGGTGCGTCGAACGGTCATCGACACATCGGCCTGCCCCTTGACCTTGATGATCTCCTGAGCGGACTCGAACGGCGCCCAGCCATCCGGAGTTCGGTACTGCGCCGGATCATCGGGCTTGAGCTGCTCGATGTAGAGGTCCTGCACATCGGGCCCGGTATTGGTGAAACCCCAGGCGATGTGCTCGTTCTGTCCCAGCACGATGCCCGGCACGCCGGGCATCGAGGCGCCCGCCACCTTGAGCTGCGGTGACTCCAGCCTGACGAAGTACCACAGCGCCGGCGCGCTGAGCTTCAGGTGCGGGTCGTTGGCCAGCAGCGGTTTGCCGGTGTTGGTGCGTGAACCGGCCAGCACCCAGTTGTTGGAACCCACGCCCTCGACGCCCGACTCCGGCGCCCGCCGTGGCAAGTCCAGCCAGGCCTGGCGCACGGCAGAAGACAGGTTCAGGCTTCGGTACAAGGCCGCATAGTCGGCCCCGACCGGTGGCGATTCCCCAGGGTACGGCGGCAGCAGCTGGTCGATGCGCTGCACCGGCATCTGCTGCGACAGGCGCAGTCGCAGCAGCTCGGTGGTCCAGTTGCCCCCCAGGTCCCAGGCCATCATGATGGCCCAGGCCAGCGTGTCGACCGGCGTCCACGGCTCCAGCGGCAGACCCAGCAAGATGAACTCCGGCGGGCGCGCCCGCGTGGCCCCGGACATCACCGCATTGATGCCCGCGGTATAGGCCAGCACGGTATCGCGCGCTTCGCCCTTCATCGCATCCCACTGCGCAGCGGCCGTGCGCCGTACGCCCAGCGCGCGCAGGAATCGATCGGTCTCCAGCGCGGCCGGGCCCAGCGCCTCGGCCAGCCGGCCGCTGCCGATGCGACGATGTGTTTCCAGCTGCCAGAGCCGGTCTTGCGCATGCACCACGCCGGTACCGAAAGCCAGGTCGCGCAAGCTGTCAGCACGAACCGTCGGAATGCCGTGAGCGTCGCGGTCGATGACGATGCTGCCCTGGGCACCGGGCAGGACCAGGGTGCCGGCGGTGATGGGCAGGGCGCGCCAGGCGTAGACGCCCAGGACGGCTGCCACCGCGGTGAGCACCACCATCAACAGCGCCAGAACGCGCAAAGTCCAACTCATCGGCTCGTCTCCCTGTTCGGCGCCAAGGCTAACTGCATCCCGCCGGTCGGTGTCTGCAGGGCCGGGAACTGCCGCTGCTTGCCCCCGTTGTTCGGGCCTTCAGCGGCGGTCCCACGCGTCACCATCGCTTCAGGTTCCGGTCACATCTTCCGATATCCGAGTCATGAAGCCCTTCAGCGTGATCTTTTCGAGAGGCCATCAGCACACCGTGCCGCTGACCTCGCGTCTGTCGCGCTCGGAAGTCTGCCCGCCGTCCCTGCGCTGCGCACCGTCTTCGGCATGGCAGCGGCTGATGTTCTGGCTGGTGGCGCCGGCGCCGCACGACGCGTCTCCACCTCTGAACCGCCTGCCCCTCGTTCGCCATGAGTTCGAACGAGCCGTGGCCGACATCGACGAGGCCGCGCGTTACCCGCTGGTGTGCCGCATCGGCGCGGCCCGCTCGCTGCGCGACCTCTGGCACATGCGGCTGGACGTCTACAACCTCGTGGCGCTGAAGCACAGCGAGTTCGAAGCCGGTCAGCGCCTGGCGCTGCTGAATCGCCACTTCCCCACCCGCGCTCCGCGCTCGGGCTTCGCACCCCTCACCCCATGATGGACGCCGTGGAACCACGCCAGTTCTTTTCGATGCCGGACATGCCCAGTGGAGGCATGCCTCAGGACCGCGCCTCCCGGCTGGCGGCCCGCCGCGCGTTCGTGGACCTGAAGACCGTCTTCAGCGCCGCTGTCGCCGACCTGCCGGGCCAGAATGGGGTCTGGCTGCGCCAGCAGATCCGCGGTGCGGAAGAACCCATCGACCTGTGGCTGCTGCGGGCACCCGTGATGGAAGCCTTGTCGGAACTCGACGACGCCACGCGGCAATGGCGCTTGCGACTGCGGCGCAGCCTGGACTCCCTGTTCCCCGAGACGGAACTCGCCAGCGGCTTCGGACGCCTCGGCTGAGACTGGGCTTGAAGGCCCGTCGGGGCCATGTCCGTCAGACCCGCACACGCGCCTTGAAGGTGCGCTTGAACTTCTCCACCTTGGGCGCCACCACGAACGCGCAGTAGCCCTGCCCCGGGTTGCGCGCGAAGTAGTGCTGGTGATAGTCCTCGGCAGGCCACCAGCTGTCCAGCGGCAGCAGTTCGGTGACGACACGACCCCCGTGGCCCTTCTGGGCCTCGGCCAGCACCGCTTCGGCCACCGACCTCTGTTCGGGCGCGTGCAGGTAGATGCCCGATCGGTACTGCGTGCCCACGTCGTTGCCCTGGCGATTGAGCGTCGTCGGGTCGTGTGTGGCGAAGAAGATCTCGAGCACTTCACGCAAGGTGATGCTTGCGGGGTCGAATTCGACCTTCACCACTTCCACATGCCCGGTGTCGCCTTCGCAGATCTGCGCGTAGGTCGGGTTGGGCACGTGCCCGTTGGCGTAGCCCGAGGTCACGGACCTGACGCCTTCGACCATCTCGAAAACCGCTTCCGTGCACCAGAAGCACCCGCCTCCGAGAGTGATCTGCTCATTCGCCATCGATGCCTCCTGGATCAACCGTCCTGTACAGGGCACCGAGACGAGGGGGGACCCCTGGGCACGCCGTCCTGCAGCGCTACTGCACAATGAATGTTACGTTGCCGTCGCCAGGAGTCCCATGACATCGCTGAATGACCTGCTGCAGACGCTGGAACTGGGATCGCTGAAGGGCTTGATCAGTTCGCTGGTGCTGCCTCCGGTCCCGTTGCTCCTGCTGATCCTGGTCGGCGCGCGGCTGCTGCCGCGGCGACGGCTGCTCGGCTGGTCGGTGGTCGGGCTGTCCACGGTGGCACTGTGGTTCAGCTGCACCACGCTGCTCGGCTGGACGCTGATCCAGGGTCTGCTGCAACCGCCGCCGGCGCTGTCGGCCGGGGCCGTCGCCGACCTGAAAGCGGCCGGCAGCGACCAGAAGACCGCGATCATCGTCCTGGGCGCCGGACGCGAGGCCTTCGCACCCGAATACGGCGTGTCGAACCTGACGGGCCTGTCGATGGAAAGACTGCGCTACGGCGTGTGGCTGTCTCGCGCAACGAACGTGCCCATCGGCTTCACCGGAGGCGTGTCCTATGGCGCGCCGCCCGGCGCCAGCGAGGCCGAGATCGCGGCACGCATCGCCGCCAGCGAGTTGAATCGTCCCCTGCGCTGGACGGAGAGCAACGCGCGCGACACCAACGAGAACGCTCAGTACAGCGTCAAGATGCTCCGTGACGCCGGGATGCAACGCGTGGTGGTCGTGACCCATGGTTTCCACATGAAGAGGGCGCTGGCGGCCTTCGAGCGCGCGGCACGGCGAGAACGCGTCACGATGAGCTTCCTGCCGGCCCCGATGGGCCTGGCCGACCGCTCCGGCGGCTGGCTGCCCACGCCCGAGGGCTTCTTCCAGACCCGCATGGCGCTGCGCGAGTGGCTCGGGCGGTTGGCAGGGGCCTGACCGCCGGCAGCGATCAGATGACCAGGGCGGCGACGAACAGGCCGACCATCATGAAGGCCAGGGCGACCTTGGCCAGCATGCCGAGCATCATGCCGATCCAGGTGGCCACACCCACATGCAGGGATCGCAACTCGTCCCGTCGCGCGATGTACTCGCCGGCGGCGGCACCGACCAGCGGCATGAACAGCACCCCGACCAGGCCCATGAAGAGTCCGACCACGGTCCCGATCGCTGCCCCGATCAGCGCCTGGCGGCTGGCTTGCACGCGCCGCGCACCCATCAAGCCGGCCAGGTACTCCAGAACCCAGGAAAGCACCGCCATCGCGGCGATGATGCCCACGGTGACGCCGCTCACGCGGGTGAAGTCGTCGATCCAGGCGCCGAGCACGGCCCCGGCCAGGACCAGCACCGTGCCCGGCAGCGCAGGCAGGACGGTGCCGACCAGGCCGATCAGCATCAGGGCGGCGGTGGCAATCCAGAGCAAGGTGGGGGTCAAGGGAACTCCCGAATGAACACGCCTGTCCAAATGGCGCCGAGCTTGTTATGTTTCAAGCTTCAGGCGGCCGAGCACCCATCAATGAAAGGGACTTGCGGGGGACATTTGGGTGAGACCGCTGGAAGCCTCACACTATTTGGTTGTCGGCCTTCGATCGGGCCACTGTGGAAGGAAGAGACATGAAGAACTGGTTGTTGGGAGCGGCGGTTGCCGTGGTGTCCTTGGCCATGATGGTGCCGGCCGACGTGGAGGCCAAGCGCCTGGGCGGCGGCAAGTCGAGCGGCATGCAGCGCGACATGCCCGCGCGCACGGCGCCGGACGCGCCTGCCGGCAAGCCGGCCACGCCCGCGCAGGCCAGCCCGACGGCTCCGGCGGGAGCTGCGGCGACCGCAGGCGCGGCCGCCGCACCGGCCAAGCGTTCCTGGATGGGGCCGCTGGCAGGCCTGGCCGCGGGTCTGGGCATTGCGGCGCTGCTGAGCCACTTCGGCCTCGGCGAAGGCTTCGCGAACTTCCTGATGCTGGCACTGCTGGCCGTCGCGGCGGTGTTTCTCGTGCGCTGGATCATGCGCCGCATGTCGCCGGCTGCGGCCACGCCGAACGCCATGCAGCGAAGCAGCGGCTCGGCCGGTGGCGCCCAGGTGGCATGGCCCTCCCCGGGTGGCTCCTCGGCGCCAGGGTCGACGGCAGGCCCCGTGAACGAGTCTGCTCCTGCGGGCTCGGCCGCCGTGCCCGCCGCGCAAGACCCCGTCGTGCTCGGCCAAACCCTCGCGCCGGTCAAGCCGGCGGTGCCCAAGGCCTTCGTGCCGGCCACTTTCGATGCCGAGTCCTTCCAGCGTGCGGCCAAGATGATCTTCATCCGTCTGCAGGCTGCCAACGACGCCGCCGATCTCGACGACATCCGCGGCTTCACGACACCTGAAATGTTCGCGGAACTGCGCATGGACATCCAGGACCGCAATGGCGCCAAGCAGCATACCGACGTCCTGAAGGTTGACGCCGAGGTGCTCGACGTGGCGCAGGAAGCCGAACGCCAGATCGTCAGTGTTCGCTACACCGGCCAGCTGACTGAAGCCGCAGGTGAAGCACCTGTGGAGTTCAACGAAGTGTGGCACCTCGTGAAGCCGATGGACGACAGCCGTTCCTGGGCGATTGCCGGCATCGAACAGACCGGCCGCTGATCCGCCGCTGTTCGGCCGCTGACCGGCCCATTGCCGGCGCCCTGCGCCGGCCAACGAAGACGCACCGCCTGACAGCCGTGCGTCTTCTTTCCTTGGGGTGTCCACCTCTGCCCTGCATGTGCGGCATGCGCCACGGGATCGCTGGCTGTCCCGCGTGGGACGGGTCTGCTTTGGGCTGACAATGACGGCACGGTCCAGCCCTGTGCGGCGGCGCGCAGCATGGCCGCGTCGACGTCCTGGGCTTGGCTTCCCTGGGCCAGCATGCTTGTTCCATCCGCAACCCACGACTCCGAAACCGTCGTCCAGTCCGCAGGCTTCGAGGCTGCATGGCTGACCGCTTCGGCCTCGTCACTGGCGATCTGCGACAGCGCGGGCCACGTCCACTGGTGCAACCCCGCCTTCGATGGCAATCACCCCGCGCATGGAGCGCCTGGCGCACGGGGCAGCTTGGCCGATCGGCTGCAACTGGCCGCTGCTGACGACGATGCCCTGCGGTCCGTGCTGCGCGCCTCCCGTCCGGCCACGATGCAGGGCCAGGGACGCCATCGCTGTGCGGCGGGAAGCGTCAGGACCTTGTTGCTCCATGTCCTGTCGCTCGCCGCCGACCTGCGGCTTGTTCAGGTCGACGTGCTGCTCCCGGAGCAGGCCGATGACCCTGTGGCGCGCGCCCGCGCCCATCTGGCCGAGGCGATCGAACTGGCGGGAGTCGTGATCTGGCAGCGCGACCTGGAGTCCGGCACCGTACGCTTCAATCGGCAAGGGGCCCTGCTCTTCGGCTTCGACCCGCTGGTGGACCTGTTTCCCATGGAGTCCTGGCGCGAACGCATACACCCTGAAGACGCCAACCGGTTCTTCAAGGTTCCCCGCAGGGCGGGCCGACAGTCGCCGCAGAAGGAGACCCGGTTTCGCCTGCCCGACGGGCAATGGGGCCTGTTGATGGCCACCGTCGTCTCGCAGCAGGATCGACAGGGCAAGCCGCAATCGCTCATCGGCGTGGCGCTGGATGTCACCGAACGGCGACGTACCGAACTGGCCTTGCGACAGGCGCACGAGAGCGCGGCGCTGGCGGCTCACAGTGTCGGGCTCGGCACCTGGTCGATGGAGGTCGCCACCGAGGAGGTCGTCTGGGACGAGCAGATGTGGCGCCTGCGCCGCCTGCAACCGCAGGAGGCCCCCCCGGTACTCGATGCGATGCTGCAGGTCGTGCATGCGGACGACCGGGCTGCGGTCGAACGCCGCTTGCGACAAGCTCCCGACGCTCCGGCGCAGACACAGTCGGAGTTCCGCATCGTCTGGCCCGATGGCACGGTGCGCTGGCTGGCGTCGCGCTCTGCACCGGTGCTGGACGAACACGGCAAGGTGTTGCGCCGAATCGGAGTCAACTGGGACATCACCGATGCCCGCGAAGCCGAAAGGGTGCGTCAGGAGCGGGAACTGGCCCAGCGGGAGAGCCGCGCCAAAAGCGACTTCCTGGCACGCATGAGCCATGAGCTCCGCACGCCGCTCAACGCCATCATCGGCTTTTCGCAACTGTTGTTGAGCGAAGAGCGCGGCCTCGACGGCAACGCCGCAGCGCGGCGTCACCGGCTGCAGCACGTGCGCAGCGCTGGCCAGCAGCTGCTCGCCTTGATCAACGACGTTCTCGACCTCAGCGGGCTGGCGGGTTCCGAGAGCCAGCTGGCCGCCGAGCCGGTGGCCCTGGAGCCGCTGGTGGCCGAAGTCGCAGGCGTTCTCGCAGCCGCCTCTGCCGAACGGGCGGTCGAGCTGAGCATGCCCGCTCTGGCCGCTGCGCCTTTGGCTGACGCGACCCGCCTGCGTCAGGTGCTCAGGGTGCTGCTGGCCCGCGCGATCCGGCAGACGCGGATCGGAGGGCGCGTCACGGTCTCGGCGCGCAGCATCGACGGTCGAGTCCGCATCGGCATCCAGGACCAGGGGCCGGCTCTGTCGCCACAGGAACTTCGGGAGCTCTTCGAGCCCTTCAGCCAGCCCTTCGGCGAGCCCCTCACGGCTCGCACGGGAGAGCCTCTGTGGTCGAACGGGAGCGCCCTGGGCCTGACCATGGCACGGGCCGTGGTCGAACGCATGTCAGGTCGCCTGGCGGCCCGCGCACCCACCGAAGGCGGCATGCTGCTGGAGATCGATCTGCCCGATGCTTCGCCTCGGGCAGCCGCTCCCCCATCGGTCGACCGCAGCGCCGGTGCGGCTGGCGCCACCGTGCTCTACATCGAGGACAACCCGGTGAACGCGCTGATCGTGCGCGAACTCATCGCGCGGCGCGGCGACATCGTGCTGCACATCGCCGGCACCGGCGCCGAAGGCGTGGCCCTTGCAGAACAGCTCAGGCCGCGGCTGATCCTGCTGGACATGCAACTGCCCGACTTCGACGGGTTCGAAGTGCTGCGCCGCCTTCAGGCCTCACCGTTGATCGACGCCACGCAGGTCATCGCACTGTCGGCCAACGCCATGCCTCACGACATCGAGCGCGCGCTGGCAGCCGGGATCTCGGCCTACTGGACCAAGCCGCTTGACTTCAGCGGCTTCATGCGGTCCCTCGATGCGATCTTCGGCAGTGCACCCGAAGCTTGAAGACGACTTGCCTTGGCGCCTCGGCCCGGGGCACCGGGCCTGGCCTCAGGCCCCTGCGGAGTCCTCGATCAAGCCCCGCTTGCGCAGCAGCGGCTCCACGGTGGGCGCCCGACCGCGGAAGGCGGCATAGGCGGCGCCGGGCTCCAGGCTGTTTCCGCTGCCGTAGATGAATCGCTGGAGGCGCTGGGCCGTCGCCGGGTCGAAGGGCCCCCCGGCCTCTTCGAAGGCGCCGTAGCCGTCGGCGTCCAGCACCTCGGCCCACAGATAAACGTAATAGCCCGCCGCATAGCTCGAACCCGAGAACAGGTGCTGGAAGTGCACCAGCCGATGGTTGAAGCCCACCGCGCCGGGCAGCCCGGCGCGCGCCAGCACCTCTGCCTCATACGCACACAGGTCGGCCGGCGGTTCGGCGTCGATCAGTGAGTGCACGGCCATGTCGGCCAATGCGCTGGCGGCATAGCGCACGGTCTCGTAGCCCTGGTTGAAGCGTCGGGCGGCCATCAGCTTGTCGACCAGCGCGCCGGGGATGGACTCGCCTGTCTTCCAGTGCCGCGCGTGGCGGTGAAGCACCTCGCGCTCGGTGATCCAGTGCTCGAACAGTTGCGAAGGAAGCTCGACGAAGTCTCGCAGCACCTGCGTGCCCGACAGTCGCTGGTAGGTCACGTTGGACAGCAGACCATGCAGGCCATGGCCGAACTCGTGAAACAGCGTGCGCGCGTCGTCCATCGACAGCAGCGTGGGCTCGCCGGGCGCGCCTTTGGCAAAGTTGTTGTTGTTCAGGATCACCGGCAGCTCGAAGCCGCCATTGCGGCATTGCCAGCGCAGCTGGCTCATCCAGGCGCCGCTGCGCTTGTTGGTCCGCGCGAAGTTGTCCTGCAGGAAGATGCCCAGCACCTCACCGTCAGCACCATGCACCTCGTAGGCCTTCACGTCGGGGTGGTAGACGGGCAGATCCGGCCGATGCTCGAAGCGCAGACCGAACAGTCGGCCCGCGCAGTCGAAGGCGGCCTCGACCATGCGTTCGAGCTGAAAGTAGGGCTTGATCTCGGCATCGTCGACGGCATAGCGGGCCATGCGCACGCGCTCAGCCCAGTAGCGCCAGTCCCAGGCCTCGATCTGGTGCGTGACGCCGGCGCCCAGCATGGCGCCTTCCAGCGCGACCCGCTCGCGCTCCACCGCCTGCAGCGCCCGGGGCCAGACCTCGTCGAGCAGGCGCTGCACGGCGCTGCGTGTGCCGGCCATGGTGTCGGCCAGCGCGTGGTCGGCAAAGCAGGCATGGCCATGCAGTCGAGCCTGCTCGTTGCGCAATCGCAGGATCTGGCGCGCGACGTCTCGGTTGTCGTGTTCGCCAGGGTGTGCGCCGCGCGATGTCCAGGCCCGCCATGACCTCTCTCGCAGGTCGCGGCGGGTCGAGAAGGTCAGGAAGGGCACGACCAGTGAACGCGACAGCGTGATGACATGGGCACCGGGACGGCCGCGCTCGCCAGCGGCCTGGCGCGCCGCGGCTCGAACGAAGTCGGGCAGACCCGACAGGTCGTCTTCGCCCTCCAGCCAGAGCACGTGTTCGGTTTCGTCGTGCAGCACGTTCTGGGCGAAGCGGGTGGTCAGCGACGCGAGCTCCTCCATCAGGGCGGCATAGCGCTTCTGAGCCGCGGGCGGCAGACAAGCACCGGCCCGAACGAAGTCCAGGTGCACGCGTTCGAGCAAGCGCTGCTGCTCGGCGTCCAGGCCCAGCGTGGCCGAGCGCGTCCGCAGGCCGTCGATGCGCTCGAACAACGCGGCGTTCATGAAGATCGCGCTGGCATGCGCGGCCATCGGACCGGCCATCTCGCGTTGCACGGCCTGCAGGGCCGGGCTCGTCTGCGACGCCGTGAGGTTGTGGAAGACCGCCGCGATGCCCGCCAGCAGCCGGCCGCTGCGATCGAACGCGGCCACGGTGTTCTCGAAGCCCGGTGGCTCGGCCTGCGCGACGATCTGCTTCAACTCGGCCAGCTGACAGTCCATGGCTGCGCGCAGCGCCGGAGCGAAGTGTCCGGGCTCGATGGCGGCGAAGGGCGGCAGGCCGTACGGCGCCGTCCAGGGCTGCAGCAGCGGATTGCGTTCGGACATGTCTGGCCTCCGGGCGTTCACTTGCCGCTGAGAATGGCCTTTTCGTCGTCTTCACGGTAACGGCGGTCGCCGCACTCGGCGACCCAGGTCTCGCGCTCGACGGTCAGCACCTCTCCCTCGCGGTTCATCTTGCTGTTGCGCTCGTTCCAGGAGGCCACACGCTGGTCGATCGCCGCGGCACGCGCATTGAAGTCCTTGACCACCTGCTCGCTTCGCGCGGTCAGGGCCGTGCGTTCGGCCTGCAGTTCGTTCTGTCGCTTGACCAGCGCCTCGTTCTCCTTGTTGAGCTCGTCGCGCTGCCGGTCCACGCTGCGGCCCGACCCGCCCTTCTCGTTGAACTCGGTGACCTTCTTCTGCCACGCGTCGACCTGGGCCTGGAACTCGCGGGTCTTGGCATTGAGCTCGTCGACCGCGGACTTGAGGCCCCCCATGTTCTCCCGCTCGGCCTTCAGGGCCTCCTGATCCTTGCCGATGGTGGCGCGCTCGGTATCCATCGCGGCGCGCGCTGCGTCCGTGGTCTTCAGCCGATCCTGCAACAGGTCGCGCTGCTTGAAGCAGGCCCGCAGTTCCTCGAGCGTCAAGACCTTGGAACTGGCCCTGTTGTTGCCCATCGAAAGAGTTCTGCCCGGATCTGCCGCCGCTGCAGCCCTGGGGGCCGGACTGGTGGACGAAGGAGTGGCGGGGGCCTGGGCCAGGCTGAGCGTGGTGCCTAGCACCAGTACGAGCACGGCGCTGCCGCGCTGCATGTCGATCAAGGTCATGGGTCGCCTTCGAAACGAAGTGTGTTGGGGTGAGGACGAGGCGCCGGGCGCGTCAGGCGCCGTCACGGGAGCACCATCGTCCGTGACAAGCGCGCAATGATGCCACCGCCGCGCCGCCCCATGGAGGGCGGCCACCCTAGGCCCGCAATGGCCCGCGGCGGCTGTGGCACAGTGCGGGGCTTCCTTGCCGGTGACCGCCTTGCCATGCTCCACGACGACCTGATCGACACTGCCCCATCGCTGCGCGTGCCTTGCGGCTGGAAGCTGCCATGGCGCTGAAGTCGACGATCTTCAAGGCAGCGCTCCAGATCGCGGACATGGACCGATCGCTGTATGCCGACCATGCCCTGACCCTGGCCCGACACCCATCGGAAACCGACGAGCGCATGATGGCGCGCCTGCTCGCCTTCGCGCTGAACGTGCCGGCCGACGACCACCAGGGCGCCCTGGGTTTCGGCCGCGGCATTTCCGACAACGACGACCCCGACCTCTGGCAGCTCGATCTGACCGGCCAGATCATCCAGTGGATCGAGGTCGGCCAGCCTGACGATCGTCGCCTCATCAAGGCCTGCGGCCGCGCTGACGTGGTCAAGCTGTATGCCTACGGCCCGTCGGTGGCGGTTTGGTGGGCGGGCATCGTCAACAAGCTGTCGCGACTGAGCAACCTGGCCGTGTGGCGCATACCGTCGGAGCAGAGCCTGGCGCTGGCCGCGCTGGCGGCGCGAAGCATGCGGCTTCAGGTCACCGTGCAGGAAGGCCTGGTATGGGTCGGCAATGGCGAGCAGAGCATCGAGATCGCTCCCGAGGTACTCAAGTCCGGGGCCTGAACGCCCACCCCTCCCTCACTCGAATCCGGCGCCCTTCATGCCCCTGAACAACGATCTCCCCGACGACCCCCTGATCTGGCTGGAAGAGGTGCAGGGCGATGCTGCACTGGCCTGGGTGCGCGAGCGAAACGCCGAGACCGAGGCCGCGCTGGAGTCAGATGCTGGATTCGAGACGACGAAGCAGGAGATCCGCGCCATCCTCGACTCGCGCGACCAGATCCCGTACGTGGTGCGACGCGGCGACGCGTTCTACAACTTCTGGCGTGATGCGCAGAACCCGCGCGGGCTGTGGCGCCGCACCTCGCTGGCGCAGTACCGCCTCGCGCAGCCGGCCTGGGAGACCGTGATCGACCTGGATGCGCTGGCTCGCGCCGAAGGCGAGAACTGGGTCTGGGCTGGCGCCACGGCCCTCGGACCGGCGTATCGCCGCTGCATGGTGTCGCTGTCGCGCGGCGGGGCGGACGCCACGGTGCTGCGCGAGTTCGACCTGGTCGACAAGCGTTTCGTCGAGGGCGGTTTCGGCATCGGTGAGGCCAAGTCGCGCGTGGTGTGGGAAGACGAGGACCACCTCCTTGTCGGCACCGACCTCGGCCCCGGCAGCCTCACCGAGTCCGGCTACCCGCGCACCCTGCGCCGCTGGGCACGTGGTGCGGCGCTGGCCGATGCCCCCCTGGTCTTCGAGGGCCGTTCCGAGGATGTGAGCGTCGGCGCCTCGGTCGATCGCACGCCCGGTTGGGAACGCATCAGCTTCGAGCGTGCCATCGACTTCTATCGATCGGAGATGTTCCTGTGGCAGGACGGCCGGCTGTTGAAGGTGGACAAGCCTGAGGACGCCTCGCTGGCGTTCTGCCGTGACATGGTGCTGGTCGAACTGCGCAGCGACTGGGCCCTGGCGGGAACTGTCTGGCCGCGCGGTTCGCTGCTGGTGGGGGACGCCGCTGCCTACCTGCAGGGCGAGCGCCGACTGCAGGCGCTGTTCACGCCGACGGGCCAACGATCCTTGGCCGGCTGGACGGCCACGCGAAGCACGATCGTGGTCAACGTGCTCGACAACGTGGCCAACCGGCTCGAAGAGTGGCGCCGCCAGGGATCGGGACCCGAAGCGTCATGGACCAGGCGCCTGGTGGACGCGCCGCACCCAGGGTCGCTGTCGGTCACGGCCTTGCACGACCCGCTGCTGGCCGACGACCCCCTGGCCGAGATGCTGCTGGTCAATGTGGCCGACTTCCTCAGCCCGGACTCGCTGCGCCTGGGCGAGGCCGGCATCGACGGTTTAGACGTGCTGAAGTCGCGCCCCGCCTTCTTCGATGCCGACGGCATGCGCATCGAGCAGCATGTTGCCCGCTCGCTCGATGGCACACCGGTGCCCTACTTCGTGCTGTGGCCCCGCGGGGCCACAGCCGATGCTCGCAATCCGACCCTGCTCTACGGCTATGGCGGTTTCGAGGTCTCGCTGACGCCCTTCTACTCGGGCGTGATCGGCAGCCAGTGGTGCAGCCGTGGGGGGGTCTTCGTGCTGGCCAACATCCGCGGCGGCGGCGAGTTCGGTCCGGGATGGCACCAGGCGGCCGTCGGCGCGAACAAGCAGCGCAGCTACGACGACTTCGCGGCCGTCGCACAGGACCTGATCGCACGCGGCGTCACCTCGCCTGCGCACCTGGGCATCCAGGGTGGCAGCAACGGCGGACTGCTGGTGGCTGCGGTGATGCTGCAGCGCCCGGACATGTTCTCTGCGGTCGTGTGCCAGGTTCCCTTGCTGGACATGCGGCGCTTCCACAAGCTGCTGGCCGGTGCGTCCTGGATGGCCGAGTACGGCAACCCCGACCTGCCCGACGACTGGGCCGTGATCTCCCGCTACAGCCCTTACCAGAACGTGCGGGCGGACCTGAAGCTGCCCAAGGTGTTGTTCACCACCTCGACGCGCGACGACCGTGTGCACCCGGGCCACGCGCGCAAGATGGCCGAGCGCATGCGCCGGCAGGGTCATGCGCTGCTTTACTGGGAGAACCTCGAGGGCGGCCATGGCGGCGCGGCCGACAACGCCCAGCGCGCCCGCATGTCGGCGCTGGAGTACGGCTTCCTCTGGCAGCAGCTGAGCGGCGCCCGCTGAGCGCCGGAGCGGGCCCATGATCCACTGGATCGACGACCACACGCCGTTGCCGCCCACGCGGCTGGCCATGGGCGCCGACGACGAAGCGCCCGGGCTGCTGGCTGCCGGCGGCCGGGTCACGACGGCGCGGCTGGAGGAGGCCTACCGCAAGGGCGTGTTCCCGTGGTTCTCGCAAGGCAAGCCGGTGTTGTGGTGGAGCCCCGACCCTCGCATGGTGCTGTCGGTGTCCGACTTCCACATCACGCGGTCGCTGCGCAAGACGCTGCGCCGGTTCGTTCGCACCCCGGGATGCCAGGTGCGAATCGACAGCGCCTTTCGTCAGGTCATCACGGCCTGCGCTGGAACGCCGCGGGAAGGGCAGGATGGCACCTGGATCCTGCCGCCGATGGTCGAGGCCTACATGGCATGGCACGAGGCCGGACGCGTGCACAGCGTCGAGACCTGGATCGACGGCCAACTCTCCGGCGGCCTGTACGGCGTCGGCATCGGACGCATGTTCTTCGGCGAGTCGATGTTCTCGCACCGTACCGACGCATCGAAGATCGCGCTGGCCGCCCTGGTGGCCTTCTGCCGCAGCGTGGGCATCACGCTGATCGACTGCCAGCAGAACACCGCCCACCTGGCCTCGATGGGAGGGCACGAGATCCCGCGCACCCAGTTCGAGCAGCACTTGTCCCTCACCCTGGGGGCCGGCGAGGTGAAGGATTGGTCCTATCATGTCGACATGTGGCAGCAGCTCGGGCTCGACGCCCCGGCCGACCCCTCCCCACCACGACCGGACACCTTCGCGTGACGCACCCGAAAGAGCTTCCGCTCTCCTCGCTGCAGTTCTACGCCACGGCGCCGTATCCGTGCAGTTACCTGCCCGGGCGCCAGGCGCGTTCACAGGTGGCCACGCCCAGCCACCTCATCCATGCCGACGCCTACTCCGGGCTGGTCGCCAACGGGTTCCGGCGCAGCGGGATGTTCACCTACCGGCCCTATTGCGACGGCTGTCGTGCCTGCGTGCCGCTGCGCGTGCCGGTGGCCGGGTTCAAGCCCACGCGCAGCCAGCGGCGCGCTTGGAAGGCCCACGGCCAGCTGCAGGCGCGCGTGCTGCGCCTGTGTTTCGTGCCCGAGCACTACCAGCTCTACCTGCGCTATCAGTCGGGCCGACACAGCGGCGGCGGCATGGACAACGACAGCGTCGACCAGTACACCCAGTTCCTGCTGCAGAGCCGCGTCAACTCGCGCCTGGTCGAGTTTCGTGAACCGGGCGAAGGCGGCCAGCCTGGCGCACTCAAGATGGTCTCCATTCTCGACGTGCTGAACGACGGCATCTCGGCCGTCTACACCTACTACGAGCCCGAGGAAGGCTCCAGCTACGGCACCTACAGCGTGATGTGGCAGATCGAGCAGACCCGGCAACTCAAGCTGCGCCATGTCTATCTCGGCTACTGGATCGCCGAGAGCCCCAAGATGGCCTACAAGGCACAGTTCGCGCCGCACCAGTTGCTGATCGACGGGCGCTGGCAGTCACCAGGCGAGGCGGGCGCCGCGCCGGCCTGAACCGGCTGCCGCGGGATCACATCGGCCGCGGCAGCGCCCAGGTCTCCTCCGAGCCCTCTCCCTCGCGGCGCACGGCGCCGTCCTTCTGCAGCTTCAGCAGGTGCGCCAGCAGCGACCGCCGCGCCATCGGGTGCAGCGCCGGTGGCACGTCGGCGTAGACCTCGGGCAACAAGGCATCGATGCCGCAGGGCGCCCGCCGCTGCAGTGCCTCGCTGACCTTGGCTTCGCGTCGCAGGCGGTGCGCGATCAGGCTGCTCAGAACGGCCTTGGGCTGCGCGACCAGGAAGCCGTGGCCCGGGGCCAGCCAGTCCAGGTCTTCATCGAGGAGGCCGCGCAGCGCGTCGAGGTAGGCCGACATGTCGCCGTCGGGCGGGTTGATGACCACCGTGGAGCCCTGCATCACGTGGTCTCCGGTGAACAAGGTCTTCTCTTCCTCGAGCAGATAACAGAGGTGGTTGGACGCGTGCCCCGGGGTGTGGATGACGCGCAGCGTGGTCTGGGGACCCAGGGCCAGGCGCTGGTCGTGCTGGAGTTCTTCGGCGGGCATGAAACTGGCGTCCTGCCACTGTGGAAAGGCCGCCAGACGGCCGTAGACCGGCGCCCCGGTGGCCTGACTCAGCGGCGCCGCGTTGGGCGAGTGATCCATGTGCGTGTGGGTGGCCAGGATGCGCACGATGGGCCCCGGCGCGGCGGCGATGAGGGCCTGCAGGTGCTCTTCGCTGGGAGGACCGGGGTCGATGACGGTCCAGCCGCTGCCGTCGGGGTCGCCGACCAGGTAGCTGTTGGTGCCGGGACCGGTCATCGGCCCGGGATTGGGGGCCGTCACACGCAGGATGCGCTGTGAAAGGCGCACCGCACGGCCCGGAAGCAGCTCGCAGGAAACGTCGCCGCAACCCGTGGGGTCCAGGCGGCCGACTTCGGCCCAGGGCAGTTCGTCAGGCAGCAGGATGCGCGGGCCCTTTCGCGTGGAGGCCACGCGCGGCATGGTCAGCGGGATGTCGCGGCGCTGCCGCGCCTCGTCGAAGGCCGCCTGCGCCTTGTCGAAGCGCGCCAGGTCCTGCAGTGTGCGGCGTGTGACGGGCAGCAGCTTCAGCCCGCGCTGCGGATCCAGCGCGTCCTTCGGTGTCAGCCACATCAGTTCCACCGCCTCGCCCAGGTCGGCCTGCGCCACCTGGCCGGCGGGGGCCAGGGCACAGAAGAAGCGCGTGTCGAAACGCTTGGGCACGCCCGGCGGTGTGAGCCAATGGCTGTAGTAGGCCAGCCCGCGCGTGTCCAGGCACAGGCTGAAATGGCGGCAGAATGCGGCGACGGGCACGTCCCCTCGGTTCAGGCGCTCGCGCCAGGGGTGCAGGGTCTGCACCAGCGGCGCCGTGTCCAGGGGGCCGCCCTGGTCGTCGCAGGCGATCAGGAGTCCGACCTCCTCGAAACACTCGCGCAAGGCCGCCACGGCGTAGTCGAGGCCGCCCTCGGCCAGACCCAGCCGCCGGCTCCAGGCTGCGTCGTCGGGTCCGATGGAGCAGACATGACCGTCGCGATCGGCCTTGTCGACCACGCCGCCGGGAAAGACGCAGGCGCCGCTGCGCATGTCGCCTTCGCGGTCGGCGCGGCGCATCATCAGCACTTCGAGGCCGGCCTCGCCGTCGCGCAGCAGCAGGATGGAAGCAGCGATCCGTGCGTCGGCTGCCGCGATGTAGTCCGGCGTCTTCATGCCTGCACTCCTGCGGCGACACCGCTGGCGAACAATTCGTCGATCTCCTGCCGGCTGAAGCCGGCCTCGGACAGCACTGCGCCGGTATGGGCCCCCAGTTCCGGCGCAGGCCGGGCAGGCTCGGGAGTGCTGCGGTCGAAGCGGGGCGCCGGGCCGGGCACCACGACACCGTCGACCTCCATGAAGGCCTTGCGCGCCGCGGCGTGCGCATGCAGCGGTGCTTCCGCCAGCGAAAGCACCGGGGCGAAACAGGCATCGCTGCCTTCGAGCAGGCTGCACCAGTCGTCGCGCGACCTGGTGCGCACGATGGCCGCGATGGCCTCGCGCATCTCGGGCCAGAGTTTCCGGTCGTACTGCCGGTTCACGAAGCGTTGATCCAATCCGATCAGGCGTGCCAGCTCCGCGAAGAACTTGGGCTCGATCGGCGCCAGCGCGATGTAGCGACCGTCTGCCGTCGGATAGGTGTCGTAGAAGGGCGCACCGCCGTCGAGCAGGTTCTGGCCGCGCCCTCCTGCCCACTGACCCGCAGCCGTCAGACCGTAGAAGATCGATGCCAACGAGGCCGCGCCGTCGACCATCGCCGCGTCCACCACCTGGCCGCGTCCCGAGCGTTGCCGCTCGAAGAGGGCAGCCATCAGCCCGAAGGCCAGGTAAAGCGCACCTCCGCCGTAGTCTCCCACCAGGTTCAAGGGAGGCACCGGTTTGCCGCCCGCGCTGCCGATGGCGTCGAGCACGCCGCTCAGCGCGATGTAGTTCAGGTCGTGGCCGGCAGCCGATGCCAAGGGGCCTGTCTGCCCGAAGCCGGTCATGCGGCCATACACCAGGCCCGGGTTGACGGCGTGGCAGGCCTCGGGACCCAGGCCCAGGCGCTCGGCCACCCCGGGGCGGAAGCCTTCGATCAACACGTCGGCACGTGCGGCCAGCCGCAGCACGGCCTGACGACCGGCGTCGGACTTGAGATCCAGCGCCACCGAGCGCCGGTTGCGAGCCTTGACGTCGTGGCGCCTGTCCACCGCCAGGCCCAGCCCGCTGGGTTCGAGGCGGTCGACGCGGATCACGTCGGCGCCCTGGTCGGCCAGCAGCATGGCGCACATCGGGCCGGGCCCGATGCTCGCGAGTTCAAGCACTTGCAGTCCGTGCAAAGGTCCCATCGATCTTCTGTCCTGAGTGTTGCCCCCGAGTGTGCCCCAGGCCGGGCGCCACAATGATCGGGTGATACCGCACGCCCCCTCGAACTGGCTCGACCACCCCTTGGCCGTGACGGGTGCCCGGCTGGCCTGGTTGCTGATGCTGATCGTCATCAGCTGGCTGGCGCTGCGCAGCGGCCCCGGACCCGAGATCTCCACCGGCGCCGACAAGCTCGACCACGTGGCGGCCTTCTTCGCGCTGGCCTTCACGGCAGCCCTGGGCTGGGGACGCTTGCGTGCGACCGGCTTCGGTCTGCTGGCCTACGGAGTGCTGATCGAACTCCTGCAAAGCCGCATCCCCGGGCGCAGCGCAGAACTCACCGACGTGGTGGCCGACGCGATCGGTATCGCCTTGGGCCTGGCTGCCTTCGCCCTCGTCGCATGGTGGGCGCGGCGCGCCTGAACGCCCCACATCGAGCTCGAACGGGCTCACTCCTTGAGCCACCCCCCTCGCAGACTGCCTCCCAATGCCGGACACGGGGTCCGGCACCGAACCGGAGACCTGCGATGCACCAATCGACTCTCGATCTCGACACCTTGCCGGCCGATCACGCCGACCGCACCGGCTTCGACATCGGCTGGGATCATGCCCACCACGGCCTGGTGCCCATGGCCGAGCTGCTGCTGGCCGGCACCCCCGTACGGCAAGGCTGGCTGGCCGGCAAGGCCGTGTTCGGTCGCCGCACACTGACGGCCAGCCGCCACGTGCGCCTGTGGCTGCAACTGCGCATCGACGCCTGGCGCCAGGGCCTGGCCTTCGAGACGCTGCAGGTCACGCCGCATTACCTGGCGCAGATCGACACCACCGTCTGCCCCGTCACGCGCCAGCCGCTGGGCGGCGTGGCGGGATCGCCCACGGCGCCGGTCGTCGAGCGTCTGCAGGCCGAGGCCGGCTATGCCGCCGGCCACTTGGCCGTCTTCAGCCAGGCCGCTTCGAGTGCCCGCGCCGGCTGCTCAGCCGCCGAGGCGCTGGCCAAGGTGCAACGCCTCGAGATCGGTGACATCGACGGCTTGGACGGCCTGGGTCTGGCGGAGTGGCGCCGGCTGGCCGTGCTGCTGTCCTTCGTCACGCCCACGCACCATGCCGATGCCTCGCGCCTGCCGCTGGCCGCCCTGCCGCCGAACCGGGTGCGTGTGCTGAACGCGGTGCAAGGCCTGCAGACCCTGGTCACCAGCACCTTGGCCAAGGCCGGCTGGAGCACCCGGCTGCGCGCACTGGCCGACCTGCTGCCGGCGGACTTGCGGCAGGACTTCTTCCTCTTCATCGGTGCCTTGGCGCCGCGCGTCATGGAGTGGCCGCAGTTTCCGTTGCCGATGCTGCAGAGGCAGCTGATGGAGGACCTGTGGGCCGACGCCCGCGTACAGCGGCGCTGGCATCCACTGGCCCTGGCGCTCGGTGCCGAGCGCGCCGAGCGCCTCGTTGCACGTGCTGCCGAGGCCGGGCTGGGCGGCCAGCGCGCCTTGGTGCACGAGCGTGATGCAGCCACCGAGGGCTGGGGCCTGGACAACCGCGGGCTGGTACGCCGCCCTGGGGCCACGCGCCGTTCGACACGGCCGGCCCTGCCGCGCGGCACGCCGGCCGTCGCCGGGGCGGCGTCCGCCGGCCTCAGGTGATCGGCAGCGCCCTGCCCCGCGCCACACGGCGTGGGGCGGGTGCCGTCACCGCCGGCAGGCCACCGAAGAACAGGTCGCAGACGATGGGCGCCAGGCTCTCGTGAGACAGCGCGCCGCCCGGCTTGAGCCAGGTGAAGGTCCAGTTGATCATGCCGAACAGCAGCATGGCCAGGGGCTTCTCCAGGTCGCTTCCGCCCAGGTCCGGGCGCAGCGCCGCAATGGCTGCTGCGAAGGCCGCCACCACTCGCCGCTGACCGCCCAGCACCAGTCGCTGCTCGGGCTCAGCCAGGAACTTCACGTCTTCCGTCAGCACACGGTGCTCGTCCTGGGCGCGGGCATAGGCCGCGGCGAACCGTTCGATCAAGGTGCGAAGGTGAATCTCCGGCGGCAGCCCCTGGGCGCGCACGTCGGCCACCAGGGCCTCGAGCCGGCCGACATGACCGGTCGTGATCTGCGCCAGCAGGTCGTGCTTGTCGCGGACGTAGTGGTAGAGCGTGGCCTTGGAGACACCGCAGGCACGTGCCACCTCGTTCATCGTCGCCGCCGTGTAGCCGCGGGCTGCAAACAGCGCCGCTGCCGCCGCGAGGATCTGCTCGCGCTGGTCGTCGTAGCCGGCAGAGCGCGTACGTGCCATGCCTAGCGTTCGTCGAACGAGACCACCACGCGTTCGGTCAGCGGGTGGCTCTGGCAGGTCAGGATGAAACCGGCGTCCAGGTCGGCCTTCTCCAGCGCGAAGTTGCGGTCCATGCGAACGCGTCCTTCCAGCAGCTTGGCCCTGCAGGTGGCGCACACGCCGGACTTGCAGGAAAACGGCACGTCCAGCCCTGCCCGCGACGCGGCGGCCAGGATGCTCTCGTCCTGCGCCGTGAAGGCCACTTCGCGGGTCAGACCGTCTCTCAGCACGCTCACGCGTGCGGTCGCAGCGTCACCCTGTTGCGGCGTAGGCGACGCCGTCGCGGCCAGCGCAGGCGGCACGCCGAAGCGTTCGACGTGGATGCGTTCCGGCGCCAGGCCAGCAGCCAGCAGCGCCGCCTCGGCCTCGTCGTTCAGCGCATGCGGCCCGCAGACGAAGGCGTGGTCGACAGGTCCTGCCAGACGCAGAAAAGCCGCGACCTTGTCGCGGTCGAGGCGCCCGGTGTTGAGCGGCGAGTCGACCTGCTCGCGCGAGAACACCGGGTGCAGAGACAGCCGGGTCAGGTAGCGGTTCTTCAGGTCCTCGAGCTCTTCCTTGAACATCGTCGATGCGGCATTGCGGTTGCCGTAGAGCAGCGTGAAGCGCGTGCCGTCGTCGCGCGCCAGCAGCGTCTTCAGGATGGACAGGATGGGGGTGATGCCGCTGCCGCCGGCGATGCCCAGCACGTGCAGGGCGCTGCCTGGCGGCGCGGCGGCCAGGGCGGCACCGAAGCGGCCTTGCGGCTCCATCACCTCGATCGACTGGCCGGGCTGGAGCGCCGCATGCAACCAGGTCGAGAAGGCCCCGCCTTCGACGCGGCGCACGCCCACGCGCAGGCCTTCGCCGGCGCCGGCGCAGATCGAGTACGAGCGCCGCAGGTCCTGCCCGTCGACGTCGTGCCGCAGCGTGAGGTACTGGCCGGGCTGGAACTCGAAGCTGCCGCGCAGGGACTCCGGCACGTCGAAGGCCACGACCAGGGCGTCGTCGGCATCGGGCTCTATCGCGCGCACGCGCAGCGGGTGGAAGTGCAATCCAGACATCGGCGCTCTCCGCTCAGATCGGCTTGAAGTATTCGAAGGGTTCGCGGCAGGCCCCGCAGCGGTACAGCGCCTTGCAGGCCGTGGAGCCGAAGGCCGACAGCCTTTCGGTGTCGAAGCTGTCGCAGCGCGGACAGGCGATGGCTCGAGGGCGGATGCGGATCGGGGCGCTGCCGCCGCTCAGGGGCGCGTCACCGCTGGGCGGCGCGATGCCATAGGCGCGCAGCTTGCGCCGGCCTTCGTCGCTGATCCAGTCGGTGGTCCACGCCGGCGCCCTGCGCTGCGTGACGTGCACCGGCCCCAGCCCCGCCGCTTCCAGGGCAGTGCGCACGCTCTCGGCGATGACCTCGGTGGCCGGGCAGCCGCTGTAGGTGGGGGTCAGCACGACCTGCAAGGCGTCGTCGTCCTGCAGCAGCACATCGCGCACGATGCCCAGCTCACGCACCGACACCGCCGGCACTTCCGGGTCGGGCACGTTGTCGAGCACCGCCCAGGCGGCATCGACACGGCTCCTGACCTCGGCGCCGCACATCACCAGCGTCCACCTGGGTATTGCCGCTGCAGCGACTGCAGTTCGGCCAGGATGAAGCCCATGTGTTCGCTGTGCACACCCTGCGTGCCGGTACTGACGAAAGGCGTAGCCCCCGGCATCACCAGGCCGGCGTCGTTGAACACGGCGGCCACTTCGGCCTGCCAGGCTTCCAGCAGCGCACTGCGCGCCGGGCCGAGACCACACGCGGCGGCGTCCTGGTCGACCGCATCGTCCCTGAACATCTCTGCGGTGAAGGGCCAGGCGCGTTCGACGGCGGCCTTCATGCGCGATGCCGACTCCGCCGTGCCATCTCCCAGCCGCACGACCCAGTCGCCCGCGTGCTGCACGTGGTAGCGCGACTCCTTCACCGCCTTGCCGGCAATGGCGGCCAGCTCGGCGTCCGACGAGGACAGCAGCCGCCTCCACAGCACGTGAAGCCAGGCCCCCAGCAGCAGGTTGCGCAGCACGGTGTCGGCGAAGTCACCGCCCGGCGAGTGCGCGCTGCTGCGGCGCATCGGCTGCTCGGCCAGCGTCAGGTTGAAGTAGTCGCGCTCGTCGCGCAGGAAGGCCATCTGGTCTTCGTCGCGACCCTGCCCGTCCAGCGTGGCAGCATGGGTCAGCAGCGCACGCGCCTGGCCCATCAGGTCCAGCGCCATGTTGGTCAGCGCGATGTCCTCTTCCAGCACCGGCCCATGGCCGCACCACTCGGCCAGGCGCTGCGCGTGGATCAGGCAGCTGTCACCGATGCGCAGCACATACTGCAGCGCAGGCGACTTGTTCAGGCGGATCGATTCCGCTGTGGCGTTCATCGCGGCGCCCCTCTACATGTGGTTGACGGAGTCGGGCAGCTCGTAGAAGGTCGGGTGGCGGTACACCTTGTCCTCCATCGGGTCGAAATACATCGCCTTGTCGCCGGGGTCGCTGGCGGTGATGTCGCTGCTGCGCACGACCCACACGCTGGTGCCTTCCTGGCGCCGCGTGTAGACCTCGCGGGCCAGCTGGAGCGCCATGGCGGCATCCGGGGCGTGCAGGCTGCCGCAGTGCTTGTGGTCGAGTCCGGCCTTGGGGCGAACGAAGACCTCCCACAGAGGCCATTCCTGCCGGGACTGGTTGGCGGTGTTGTTCATGCTGCCTTCTCCTGCGGGGCGCGCTTGCGGGCATGGGCCAGGGCGGCGTCACGCACCCAGGCGCCGTCGTCCCAGGCCTTCACGCGGGCGGCCAGGCGTTCCTTGTTGCAGGGGCCATGGCCACCGACGACGGCCCAGAACTCTGCCCAGTCGATGGGGCCGAAGTCGTGGTGACCCCGTTCTTCGTTCCACTTCAGCAGGGGATCGGGCGGCGTCACACCCAGCACCTTGGCCTGCTCCACGGTGGCGTCGACGAACTTCTGCCGCAGGTCGTCGTTGCTGATGCGCTTGATGCCCCAGCGCATGCTCTGCGTGCTGTGCGTGCTCTCGCCATCGGGCGGACCGAACATCATCAGGCTGGGCCACCACCAGCGGTTCACCGCGTCCTGCACCATGGCGCGCTGTGCGTCGGTGCCTTCGCGCATCATGACGTTCAGTGCGTCGAAGCCCTGGCGCTGGTGGAAGCTTTCTTCGCGGCAGATGCGCACCATGGCCCGCGCATAGGGTGCGTAGCTGCATCGCGTGAGCGGCACCTGGTTCATGATGGCCGCGCCGTCCACCAGCCAGCCGATGACGCCGATGTCGGCCCAGGTCAGCGTGGGGTAGTTGAAGATACTGCTGTACTTGGCCTTGCCGCTGTGCAGTGCATCGAGCAGCTGGTCGCGGCTGGTGCCCAGGGTCTCGGCGGCGGCGTACAGGTACAGGCCGTGGCCGCCCTCGTCCTGGATCTTGGCCAGCAGGATGGCCTTGCGCTTGAGCGTCGGCGCGCGCGTCACCCAGTTGCCCTCGGGCAGCATGCCCACGATCTCGGAATGCGCATGCTGGCTGATCTGGCGCACCAGCGTCTTGCGGTAGTGCTCGGGCATCCAGTCCTTGGCCTCGATGAAGTCACCGGCGTCGATGCGCGCCTCGAACTTGTCTTCCAGCACCGCCTCGTCGGCCGAGCGCACGGCCTTGCGCTCTTCCTTCGGGGCGGTGTCCATCGCTTGGGTATACATGG
>LNFM01001081.1_pt1 | contig 63561 bp, 90 predicted proteins | sample 596031 | NCBI WGS metagenome assembly LNFM01 (sample SAMN04254537, study PRJNA301005) | activated carbon metagenome | isolation source: dual media filters at the Ann Arbor, Michigan drinking water treatment plant | place: USA: Ann Arbor
GGAGAATGGCCGCGCTGGATGACAAGAGCGTCTGCGATGTAGATGGACATCGTTAGCTCGCCATGCGTTGAATGGTGATGAGCGGCGTTCCGCCGTCGACCGTATTTTGGTTGATCTTCTTGACCATTTCTTCGACGGACTCCGCCTTCACCGTGTCGCCATAGAGCGCGATGCTGATAGCCTGGCGCTGCACGGCTTCTTGGCTTCCGCCGGACGCGGCGCCTGCCGACGGTGACGCACCGCCACCGCCACCCCCGCCACTTGCCGACTTCGAGGTCTTGTTCGTCGACTTGATTGCCATGACTTGCTTCATGCCGAGGGCGAGGTGCGCGGCGGCCATGACGGCGGCCCAGGGCATCGGATATTTCGCGAGCGATTTGGCCACGCCCTCATAGGTCGACACGATGGCGTTTGCGATCGCGACCGCTTTGTTGTCCTCAAACAGCTGCCCCATGATGCCCATGACATCGGAGGCATATCCCGCGACCGTCGCGTGGGCCTCAGCCGTCGCACGGCGCTGAGCGTCGGCATAGGTCTCCCAGGAGATCGCGCCGGCGTCGACCATCTCCTTCAGGTTTGCGAGATCCTGCTGCAGCGTTTCGAACGGCCCGCGGTTCTCCATCGTGAGCCGCATGCCGTCGAGTTTCAGCTGGGCGTTCGCATAGGCCTCGCCTAGCTCGTACAGTTGCTCCAGCTGTGTCGGGCTCAACTCGATATCCTGAGCCGTGGCCGCCGCGATCATCTCTTTGGTGAAACGGTATGCCTCGGCCTGGCCGTTGGTCATTTCCAGCGCCGCCGCTTCGGCCTCCAGCGCTGCCGTTCGTTCCTGCGCCTGCGCGGTCAAATCCCCAAAACCGGGACCGGAATCCTCCTTGTTCATGCCGCTGCGAAGCCGATCCATCGCGCCCTCGCGATCAATCACACCGAAGGCGCCGGCGACACGGCTGTTGGCGTTCGGATCGCCAACAGCACCGCCGGTCAGCTGCGCCTGGCGTTTGATCAGCGCGTCCACCTCCGGGTACAGACTACGGATCGCTGCCATGTACCCGTCGAGCGCGCCGGTAATGTCCATCGTCGCGATGTCGCGCATGGTGGCCGCGAGGATCTCGGCGCTTGCGTCTCCGTTTCGAAAGCCCTCGACCATGTTGGCGAGGTTGAGCGCAAGCTGTTCAGTGTTGCGGTCTGATCCGACAACGAACGAGGCGTTCGCGGCCGCGAGGGATCGCAGTCGCGTCTCGATCGCCTGAAGGCCCGAGAGTTGACGGTCATCGGAGAGGCCGAGCCGGTCCCAGATCGAACCGAAACCGGTCAGATCATCCAGCCTCTCACGGACGCGCCGGAGGCTTTCGCGCACTTCGTCGGGAGCGAGGTTGCGCAGCTTCACCGCCAGCACCTCGGCGTCTGCTGACGCCTGTTTGCTCAAAAGGCCGAGCGCGCGGAGTTCGTCGTTGAGCTGCTCGACATCCTCGGCGCCGCTGCTCGAACGGCTCGCAAGCCACGACACGGCGCCGGCAGTGGCGGCGAGAGCGGCAACGGCAAGCGTGAGAGGGTTGGTGAGGAACGCCACAACAGCGGCACCGACGCCCTTAAGCGCCCCCATGAGGCCCACGCCCGGCCCGAATATCTGGGCCATCTGCATGCCCTGCTGCATCAGCATGATGAACGGATTTTGTCCGGACGCGAGCATGACGGCCATGTCGTTGAGCTGATAGGTGAGGTTCGCCATCTGGCCGGAGTTCACGCCGATGCCTGACGCGGCCTTTCGTGCCGCCTGCTCAGTCGCATCGAAGCGTGCCCGCGCCTGTCCGTGAGCGGCGGCAAGCTCCCCGGTCGAGATGTGCCCTTGAGCAGCGAGCACGCTGTACTCGGCCATTTCCTTGTTGAGGCGCTCTTGCGCCGCGGCGACAGGGTCAAGCTCCGCACGAAGGGCTGCAGCTCTAGACTGGAACTGTGCAGTCTCCCGCGCCGCTTCCTCGAACACGGCCGCAGACTGCGCAGCGGCGCCCTGCACCTGCGCCTGAACACCGAGCAGCCGATTAATGTCCGACTGGTCGACTGAACCTCGCGGCGAGCCGGCGGATTGATAGGCCTCTCGCACGCGCGCGATCGAGGCGGCCGCCTCGTCGGCCGAGATAGCCGCCTGCTCCTGAGCGCGCTCGATGACGCGCATCTGCCGTTCGTAAATCTGCTGCGAGCGCAGCGTGGAATCCAGCGCCACCTTCTGCCGCTCGTATGCGGCCGTTGCCGAAAGCTGCCGGCGAGCGGCGCGCTCGGTCGCGATCGATACGACCTCGCTCGTGCGGCCGAGTTCGTCTTGAGCAGCGGCCACACCGCGCGCGTCAGCTTCCGCCTTCTCCGCTCCGTCGGACGTGTACTGGATGCGTACACGGCGAATGGATTCGAGGGTGGGCAAAGCTTCAGCTCCGCGGTGTGGGTTTCGTTTCCGCAGGCTTCATCTTGCGGACGTGATCCAGGAACACGCCGTCGAGATGACGGATAACCAGCGAGAAGAATTCGAAGGACTCGCCCTCGATATCGTGACGACGCGCGTACGCGTCGATTGTGGTGAAGGTGATCGAACCGGCCGAGCCGAACCCGATTTGGCGATCGCCCGAGATGTCGTGAAAAGCGGCGAGATAGTACGCCAGGTCGTGCGGGAGGTCCGGACGGGTTTCAAGGGCGCGAGCCGCCCCCGTAATTTCCTCGACGTCTTCGAGGAAGTCGATGTGGTCGCCCCACTGCAAATCCCACAGCAGGGCGTCCTTCAGTTTTTTAGGTCGTCCTCGAGCTCGACTTCCTCTTCGTCGGCAACGGTGGTCGCCGCGACCATGCAAGCATCGCGGAAGTCGATGTAGTCGGGATTTTCGAGCAGCTCGCGAAGCTTCTCTTTCGAGAACGGGAGCGGCGTTCCGTCGTCGTCCGTCAGGTTCCACGCCTTTCCGAAATCCGGCGAGGTTTCGTCGGGGTCGGTCGTAATGCACGTCTCGACAAGAATGTCCGTGTTGAGCCGATCGCGGTTCTTCTGACTCATCGAGCCGCGCTTTTCCTTGCGCGGAAGCTTCTCGACAAACTTCGCGGTGAGCGTGGTTGCCGCCTTGTTGCGGAACCCGCGCGTGAAGATTTTCAGGTCGTCGCAGTTCGGGAGATCGCCCATCCAGCGGCCGTTCTCGCGAGCTTCGGAATTGGACTTTAACGCAGACAATTTCATTTGGCGGTTTTCCTTACTTGCCGGACTTCGCCGGCCTCGTGGTGGCCTCGCGGGTTGCGTGACCTTTCTTCACCAGCAAGTCGGCGTATTTCGCCGGCAGATCGGTCGGCTGCTCGCCGACCTTGAAACGGCGCTTCTTCTTTCCGTCCGGATAGCCGTCGAAATCCCGGGTGATCGTGATGCCGTTGTCGGCCATCTGCTTCGCTCCTTAGCGTTTGCCTCACCTATCAGGCGACGGCGCGGGTGATTTTGATCGAGCACTCGTCCGAGGCGTCGTATTCCGCCTGCCAGGGGATCTCCGCCATGACGTCGTCGTCGTTGCCGCCGATCGTGCGGGCGCCGTCGAGGAAGCGGGCCTTGGGGATTGAGATCGTGTATTTTTCGGCCGTCGCGGCGCCGATGGTGAGGGCAATTGCTCCCGTCGCGTGGTCGAGCACCTTCTGGTAGAGCGCATTGCTCGTGAAATAGGCCGTAAGCGTTCCGGTAACGACGCAGCGCCCATCACCGAACTCTTGCGTGTATGGCGTACCGATTGCCGGACGCACGCGCAGGCCGTTGTTCACCTCGATGTTGAGCGCCCGGATGATCGGTACGGGGTTAAGGGCTGCGACCGCCAGCGAGGCGGCGTGCGCCGATGCCGTCAAGATCGGTTTGGAATTCGGCGCCGTGTATGTGGCCGCGTCGATGATCGCGGTGTCGAGCGTTTCGGAGTGACCCATGATGCCGATATTGCCGGTGACGAGCCCGCGGGCCTCCATCGCCAGCGACAGCGTGTTCACCATGCATCCCAGGAACCGGCTGAAGCTGTCCGTAGCGCCGAGTTCGACCGTCTCCTCAAACGTGAAGCTCTGCGGCGTCACGCCGTTCTTGAGCACATCGGTGGCCCACGAGCCCATCAGCGCCGCGGCGAGCAGATCGTCGAATGAGCCGTAAGAGAGCTCGATCGGATAGCCCCCGGTCACGTCGATGCCGACGAGCGGAATTTCCGAGACGTTGCGGTCGGCGCGGATCTCGTTCGATACGGCGGTGGCCTTCGTAGACCTCAGGCCGCCGCTCGTGGCCCGCATGACCTGAAAAACCGGTTCGGCCGGCGTGACGCCGTAGCTCGACTCCGCGATATAAGCGACACGCGAGCGGCTGCTCGATCCAATAGACATGATGATGCTCCGTCAGATAGCCGCCGCGGCCGGCGGCCGGGCTTGTTGGTCAGCCGATGAGGTCGTGCTGAAAGGGCGTGGAGAACGAGAAGACCTGATACAGGCCGTCCTCGTTTCGGTCGTCGAAGACCGGATCGGTAGGCGCAAAGGTAAGAACGCCGGAAATGTCTTTACCGCGCAGCGAAGCGGCGAGCGTATCGCACATGGTGACGGCCGCCTCGCGCGCGTTGGCGACGGCACGCTTCTGGTTGACCACAAGCCGGATTGTCCCGGTATGGCGATAGACGTTCGAACCCGGGGCGCCCAGGCTTGCCTGCTCTGCATCGCTGACCGGGTACTGGATCGCGACGAAGGTCCCGCCTTCCGCCGGCCGGTCGGCGTCCTCGTCAAGAAGCCCGATGAACGTAACCGCCGGGTGCTCTGCCTTGAGATAGGTCTCAAGCGCGCTCACCGTCGCTAATCTCGCCATGTCCCTACCCTGCCGTTACGACGATGGCCGGTTGCCGGCGAAGCCATTCCGCGCGGGCCCGGGAATTCAGGCCGCGTCCGGCGCCGGTCAGCGCCGTGCGGCTCGCCCAGCTTTCGAGGGCGGAATTGCCGATCGGTGCGCGAAAGCTGAATCGAACCCGGGCGACGTTTCCGAAGCGCTTCTTCGCCAGGGCCGCCACGCCCTCATAGACACCGTCCGGCGCCTGTTTGCTTTGGCCGCGCTCAATTTTGCGCGCGTAGGGCTGAAGGTTCACGAACACGAACTCGGTGGCATCCGGGATCGCCGACAAGTCGTCAACGCCTTCCCCGTCTGCGAACAGCGCATGGGATGCCTCGTAATCGCCTTTCAGGCGCGGCGAGTGCTTGACCAGCGCCTGATGGATCCAGATCAGAACATCTTTGATGAACTCGAATTCGAAGACGATGACGCCGCTAGGTTTGACCGACTGCAGCGGGGCCTCGGCGCGCCCGTCCACGAAGGTATCGTGCTCTGGTACCCGGCCGATCACCGCTCGGTTCTGCTGCTGGGCGTCGTTCAGATGTTCGCGAGCTACTCTTGCGCGGAACTCCGCTTGAGCATCCGGCGCCAGGTCCGGCTGGACGAATGCCACGACGCTGCGCTCGACAGCATCGATCCGCGTCTTCACGCGCGTGGCCATCAGCCCTTCGCGGCGATGTTGTATCCGATCAGCTCGCCGGCGATCCGCCGCGAATGCTGATCGACGTCTTCGATCGCGAGGCCAACGCCGTCCACCGTGAGAATGTCGCCCTTTCGCGGCACAAAACTGCCAAGACCCTCGTTCAGCAGAACGATTTTACGGGTGCCTTGATCGAGACCATTGACGAGCTCGTCCGGATCAAAGCCTTTCACGCGCACGAGCAGGTCCGGAACGGACGTGCCCCCGCGGGAAATCGTGGCGCGAGATCCGTGCTTGTCGAGAATGCGCCTCAGCGAGTCCCGTGCCTGCTGAGGCGTCATATCGCGTCCTCGGTCCGATACGGCTGCAAGGCGGCGAGCACGGACGGCGAAAGAGCGCTCCCTTTGTCGCGGCCGAGGCCGCCGATCTGGTATTCGAACCGGCCGACATCATCGATCGTCTCGGCGCGCAGCAGCGGGTTGGCCGACGACTCGGCTCGCGCTTCACGCACGGCCTGACCGGCTGCGTATTTGAGATCTTCTGGTACGGCTTCAAAGCCGGCCTTGTAGGTGATCACGAGGTCGCAGCGCCAGGCGCGGCGGCGATTGGCTTCCAACCGAGAAATCAGGCCGGCCGCCTTGTCGACTTCGTATTGATCGCTGGCCAGCGTATCGCCGTCCTCGACTATGGAGTCGATTGTATCGATGAAGCGCCGGGAAAGACGCAGCACGGCCCCGCTCGGCCGCCGCCATTTGTCCTCGCAGGTCTCCCGCCGGAGCGTAGGCGGCTTGATGCCGTCGACCTCGACGCCGCACTCGTGGGCGAAAAGTGAAGCGATGCGCAATCCTAGCGCTGTCAGAGCACCGTCCTCGCCCTCGCCCGTTACGCCGGCGGCCGCGCGCAGCTCCTCAATAGAAAGAAGCTGCAGGTCGGTAGCCGGCGTAACGACACGGAACATCGTTATTCGCCCTTGGCGCGCTTGCGGAGAGTTTCGACCTTGGCGTTCTTGGCCGGCGCAGCGCCGTCCCGCTTGGTCAGGAACTCGCGGAGTTCTTCTTCGGTGGCCTCATCGGCATCGAACTCGCCGTCATCGTCCTCCGACGAACCATCTCCCGTGCTGTCGCCCGCGCCGTCACTGGCCGCCGGCGGATTTTCCGTCTCGGCCTTCCTGGCGTCCGATTTGGTGCCATACACGGCGGCGCCGCGCTTGACCCATCGATCGGCCGAAGCTTGATCGAGCGAGACCGTCTCGCCCTTCTTGTAGCTTTCCTCTTCCTTGGTCCCCTTGCGGTGGTCATCGACGACCCGGGCCTCAAGGAATGTGATTGTCTTCTTCTCGCCCATCGTAATGCACTCCTCAGAACCGCCGGCCGACACGAGGCCGGCCGGGCTAGCTATGCAAGTCGCGGAATTGCGGCTTACTCGATCGTTTCGATGACGGTGTCCGCGGGGACAATGGCGCCGTATCGCGGATTGGCCGCGATCACGAGAGCAGCCAGATCGCTCGTGGCCGTTGCAACCGTGACGGACAGACGCGCCCAACGAAAGCCGTTGGACCGATCAAGCGACTCAGCGCGAAGATTGATCTGCGCCTGCTTGTTCGATCGGTCGGTGCCCGCCTGCGTCAGCTGGGTGATTGCCTTGCCGGTGATGTCCTTGGCGTCGCCACCGGCTGCGGTGTTGGCCTGCTGGAATTTGGCGTCGACGGTCGCGCTCGTGCCCAGAGCGCCGGCCAAGATGATGGCCAGAAGCTCGGGGTATTTCGACATGTCGATCCAGCCCGTCGTGTAGGTGTTTGCGGCCGTCGCGTCGGGATTGATGACGCCAACCACCGCAACGCCTTCGCTCAGAAGTCGCTGCATGATCTCTCTCGCAAATTTGATGAATTTCGGGGTGAAACAGCGGCGCCGCAGCGCCGCCGGCACTACTCAGATTCCCGCCTGACTATCAGGCGCGTTCGTCGAGGGTGACGAAGGGCGAGACCGTGTCCGTGCCCTTGAACGGCGTCATCGGCGACTCCCAGATCGGCTGGCCGTCGACGCGAACGACAAACCGGAAGGCGGTTTCGTCGTGGACGAAGCGAACGTGGATCGAGATGTTCTTCTTCACGCCGCCCTTGCGGATCATCAGGTACTCGTTCGGATCCGCGAGCACGATGTCGCCCTTGTCGCCGAGCTGCGAGTTGAACTCGGTCGGGATGACCGGCCGGCCCAGCAGCGTGGAGTTCGGAGCGTCCGCGAGATCGCGCGGCGGCAACCAAATCGGCTTGTCGCCCAGCGTCAGGCCCATCAGTTGGGGTTCGATCGACTGGTTGATGAGCCACACTGCCGTCTTGCGGCTCCGCGACCACATGCGGGCCCACATCTTCAACACGTTCTGGGTGACGATCGTGTCGGCAGTCTGGGAGCCTTCCTTCGCGACCGAAATCAATGCCGCGGAGTTCATGAAGCCGAGCGGCATGCCCGCGCCGGTGCCCTCGAAGATGGCCCAGTCGAGCTTGAAGGCGAACTCCTCCTCGAAGGCCATTGTAATGATGGCCTCAAGGGCAGCGGCGTCTTCGAGAAGCTCGTCCGTCGCGTACAGCAAGCCGGTCAGCTTGTGCAGCTTCAGCGTCATCTCACGGAACTTCAGGGTCGAGGCGAGTTTCTCCTGACCCTCGCCTGTCCAGAACGCCTGGATGCCGCCGAAACGAGATCCGTTCGCACGGCTGGTTTCCTTGATCGCGTTTGCGGTCAAACCATTCGCGCGGCCACTGATCGGAATGTTCCGCACGCGGCTTGCCAGATCGCTGCGCTCGTAAGCACGGGCGAGCAGTGCTTCGGTGAAATCGGTCTGAACCAGGAACCCGCCTTCAGCGCCGACGCCCTCGCTCTGTCCGGTCGCCGCCTGGAACGTCTCCCACTGCAGACGACGATCTCGGGCGCCACCGTTGGCCGTAGCAGCGACCGCAATCAGCATTTCGCCCAGCGAGGCAAACCGCTCCTGCTGTGGCCTTGCCGCAGCAGGTACGCGCGCCTGCTCCTCTTCATCGGTGTCCTCGGAGGCGCCGCGGATCGATTCCACCGAGCGGCGTTCATCCATCAGCTTTTCTTCACGCGCAATCTGCGCGTTGACCTGGTCGATCTCGCCGCCATCCTTCGTGATGGCTTCGAGCCGCGCGGTTTCGTCGGCGGTGATCGTGCCGGCGTCTTCCTTGGCGGTGAGGGTCTGGGCTTCAGCAAGAAGCTTGACCTTCTTGTCGCGCAAAACCTTGATTCTCATTTTGCTAGTCCTCGTAGGTACGCGCCCCGCGGGCGCACTGATGCGATCCGCGGCCGCGCAACGGCCTCGGGGGTGGACACGCCGGGATCGGGGTCTCTACAGAGCCCCTACCCGCCGAATTCTGGTGTTGGTGGTCAGTGCCTCAGCAGAGCGAGGCGGGCGTGGCGCGGGTTCCGCGCGGTCTGTTCTGCGGGCGCCTGCTCCGCGGCTTGCGGCGGTGGTTCAAAAGTCGCGCCCGGCACAAGAGAGCAGAGAAGTCGGCCACCGGCGTCATGCCCATCGATGGCGTATCTCGCCTTGCCGTTAGCGAGCGTGATTGCGACGTGCGCCTCGGTAACTTCGAGGCCTCCGTCGTCGGTTACAGAGCGCAGCGCATCGGGATCAATAACGGTTCGTTTGGGCCAGGCGCCCGCTGCGCAGACAGCGGTGGAGCCGTCGTCGGCTGTCAGGGCAGTAAGCAAAATCGGCTGGAATTCGTCGTGAGACGCCGTTTCCTGTGTCTGTTCGCCTTCCGCCGGGTTTTGATCTTCGCCGCGGCGCCGCGCATTCGATGGCCTCTGCGCAACGCCGATGCGCGACAGCGCCACGTCGATCGTCGCGATCTGGTCGATGAGCCCGGCCTTCTTCGCGGGCCCAGCCATCATGCAGCGGCCCTGGCCAAAGTTCTCACGAACCACGGAGACGTCCACGCCGCGGCCGCGCGCGATCGTTTTGAGGAAGTCGGCGTAGATGGCATCGACCTCGCTCTGGAAGTAAGCCTTGGCTTCCTCCGTCAGCGGCTCGTAGGGGTTGCCTTCCGTCTTGTACGGCGCCGCCTTGATGAACGTGATCTTGATGCCCTCGTTCTCAAGGAGCCCGGAAACATCGCAGTGCGCCATGAAAACACCAACCGAGCCAATGTCGGCGGACGGCACCGCAATGATCTGGCTGGCCTGCGACGCGAGCCAATAGCCCGCGCTCGCACAAAGCGGATTTACGAGAACAATCACCTTCTTTTTCTCGCGAGCGGCGAAGATCGCGTCACCCGCCTCCTTCGTTCCGGTCACGGCGCCGCCTGGCGTATCCATATCGAGCACGATCGTGCCGATATCGGGATCGTTCGCCAGCGCATTCATGGTCTGCGCGAGGAGAAGCGACGAGAAGCAGTAGGGCTGCCACTCGTAGTCATAGAGTGCGATACCGCGCACCGAAACGAGCGCCACCGCTTTGCCGGGCCCGCCGCCGGGAATGACCTGCGGACCGGCCGAAATCGCAACATGCTGCGGACCGTCGTCCTCGTCGTCGCGGTACCCCATGACGTCGCGCAGCTGCGCCTCGGACACCTTCTCGCCCCGAACGACATCCTGGACCAGCGAAGCGATCGCAGCGCCGCGGCCGCCCATGTGAAAAGCGACGGGCTGGCCGACATGGCCGAGTAAAGCCCGGCGGAATTGCAGCATCTTGTTCATGTCAAAGCCTTCACGCTGTTCTGTTCGATGGTCCGGGCGAGCTGCGCCGGCGTTGAGTCTTCCCGTCGATCGAGGAGCCCCTCGGTATCGTTGGCCTGCAGCAGCTCGTTTTTCTGGAAGGTGCAGTAGGCCCTGGCCGCATCCTTCGAGATGCCCAACGCCGTCATTACGCTGCTGACGTGGCCGCCGTAGAATGCGTCCGTCCATGTGCGGAAAGCATCGGCGTCTGCGCCGAACCGCATCAGGGCTTTCCGAATTGCAGCATTTTCCTTCCGGATCAGCGCCGCAGCGCGATCAAGAAGCGGCGCCTGCGCCTCTTCCTCCTCGCGCACATTTCCGACCTGCATGTTGATCGGCGGGTCGAGATCGTCTTCACCGTCGATGTCCGGGAAGCCTTCGATCCGACGGACCTCGTTGCCGGTAAGCCATGGACGATGACCGCCAGAACCGCGCGCCTTTGCGAAGTATTCTGCGCGAGCCTTCCAGTCGCCGCGCAGCAGGGTCTCCAGATTGAACTCCGCGAAATACTTTCCCTTGGCGACGATCAGGTCGCGGCGGATCGCTTGCTCGATGCGCTTGCACCACGGGCGCAGCGTGTAACGCACCAGATCGAGAGCCTGCTGCTCGACATTCGAGTGTGTGGCACCGTCATAGATGCCGAGCATGTGCAGCGGCATCCGGAACCGCATGGCGATCAAAGTGACTTGCCATTTGCGGGCCTCGAGCAGCTGTGCGTCCTTCGCGTCCATCGTGGCGCGCTCGAACTTCACACCCTCTTGCAACAGCATTGGGCGGTGGGAATTCGAGGCGCCGGCGAAGCGACGCATAAGCGCCGTGATCAGATTCTTCTGTGCGGCCTTCGACAGCTTGCCGGGGTGGACCAGATATCCGCCGATGTTCATCTTGTTCGAGAACACGCGCGCTGCGTACTCGTCGGCCGCCATGCCCAGGCCGATATCTTCGGCGGCGAGATCCACCGCGCGAAGGCCTTTGATGCCGTCACTCGAGATCCCAGGGATTCGGAACATCTCCTCCTGCAGGAGGATGCGCGTCCCGCCGGTGTGAGGATTGGTGACTTTGAAGCGCAGCGACCCGTCGGAAAGCAGTTCCTCTTGAACGCGGTCGCGATGCAACGGGATGAGCTGATCGACAGCACCGCGGGGACCAGGGACAATCTCGGCATAGCCCACGCCGCGCAGAGCGGCGTGAAGGATCATCATTTCCCAGAACTCGACCGCCGTATTGATCCGGTTCGGCTGGTAACGGATCAACTCGTCAAGCGGATGGTCCGGCGCGTCAAGTGGCCCCTTCGGCGTGTCCATACGCATACGACACGAGGTCGTCGCGATGGTTTCCGCGAGCACACGAACAACGGTGTAAAGAGCTGCCGACTTCAGAGCGAGATCGGGCGTAACCCGGATAGAAGCCGCGGTCTTGGCCCCGGTTTCGCCGTACCAGAAATCGTCATCGTCCGGCGGAATCTCGACTCGATCATCGTCGGACGACGCGCGCCAGCGCACGCCGAGCCCGCGCCCGATCGTGTTCATCAAGCCCATGCCCGCCATCCCTCTCAGACGTAAACGTCGTCGTCTTCGTAAACCGAGCGGCCGCCGGCGGCGCTCGGGTTCATCTGAAACAGCGCCATCGTGTTCAACAGCGCCATTAGCGGGTCGATTTTCGCCGTACCGCTCGCTTGTTTGGTGATCCTGATCGCATTGCCGACCGGCTCCACCTTGGCGTTCATGACGGCGTAAGCCATCAGCGGCGAACCGCAGTGGACCAGATCCCCTGACGCGAGCTTGCGCTCAGCCGTCTTGATGGCGCCGTTCAGCTTCCAGCCCTGCGGGATGCCCACGATCGTCTCGCGCGGAATGTTGCGGCCGACGACCTCTTCAGGAATGTCGCCAATGCCGGCCTGGTCGACGCCGACGCCCGCTTTCGCAGGCAGAAGGCCTTCTTCCCAAATTCTCTCGACGATATCGCCAACCTCGCGGACATCCTCGCCCAGCTCGTCGACTATCGTCAGGTGTCCCGTCGACTCGAAGTCTAGCAGCCGCGAGGCCTCGGACTTCCGTCGCTCAAGCACCTTGCGGTGGCACCACGCGTGGCCCCAGTGCAGCAGCCGGCCGGTTTCCCTACACCGGCCGACGACGGCGAGGCCCAACAAGTCGTCGAGGCCGCCACCGTCGATTCCGACAACCACGACGTCGCAGCGGCGAAGGATCTCCTCGAATGTGAGGCCGTGCTCATGCGCCTCGTCCCAGTGATCGGCGCCGGCCCAGGAGTCGGACCGTTGGGCCGAGCCGAGCTCGACGTTGAAGTGCTGCGAGGACAGCAGCGCCAGCTTCTCGGCGCGCTTATCGGCATTGAGCGCGTCGGCCGCGATCAGCTCGTTGATCAGAAACTGCTCGGAAACCGACCGATTGAGGTTCGGGTTTACGACCGGCCATAGCTTGCGGTCCCGCCAGCCTTCCCGCTCGGAGAGACGCCGCGGCAGTTCGTAAAGCACCGCCAGGCGCGGAAGCTTGATTTTCCCGTCGCGGATATCGCGGGCTATTTTCAGTTCGGAGCTGAAGATGCCGACCGGTGGCTCTTTCGACTGCGTAGTGATCTGCAGAAAGAACCCATCCTTGCGCTTGGAGAGCGCACCCCGGATCTCCGTCAGTATCTTCGCCGCTTTCGGCTTAAGCGCAAACTCGTGCGTCTCGTCCAGCAACGAGTAAGTCGCCTTGCCACCGGTCACCGCTTCAGTGTCGGCGGCTTTCACCTCAATCTTGGCGCCGGTACCCCGGTGCGTCAGCCTCCGCAAATGCGGCTGAGGATGGAAGATATCGCGCAGCTCGTCGTCGAGCGCGATCATTCCTAGAATCTGTTCGAACGATGTGTGCGCAATGCCGATCGACGGCGCGATCAGCAACGACTCGGCCTTGGGCCGCTCGTTCATGATGGTCGCAACCAGAATGATCGGCGCCGCCACCGAGCTTGTTTTGCCGTTGCCTTTCGGAACGAGGATGAACCCCTCGTTGATGTGTCGGACGTAGGTTGCCGGATCGAGAGCGCCGAACATCGCCTCGACGATCGGAAACACCCATTCACCGCACGCATCGCCAAGTCTGGGCGTTCCGATTACGTCCGGGATGCGAAGCCGCTTGAATATCCGCAACGCTTTTGCGCGCGGCTCTTCGAACAGCGGCAGGCTCGGAACCAGGGACTCGCCCGCCAAAAGAAGCCGTTCCCAGTCTGGGCACGACGTGTCCCATTCGGGGTTGTAGGCCATCAGTGCTTGCTGAAGCCCGGCTTCAGGTCATCGCCCCACTCGCCGTTGTTGCCGGCGAGTGCCCGATCGGCTGCTTCTTGCTGTTGTTGCTTCTTTCCGGATTTCTTCGGCTCAGCCGCCCCGGTCGCCGCCGGGCGCTGGCCTCCGACGCCGTCCCAAACATCTCGTTCTTTCCAGCCGCCGCGGCACTTCAGGAAGAACACCAATGCACCAAGCGTGGGCTTCTGCTCCTCACGGAGACAGTTGCCCTTTTCGTCGAACCTGGCCGGCGCGCCCAGCGCCATGCGGACGAGAGTTTCGCCGCCCCGAGCCACCAAGCGCATCTCGCCTTGGTCGATCTCACGTGCGTAGTATTTACGCAGCGTTTTTGGATCCTTCAGCCCGACGAGCTCGCAGATCAGTTCCTGCGGCGTGCCGAGGCCGGTGTGAAGTTCGACAATTTGCCGGAACTGATCCGTCGGGTTGTATCCGGGCCGCCCCCGCGACCGTTTCGCCGCCGATGGTTTGACAGTTTTCTTCTTCGCTTTCGATGTCATGGGTTTCCAGGGTGCTGGGCCACTGGGGCGTGCACAGCGCCCTTCATTTTCTCGGATCGCTGCGTGGCTTCGCCGCCGATCGAGGAGTGAACTTGCTTCACGCCCGGCAAGATCGTCGGCGAACACAGGAGCAAGAGATGGAAGCGAAAACATTCACCAACCGGTCGAACGCCCGTCGTGCCGCTCGCGCCGCCGGCATTGCCGCTGACAAAATCGAGATCGTCGTCGAGGCGGACGGCCGCTTCGCTTATCGCGAGGCAGCGGCGACACGCGACACGCTGAAGGTTCCGAAGTTCCTCCGCCGTACTGGCCCACTGTCCCCCGAGGAAAGCAAACGGCGCGATGAAGCCGCCCGAGAGGTCCGTGTTCAGCTCGCGGCCGAGCAGGCGAAGAACAAGCCCTCGCCGCCCGCCAAGCCGGCCAAGGCCAAAGTCGCGCGCGGCCCGACCAAGATCGAAACCCTGCTGGACAAAGCGAAGTCGAAGAAGGGCCTGTCTCGCACGGAGCTGGTCGAGATCACCGGCTGGACCAAGTTCGGCGGCTTCTTCGGCGGCGCCAAAAAGGCGGGGCTAAAGCTTCGCAGCGAGAAGAAGGACGGCGAGACTGTCTGGTTCGCAGACGCGGCCTAAACCTCCGCGGCGGGGCTTCCGTAGAACCGGAAGCCCTGAACCGCCCTGAAGTGCCCGCCAAATCCGGGCGATCCCGTAATGACTTTTCCAGACGGCTTCGGCTTTCGACGCGATTTCCGGATCGAGGCCGAGCTTTTCAGCTTGTTGTCACCGTAGAGCGCTGCAGATACCTGCCGCCACCGATCATCCCTGCGCAGCGCAGCGGCCAGCTGCGGGTGCGAGGTATGAAAGATCGTTGTCGTCTTTCGGCCCGGCAGCCTGGCGTCTGGATCTCCGCTCGCCTGCATCTCGCAGATTGCGTTCAGAAACCTCATGCCGACGCCGGCGCCCTGCCACTCCGGCATCACGACAAGGCGACACGCCCTCGCTTCGACGACCTTGCCCTTGTTCTTGCAAGAGACGGCCACGTGGCTGACAAGTTCGCCCTCGACGATGCCGACGTAGTAGGCGGCGCCCACCATGAGCGGCAGCTTCAGATAGTGATGCGGCTCAAACAGCGGCCAGAGACTGGCGTTTGTCTTCCAGATCTCAAGATCGAATTGCGGCCGTCGTCGAAGACACCCCCTTGCGAAGGATCCCTTCGCGGTGTCGAACACCCAGTCAGGCTCCAGCCACTCGATGACATCGTAATGCGGCGTCAATACAACGGCCTTGTGTCCGGTACCGAGCCGGCGCCACGCCTTGCCGAAGGCGAGCGCGCCGAACCTAGCGATCTGACGATCGACAACGCTCGTGAACTCGTCGACCACGGCCGCGGCCGGCCGCTCGCATATTAGCCGCGCAAGATCCGCGCGGAACTTCTCGCCGTTCGACAGAACCGGGTACGGACGAAGCCATGACGGCACCGAGCCGAGGCCGACAGAGCCGAGGGCCGCGGTGACCTCGTTGAAGTCGCCGTCAGCGGCAATGGCATCGATTATCGGCTCATCCGCGGGCCATTCCGGCCGCCAGATCGCGCATTCTCCGAACAGCGCCTTGCCGATGCTCGTCTTGCCGGATCCGGACGGCCCGACAACAACACCTATCGCCCAGGCGTCGTCATCGATGTCCAGTTCAGCATCGAGATCGAAATTGCATCCGCTCTCCGCGTTGAAGAGCGATTTCACGCGCGCGGCGCGATAGCTGCCGAAGTCGCGGCAGCTGTTTCTGACCTTGATCTGCATCGGCGGCCTCACGTGGCCACGACGCGGCAGGAAAGGCCCTGCCCGGTCAACAATTCGAAGATCCGCCGCTGTTCGTCCTCGCCGGCGCAGACAACGATTACGCCGTATTGCTCAGCGTAGCGCGCCGGCGGCGCGGGCTCGATTTCGCCCAATGCGCCGAGGGCCTCGACGTCAAAGCCGAGCGGGGCGAGGTCGAGCCCGGCGTCTCCCAGCATCCTCAGCTCGTCGCCAAGAAGGTCAGTAGCCCAACTCGTTTCCTCGCCGACACGGTTGTCGGCCAGGCGATAGGCGCGAGCCTCGTCCTCGCTGAGCTCCGCGACGTGAACCGGCGCCGTTGCAAGGCGCAGATGCCTCGCCGCCAATAGCCGGGTGTGGCCGACGATGATGACGCCGGCCGCGTCCACGACAATGGGCTGACGCCAGCCAAATTTGTTGATCGAGGCCGCGACTTTCTCGACGGCCGATTGCGGGATGACACGGGGGTTCCGGTCATAGGGAACGACAGCGTCCAATGGACGCCATTCGATATTCAGCTCTTGGTTTTCTCGCATGACTCGACACACAGTTCCCCCGCCAGTGGCCCTGGCAGCGGGGCGGCCGACGACGTCGGCCGGGTCTAGGTCGTGCGAGGTAACGCTCGCGGCTCGGCGCGTTGGCGCGCGCCTTGCCCCCGCTCCATTTGGCGCGGGGCAGTCTCGTCAGTTTCGGGTTTTGCCTTTGGGCTTCCCGTCGCCCTCGACCTCGTCCTGGGAGAGGACGGATGCGGCCAAGGAAACGATCTCTTTTCGCGTTGGCTCGTAGCCTTCGAGGACTCGGCCGGCGAGCTTCGACAATCTTGCTGAGCTCTGTTTGCGGGCGGCCATACAACACCTCCGAAAAGCCAACGGAAAAAGCCGCCCCGGGTCACCGGAGCGGCTTGAAAGAATACGCAATTTTTGCGCATTTATCTTGCGCGAATACGCAAAATCTGCGCATTATGAAGGGGTCAGGCAGCCGCCTGACGTCGGACTGGAGGGAACCATGAGCGTAAAGCTCACCATCCAAGTCCGGATCGGGAGATGGAGACTAGTCCTCTCCATCGCCCGTTAACCGGGGGCCGGGGGGCAGCAATGCCCTCCGGTTCTCAGGGAATATAACCGCCAACCCGAGGCCGTTCAATGTTCAACACTATGAGCCCAGCCGAATTCGTGGCGCTCCGAAAGCGCTTCCGCCTCAACCAGTCCGACTTGGGTATCGCCTTTGACGTCAGCCTTCGGACCATCCAAGGCATTGAAGCGGACGACGGACGCAAGGCCATCGGCCGAGTTTACCAACTCGCGATCGAGCGCCTCGCACTCCGCTTTGCGGCCCACATGGAAGATCCCGATATCGCGCCGTACGACGTGCGAGAGGACGCCAAAGAACTCGTAGCCTGGGAAATTGCGTTCGCCGCAACGAGCAGCAGCGGCAGTTACTCCATACCGAAGCGGGACATCATCGATATCGCATCGCCGGCGCCAGGCAGTCAGCAGAAGCGCGGCGACCTGCTGCGCATTTGCAATCGGCAGGTCGAGTTCGACCCGAAAGGTATCGGCCGCAAGCTGGAGCCGGGTCACGCAGATCGCAAGTAAGCCTCGCCGTTACCGGCGAGGCCTGCCCGTCACGCCTCGGCGGGTGTGAAGTCGATATAGAATTTCTGCCCCGGCTCGATCTTGCCGATGAGAGTCGGGTTGGCGATCGACAGCTCGAGCGATCCGCTCGGGCTGAACTTCGCGTACGTATTGTCCTCGTCGCTCCCGTCTCCCGGGTAGGACTTCGCCGCCACCGCGCTCATTTTGACGCGGTCGCTGCCCTGAAAGCGGTTCACCTCCAAGACAACCATCTTCGCTCGCATTGTTCTGGACATTGCTGCCTCTCCTTTTTGGCGGCCTCGGCCGCGATTGCCCGCTTCTGATAGGCGGGAATAAATCGGCGCGCATTGCGCCGGCCCCGAAATTTTCGGCGGCGAAAAAAAATCTGCGAATGGGCCCCCACGCGGTAACGGCCCCCGGCCGGCTCGGGATTTAGGCCCCCCCTCCCTGATCACGACGCGAGGGCCGAGCCATGCGCTTTGATCTCTCCTCGTTGGTCTTGCGCGTGTGGCATGAACCGCATCGGGCCAGGCCATTGGCTGGATCGAGGGGTTCTCCTCCATCCTGCAGCTCGATGACGTGGTCGGCGAACAGCCTGATGCCTGTACGATGGGGTGTCTTGCACCGAGGGTCTTGGCATTTACCGTTCGCAAGCTTGATGACCTGAGCGCGCCAAGCGCGATGCTCCGGGGTCAGGTAGTGCGGGTCTGCTGTCTTCTGTGCCGGCAAGGCTGTGCGGATGTCGAGCATCTGCACCGAGGACTGGAGCGTTGGAATACGCGCCATCACCCTGCTGCCTTCTGTTCCAGACTGTGAAGGAGTTTAAATTCACTCCCTCGCTGAAGGCTCGGGAGAACTCAGAGTTTGAGGTTTGAGAGAATGCGCGCGCGACTGGGCGCAGAACTCCACTCAACCCTGATTCGGCGCGAAAAATGCGGACAAAGGGCCCACGCTGTCAATGGCATGGCTTCTGTCGTACCGGACAACCGAGGGGTTAAAGCGTTGTGCGGACATGCATTTCTGGCGATGAAGCAAGCCGGACAAACTACCCTTGTCTCACTTGTCCGAAGGCTGTCTTATGCCGGGCGAACGATCGGGGCGACACATGCTGACCGCAGCCGGAATGACCGTAGTTGGCCTAGTCTTTAACCTGATCGGTGTCCTGATGCTGTTCCGGTACGGCATGCCTTTCCGGCTGTCGACTGGCACCGGCGGCTATGTCATCACCACTGAGGGCATGGACGAGGCGGATATCAAACTCGATGCACGGTATCGGGCGCTTGGCTATGTCGGCCTCGGCCTGGTTGTCGTCGGAACCGCCTTTCAAGTCTACGGAACCGTCGCCTCGGCGGCCTAACCTTCAGGGGAGATCGAGATGCCAGATAAAACGATCAAGACAGACGTCGGTACGGTGAAGATAGGTGACGACGGGACCATCAGCTTGTCCGTCAACAAGATCACGAAGATCTCGATCGACAACATCACAGACGTGCACTCGCACGTCATTATGCGCGAGGGCGACACCACAGTTCATCAAATTAAGTTCCGGGACGAGGGCTCTGTTGATCTAGCTTACAAGGCCGACGGCAAGCTCGTGCGCTTTGCTGCCGACAAGATTCAGACCAGCGTCGACAGTTCGGGCGTAGTGGTCCTGATGCGGAAGGACGCCTGAAACCCGGTATGACGACCGCCGATTGGGCAATCATCATCAGCTTCGGTTCGCTGGCGATTTCTGTCGCCAGCTTCATCTGGAATGTGTTGTCCAAGTTCATCCATCCGAAGCCAAAAGTCCGCGTCTCGTTTTCGACCATGGCGATGTTTCCGTCACCGCCAGGCAGCCCGTCCTTTCTGTCGCTGCAAGCGACGAACCACGGCCCGGGAGATGTTACGCTGCACATGGCAATGGCGCGCTCCCGAAGGGGCAGGCTAAAGCGGCTCGAGTACGGGTTTTTGACGCCCTCAATTTCGCTGTCACGCCTCACTGACGAGACCGGCACGCCCTTTGCGGGAGGCCTGCCGAAGAAGCTCGCTGTCGGCGAAACATTCGTCGCCTACTTCCCTTATCCCAGTCAGTTCCTCGACGAGCCGATCGTGGATATTGGCTTTGTCGATACGTTCGGAAAGCATCACTGGGCGCCGCGGAAGAAGCTACGAGTGCAGCGGCGAAAACAGCTCGAAGAGCACGGCGCTACCGCGGTTCAACGCCGCGAGCAATTAACCCGACAGTGATCAGAAGCAGCCCTGCCCGGCGCCGGCGCTTGAACGTCGACCAGCTGATGCCGCGCTTGTAGGCCGAGTCCTCGACGTCCCGACCGATCGCGCGCCAGAACGCCCACCACAGAACGACCCGGGCGAGGTCGGCCTCGTCCGTCAGGTATTCGAGCGGCCAGGCAATCGCCTCGTTGCAGCGAGATATCTCTTCGGCCGTGACGCGCCGGCGCGCGAGCTTGTCCCAGAAGTCAGCACGCCGTTCCGCGAAGTCGTCGTGGTCGTCGAATTCGTGCAGGTAATCCGGCCAGGCGGTGGCGCCGCCGCTGCCGCCATCGAGGCGGCCGAGAACCTCGAAAGCCTCGATCATGCGGATGCCGACCCACTCCGGATACCAGATGTCCGGCACGACGCGCGGCGGCGGTGCGTCATCGAGCGGATGGTGCTCGTTGTCCTCTGCGCGCATCGCGAGGAGCTGTCGGCGCTCCCCAGGGCTGAGCGGACGCGCTGCCATCAGAACGGCGATGTATCGTCGAGCGGGATAAGGTCGCTCTGTCTCACATCTGTCTCACCAGCGGCTGTGTTTTGTCCCGCTGAACCGCCTGTTTGTCCTGCATCACGCGCCTTCTGTCTTAATCCTGTCCCTGCATAGGACAGGTCGAAACCGTTCACCGGGCGTCCCGTGAAGCAGACGAACGGGTTGTCGACGCGGATGATCTTGCGATCGACGAAGAGCGTTGCCGCGCGATCGACGGCGCGCCGAACCCGCTGGTCGCGCTGCTTCTGCTTCTTCTCGACTTCTTCCGGCGCGCCTTCCTTGTCGTCCTCGCCTTCGGGAGCGATGCGCGCGAATTCCTCACGCCACTGCTCCTTGCTGACCATCTTGGAACCGGGCGGTGCCTTGAGCGACGGCGCCGCCATGACGCCGTGCTTGATCATCGCCTCGCACAGAGCGTGCAGCGCCAGGCGCGTGTTCTTTGCGGTGATCGTGACCTCGCCGGTCGACTTAACCTCGTCCTGCAGCTTCTCGTATTCATGCTGCGAAGGCTTCTCGACGATGCAGGACGTGATCTCCTCGTTGTCGGCGTCGGTGCCGAGCTTTACCTGCTTCAGCACGAAGCGCCATTTCGTGCCGCTGAGGCCTTCCTTGACCTTCTTCGCCGTCGCCTCGCGGATGATCCGCTTGTCCGCATCGCGCTCCTCGGTCTGACCGACGAGAATGATGTCCTCGACATCGCCGACAAGGGACGAGTGCCCGCGGATCTTGTCGCCCTCGGCATTGAGGTGATGGACGATCAACGCACCCGATTCCGTTTCCTGCGGAATGCGGCGCGCGCGCTTGAGAACCGGACCGACGCTCGAGCTGTCGTTCTCCTTCATGCCCGGCGTCACGGCCGAGAACGTGTCGATGATGGTCAGCACAACCGGAACGCCGAATTCCGCCTGGAACGCCTTTATGTCCGCTATCAGCGCGTTGCAGTCGTCGTCGTTGACGAAGAAGTTGATCCGGCGCGGGATTGTGACGAGCGGAACACGCTCGTCGAACTTGATCCCGAAGTGCTTGGCGTAGGCCGGCCACCGCAGCGTAATGACGCCGATGCCGCTTTCGGCCGCGACATAGAACACGCCGCCCTGGAGGGTCTTCTTGCCCATCCAGTCGGCGCCGGTCGCGATCGCGCCGGCGAGATCCGTTGCAAGGAAGCTCTTGCCCGACTGGCTGGGGCCGGCCATCACGCCGACCTCGCGGCGGGCCAGCACGCCCTTTACCAGCCACTCGTATTTGAGCTCGGTCTTCGGGATGTCCTGCCAGAGGACGCCGCCGAGCTTCGACTTGAACGGCGCCTTTTCAACCTTGCGCGCGCTCTTGTCGACGAGGTCATAAAGCGCGTCAGCGTTGCCGCCCTTGCCCTTCCAATCGGTCAAGTCGCCCTTTTCCGGGAGATCCGGTAGAGACAGGCGGCGAACGCGCTTGGCGACGGCGAGCAGCTGCTGTGCGACGGCGTCGGCATGCTCGCGGCCGGCTTCGTCATTGTCGTTGATGATCACAACGTCGGCGCCGGTAAAATACTGCGCGAGCTCGGGCCACCACTTGCCGGCGCCCATGGGATTGCAGGTCGCCGGCACGCCCATCTCATCGATGGCGTTGTCGACGTCCTTTTCTCCCTCAAGGTAAAAAACCGTCGATCCGTCCTTAATCGCCTCGATCAGCTCGGGCAGTCGGTACGGAACCATTTCCGCGCCCTTGCTCGACCAGACCCATCCGTTCTTGATCTTCTCGTGCGGATCGTCGGGAAGTGGCGGCCGGCGCTGCAGGAAAGTCTTTTTCGGGCCCATGCGGCAGACTTCGAACGACAGGTCGCCGTTGCCGTCCGTGTATTTGTAGACCTTCACGATCTCCTGCCGCGCGCGGGGCGCGTCGGCACGATCGTCGGTGTCAAACGGAGGCGGCTCTTCATCACGGCCGCCGGAGGTGACTGAGCGGCTTCCGCCACCGACCGGCAGGCGGAGTTCGTCACGCATCCAGGCGATGGCGTCGGGCTTGTCGAGGCCGCGGGTCATCTTGATAAGGTCGAGCACCCCGCCGCCGTCCTGCCGCTCGTGATCCTTCCAGACACCTTTTTCGAGATCGATCGAGAACGAGCCGTTGGTTCCGAAGCGCAGCTCCGTCTTCGACGAGAGACCCTTGTTGACCTTGGAGCGCGTGAGCCTCTCCAACTCGGTCGTCAGCGCGTTGACGACCGCTCGCATATGCGTGCCGAGATCCTTGTCGTCAGCCACGCTGAACCTCCGGCTTGATCACCCTGCGCTGCGCGAGGGCGGTCAGGACGGCGTCGAGAACGAGCTCGTTCCACCATCGGCAATCCATCGCCGTTTCGATGCTGATCTTGGCGCTGTAGAGATTTGTCGCCTGCCCTATCTCGTCCCAGGAAATGTCCGGGAAGGCGTGGCGCAGTGCCTGCGCGACATAGTACTTGCCGCGCGTCGGCCCGGCCCATGCGAGCGCGGTTTGCTGCGCAATCCGCACATCCCGGATCGTTGGCTGGTCGATGTCGTCCCTCAAGCTCGGGCGGTATCTCATTAAACCGCTCCCGCATAAGCGCGAGGCGGCGGCGCGGGAGGCTCGTCCCGACGCTGGACGTCCTGAAGGCCGACTTCGCCGGCGGCTACGGCACGAACCAGCGCGAGCAGCTCATCGACCTCGTCGCGAACGGCGTCGTCGTTCTCGTAACGCGCGGACCATTTACGCACCGCGTGGAGAACGGTTGTGTGATCCTTCCCGCCAAAGCGACGTCCGATGTCCGGTAGCGATCTCGTCGGCCACACGATGCGCGTCACGAGCATTGCCAGCTGCCGTGGCCGCACGAAGTGCATCCTCCTCGAGCTGCCGAGGATGTCGCGCCACTCAATCCCGTAGAAGCGGGCGACGATCTTCTGAACCAGCGCCACGTCGAGGATGGGCAGCTTCGGGGAAACAGGCGGGCGCGGCTCGATCGGCTGCAAGCTTTCGGGCGCCGGCTCGGGCTCTGGCGGCGCAGGCGGCTCCTCAACGGCCGGCTTCTCGATCTTCCGCGCGCTCCGCTGACAGACCTGCAGCAAGACCGCCGAAACGCCCTCGTCCCGGAAGGCCCTCAGAACCTCCGGGGCGTAATGACGCTCGGTCCATGTGGCGAGAAACCCGGTCGGGGCCGACAAGAGCAAGCGGCCGTCGTCCGACACGCCCTCAAATTCAATGAGCTTGAAGAAGTTCGCGAATGCATCGGCGCCGATCGAGCGCTCGATCTGTTGCCGAACCGCGGGCCAGGCTGAGCGGGCATCGGTCATGATGCATCGTCCAGGACTGCGTCGTACATGTTATCGGCCGCGATGACCGCCACCATGTGTTCGATGAGCTCGGCCTTGGTGACGCCCCGGCGCTTCGCCTCGGCAGCGATCTTCTTGTGAAGTGTCGGTGTCAGTTTCCGGCGCGGCGCCTTCGGAACATCGACCCCGTTGCGCTGGCATGCCTTCCGCAGGGCCTCGGTGCTCTCGTAGCCATACTTGCCGGCGATGGCGCCCAGCTTCATCTTGCCGGACGACAAGTCGGCCTTGACGCCGTTCCCGACGCGGCTCCATTCAACCCTCCGCCCCACGGGTCAAACCCTTCTGACGCGCGCGTCGTAGTGACGGCTGCGCTCGCGCGGCTGATAGGCGATCTGTGCGTGTCGGCTGCAGTAAACCTCGTCTGGCGATCCTGTGTCGGCTCCGCAGAACCTGAATTCCTCGGTTCCGACATCACCGCGCGGCCAACGGCAACAGCGCACGCGCAGCTGCATCAGTGTCATTCCCTCGCTCGCGACGGTGTCGGCTGGGAGATCCGTCATCTCGGTCGGCGCCAGCATGTCGTCGCCGTCGGTCAGATCGCGCGCCACGCGCCGGACAAGCTTCTTCGGCGGCGTCGGCTGGGACTCGGCGGAAGAGCGAGGCGCCGAGAGGCGCGGGAGCGTCGGTCGCGCGCGCGGCTTTCGAAGCGGCGCCGCGGGGGATTTCCTGTGGCCGAGCGACAGCCCTATACGGTTCACCTTGCCGATCACGGCGTTACGGGTGAACTGCGCGCGGGGGATTTCGGCAGCGATCTCCGACGCGGTGCATCCGCTGGCAAGGAAATGCCGCAGAAGCCCGACCCTCGCCTCGGTCCAGATGCCGGCCGGCTCCGACATTGAGATTTGTTGAAGCTTCGCGACGTCGGTTTTGGGCAGCGCGCTCGGTATCTCCGCGGCCGCCGGGGCATCGACTGCCTCGACCGGTTTCTCGTTGGTCTCGGGGGCATCAATTTGGGATACCTCGTCCAGCGACGGCTCGTCGCCGTGCAATGGCGCCCGCCCCTTCATCTGATTGGCCGCAACCTGCTCGGCCTGCTTGAGGGCATGCGTCACGCCCCTGGCGGTCATGCCGCAGCCGATCGCAAAGGCGATATCGGCGTTGCCCAGCTCGGTATGCTTTGACAGGTAGACCGCGTCCGCCCACCGTTGCTGCACCGCGGTCAGATCGAGATTCTCCGGCGGGAGCATGATGCCTGGCAGATTGCTGGCACGCGTGGCGGTTTCGTTCATCGCTCGCGCGCTCCTGAATATCGTGAGGGCTTCCCACCCTCTTGTCCGGACGGCCCGGATGCCTGGGAACAAACTTCAATTGGAAAAGCATCTGGACGATGGGTAACTACGTCTTCATGGCGCACCTCCTTGGTTGAGCCGCCAGCAGGCGCCCCGGATTGCTCGACGCCGCGCGCTTCTTGCGGCACGCATTTCTTCGGCGGAGCTTCAGCCGCTTCTACTCGGCTGCGCTCCGCCTGCGGGGGACGGGGTCTCGTGTCCAACACGCCCACCGCGGCCGGACGGACCCCAGCTTCCCCAAGACGCCCGCCGGCAATTGATGTTGCGGGTCCGGCCGCAAAGCCGAATTCCCGCTCGAACGCTCCGCGCCAGTCGATCGGGCCCGTCATTGCATGAGCTCCGAGCCGAGATCGGCGAAGGTGATTTTCTTGCCGGCGCGCACCAGCGTGGCGACGCGGGACAGAATTCCGATGCGAACGGTCTGGGCCTTCTGCAGATCGGCGGAGATTTCGGCGGCGTCACGAGCCGCGGCGGCGCGTTCGGCCTCGAGCCTGCCGACCAGCGCGCGGATCTCCGCCTCATAGTCGGCCATGATCGCGAGCAGGCTCTTAGCGGCTGCCAAAGACTCTGCGTCCTTACGCGTCTGGCCCATTGACCCCGCGATAACTCGCTGCAGGTCGCCCTCCGACCGGACATGTGCCAGTTCTAGCCCTTCCAGAATTCGGGCTTGTCCGCGGGCGAGGCCGAACAGGTCGAGCGCCAGTTCTGCGAATGCGCGGTCGGGCAGCGGGCGCTCGCTCATCGCTGGCTCCTTCCCGCCGTCGGATAGAGGATCGGTCGAATGGCCTTTTCGTTGAATTCGACGAGCAGCAGGAAATGTCCCAGCCGGTCGAGAATGTGCGCTTCGTCGGCCCGCACCGTGTCCGGCGGTAGACCGAACTTCGCGCGGACACGTTCGCGCTGCTCCATGTCAGCGGACAGCCGATAAACGAGGTCCGTCATTTCCCGCAGCTTGACCTTGCGGCCCGGTACCGGCGCCGGCGGTTCGATAACAATCGTTGCCGGGTCAATGGGCGGATCGAATTCGTAGGTTTCGGCGTCGCTCATGTCGTACCTACAAGCTTGAGCTGGCCGGACTTGAAGAATACCGCCGAGGCGTAATCGTGCACCGCGCAGGCATCCGCGCGATTGTCGTCCCACTCGGTGTCGGGAAAGTATTTGAGCATGTGGCAGCGCTCGACGGTCTTGCGCTTGGCCTCGTCCCGATCGCCCCATTTTTTGCGGCCGGTGAAATGCCCGCGGACGTCTGCGACCTCGCACGCCTCGGTCCGGACTCCGTAGCAGGCAAGCACCGCATGGGCCGCGCCGACGAGCTGGTGGGTAAGATCGGCGGTGTGCGCCGCGTTCCCCATGTGCATCATCTGCGCTGCGCTGTATGCCGCCTCGATCGCCGCGAAATCGGGCGCTCCCCTCTCCTCGAACAGGTCGCGCAGGAAGCGCGCAAGATTGCGCGAAGCGCGCGTCTTCTCGTCGGAGCCCTTCTTCAGCCGCCACGATCCCGAGTCGACACACTCGACCTTGCCGGCGGGGCCATAAGCCCAGCCGGTGGTCGTCGAAAGGTCGAGTGCGAGGATCGTGGCCATGGCGAACGCCGTCAGTGCGTTTTCTTGAGATCGACGACTTTGCTGTCGCCGGCCTTCGCGCCCGGCATTCCCTTCGGCTTGTCGCGCTGAACCGCCGCCTCACCGAGCGGCAAGTTCGCGAGATCGCCCAGGGCATCCGTGTATTGCTCGTAGGTCTGCTCGTCCTCCTCGTCGAGGTCGGCCGTAAGCGCTGCGGCTCTGCGCTCGAGCTCGCGCTCCTTGAGCTTCAGCTTCAGGATATTGACGTCGACACCCTGCGACTTGGCTTCCGCCAGGACTTTCGCTTTCGCGCGGGAGATCACGCCGGCGTCCTGCATGTATTTCCCATGCAGCGAGGCCTTTTCCTGATCCTTCTTCTCGATCTTCTTGATGAAGTCCGCGAGCATTTCGGCGTCGATTACGTTCTTGTCGGACATCTGTCCCCTTCCCTTCCTTCAGGCCAGCCGACATCGCGGCCGCTAAACGGCGCCTCCGGTCAGGAGGAGCTGGTACGCTTTCGGTGATCGGGTGGAGGGTGACCGCGCAGCCGGATTTTAAGCCGCGTGCGCACTCTCCGTCCGTACAGCTTGACAAGTTCCGCCGTCAGCAGAACCGGGTACGCGAGGAGCAACAGTTTCGGATTGAGCCGCATTTGCCCCCTTCACGGCTCGCAGGACCTGCTCTTCCAGGGCCAGCCGCCGCTTCTGTTCGTCGATTTCGGTTTCGAGAGCGGCGCAGAGGCGCCGGTACAGGTGATACCGGTCGGTGACCTTGTCGCCGCGGTCGAGCTTGCGCAGCCAGGAGCCGAGCCCGTGTTTCTCGCTGATCTCGGCGATCGCCCGCTCGCGTGTCGTGGTGCGCAGCGTGGCCAGCGCAATCAGGCGCTTCGCCAGAGCCCGCCATTCCGCAAGAACTTGTGTCGGATCAGTCAGATCGCTTTCACGATCGAGGACAGAAGTTTCACTCATGGCACGCTCCGGATATGCGAGAACCCGTGCCGCGGCGGACGTTCGTTGAAGGGCTGAAACGATGTTCGCGAATAAACCTCATCAGGCGGTCGCTCCCGCCTTGTCCGGCGCCGGCGGTACCGTCGGGTTCTCATCGAAAAACCAAGCGTCATCCCACGCGATGCCGCGATCCAGCGCGGCGTTGCGGATGTTGCGCATCTCCGTCTCGTTGAACACGAGATCGATCTCAGGATCTTCGATGCGGGAGATGCGGGTCTGCGAACAGCCGGCGATCCCGGCGAACTCCGCTTGGGTCAGCTCGAAAATCTTGTCGCGAATAAACTTGGCGTTCGTCATGTCGCGCAAAATATGCGCGTTCGCATGTTCATGGCAAGCGAAATTTATGCGGTCACGCATTAGCCTTTCACATAACGCAACTGCATAAAGCCTGCCATGGCACGTCAGTCGAAGTCCGATATCGCAAAGCTGCTCCGTGAGATCATGCTCACAAAGCGCTGGACCCAGTCCCGCATTGCGGAGGAATTATCCACGCCCGACCGGGTCGTTTCGCAGTCGCGCGTTTCGCGCTGGCTCAAGGACGAGGTTCCCGAGGGGCCGACTTACACGGCGATCGTCGCTCTTCACCGGCAGGTGATTGGCGGGAGCGAACTCGAGGATAACGGCGAAGGCGCCGATATCGACGCGGTGACGCGCGCGATGCAGAACGGCCTTCAGCTCGCCGGCACGGTGGAGGCTGGTGCTTTCCGCAAGGTGGACCTGCTCAACCAGGAAGAACTGAAACGGATCCCGATCACGAAAGATGCGCGTTTTCCCCATCTCAGCCAGTACGCCTGGCTTGTCCGTGGGGATAGCGCGGATCTCGCCGGCATCCGAGACGGCATGTACGCGATCGGCGCCCTGTTCGGCGACTGGGTCGAGTTCGAAGGCGAAGACACCGGCGGCCGATTTGTGATCATCCAGCGCACGCGCGATGACGGAGCCGAGATCGAGTTGACCGTCAAAGAGCCGAAGTTTTTCTCCGACCGGATCGAGCTGCACCCCAAGTCGTCCAACCCGAAGCATCAGCCGATCGTCGTCCCCCGCGATACCAATCCGGAGGATGCCGACGAGGTTCGAATCATCGCCGTGGTTCTGAACGCCGTAACAGTTTTCTGATTTCGGCCGGCGTTAGCCCGGCCGAATCGTCTTTGTCCAAGCTCGGATAACTCAGCTGGTGTGGGCTTAACGCCCACCAAGAACACCAGCGTTTATTGATGGGAGTCTACGCGCGCGCACGCGAGGCGCGACACCGCCGCAAATATTTTTATGCGCGTCCGCATTTTCCTTCTTGCCCTTATATGCGTGTTCGCATATCGTCCGCCGGGTCGAACAACCGGAGGACGCCATGTCCGCCCTATCTCTTCGGGTGCTTTCCGAGGCCGCTGATGTCAGCCGCCGATACAGCGTTGAACATGATCTGACGCCGCAGGAGCGCCGCATCTGCCGGCGCGCAGCCTACTCCGTTTTCGACTTTTCCGACATCGAACGCCTGCTTCTGCCGGCCGACTCCGACGACGCCGTGCGCGCATGGTTCCGGGGCAATTCGCACGCCGCGATCACCGCCGCCCTCCGGTCCGCCAAGGCGCTGAGCAAGCGCAACCGTCGCGATCCGTTCGGCGGCGACCTCGCCGGCCAGGCCTACGCCGAGCTGCGCATCGCCTACGTCTGGTTTCGCGCACTTCAGTTCCGCCTGCGCGCGGCGCCGAACGTCGTCGTGCTCCGCGCGGGAGCTGCTGCATGACCGCGCTCGCACACACACCCACAGTCGACGCTGAGCGCAACGAGAAAGCGGCGCAGTTTTTCGAACACATCGAGAAGGCGCGCGCCGCCGGTAAGGACTGGTGGGCGGTCGCGCTCGAAAAGATGCTCAATGAGCGCATCGAGCAGGATCGTGTAACCCGAGTGATGGCGGCGGCTCTCGCCGGCATTGTCGGCCCGTACCGCGACATGACGGACGACGAACTCCGGGAGGCGCTGAAGCCTGTACCCGGCACGACCATGAACAGAATCAGCGCTGAGGCAGCGCGCATGGTCCTTGGTGCCCGCGCCGCTCTGACCAAAGCGGAGGGCGTGTCGCATGGCTGACCTCGCCGCCCTCACGATCTTCGCCGCCATCGGCGGCATGTGCCTGCTCGCCATTCGCAGCGAAAGCTCGTCCGCACGCCGTCGGCGCGCGCCCAGGCCCAAGCCTGATTCCTACCCGCACGAACACCTGCAGGGAGTGTCCAAATGACGAAACGTGCAAGGCGCGCAGCGCCGAAGGCTGTCAAGGCGCCCGCCGTCGTGATCGAGGACACCGCGGAAGCGGCGGCCGAGACCCCGGTCCAGAAGATGCAGGATCTTCATTGCCGGCTGATCTCGCTCAGCGGTGAGATCCGGGACGCTGGGCTGTCCGTCATGGAGGACGCGCTCGCCGCGCGCGCCGACGCCGACGCAATGGAATCCGTCGCCTCATCGTACCGCGATGCCCTTGAGACTCACGTCGAAGAGCTTGGTCAGATCAAGGCGCACTACGACGAAACGGGCGATTTCCGCATCAAGCAGACGCTCGCCGTAATTACGGCCATTGCCGCCCAGGCGTTGTCGCTGACCACGGTGCACGACGACTATCGGCCAACGCGCGCGCCCGAGCCGAAGGAGCCGGAAACGCCGCCGCGCGACGATACCTCGTCTACCGACGAGGCCCCCGGCTCGGACGCAGCGGAAGCTCCGGAGCCGGCAGAAGAGGAATTCACCGAGCAGAACGCGCAGGCCGCGCGCTGGCTGGACGAGATTGAAAGCCAGATCACGCGTGGCGAACAGAAGCCGGCGCTCGTGTTCCAAGCCGATGATCTTGAGCCCGTGCCCGCGAGCATCCGCCGAGATCTTGCGCCGGTGGAGGAGCCTCTGCGCAAGAACGTCCGCACGGCGCCGAAGCCTCCACCATTTCTCGCCGGGCTGTTCGCTGCATTCGGCTGGATCATCAACACTCTTCGTGGCCGAGATCCACTGCCGCAAGAGACGCTCGCCGCCGAGGGCGCGAACTGATGCGCGCGCCCGTTCCCAACGTTCTGCCGTGCACGGTTTCGCGCGGCGAGAACGTCCGGCTGATGCGTCCGGACGGATCGTCGATCTGCGGGTTTCACAAGAGCGGCGGATCGCACGCCCAGGCGATCGTGAATGCCGAGGCGACTTTGACCGCGCTGACGATGCACGACTCCATGCGCGCGCTGGTCTTGGAGGCTGCGCGCATTCTCGACGTCATCGGTGACGATGCCACCGTCGCTTACCGCGACGAGCGTGGATCGCTTGTGCTGACTTCGTCTCACGGGTGGCAGAAGCGCTTCGCTGCGCTTTTCCCTGAGACATCACAGGGCTCTTGCCAAATGGGGCAAGAGGCGGCGGGCACCAGAACGCCCGCGAGGATGGTCGGCGCGTTGCCGGCTGAGGCCGGATTAGAGGGGCAACCTTCGGTGACTCCGGCTCTGACCGCCAAAAGCGGCGCGAACGTCGGTGAACAGGGCGCAGTTCTGCCCGTAGACGTGACGGGCGGAGAGAGTGCCGCAACTCACCAAGCGCCAAGGGCCAGGCAATGACGAGCCGCAAACACAGCGGCCCCCGCCGTCCCGACACCAACCGTTTCATCGTTGCCGGCGAATCCGGACTGAAGGCTCTGCCCTATTGGCTGCAGCGCCGGAACGAATTCAACCAGTACGGCATCCACCCCCACGACAGGTGCACACGCTACTCTCTGACGCGCGTCGATGATCCAGGCGCCGACTGGGCCAAGGTGCGCGATCGTTGCGGCCAGATTGTCGTTACGAAGACCGAGCACGACGAGGCGGTCGAGACCTGCATCCGGACCGAGCTCCGCCGCCGCGGCTTCGATTATGTCCCGAAGCCGAGCCAGGCAGAGGAGGCGTCGTCATGAAGCGCCCTCTCCTGCTCGCTGCAGCCGCGCTCCTCGCGGTGATGCTCTGCCTCATCGTCCCCCTGACGGTGGCGAAAACGTCATTCAGCCACGCGGTCAGCACCATCCGACACGGAGGTCTTCGGTGAGAGATTCGGTCTACGTCGTCGGTCGTCATTACCCGCAATACCCGGCGCTCGAACTGCAGGTCCTCCGGCCGTCCGCCGCGCGGTGGGGCGTGATGTCGACGCACAAGTTCGCGGAGGGCGATGAGAAGTCCGAGGGCGCCGCGCGCGATGCCGCCGCCCGAGCGGAGACCGCATGGCGGGACTGCGGCTCGTTCAACGACAGCGAATTCCGCATCGTCGATAGCCGCAAGGCAAAGCACCTCTCGGAGGTCGCCCCATGCTGAGGGATGTCTGCGCGCTTGCCGTTCTCATCTGTGCCGTTCTGCTGCCGATCGTCGTGGACGGTGACGTGACCGCCGTCCAGGCGATCGCGGCGAACGCGGCCCTTCTGTCGGGAGAGGACTAGTCCGATGGAAGGGCCGCAGGAACCCATGACCGAGCTGGAGCGCGCGAAGAAGAACCGCAGCCAGACCCATTATCGCGGCAGCATTTACAAGCCGCATCAGGGTTCGCGCGAGCAGCTGCGGCGTCAGCGCCAGCTCGAGGCCCAACGCCTCAAAGAACAGAGCCGAAAGGATTCCGAATGAACGCCGGAGCAATCACGCATGTCCTGTGGGTCATAACCGCCGCAGGCGTCATGACGCCGCGCGCTCAGTCGCGGTCCGAGGCGGACACGAAGTTCGCGCTTTACCGCGACCAGCCCGAGACGCGAGCCGTGTACCTTTTCGAGTACCGGGATCGCGGCCTGCAGATCGTGCGCGAGCACATCAGGGAAGACCGGGAGGCGCTGCCTGCATGAGCGTCCTGCCCGCCGATTACGCGCCAGGCATGATCGACAAGATGGTTCCGAACCATCTGCGCGACGGTCTGAGGCGCTATATCGAGGACGGTGTCCGGCCGGGCTCGGGCATTCAGGCTGTCCTCAGTAACGACATGCTGCGCGCGGTGTGCGCGCTTGACGACACGGCGCTCGCCGGCCTGCGGGACTTTGCCAAGTTCCTGCACAATTACGCACCTTCGGATTGCTGGGGCTCTGTCCAGAAGATTGACGCGTGGATCTCCCATCAGGGCCTCATGGGGAGAGAGCGTTGATCGAACGTCACGACATCACATCGCCGGAACAATGGCGCGGCCTGCGCCAGGCCGACATGACCGCCTCGGTGGTCGGCGCCCTTTTCGGCGTCCACGAGTACCAGACCGCCTACGGTCTCTACATGCTGAAGTCCGGCCGGATCGAGGATGATCCGGAAGAATCCGAGGCCATGCAGCGCGGGCGGCTGTTGGAGCCGGTTGCAGTCGAGCTCCTGCGCGAGAAGCACCCGGAGTGGGAGATCACCCGGCCCGGCGTATACCTCCGCGACCCGGATCACCGGCTCGGAGCAACGCCTGACTGTTTCGCGGACTGTCCGAAGCGCGGCCTTGGCGTCGTCCAGATCAAGTCGGTCGAGGCCTCGATCTTCTACAGCAAGTGGCGGGACGCGGAGACGCGCGAGATCACGCCGCCGGACTGGATTTCGATCCAGGCGATTATCGAGGCCAGCCTTGCCGGCGCCACATGGGCCGCGGTCGCGCCGCTGGTCGTCAGCCATGGCCTCACGATGCCGCTGGTCGAGGTGCCCATCCACGCCCGCATCGTCGAACAGGCGCGCGCGAAGTCACTTCAGTTCTGGCAGATGGTTGCCGACGGCCGCGAGCCGCCGCCGGACTATGCGCGCGACGGCGACGTGCTTTCCCGCCTGTACGCGCAGGACGACGGCGGGCACGTCGATCTTTCGAGCGACAATGAGCTGCCGGTCCTCGCCGCCGAACGCGACACGCTATCGGACGAGATCAAGGTCCGCTCCGACCGCCTGGACCAGATCAAGAACGTCTTCAAGGCCAAGATCGGTGACAAGGCATCGGCCTCGCTCGCCGACGGCCGCGTGGTGACGAACAAGACCACGCACCGCAAAGCCTACGAGGTGAAGGCGACGAGCTATCGCGCGCTGCGGTTCGGCTCACCCAAGAACTCATTTGCCGCCGGCATCGGAACGGAGGGTCCGTTCTGATGATCGTTGACCTCAAGAGCGGGCGCGAGCTCGCACCGGCCGAGGCGGCGGCCGGCCACAACAAACCGCCGCTGCCCGAGCGCCTGGCGCTCGACTATGCGGACTTCGTATCCGAAGCCGAGCAGCTGGCGGAACGCGCCAACGCTCTGCCGAAGACCATCACCAGCGACGAGGAACTCGGCGCGACCGGTGCCGTGGTGAAAGACGCGCGCGATCTTTTCAAGCGCGTCGAAGACACGCGCGTCGAGGAGAAGGAACCGTACCTCACAGGCGGAAAGCAGGTCGACGCGTTCTTCAAACCGCACATCGACAGATGCGAGCGGATCATCAAGTCGCTCGAAGACCGGGGCGGCATTTTCCAGCGCGAGAAGGCCGAGAAGGCGCGGCGCGCTGCGGCCGAGGCCTCGCGGATCGCGCAAGCAGAAGCCGCCCGCCAGGCAGAGATCGCCAGACGCGCGGAGGAAGCCGGCCGCGCCAAAACGGCCGCCAAGGCCGAGGAAAAGTCTGAGGCTCTGCAGCGCCAGGCGGAGGACGCCGAAGTTGTCGCGCAGGCCTCCACAAATGACCTCAGTCGCACCGTCACCGCGACCGGCATTACCGCAACAGCCAAGGAAGAGTGGACTTTCGAGATCACCGATCTCAACCAGATCCCGCTTGACTCGCTGCGCGCCTTTTTCGGCGTCGATGTGATCGAGAAAGCCCTCCGTCAGTACGTCCGCAAGAACAAGGGCAGCGCGCCGCTAAACGGCGTTCGCTTCTTCCAGCAAACGAAGGCGAACTTCAAATGAGACGCGACGAAATCACAATCGTCCACGCAATTACCGACGACGGCAAGCGCACCTTCGAAGTGAAGGTCGGCGACGAAACGACGGGCATCGTTACGCTCGGCGAAATGCTCGAGCAGCTGTTGTCGCTGACGTCGATCGAACCGGCCCGCGCGCGATATCCGATGCAAACCGAAGACGAGTGGGCCGACCGCGAGCAGCGCGGGATCAATCGTGCCGAACAGCGCAACGGCGAGGAAGTCACGGCCTTCCTGAGAGTCCCTATTCCTGAAGCTCAACGCTGGATCGATGGCTTGGCCGACGTCGCTCTCTGGTGTCGCGGCTACATGGCCGCGAACCCGGACCCCGCGAACGGTCCGATCAGCGTCGACATCCTGTCGACCGTCAACCTCAGCCTGAAATCCGCAATCCGAAAATCCGAGGAGAACTGCCGATGAGCGGCAAGAACATGCTTCAGACCAGCGACGTCGAACACCGCATCGCCGGCAAGATCGACCAGAGCGTCACCGGCCGCCTCGAAATCTCGCAGCAAGCCGGCGGCCTCGCATTCGTCAGCGTGCAGGAGGTGATGGAGTTCGCCAAGATGATGGCGGTCGGAAACATCTCCGTCCGCAAGCATCTGCGCGGCAATGTCGGCGCCTGCCTGGGCGTGACCATTCAGGCTGTCGAATGGAAGATGTCGCCCTACGCGGTGGCCAACAAGAGCTATCTCGTCAACGACCAGCTTGCGTACGAGGCGCAGCTCATCCACGCGGTGGTTCTCTCCCGCTCCCCGATCAAGGGGCGGCCGCAGGTCGAGTATACCGGCGAAGGCAATGAGCGCGTCTGCCGAGTCTTTGCGGAGTTGAATGATGGGTCGGGACAGATCGTCGAGTACGAGTCCCCTCCCTTCGGCAAGATCCAACCGAAGAATTCCCCGCTCTGGAAGAACGATCCGGACCAGCAGCACTGGTACTACAGCGTGCGCGCTTGGTGCCGCCGGCATTTTCCCGATGTCATTCTTGGCGTCTACGCCGAGGACGAGTTCGACGCGGCCGCGTTCGATGTGGCCGAGCGCGAGCGCCCGGCCGCGGCAAAGACGATCGGCGGTCGCCTCGATGCTCTGGTCGGTACCGACGAGGATGAGGAGGACGAAACCGGTCTGACGATCGAACACGAGCCGACCGGCAAAGAGGATGAGAGTTCCGAGGTCTCGGGCAAAGGGGATTTCACCGAGACCGACGAAGCCGACGCGCCCGGTCGCGCGTCGGAGGAGCCGGAGGCGTCGGACGAGCCATCCGAAGCCCCGGCTCCATCAAAGGCCGACAAGCCCGTCGTGACGGCCGAACAGGTTGCCAAGGCGAAAGCCGACGGTGCCGACGCGCGCAAGCGCGGCCGCAGCCGCAAGATCATTCCGGCCGCGTACCAGAACAGCGAGGAGCTGACGCAGGCATACCGGGATGGCTTCGACGACAGCACGGCGGAGGGCTGAGCCTATGGAACAGCTAATCCGCGTGGTCGATCTGGAAACGACCGGTTTCACGCCTCCCGAGGCCGCTGTGTGCGAGGTCGCATTTGTCGACCTGACCTCTTCCGTGGTCGGGGACGGATCGTGGCTCGTGGGCGAAATCTTCTCGCTGCTGTGCGACCCCGGCCACCCGATACCGCCCGAAACGTCAGCCATCCACCACATCATTGACGAGGACGTGGTCGAGCTTTTGCCCTTCAGCGACGTCGATGACGTTCTGACAGACGTGCCCGCGGGTACATCCGGTATCACCGCATTCGCGGCCCACAGCGCGAAGATGGAGCGCCAATGGATCACGGATGAGATGACCGGCGGCATCCCGTGGATATGCACCTACAAGTGTGCTCTGCGCATCTGGCCCACCGCACCCTCTCATTCAAACCAGGCGCTGCGGTATCTCCTGAAGCCTGAAGGCCTCGACCGCAGCGTAGCAAACGTCGCGCACCGCGCCGGGCCCGACGCCTATGTCACGGCCTTCCTGCTCCGCGAGCTTTTGAAACACGCGAGCATCGAGCAGCTCATCGAGTGGTCCGGTCAGCCGGCCCTGCAGTACCGCTGCCAGATCGGCACATGGCGCGGACGGCCATGGCACGAAGTCGACTCCGGTTTCCTGCGCTGGGTCGAAGGCAAGGACTTCGACGAGGACGTCCTGTTCACCGTCAAGACCGAACTCGAACGCCGACACGCCGAATGGGAAGCCCAACGCCGGCGCGACGCGGCCGAACAAGCCGCGGCGTCACCGGAACCAGCGACACGAGACGTCATCGATCAGGAGCTTCCGATCTGATGCGCCCGATATCGACCGACGACTTTGCCCTGGCCGGCGGCATCAAGCTCGACCCGGGCGCCGTGCCGGAGCTGCGCTGGATCGACATCGCCTCGCTGCGCGTAGACGAAACCTACCAGCGGCCGATTGAGCGCCGCGGCCGCGCCAACGTCTTTCGCATCGCGGAGAACTTCAGCTGGAGCAAGTTCGCGCCGATAGTCGTCTCCCCGGTTGAGGGCGGCCTATACGCCTTGATCGACGGCCAGCACCGCTGCACGGCCGCGCTGCTCATCGGCATCAAACAGGTGCCGGCCATCGTCATGGTGCTGACGCTTGCGCAGCAGGCGGCGGCATTCGCGGCGATTAACGGCAACGTCACCGCCATGACGCCGCTGTCCGTCCACCGCGCGGCCATTGCGGCCGGCGACAAGGACGCGCTGCGCATCGAAGGGGTCGCCAAAGCCGGCGGAGTGCGCGTTCTCGGCTATCCGACAGGAGAAAAGGATCTCAAGCCGGGCGATACCATGGCCATCGGCGCGCTGCGTTCGGCCGTTCGGCTGCACGGCGATGCCATCGTCACCCTGGCGCTTCGCTGCATCACGCAGACGAAGAACAATTTGCCGGGCGGCGTCAGCGCGGCGGCGATCAACGCCATCGTCATTACGCTCTCCAACCAACCGCAGCGCGTAACGCGCGCGACCAACCGCGTGATCGAAGCGTTCGACCGCATCTCGATCAAGCAGCACCTCGACAAGGCACGCACCGCCGACCGTGAGGCCGGACAGTCGATCTTCGCCAACCTTGCGCAACGGCTGACCAAGGCGCTTGAGCGCCATCTGGAGGCCGAGGCGTGATCTCCACCGTTCCTTCCCGAATCCATCTTGGAGCACCGACATGACCTCCTATGCGCCTCTTAACCGCATCCGTTTCGGCCACGAGCACAAACCGCCGATCAACGTCCGCAAGACGGACCGCATGGTCGGCATCGACACGCTCGCCGCGACCATCAAGAAGAAGGGTCTGATTCAGCCGCTCGGCGTCATGAGGAACGAGGCGGACGCGCTTTGGTACGTCGCCGCCGGCAACCGCCGGCTGGCGGCGCTCCAGAAGCTGGAAAAGGAAAAGGCGATTCCCGCCGACTATGCGGTGCCGATCCACGAGCTCAAGGACGAAGACTTTGGGCGGCTCAACGAGTCGTCGCTTATCGAGAACATCGAGCGCGTCCCCTTACATCCCGTGGACGAGTACGAAGCTTATGCCTCGCTCGCGACGAGCGACAGCCCTCTAAGTGAGGAGGAGATTGCGGAAACGTTCGGCGTGAAGCTGAAGCACGTTCAGCAGCGCATGGCCCTCGGAAACCTGCACGCCGATATCCGCGACGCGTGGCGCAAGGGAAGCCTTCGAAACGACCAGGCGATGGCGTTCACTTTGTCCCGCGATCCCGCCGAGCAGTTGCGCGTTTACAAGTCGCTCAAGCGCAGCGGCGGCTTGTGGGAAAGCTCGATCAAGAAAGCGCTTGGCGTCGATTTCGATCTGACGACGCAGCTCACCTTCGTGGGCAAGGACGTCTACACAAAGGCTGGCGGCAAGCTGACGGAGGATCTGTTCGACGGCCAACCAGCGATCAGCAGTCCGGACATCCTCAAGAAGCTGGCAATTGAAAAGCGGAAGGCCATCACGGACGCGTTGATAAAGGAAGGCTGGTCGTGGGCGGGGTTCGACAACGATCTCCCGAGCGGCGCCTCGTGGAGTTGGCGCCAGGCACCGGAGGCTGACGGCAAACGCACGCCGGCCGCTCTGAAGGAGGGCACCGGCGTCATCATCGAAATGCGCCGCGACGGCTCGCTTCAATACAAGTACGGCGTACTCAAGCCGGGCACGAAGCTCAAGAATGAAAAGACCAAGAAGTCTGCGGCAAGCGCCAAGGGCGGCGCAACCGGTACCGGCGGCGCCGGTATCTCGAAATCGCTCAACACCCGGCTCTCCGAGCAACTGACACTGGCTGTGCAGGAAGCCCTGCCCTCTTCCCCGCATGTCGCCCTGGCCGCGCTTCTTGCCGGCCTCGCCGCCTCCCCGAACGGACCGATCGAGATCACCATGAATGGGTACGATCCGTCAGGACCGAAGTATGGACGAAAGACCGAAAAGTTTGAGGCGGTATTCGAGCGACTCCTCGCGATGAAGCCGGAGGAACTCCTGAAGGCGGTCGGACCGGCGATGAGCCGGGCAATCTCGATGCGCCAGCTCTATTCGGATAAAGCGGCCAACAGCGAAAAGGAGAACGCGCCTCTGCTGACCGCCATGGACCCGGCGGCACTCGACAAGGCGCTGAAGGCCCGCTTCAACGCCGAAGACTATTTCTCCAGCGCCTCGGCAGCTTTCGTCATGAAGGCGATTGAGGAGTCGCTCGGACCGGATGAGGCCGCGCGGCAGAAATCCCTCAAGAAGCCGGCGCTCGCCAAGTTCGCCATCAAGAACGTACCGCCGACCGGCTGGCTCCCGGCCGAACTACGCACTGTCCATTACAAGCCGCCGCGCGATCTGCCGGCGAAGCCAGCGAAGGCGAAAGCCGCCAAGCCCGCCAAGGCGAAAAAGAAAGCGGCATGAAATGATCGCCGCCGTCGCCCCCAAGCCCCTCACGACCGACGAAGCCGCCACGCTCCTCGAGCGCCTCGGCTCCACCGTCGATCGACTCGTTGCGATCATGGAGATGGAAACCTCCTGCATCCGGGCCGGCGACTTGCGCGGCGCGGCCGCGCTCGTTCCGGAGAAGGCAACGCTCGCAGGTCAATACCAGCGCGAGGTAGAGGCCGTCCGCATGCGCGCGGGCGAGATTGGAGATCTCGCTCCACTGACCGCAATGCAGACGCGCACCAAGCTCGCCGCGCTTCAGGAAGCTCTCGCTGTGAACATCTCCGTCGTCGCCACGGCGCGCGGCATCATTGAAGAAATTGCGAGGCCGAGATGACCTGCATTGTCGGAGTTCGACACGAAGGCAAAGTGTACATCGGTGCGGACAGTGCCGGTGTCGACACATGGCGGTACGGAATATTCGAGCGATCTGATCGCAAGGTCTTCACGAACGGGAAATTTGTAATGGGCTTCACGCAGTCGTTCCGCATGGGGCAGTTGCTGAACCATGCACTGAACGCCCCGAACATCGGCGAGGACGAAGACGTGATGAAGTTCATGGTCACGACCTTCATCAACGCCGTTCGCCAGTGCCTCAAGGATGGCGGATACGCCGAGAAGAAGAATGAGGTCGAAGCTGGAGGTGTGTTCCTCGTAGGGTTCAAGTCCCGCCTATTCACGATCGACTCGGATTATCAAGTCGGCGAGGTGGCGGACGGCTACGACGCGCTCGGGTGCGGAGATCACTTCGCTCTTGGCTCACTTCACGCGACGAGCACGAGCGAGATTTTGCCGCGCGAGCGCATCGAAATTGCGCTGCGAGCAGCCGCGCACTTCAGCGCCGGCGTGCGCGGCCCGTTTCACATCGAGGTGCTGTGATGGCGCAGCGCCAAGGCGGCCGCATCCGCGTCTTCGACCAGAATTTCGTCAGCGACGTTTCCGAACTCGCCTACCGAAACTCGCTGTCTGAGTTCGATCGCGCATACGCAGAAGCACACCACGGACCGGACGTCTTCCGCAAGCGCGGCGCGCAGATGGACAAGACCACGCGCGCCTATCTAAGCGCGCTCTCCGAACTCGGAAAGCTGAAGCTATGAGGCCCATCAATGGCTGACCGCGCACATCTCGAGCGCCTGCACCGCGAACTGTTGGACACCGGCAAGCTTATCGAAGCGGGCTGGGTTTCACTTCGCATGGTCGCGGTCCCTTTGGACGCTCCGAAGGTGCAGCTCGACGAGATGCGCACGGCGTTCTTCGCCGGCGCGCAGCATCTGTTCTCAAGCATCATGTGGTCGCTGGAAGGCGGCGGCGACCCTACCGAGAACGACATGCGGCGGATGGATCTCATCGACGCCGAGCTCAAGAAGTTCATCACTGAATTCGAGCTTCGGCATGGCGTAACGAAAGGAAGCGCCTGATGGCAAAGCAGCCGTTCAACATCGATCTTCTTAACACGGCCGCGGCTGTCGTAGGCCGCACCGGCTCCGGCAAGAGCTATCTCGCGCGCGGACTCGTTGAGCGCCTGCTCGACGACAAGCGCCGTGTATGTATCGTCGATCCGACCGGCGCGTGGTGGGGCCTCCGCCGCCTCAGAAACGGCAAGCATGGCTTCGATGTCGTGATCTTCGGCGGCGACCATGCAGACGTTCCGATTACCGACAAATCCGGCGGTGCGCTCGGCTTGCTCATCGCCGCCGGCAAGGTGCCGTCGTGCATCGTCGATATTTCGGACATGTCAAACAACGAACAGACGCGGTTCCTGACGGACTTCTTCGAGACCCTTTATCAGAAGTGGCGCGGCCCGCTGCATCTCGTTCTCGACGAGGCGGATCTGATGGCGCCGCAGAACCCGATGCCGGACCAGCGCCGCATGCAGGGCGCCGTCAACAAGATCGTCCGGCGCGGCCGCATCAAGGGCTTTCGCCCGATGCTCATCACGCAGCGCCCGCAGGTGATCGACAAGAGCGTTCTTTCGCAATCGAACACCATGATCGCGCTGCGCGTGACTTCGCCGCAGGATCGCAAGGCGATCGAGGACTGGATCAAGGGCAACGCTGACGCCGGCGAAATGGGCCGTGTCGTGAAAAGCCTCGCCAGCCTGAAAACCGGCGAAGGCTGGGTATGGGCGCCAGGCGCGGATTTGCTCGAGCGCATGACGTTCCCTTCCAACCGAACACACGACAGCTCAAAGGCGCCGGAAGACGGCGACGAGGACGTCGAGCCGCTGGCGCTGAAGGATCTCGACCTCGACGAGCTGCGCGGAGAGCTGGCCTCGGAAGCGGCCGAACGCGAAACCGCGAAGAAGGCCCGAGCCGCTCCGCCGCCGCCCACCGCGGCCGAGGTGGAGTCCATCCGGACCCAGATGCACGCCGCTTTTCAGAACGGCTATGACAAGGGCTTGCAGGATGGCGAGGAGCGCGGGCGCACTGCCGGAATTGCGATCGGGCTTTTGCGGGCGCACGAAGCCCTGCGCAAGCTGACCGTCCAAGAGATCGAAAAAACCGAAAACGGCCGTCCTGAGCAAAGCCAGGCCCCGCGGCGACCGGTTTCACCGCCGCCCCTGTCCGGCCGGGTTGCGGCGGCCGTTACCCCGGCTTCTCTCGGTGGAGGCGCGCTCAACTCCGCCGGCCGAAAACTGCTCGACGTTCTGGACACCAATCCTCCGGTGAAGCGGACTTGGGGCCAAGCGGCCACCCTCGCCGGCCTCAAGGCTCGCGGTGGCCACTTCAACTCCGGCAAGAAGGCTCTTCTGGATTCTGGCCTCGTGGTGGAAGACGGCGGGCTTGTGCGCGTAGCGCACCCCCGCAACAACGCAGTTCCGGCCGTGGCCGAGCCGGCCGGTCTTGTTGCCATGTGGAGCAAGAGCCTGTCCGGCGCCGCGCCGAAGATCCTGCAATGGCTGTTCGACAACGGTGGCGAGGCAAACCGCGCTGACATCGCGCTTGGGCTCGGCATGAAGCCGACCGGCGGGCACTGGAATTCAGGCTGGAAGGAACTCAAGGACAACGAGATCGTCACCGTCGATCGAGACGACTTCGCGCAATTGACGGAGCTCTTCAGGTCATGAGCAACGTCCACCAGATTTTCACGAAGAAGACGGCGGTGGCGCTCGTCGGCCATTATGAGCGCACATGCAGCGCGCTTGAGCAGCATCTCCGTCGCGTCATCGAACTGGTGAAGGCCGGCAAGCTTGTGCAGGCCGACCGCCTCATTGAAAGCGGCAAGTCTGTCCAGAGCGATTACGCGGAGGCGTCCGCGGAAATCTGCGCGAAGCAGGAGCTGCTCATCAGCGCGTTCCCGGATGCTGAGGAACGGGTGCGGTCCGCGACACGCGCGCTCGGCGTCACGATGACTCGGTTCGAGGACGTGACCCATACGGCGCGCTCCGTCGCGGCAGCGATGAGCGCCGAAGTAAGGACGGCTCTCAAATGACCAGCTTTGTCCTCTACTCGCTCGGCATGCTCTACCTCGGCGGCTGCGCCTGCATGATCGGCATCGTCGGCCGGCCGGCTGCGATCGACAAGCTGATAGCTGCTCGCGTTCAGCTTGGCTCGAGCGAGCACCGCGCGTTTCTGCAGGTCCTCGGATTCTTTGCCCTGGCCGTGCTGCTGTGGCCCTTCCGCTTCCATCATGCGCGGAGGTTCCTGTGAAGCTTCCACTCGGAACACGCGCGCACCTTATCGCCGGCGCCGCCGGAAAACGGCCGGGCGAAGCCGGTTACAGCACCGTGCACGCCGAAGCCGTGAAGCAGCTGCGCGAGGTACAGGACGAAGCCGCGGTCGACCGAATGGCGCTGGCCGCCAATGTCGCGGCCGACGTCGCGTCGATCATTAAGCGCCGGGCTGAGGGGCCGGCAGCGGCCGAACCGTCATCAAACCCGTAAAGACAGTGGAGATCCCGAAGTGTTGAACAAAGTAATGCTCATCGGAAATGTCGGGCGCGACCCCGAGATGCGGCGGATGCAGGACGGCAAGCCGGTGGCGAACCTCAGCATCGCTACGTCCGAAACGTGGCGCGACAAGAATTCCGGCGAGCGCAAGGAAAAGACCGAGTGGCACCGGGTCGTCGTCTTTAACGAAGGGCTCTGCAAGGTCGTCGAGCAGTACGTCAAGAAGGGTTCGAAGATCTACGTCGAGGGCGCCCTGCAGACCCGCAAATGGACCGACAAGAGCGGCGCAGAGAAATACTCGACCGAAATCGTGCTGACCGGCTTCAACGCCGTGATCCGACTGCTGGACGGCAAGACCGGCAGCGGTGGACGCCGCGATGATGAAGGCGGCGATAGCTACGGCGACGACACATCGAGCAACACGCGATCGTCCCGCGATGTCATGGACGACGAAATTCCGTTTTGAAGGAGAAGCCAATGTCAGATGTATTTGATCGAGTGAAGAAGATCGTCGTGGAGCACCTCGGCTCTGACCATGACAAGGTCACCGCCGAGGCGACCTTCATCGACGACCTGGGTGCGGACAGCCTCGATACCGTCGAGCTCGTCATGGCGTTCGAGGAAGAATTCGGCGTCGAGATTCCGGATCACGAGGCCGAGGTGATCTTGACGGTGGGTCAAGCAGTCACCGCGATTGAGCAGAAGGCCGGCCGGAAGGACTGACGTGCCTGCTCCTAAGCTCAAGAACCCTTTCTTCGTGATCCGCGACGGCGAGGTTCTGCGCGTGACCTGGCCGCGCAGCGTACCCGCGGACGAGCGAAAGCGGACCCACAAGGGCAAGCCTCAGATCCGGGTCGTTCTCGAAAAGACGGGCAACCTCGTCTGGATCGAGGAGGAAAAGGCATTTCAAGACGAGTTCGACGCACTGAAGCTCGCCAAGGGAAAACGCAAGAGCGGCCGACCGGCGGCGGTTCTCTCGGCGGCCGACGCTGCTGAGGAAACGAGCGCGCACCGTGCGCGTATGGACGCAATATTGAGGCGCCAGGAATGAGGCATCTGCGCCCCTGCCCGCCAGATCGTATTCCGTGCTGCGTTCCGTTCTGCGGTCGCACCTTCAAGCGGCAAGACGACGATGGGTCAGAGACGATGTGCGGGCGGCACTTCCGCATGGCCGACGCCGGCCTCAGGCGCCGGCAGAAGGCGGCGGGCCGCAAAGCCCGCCGCGAATGGGAGCGCGCGAATTCTCTGTACACCGCCGGCAAGCCCCAAGCCGAGTGCGAGAAAGTATGGTCGCGTGGCGACCGCTGGGCGGCGATAGCGAACAAGCTATGGGACCGCATCAAGGCACAAGCATCAACGAGACAATTGCCATGACAGCGAAGCCACGAACTAGTCCGGAGACCACCGCCCTCTTCCGCGAGGCTTCAATGAAGCCCGAGGAGATGGACGGGAACGATCGCGAAGCTCGCGTGCGGTACCTGCTGAGTTGGTTCGGCCGATACTTTTTCGGCAAGGCTAGTCCGAAATGGCTCTACGAGCACATTTTCGAACTCTGCTATTTCGTCGCGACCGAGCCCCCGATGAATGGACGGAAATGGCGGCATAAGAAGCGGGGCAGCGTCTATACAGAACTCGGTCGCGGCCGCCTGCAGATCAGTGGCTCGGAGTTCGACGACAAGCCGTGCGTGATCTATCGCGCTGAGGACGGTTCTCTCTGGGCCCGGCTCGAGGCTGAGTTCATGGACGGCCGCTTTGCGGAACTCGGCCGCAAGAAATATCGGATCAGGGAAGACAAGCTCGATCTAGGCAAGCCGCGCGAATGGTATCCGGTCGGCATCTGCACCGAGCGCGAGGTGACGGACAACGGAACCGTTCTCGTCATCGATGAGAATGGCAGACTATGGGGCATCACAGCGGATTACGCCCCGCTGTTCGAGGAGATTTCTGGGTGAACAAACCGCAGATATATCTCGCCGGCCCGACGGTCTTCTGGCCAAACGCTTTCGAAGAAGGCGAGCGATTGAAGGAAGTCTGCGCGCGTTTCGACTGTGTTGGCTTCTTTCCGCTCGATACCGCGATCCCGGAGAACATGAAGGGGCTGCAGGCGGCGCATTACCTCAACGGCCATCTCGTGCGCGCGCTGCGCGCCAGCCATGGCGTAGTTGCCGATCTCTCGCCGTGGCGGGGACCGCATGTCGATGACGGTACCGCCATCGAAGTCGGCCGCGCCTACGCCTGGCGCATCCCGGTCTGGGGTTACACGACAGAGCCGGCGCCGCTGGTCGATCGAATTGGGACGCGGAAGGACCGTGACGGAGTCACCTTCGATCACGCCGGCCGCGTGGTCGAGGATCTCGGTCAAAGCATGAATGCGATGGTCGTCAGCGACCTCGAATATCTGGGCACATCAGCCGACGAGTGCATCGAACGTGCGGCGCGGAGACTTCGCGTGTAGATGGCCGGTCGTTCCGTTGCTGCCCGGTATCCATCCGGCCAAGTCTGGCCGGCGGAGATGCGCGCCGACATGGCGGCCGCATTCCTCGACCTGCCGACAACCGGGGCCTTGTACAAGGCAATTGCTCGTGGCGAGGCGCCGCGGCCGACGGGCCAGCGAGGGCTTGGGGCAAGCCTTGAGCCCGTTTGGGCGAGGTGCGCGCTGGAGCAGCACGTTGAAAAACGTCACCGGCTCGACAAGGATGCCGGCCAGAAGCCTCAGGACGCCACGGAGCTGATCTGATGAAGCGCCCACGCAAGACCAATGATCTGCCGCGCTACGTCACCGTCCGATGGCTCAAAAGCCGCAAGACGTGGGGCTATTTCTTCAATCTGCCCGGGTGGGTGGCAAAGGTCTCGGAGGATGATCCTCGCGGCGTTTGCCCAGTCGGCGCGGAAAAGCTCGGCACCGACCGCAAGGCGGCCGTCGACCGGGCCGAACGGATTCTGCTGCCGCAGTTTGATGCGTGGCTGAAGCCCGAAATCGTCACCACGGAGCCCGTATTCGAGGGGACATTTGCGTGGCTCGTAAAGCAGTTCAAGGAATCGAAAGCCTATAAGAGCCGGGATCGAAAAACCAAAAAAGGATACAACCAGGGCCTTACGCTGATAACCGAACACGTCCTCAAGGATGGTCGCCGCTTCGGTCAGCTGCAGCTTGCCGAGATTAAACCGCGCACCGCCGATAAGCTCTATGACAAGCTGTCGATCGTGCGCGAGCCGGTAGTGGGCGACGACGGCGCGCAGATCATCGGCAATGACGGAGTGCCGCTCGTCCGCGAGCGCGCGCGCATTCCCACAGCGATCGCTGCCATGGTCGCGGCGCGGCGGGCGTGGAATGTCGTGTACCGACTCTACGACGAGATCGTTCCGGCCGCGAACCCGTTCTCGAAGATGGGTCTTGAGCGGCCGGAATCCGAAGAGTCGCCGACAGCCACGTTTGAGGAACTTCAGATATTCCGCGCAAAGGCTGCCGAGATGGGGATGCGCTCACTCGCGACGGCGGCGCTTGTGTCCTGGGAATGGGCCCAGCGCGGCGAGCATGTCTTCTGCGCGCTCAAGGCCGAACACTACCGCCCGAAGCATAGGCCAGACGCTGTCCGCGTCCTCCACCCGAAGAACGGTCAGGAGGCGTGGGTTCCGCTGTTCGATGTCGATGAAAAGACCGGCATAAAAACTCCGCTCTACCCCGAGCTGATGGCCGAACTGGACCAGCTGAAATCCGGGCGGATCACCGGCAACCTCATCGTGCGCGACTGGAACGACCGATGGGCGGAGATACCCGTGCCGTGGCCGACCAAGGGCGGCGATCTTTCGACGATGCGTGACAAGGTCCGGGAAGTCATCACGGCCGCAGCGCTGCGGCCAGAGCTGTCGTTCGCCTCATTCCGCCATGGCGGCATCAACGAGGCCTTCGATGCCGGCGCGACCGAGGAAGAAGGTCGTTCGCTGACGCGCCATAAGTCGGCGGCGATTTTGCCCACCTACTCCAAAATCACCATGGATAAGGTCGCCAACCAGGCCAAGAAGCGCCGGGCAAAGCGAACGAAATGAGCACGCTTGTCGGAATGGGCAGCTGAGGCCTTGTCGGAACGGCCTTCAATAACCGTGTGACGTCCGGCGGGTAAACCACTGATCTCCTGAAGAGAAAGAGTGGTGGGCGCACAAGGGCTCGAACCTTGGACCCGCTGATTAAGAGTCAGCTGCTCTACCAACTGAGCTATGCGCCCGCCTGCGCACGGGGTTTAAATCCCCGCGCGGGCCGTGGAGGTAACAGACCGGCTCCGGCATGTCCACCCCTCAGGGCCGCAAAGAAAAAGGCCGCCCGCGGGCGGCCTTTCGACTGCCTTGAGCCTCGGCTCACTGACACGGATGGCGATAGCCGTCATAGCCCAGATAGGTGCCGGTGCGCGGGTCGTACGACCTGTATTTGGAGAAGCAATAGGCGTCGTAGTCAGGGTCGCGATCGTACACCGGGCCATCGTCGTAATAGTAGCGGGGCTGGCTGGCGATGGCCGCGCCGACGCCCAGGCCGATGATGCCCGCCGCGACGGCCGCGCCGGCATTATAGCCGCGATAATCGCGGTGATGCCGGTAATAGCGGCGGTGCACCTGCTCGACCTTGACTTCTTCGGCCTTTGAGGCCCCGAGAATGGTCGGGAAACCGGCCGCCTGGACGGCTACGGGAGACAAAGACGCCGCCGCCAAGGCGCAGGCCATAGAGACGGAGAGAAGCTTTTTCATCGGGAGCTATCCTCAAATCATAACCCCACCCCAGGTAACCCCTAGGACGCGCTCGGAAATAGCTCAACCCGACTTTCGTGGCGCAAGCCCGGTCTGCCAAGCGCAAAAGTATGTTACGCAGTCCGCCCTTGAATTCGGTGTCCGGGACATTCCGTAGCAATGAGCAACACTCAGTCCAATGGTCCTGGCGACGGGATATCCGTGATTCTCCTTTCGTGGCGGCGTCCCCACAACATGCCCCGCATTGTTCAGACGTTGCAGTCGATCGACGCTATTCGCGAGATCATCATTTGGAATAACAATCCGCAGATTCGTCTGAAATTCCCCAACTGTATCGTGATCAATTCATCGCACAACTTCATGCCGTTTGCGCGCTATGGAGCCGCGAGCCTTACAGCCTACGACACAGTTCTTTTTCAAGATGACGACATGCTGTTCGACCAAGCCGGCATCGAACGTACTTACGATGAACTGAAGAAAGACGGCACGCGTATCTATGGCAGCGAAGGACGAAACTTGGTGGACGGGAAATATACGACCGCGAAGGCAGTTGGCCTCTGCGACATCATCCTCGGCCAGTTCATGCTGTTCCGCAAAAAGCTGCTGATCGACGTGTTTCAGGATATTCTGCGCTTGACCCCGTTTCAGCGCGGCGACGATATCGCCTTCAGCCTACTTGCCGGCGGGCCACACATGGCGCTGGATCTTCCTTATCAAGATCTCGGGAAGAACGACGGTGCAGCACTGTACCGACAGAAAGGGCATCTGGAGCGGCGTCAGCTCATGGTGGATCGGGTGTCGGCCCTAAAGGCGGGTCGCGTCTGAAGCATGACCGATGGCAGATCACTCGTTGCCGTTCACGGCGCCGTATATGGCCGCAATTTCGGCGACGTCATCATTCAGCGATTGCTCGCAACAAATCTCGCCAAGCACACAAATCTTGGCGCTTGCTTTCCGTTCGGTTCACCGGATTTTCTCGCTGACCTGACCCGCCCGCAGCCGATCCGGCCGATTTTCAGGCGTTCGCCGAATGACCGCATAACAGCGGCATGCTGGGGCCCGGGGGGCTATTTTGGCGAGCGCCCGTTCGGCATGTCCGCCTGGCATCAGCGGCTCGAAAACTTCCACGGACCGTTTCTCCGCTATATCCGGGACAGAGGCATTCCATCGGCGGTTTTCGGCGTCGGCGTGGGGCCTTTGTCGATGGACAGGTCCGTTGAACTCGTCGCCGATGCACTGAACGCCGCGAAGTGCGTCTTCGTGCGCGACCATGCGTCATACGAGCACGCCGTGTCCTTCGGCGTTGCGCCGGAACGGGTGATGATCACACCCGATGCCATCTTCCTGCTCGAAGCGGCCGGCCAGAGAAACGCCCTACACCCCAGAAAGCGCATTGGCTTGCATCCCGCGGACATCAGCCAGGCGAGATCCGAGGTCATTTTCCGGTTGATCGATGAAATCGGGATTTTCTGTAAAAAAAATTCGGTCGAATGCTATCTGATAGCCGACGGTCCAAACCAGCATCCCAAAGACTTGATTGAACATGCATATGAACGAATACCCGGGCTTACCGAGATCGCCTATTCATCGCCTGACCAGCTTATTCATGTAATGTCCCAGCTGGACTGCACGGTAACAACAAAACTTCATGTCGGCCTGTGCACATTTGCGCTGGGCGCGCTGCCTGTTGCGCTCTACGAGCACCCCAAAATACTCGATCAGTACAAAGAACTGGGTATAGAAGGTCAGTGCCTGCCGCTGGTTTCCCTCGACGAGAAATGGCTTCAGGATGCGATTCATCGTTCGCTGGAAACGCCTCCCGATCACCTGCAGCCGAAACTACAGCAACTTCGGTCAGATGCGCACGCCAACGTAAGGACGGTCGCACAGTCTCTCGGAGCATAGGCTGGACTACTCTCAGTCCTCCTCGACGAACACTTCCTTGCGCTTCCTGGCGACGTTCGGAAGAAACACGATCACCAGAGCGATGGCGGACAGGGTCAGCAATGTCGCGCTGATCGGACGCTCCGAGAAGTTGATGAAGATCGTGGGATCGCCGCGCGAAAGGATCATGGCGCGGCGCAGATGCTCCTCGAGCAGCGGCCCGAGCACGAAGCCGAGCAGGAGCGGCGCCGGCTCGCAATCCAGCTTCAGCAGCAGCCAGCCGACGATGCCAAACAGCGCGATCGCATAAAGATCGAACGCATTGCTGTTGACCGAGTACACGCCGATCGACGCGAAGGCGATGATGGCCGGGAACAGCGTATGGTACGGCACGCGCAACAGCCGGACCCAGATGCCGATCAGCGGCAGATTGAGGATGACCAGCATCAGATTGCCGAGCCACATCGACGCGATGATGCCCCAGAACAGCTCCGGCTGCTCGCGCGCGACGTTCGGGCCAGGCACGATGCCCTGGATGATCATGGCACCGATCATCAGCGCCATGACGGGGTTGGCCGGGATGCCGAGCGTCAGCATCGGAATGAAGCTGGTCTGAGCGCCGGCATTGTTGGCGCTTTCCGGCCCCGCGACGCCCTCGATGGCGCCCTTGCCGAACTCGCTCTGGCGCGGCGAGATCTTCTTCTCGAGCGTGTAGGACGCAAAGCTCGCCAGAATGGCGCCGCCCCCGGGCAGCACGCCCAGCGCCGAACCCAGCGCCGTTCCGCGCAGGATCGGCCCGACCATGCGCTTGAAGTCCTCGCGCGTCGGCATCAGGCTCAGGACCTTGGTGACGATCGGCTCGCGGGTTTTCTCCCCTTCCATGTTGCGGAGGATTTCGGCAATGCCGAACACGCCGGCGGCGACCGCGACGAAATTGATGCCGTCCGCAAGTTCGAGGCGATCAAGGGTAAAGCGCGGCGCGCCGGTATATATGTCCGTACCGACAAGGCCGAGCATCAGGCCGAGCACGATCATGGCGATGGCCTTAAGTACCGACCCGTGCGCCAGCGCGACGGAGCAGACAAGGCCGAGCACGACCAGCGAGAAATATTCCGGCGGGCCGAACTTCAGCGCGATGTCGGTGAGCGGCGGCGCGAGAATGGCTATGACGAAGGTCGCGACGGTGCCGGCGAAGAACGAGCCGATGGCGGCCGCGGCAAGCGCCTGCCCCGCCCGGCCCTGCCGGGCCATCTGATAGCCGTCGATACTGGTGACGGCGGACGAGCTTTCCCCCGGCAGATTGATGAGGATGGCCGTGGTCGATCCGCCATATTGCGCGCCGTAATAAATGCCCGCGAGCATGATCAGCGCCGGTGTCGGCGGTAGGACGAACGTGATGGGCAGCAGCATCGCGGTCGTGGCCGTGGGGCCAAGGCCCGGCAGCACGCCGACGAGCGTTCCAAGAAGAACCCCGAGGAAGCAGTAGAAAATGTTTTCCGGAGCACCTGCGGTCGCAAGACCAAGGGCGAGGTTCGACAGCAGATCCATCACCAGAACCTCACCCAGGGGCCGAACAATTGTATGGGCAGCCCGAGGCCGACCACAAAGACGAGCGCGCAGAAACAGGCGAGAACCGCCGACAGGGTCAGCGCGAGCGGCACTGTCATTTTGGTGCTCGAGAAGGACGAGGCGAGCGCGACGATGAAGACGGCGGGCATCAGGCCTACCTGGCGGACCGCGAAGCCGAAGAAGACGAGCGCCGGAATGATGAGGAAGAACGCACGCCACGGAACTTCGCCGAAGCTTTCGCCCGCGGGCTTGCCCAGCGCCCGAACGGCGATGATGGCGCCCACCAGAATGAGCAGACCGGCAAGGACGATCGGGAAATAACCCGGCCCCATCCGCGTCGCGGTTCCCATATCAAGATCGCGCGTGCCCAGGGCAAACAGCAAACCGATGACGATGAAGACAAGACCACAGACCAGGTCTTTTCGATTGGCGGTCACGAAGGCCTCGAATGAAAAGAAACGGCCCGCAGATTGTGCGGGCCGTTTCGTGGGCTGAACCTCAGTCGGCGAATTCGCCGGCAGCTTCGATGACCGGCTTCCAGCGCGCGATTTCGGCTTTCAGCTTGGCCTCATGCGCGGCGGGGGTCGCCTGATCCTCGGCAACCGGCGCCGTGCCGAGCGAGGCAAAACGCTCGATGACGTTCGGATCCTTCAGCGCCTTCTGCAGCGCCGCGGAAAGCTTGTCGATCGCTTCCTTCGGTGTACCCTTGGGAGCATAGACGCCGTGCCAGATGCCGAACGTCAGGTCGTTGTAGCCGGACTCCTCAGCCGTCGGGACATCGGGCAACGCGTCGAGACGCTTTGCCGTGGTCGTTGCGTAGGCCTTGATCTTGCCTTCCTTGATCTGGTTCGTCGTGTTGGTGGTCTGATCGCACATGAAGTCGACCTGACCGCCCATGAGGTCAGTGAGCGCCGGGCCGGTTCCCTTGTACGGGACCGTCGTTACACGCGTGTCGATCGCGGACATGAACAGCATGCCGCACAGATGCGACGCCGCGCCGATGCCGGCATTGGCGTAGTTCACCTTGTCCTTGTTGGCCTTCACGTATTCGACGAGGCTCTTCATGTCGGCCGGTTCGAAGCCCGGCTTGGCGACGATCACCATCGGCACTTCGGTGACGAGGCCGACATATTCGAACGCCTCAAGAGGATTGAATGCCAGCTTGCGGTAGAGCGTCGGCGCAGTGGACATGCCGATGTGGTGCATCAGCAGCGTGTAGCCGTCCGGGGCAGCTTGCGCGACCTTGCCGGCGCCGAGCGTTCCGCCCGCGCCGCCGACATTCTCGACCACGATCTGCTGGCCGAGCTCCTTGCTCATGCTCTCCGCGACCAGACGCGTCACGGTATCGGTGGGACCGCCGGCCGCGAACGGAACGACCATGGTGATGGCGCGCTCCGGATACTGGGCAAAAGCGGGGGTGGTAAAAATCGCGGCGCCAAGCGCCAAAGCAAACAGCTTGCGCATTCCATTCCCTTCCCTGGTCAGGACGTCTATTTCCGGTTGAACCCGTCGCGTCCCCAACCGCCATTCTTGGGCAAAAAGAGATTTGGCTTCAACCCTTTTGATGCCGAAGTTTCAGTGCCCCCGATGCGTCCTTGGTTGAATGCGCTCAATGCACGGTCGCTGTGCGACTGTCCTCTGGCGCCGCTTCCCGCGCCGTGGCAGGCTCCGCCCTCCACCGAAGGTGGCCTCCATTGCCCCGGTCTCACGCAGAACGACATCTCATCGCCCGCATCGGCTGGCTGCGCGCTGCCGTGCTCGGTGCAAATGACGGCATCGTTTCCACCGCCAGTCTCATTGTCGGCGTTGCCGCCGCTTCAGCCAGCCGCGAGCCAGTCGTGATCGCCGGCGTGGCGGGTCTGGTCGCCGGAGCCATGTCGATGGCCGCCGGGGAATATGTCTCGGTCAGTTCGCAATCCGACACCGAGAACGCCGATCTTGCCCGGGAACGGCGCGAGCTCGCGGAAATACCGGAAGCGGAGCGCGAAGAACTTGCGCAGATCTATGTCGCCCGTGGCCTTGATGCGGACCTGGCGCGAAAGGTGGCGGATCAGCTGATGGCGAAAGATGCTCTCGCGGCGCATGCGCGCGACGAACTCGGCATCTCGGAAATTACAACAGCGCAACCGATCCTGGCCGCGATGGCGTCCGCCGCGTCTTTCGCGATCGGGGCGGCCTTGCCGCTTTTCCTGGTTTTCATTGTCCCCTTATCGGTCATGGTCCCCGCTGTTGGAGCCGGCTCGCTCGCTTTTCTGGCGCTGCTCGGAGCAGGCGGCGCGCGCGCGGGCGGCGCGGACATATGGAGGCCGACGCTGCGCGTGACGTTCTGGGGAGCGTTCGCAATGGCTTTGACAGCGGGCATTGGCAAGCTGTTCGGCGCAGCGATCTAGCCGATAAAACGAAGGGCGCCCATCGACAGGCAGGTCACGCGCTGCCCGCCGCAAGCATGAAAAAGGCCGCCCGCAGGCGGCCCTTCCCAATCCAGATCCATGAACGTTCAGGCAACGGCCTGCGCACCGGTGGATTTGCGCTTGATGACAAGCTTGTTCAGCGCCGCGACATAGGCCTTGGCGGACGCAACCAGCGTATCGGGGTCGGCCGCGCGGCCCGTCACGGTCTTGCCGTTCTCGGTCAGGCGTACGGACACCTCGGCCTGCGCGTCGGTGCCTTCGGTGACGGCATGGACCTGATAGAGCTCCAGCACGGCACTGTGCGGCACGAGTTCGTTGATCGAGTTGAAAATGGCGTCGACCGGGCCATTGCCGGTGGACTGGACCTTCTTCTCCTCGCCCTCGATGTCGAGCACGAGGGTGGACGACTGCGGGCCTTCGGTGCCGGCGATCACCGCCAGCGACTTGACCCTGATGCGATCATCCGCCGTCGCTATCTCCTGATCGACCAGCGCCTCGATGTCCTCGTCGTAGACATTCTTCTTGCGGTCGGCGAGCGCCTTGAACTGCGTGAACGCATCCTGCAGCGCGTTGTCCCCCAGCTCGTAGCCCAGCTCGCGCAGTTTTTCGCGGAAAGCATGGCGGCCCGAATGCTTGCCCATGACCAGCGAGGTCGATTTCACGCCGACCGATTCCGGCGTCATGATCTCGAAAGTCTGCGCGTTCTTCAGCATGCCGTCCTGATGGATGCCGCTCTCGTGTGCGAAGGCATTCCGGCCGACAATGGCCTTGTTGTACTGCACCGGGAAGTTCGACACGGCGGACACGAGCTTCGAGGCACGGGTCAGATAGGTCGGATCGACGCCGGTCTTGTACGGATGCACATCCGCCCTCGTCCTGATCGCCATGACGACTTCTTCCAGCGCCGCGTTGCCCGCGCGTTCGCCGAGGCCGTTGATCGTGCATTCGATCTGGCGCGCGCCGCCGGCAACACCGGCCAGCGAGTTCGCGACCGCGAGGCCCAGATCGTCATGACAATGCGTGGAGAACGTCACCTTCTCCGAACCCGGCACATGCTCCAGCATGTAGCGGAACATGGCACCGTATTCTTCCGGCGTCGAATAACCGACCGTATCCGGCAGGTTGATGGTCGTGGCGCCGGCCTTGATGGCCTGCTCGACGCAGCGCGCCAGATAATCGAGCGGCGTGCGGGTGGCGTCCATCGCCGACCATTCGACATCATCGACCAGATTGCGCGCCTGCGCGACCGTCGCGGCGATGATCTCGATCACCTCATCCTGGCTGCGCCGCATCTGATGGGCGAGATGGATTGGCGAGGTCGAGACGAAGGTGTGAATACGTCCGCGTTTGGCGAGGCGCACCGCTTCGCCCGCACGGGCGATGTCAGCCGGAATTGCGCGGGCGAGACCGGCGATCACGGCCTTGTCGGCGCGGCGCGCAATCTCCTGCACGCTTTCGAAATCGCCGACGCTGGCGATGGGGAAGCCGGCTTCGATGATATCGACACCCATGGTCTCGAGCAGCTCCGCGACCTCGAGCTTTTCCTCGAAGGTCATGGTGGCGCCGGGCGACTGTTCGCCGTCGCGCAGGGTGGTGTCGAAGATGACGACGCGATCGGCGCCGCTTGTGGAAGAACTCATCGGGATCTGCCTTCTGAAATTCGGCCCGGTGTTGAGGCGGGCAGCGGGTTTATCTTCTGAGCGGTAAAATTCCCCTGAGCGCCCAGGCAGAAGCCCGGCCGGCGATCAGGGGCGGCTAAGAAGGAGCCCGGAAGGAAGGCGCGCGCAGGCGGCGGCCGGAAGCCGCTTCGTCCTGTCTTCGGAGGTGATGCCGACCATAATGGCCGCCTTCCCGATGCGCCTAAATCACTGTGACAGCCACAGTGATCCCTGCTTCTTACCAAAAGGTGAGCCCGGCTTCCAGACCGTGCGGCCAAGGATTTCAGGCCTTCTGGGCCACCTTCTCGGCTTTTGCGGTCAGCCGGGCGGCGTAGCGGGCCTTTTTCATGCGGTTGAACGCTGCGCTGAGCCGCTGGAGGGGCACCCAGGTCTTGTCGCCGATGCCGTCGATCAGGACGAAATGATCGCCCCGCTCGGGAGAATAGGAGTAGACGACATTGTGCGTCTGGAGGTCTCCCGCCACCACGGGCGAGGCCTGGAGGGCCGCCAGGAAAGCCGCGAGGTCCGCGCTCGCCTGGGGGCCGAACTGGCCGCTCTGGGCCACCTGCCGAAGGGTTTTGGCATAGTTGCCGTCCCGGCCCCTCTCGGCCCGAACGACCAGCCCCCGGCCGTGATTGGTGTCCGCCACGCCCAAAATCTTCTGGAGAAACCAGGCGGGCTCCCCATCCGGCGCGTTCACCCGCCTATGCTCGCGAAACTCCCGGGCGGCGATGACAAAATCGAGATAGCGCCGGCGGGCGGCCCGAATCAGCACAGGCAGATGCGCCGATACATCCGGCCGCATCACTTTGACCAGAAGGGAAGGATCATCAGGATGGACAAACACCCAGCGCTTGGACCCTTTGGCGATCCGCAAGGCATCGTCGAGATGAAGCTGCATGGCACAGTTTTCCTCCAGGCAGCGGGCCGGGTCAAATATGTGACAATCGGATGTCTGATGCTGGTGCTGGGAGCGGCACCTGCCTTCGCCGGCCCCTGTCCCGCCGAGATCGCCCGCTTTCAGAAGCTGATCGATGGCGACCTGAAGACCGGCTTCATCGGCAAGGGCGTTTACGCCCAAGCCAATGCCGAACTCGCGCAGGCAAGCGCGCTGTGCAAGGCGGGGAAGGACGCGGAGGCCACGGCGTCCGTACGTGCAACACGCGTCCGCCACGGCTATCCGCCGGGATCAAACTAGAATCTGCCTCAACAAGGCCTCGGCATAGGCCGGAACTTTCAGCCCTTCGAGATCGCCGAGTTTTTTGACAAAGACGATCTGGGCAAGTTCCGGCCGCGCCTGCACCGCGAGATGCTGCGCGGCGAGCGTGCTGGCCTCGACCGCGGTCAGCGGCGTATCGAGACGGCGCGCGCAGCAGAACAGAGGTCCATCCCACGATATCCAACGCTGCTCCGACAGATGGAGATGGGCTGCGCCGAGACCCGTCTCCTCCTCCATCTCGCGCAGGATCGAGCCTTCCACATCGAGCTTGCCATCGACGATGTCGCCGGTATCCGGCGTGCCGCACGGAAAATAGCTGTAACCCGCATTCGCCGTGTGATCAGCCATGCGGCCGAGCAGCACGGCGCCGTCCGACGTAACGACAACGCCGGCCCCGAACAGGTTGAACGCCCCGGCATATGTGAAGCCGAGGCTCTTCCAGTATGTCAGGGCCGAATAGCGCGTCACGGTATGCGACGAAACGAGGCGCGACTGCTCGATGCCGACCTCTGTTGCGACGAGCACCTCGCCATCGAAGAGATCGGGCTTTTCGGCCTTCGCCTTCTGCCAATGCGCGGCGATCGCCTCGGCGTTCTTGTTTGCCCATGGCCAAGCATCGCCCGTCACGGTGCAATCGAACTCGGTGACATCGCCAACGATGGGCGCGCGGCCGGAAGGATTGTCGAGGCTCACGCGCGTATAGTTCCTTCCATAAGGACGACCGCATCGCCGCCGATGGTGACTTCGGTGAGCTGTCCGGAACGGATGTCGACACCGAGCACGATGCGGCTTGGCCGCCCCATGTCGCGGCCCTGTTCGATCTCCAGCGTCCGCGATCCGTCGGGCAGGCTCCCAAATCGCTCGAGCACGCGCGCGAACGCCGCTGAAGCTGAACCTGTCGCCGGATCTTCCGAAAAGCCCATGCCCGGCGAAAACATGCGGGCATGGAATGCGGGCGCGCCGGTGCCGGGCGCATAGACATAGGCGGCGCGATGCTCGTCCATACCGAAGGCGGCGTCCCAACCGGCGCTCATGCCGACGCGGGAGAGAACGTCCGTGTTCGCAACCGGAACGAAGGTGAAGGCCGGCCCCATCTGGAAACGGGACGGCGCATGCCGTCCGAAGCCGATCTCGCTTTCCGGAATGCCGAGTGCGCGCGCGATGTCTTCCGTCGCGGCGGGCGCGCCTGCTTCCATCGGCAGCGACGGCAGAGGAAACCACGCATAAGCCGTATCGTCCTGACCGACACGAACGGTGCAAGCGATGGTCCCGATCTTCACTTCGAGCCCGAAATTGACGCGCTCGCCGGGAACGAGCCCCCGCTTCAGCGCGAGACAGACCGCCGATCCGACGGTGGGATGGCCCGCGAAGGGCAGCTCTCCACCCGGGGTGAAAATGCGGATACGCGAGAGATTGACCGCATCTTCCGGCGGAAAAACGAACACCGTCTCCGACAGATTGAACTCGCGGGCGATCGACTGCATCGCTACGGAATTCAGCCCATCGCAATCGAGGACGACAGCCAGCGGATTTCCGGCCAGCCGCTTGTCCGTGAATACGTCGAGCGTGACGAACCGGCGCTCCATCAGATCTTTTCTGCTTCGAAACGAGTCGTCGGCGACACGAACTCATCCTGTGCCGCGACCGAAACTATTTCGCGCGAGCCGGCTTCCGCCGTGCGCTTCAGGAGTCCGTAGACGGACGATGCCGCACGGGAAAGCGCTTCGGCCGCACTCTTCGTTTCGAGATAATGCACGAAGAACAGCGCCGCGATGGCGTCTCCTGCTCCGTTGACCGACACCGGCAGGAGCGGCGTGCGTACGCGATAATGGACATCCCCGTCGGAGACCATGAGATCAAGCATGCCATCCGGCGTGTCGTTCAGATGCAGGCTGGTGACGACGATCACGCGCGGGCCAAGCTTGTGCACCGCGTCGAGCGCCCGCGCCAACGATGCAGAATCCTTTGCGTCCTGCCCGGACAGGAACTCAAGTTCAAAATGATTGGGCGTGATGATGTCGGCTTGACGCACGGCGCGATCGCGCATGAATTCCGGGATGCCCGGCCGCACGAACATGCCGCGGCCGACATCGCCCATCACGGGATCGCAGCAATAGAGCGCATTCGGGTTCGCAGCCTTCACGCGAGCAACGGCATCGAGGATGGCCTCGCCGATCGATGCATCGCCCATATAGCCCGACAGAACGCCGTCGCAGGATGGCAGTACGCCGCGATCTTCGACCCCGTCTACCACTTCGCGGACGGCATCACCTGAGAACACCTGGCCTTTCCAGGCACCATAGCCGGTGTGGTTGGAAAACTGGACCGTATTGACGGCCCAGACTTCATGGCCAAGCCGCTGCATGGGAAACACCGCCGAGGCGTTTCCGACATGGCCATAGGCGACCCAGGACTGGATGGAGAGGATGTTCATGGCGCCTTCTTAGGCTGCGGTTGAACGCCTGCAAAATGAAAAGACGTGATGACCTTGACCAGATCCTAAAATGAAAAACCCCGGCTCGTGGCCGGGGTTTCAGGCAGTCTCAGTTGCGGTCCTTGTCGACCAGCTTGTTCTTGCCGATCCACGGCATCATGCCGCGCAGCTTCTCGCCGACCTGTTCGATCTGGTGGGCGTCGTTGACGCGGCGAATGCCTTTGAAGCGGGCCGCGCCGGCGCGGTATTCCTGCATCCAGTCGGAGGTGAACTTGCCGGTCTGGATGTCAGCCAGAACCTTCTTCATCTCGGCCTTGGTTTCCGGCGTGATGATGCGCGGACCCGAGACATATTCGCCCCATTCGGCGGTGTTCGAGATCGAGTAGTTCATGTTGGCGATGCCGCCCTCATAGATGAGGTCGACGATCAGCTTCACTTCGTGCAGACACTCGAAATAGGCCATTTCCGGCGCGTAACCGGCCTCGACCAGCGTTTCGAAACCGGCGCGGATGAGCTCGACCAGACCGCCGCAAAGAACGACCTGCTCGCCGAACAGATCGGTCTCGCACTCCTCCTTGAACGTCGTCTCGATGATGCCCGAACGGCCGCCGCCGACGCCCGAGGCGTAGGCGATGGCGATGTCGAGCGCGGCGCCCGAGGCGTCGTGATGCACGGCGACGAGGCACGGCACGCCGCCACCCTTCTGGTATTCGCCGCGCACGGTGTGGCCCGGGCCCTTCGGCGCGATCATGATGACGTCGACCGTCTTCTTCGGCTCGATGAGGTTGAAGTGGACATTGAGGCCGTGGGCGAAGGCGATGGCCGCGCCGTCGCGGATGTTCGGGGCAATCTCGTCCTTGTAGATGTCGGCCTGCAACTCGTCCGGGGTCGCCATCATCATGACGTCGGCCCATTTGGCGGCGTCGGCGACCGACATGACCTTGAGGCCGTCGGCCTCGACCTTCTTGGCCGTGGTCGATTCCGGACGAAGGCCGATGGCGATGTCCTTGACGCCCGACTCCTTCAGGTTCAGCGCGTGGGCGCGGCCCTGCGAACCGTAGCCGATGACGGCGACCTTCTTGCCCTTGATGAGGTTGAGATCGGCATCACGATCGTAATAGACGCGCATAGAAATACCCCTGAAAGCGGCGGCCGTGGACACGGCCCGGATTGGAATTGGACGTTTCCCGACGGGGCTTCTAGCGCCCGCCGGGCCGGTGGGACAAGTCTCGCCTTACATGCCTTTGGGACCGCGCGAGATGGCGGCGACGCCCGTGCGGGACACCTCCACCAGGCCGAGCGGCAGCATCAGCGAGATAAATTGATCGAGCTTGTCGGGCTTGCCCGTCAGCTCGAAGACGAAACTTTCGGTGGTCGCGTCCATGACGCGGGCGCGGAAAGCATCGGCCAGCCGCAGCGCCTCGGCCCGGGCATCGCCCGTGCCGGCGACCTTGATCAGCGCCAGTTCGCGTTCGACCGAGGGGCCGCTGTTCGTGAGGTCCACGACCGTGTGGACCGGCACGAGACGGCCGAGCTGGGCCTCGATCTGATCGATGATCGCGGGCGTGCCCGAGGTCACGATGGTGATGCGGGACACGTGCTTGTCGTGCTCGGTCTCGGAAACCGTGAGGCTTTCAATGTTGTAGCCGCGGCCCGAGAACAGGCCGACAACGCGGCCGAGTACGCCCGGCTCGTTGTCGACAAGTATGGACAATACATGACGCGACACTGGTTCGTTCTTGGCGAGCATCAGACGAGCATCTTTCCTTCTTCGGTTATGACGCTGCCGATATCCTCGGCGGCCGCGGCATCGCCGAGGATCATTTCATTATGGGCCTTGCCAGACGGGATCATCGGGAAACAGTTTTCCATTTTCTCGACCCGGCAATCGAACAGGACCGGCGCATCGACCTCGATCATTTCCTTGATCTTCGCGTCGAGATCTGCCGGATCCTCGCAGCGGATGCCATAGCAGCCGTAAGCCTCGGCGAGCTTCACGAAATCCGGCAGCGCCTCCGAATAGGACTGCGAATAGCGGCTGCCGTGCAGCAGCTGCTGCCATTGGCGCACCATGCCCATGTACTCATTGTTCATGATGAAAATCTTGACCGGCAGACGATGCTGCGCGGCGGTCGACATTTCCTGCATGTTCATGAGCACGGAGGCTTCGCCCGCTATGCAGCAGACCAGCGCATCGGGATGCGCGACCTGCACGCCGAGCGCGGCCGGCAGGCCATAGCCCATCGTACCGAGACCGCCGGACGTCATCCAGCGGTTCGGCTCCTCGAAGCCGTAATACTGCGCCGCCCACATCTGGTGCTGACCGACCTCGGTCGTGATGTAGGTGTTCGGGCCTTTGGTCAGTTCGTACAGACGCTGCACCGCATATTGCGGTTTGATGACCGTCTTCGAGTTCGAGTAGTTCAGGCTCTTGCGCGCGCGCCAGCGATCGATCTGCTGCCACCACTTCGCGAGCGCGTCCTTGTCGGCCTTTTTCTTCTCGGCCTTCCAGATGCGGGTCATTTCGAGGATGACATTGCCGACATCGCCGATGATCGGCACGTCCGCACGGACGATCTTGTTGATCGACGACGGGTCGATATCGACATGAATCTTCTTCGATCCCGGGGAGAACGCATCGACACGGCCGGTGACACGATCATCGAAACGCGCGCCGAGGCAGATCATCACGTCGCAATCGTGCATTGTGTGGTTGGCTTCCCAGGTGCCGTGCATGCCGAGCATGCCGAGCCACTGCTTGTCCGAATGCGGATAGGCGCCGAGTCCCATCAGCGTGGACGTGATCGGAAAGCCCGTCAGGTGAACGAGTTCGCGCAGCGCCTCGGAAGCCTTGGTGCCGGAATTGATAACGCCGCCACCGGTGTAGAACACCGGACGCTTGGCATTCGCCATCAGCTCGATTGCTTCGCGGATCTTCGCCTCGTCGCCTTCGACGCGCGGCTTGTAGGTGCGATGCTCGACATGCTCCGGGCCGGTATAGGCGCCGGCGGCGAACTGGATGTCCTTCGGAATGTCGACCAGGACCGGGCCCGGACGGCCCGAGCGCGCGACATAGAACGCCTCGTGCAGGATGCGCGGCAGTTCCTCGACGCTCTTGACGAGATAGTTGTGCTTGGTCGCGGCGCGGGTGATGCCGACCGTGTCGCACTCCTGGAAGGCGTCGGACCCGATGAGATGGGTCGGTACCTGGCCGGTAATGACAACGAGCGGGATCGAATCCATCAGCGCGTCGACCATGCCGGTGACGGCGTTGGTGGCGCCGGGGCCGGACGTGACGAGCACGACGCCGACCTTGCCGGTCGAGCGGGCATAGCCCTCGGCCGAATGGGTCGCGCCCTGCTCGTGGCGAACAAGGATGTGCTGGAGTTCGTTCTGCTGGAAGAGCGCGTCGTAGATCGGGAGTACGGCGCCGCCCGGATAGCCGAAAATGGTATCCACGCCCTGATCGAGCAGAGCCCTGATGACCATTTCAGCGCCGGTCATCTGTGCGCCAGCTTTCGAACCCATTGGCGTTCCCTCCGCCTTACTTCCTAAGCCTCCCGCCCTGAACATCAGGTAACCGGGGCCTAACCCCCGGCGCGGGCAATAAAAAAGGGGCCTCTGAGAGCCCCTGCATGCGCCACCGTTCGCGACGGCCCCGATATGGCCGTTACGTGGATGGCGCTCCCGATACGAGAATTCGCGTGCTCATAAGCCCGCAGCTCCTGATTTTGGTGGGCGAGAAGTAATCCCGTCGCCCCGTCCGGTCAAGTGAAACCCGCGAAAAGGCTTTGCTGGCCCCCTCAAAACAAAACCCCGCCCGGCGGAGCCGGACGGGTTGTTGTTGCCTCGCCTCAGCCGAAGAGATCAGAAGTGATACGCGACACCGCCCCGAACGATGGAGCCGGACAGGTCAAAGTCGGCGGAATCGACGCCACTGAACGACAGATCGTCGTCGATGTCATAGTAGATGTATTCGACACGGGCCGACCAGTTCTCCGCAAACTTGGTCTCGACGCCAGCCCCGGCCGTCCAGCCGAAACCGAAGCCGTCGTCATTTTGCACGCTGCCGCCGAGGTCGAAATCGACGTCCCACTTCGTGATCGCAACACCGCCCGCGACGAAGAACAGGAAATTGTCCGCAGCTATGCCAACCTTGGCCCGCGAGAGGCCGAGGAAGTTGGCTTCATAGTCGACATCGGCACCGACAATCTCGAACTCTTCCTCAATGCCGACATAGGAGATGCTGCTGTCGATGCCGAGCACCCAGCTGCCGAATTGCCAATTGCGGCCATAAAAGAGGCCGATGGCGAAATCGTCGGTCTCCTCGTCATAAAACTGATCCGAGCCGCTGGCAGAGAACCCGCCGTCCAGACCGCCGAAATTCCAGCCGCCCTGCACGCCAATGAAAAAGCCACTCCAGACGTCGACCGGCGCGTAGACGGCCGGATCGGCCGCCTGCGAATTGATGGTCATTGCGGCCACGGCCGCGCCAGCGAGCAGAAAACGCTTCATGAAATCCCCCAATGATTCGGGCCGAAGATACCTTTCTCCGTGAGGGAGGGATGTAGCGGCGCGGCCACATTCCTCAGAAAGAATGTAAGGACATAACCGCTGGTTGAGGCGCATCCTTGCACGCTGAGGTGGCCGCCATCATGCCCGC
>LNFM01003397.1_pt1 | contig 63559 bp, 54 predicted proteins | sample 596031 | NCBI WGS metagenome assembly LNFM01 (sample SAMN04254537, study PRJNA301005) | activated carbon metagenome | isolation source: dual media filters at the Ann Arbor, Michigan drinking water treatment plant | place: USA: Ann Arbor
TGGGCAGCAGCGGCAAGCCGCAGGCGCCCAACTTCAGCGTCTTCGACAACTACATCCAGGAGCCGGCCTACCTGAGCGGCCTGATCGCCGGCGCGATGAGCAAGAGCGGCAAGATCGGCCTCGTCGGCGGCTTCCCCATCCCCGAGGTCAACCGCCTGATGAACGCCTTCATGGTGGGCGCCAAGGAGACCAACCCGAAGGCCGAGTTCATGGTCAGCTTCATCAACAGCTGGTTCGACCCGCCCAAGGCCAAGGAAGCGGCCTTCGCGATGATCGACAAGGGCGCCGACGTGATGTACGCCGAACGTTTTGGCGTCAGCGACGCGGCCAAGGAACGCAAGGTGCTGGCCATCGGCAACGTCATCAACACCCAGGCGCAGTACGCCGACACCGTGGTGGCCAGCGCACTGTGGAACATGGAGCCCACCATCGACGCCGCGCTGAAGGCGGTGAAGGCCGGCAGCTTCAAGGCCGAGGACTACGGCCAGTACTCGATGATGAAACACAAGGGCAGCGAACTCAGCCCGCTGGGCACCTTCGCCGGCAAGGTGCCCAAGGCGACGCTGGACCTGGTGGCCAAACGCGAGAAGGAAATCCTGGCCAGCAGCTTCACCGTGAAGGTGGACGACAGCCAGCCCAAGAGCACGGCGAAGTGACAGCCGCTGCGCGGCCGGGCCTGGCGGATGTCCAGGCCCTGTGCTTCGACATCTTCGGCACGGTGGTCGACTGGCGCAGCAGCATCTTGCGCGAAGGCCAGCTGCTGCAGCAGCGGCTGGGCCTGCCGGCGCAGGACTGGGGCAGCTTCGCCGACGACTGGCGCGCCGGCTACCAGCCAGCCATGCACGAGGTGCGCACCGGCGCGCTGCCCTGGACCGACATCGACGGCCTGCACCGCCGCATCCTCGACCGCATCCTGGCGCAGCGCGGCCTGGCGTTGGCCGAAGCCGACGCGGCCGCTTTCAACCGCGTCTGGCACCGCCTGCTGCCCTGGCCCGACAGCGTGGCGGGCCTGTACCGGCTGAAGCAGTGTTTCACCATCACCAGCCTGAGCAACGGCAACGTCGCGCTGCTGGTGAACATGGCCAAACACGCCGGGCTGCCGTGGGACACCGTGCTGAGCGCCGAACTCTTCCAGCACTACAAGCCCGACCCCGAGGTCTACCTGGGCGCCGCCAGGCTGCTGGGCCTGCAGCCGGCGCAGGTGATGATGGTGGCGGCCCACCCCAGCGACCTGCGCGCCGCGGCCGCCTGCGGGCTGCACACCGCTTATGTGCCGCGACCGCTGGAACGGGGCCCGGGCGGCCCGATGGAAACCTGGCACGAAGGGGAGTTCGATGTGGTCGCGCCCGACTTCGTGTCGCTGGCCCGACAACTGGCCACGGTGCCGATCTGAACGCTAGAACAGCAGCGACCAGATGACCACCATGACCATCAGGATCGAGATGGACACGGTGTACAGCAGCGCCCCCAGCGCCATGATCAGCAGGCGCACCAACCAGCCCCCGCCGTAGACCCGACGCAGGGCCAGGAAGGCATACACCGGTACCGCGAAAGTGGCCAGGCCCGAGAGCCAGGGCTGATCGCTCAACACGAGCAGCAGCACAAGGAACCAGAAGGCGTGCAGGTGCAGCGCAAACACCAGGTGCTCGGTGTAACGCAGGCGGCGGTTCAGGTAGACCAGCTTCAGCCAGGCGGCAAACAGCGGCAGCATCAGGAACATCGCCGCGCCCATGTTGGACAGGAAACGTTCGCCCAGCGCCGCCGCCTCGCGCTGCAGGCCCTTGGGGTCGACGTCGAGCCGGCGTTCGAGCCGCTTGCAGAACCAGGCCGGCATGCCCTTGCAGAAGTACACACCGTCTTTCATGCCGGCGCCAGTGCCGTCGCCGAAGCTGAGGATGTGGTACTGCCCCTTGCGCAGGTCCAGGTCGGCCGGCAGGCCGAAGTTGACGTTGCCGGCGGCCGTCACACGCAGCAGCACCAGCGCGATCAGGCTGATCGTCAGGTACAGGCGCAGCGGCAGCACATAGTGCTTGCGGCGCCCGGCCAGGTACTGGCGTGTCAGTTCGCCGGGCTTGAACAGCAGCAGCTTCAGCGTGCGCCACAGCGCCCCTTCGGTGCTGAAGTAGGCACCGCCGAACTGCTGGATGAATTCACCCAGCGTCGGCGGCTTGATGTGGGTTTCCTGCCCGCACTCGGGGCAGAAGCGGCGCCGCTCGGGTTCGAAAGGTGCGCCGCAGTTGCTGCATGCCGCAGCGGCATCGGCCGGCGTCGTGTTCACAGCAGCAGGGCCACCAGCGCCGTCAGCGCCACCAGCAGCACCACCAGCGTCAGGTGGGCCAGCATCAGCAGCACGGCGCGCCAGGTCAGGCGCCAGGCCGAGCCGCCGTAGACGCGGCGAAAGGCCAGCGCGGCATACACCGGAATCACCAGCACCGCCAGCCAGACCAGCGGCTCGAACCAGGTCAGGCCCACCATCACCAGCGTGCCCAGGATGAACCAGAAGGCGTGCAGGTGCAGCGCAAACACCAGGTGTTCGGTGTAGCTGAAACCGCGGTAGCGGAACAGCGCCGCCAGGCCGAGCGCAAAACCCGGCAGCAGCACGAACATCACGACACCGGCATAACTGGCGATGCGGTCGTTGACCCGCTGCACCTGCTGCAGCAGCGCGGCCGTGCTGGTGTCCAGCTTGACCTGGATGCGCCGGCACAGCCAGGGCGCCATGCCTTCACAGTAGAAGACCCCGGCGTCCAGGCCGGCGCGCATGAAACCCAGGTCGAGCGACACCTGCGTCGGGCGTTCGGACAGCGCCTTCGCCAGTTCGGGGTCGTCCAGCGCCGACAGCTGGATGGCCCCCAGGATGCGCATCGTCAACAGCATCACCAGCGTGATGCTCAGGAACAAACGCAGCGGCAGCACGTACTGCTTGCGCTGGCCGTTCAGGTAACGCGCGGTCAGCTCGCCGGGTTGGGTGAGCAGCAGCTTGAAGGTGCGCCACATGGCCCCTTCGGCGGCGAAGTAGGTGCCGCTGAACTGCTGCAGGAATTCGCCCACGGTGGGCGGCTTGATGTTCGTCTCCTGCCCGCAGGCGTGGCAGTAACGGGGGTGGGGCTCGGGCAGCTGGGTTTCGCAGTTGGGGCACTGGCCGAGCACCGCCGCGGCCGTGATGGCCGCCACGGCCGGGCTGGGGACGGGGGACAGCAGCGGCATGGGGGCGAACGGTAGCGCAATTCGGTCGTGCGACGCCTGGCGCCGCCGCCGGCCGGGCACGGCGCGTGCAACAGAATCGCGGCATGCACACACCCGCCGCCCCGGCCGACAGCGTCCTGCAGCTGCAGGGCATCAGCAAGCGCTTCGGCCCGCTGGTGGCCAACGACGCCATCACCTTGAGCTTGGCACGTGGTGAGGTGCTGGCGCTGCTGGGCGAAAACGGCGCCGGCAAGAGCACACTGGTGAGCATCCTCTTCGGGCACTACGTGGCCGACGAAGGCACCATCACGGTGAACGGCCAGGCACTTCCCCCCGGCCAGCCCCGCGCGGCGCTGGCCGCCGGCATCGGCATGGTGCACCAGCACTTCACGCTGGCCGACAATCTGAGCGTGCTGGACAACGTGATGCTGGGCACCGAAAGCCTGTGGCGGCCCTTCAGCCGCCGCGCCGCGGCGCAACAGCGGCTGCTGGAAGCGGGTGCACGTTTCGGTCTGCAGGTTAAGCCCGATGCCCGTGTGGCCGAGCTGTCGGTGGGCGAACGGCAAAGGGTCGAGATCCTGAAGGCGCTGGTGCGTGGCGCGCAGATCCTGATCCTGGACGAACCCACCGCCGTGCTCACGCCGCAGGAAAGCGACAGCCTCTTTGCGACACTGGCGCAGATGGTGGCGCAGGGCCTGTCCATCGTCTTCATCAGCCACAAGCTCGACGAGGTGCTGCGCGTGAGCCACCGCATCGCCGTGCTGCGCAGCGGCCGCCTGGTGGCCACGCTGCCGTCGGCCGGCGCCAGCAAGGCGCAGCTGGCCGAGCTGATGGTGGGCCGCAGCGTCGCCCCGGCGCACCGCGCCGCGCCCACCGCCGTGGGCGCGGCGGTGCTGCGGGTGCAGGGCGGCGCGGTGCTGGGCGACGCGGGCAAGCCCCTGCTGCAGGGGCTGGACTTCACCGTGCACGCCGGCGAGGTGCTGGCGGTGGCAGGTGTGTCCGGCAACGGGCAGGCGGTGCTGGCCGAACTGCTGTGCGGCGAACGCACCCTGGCGGCGGGCACCTTGCAGATCGCTGGCCAGGCCGTGGCGCCCACCGCGCGCGCCTTTGTGCAGGCCGGTGTGGCACGTGTGCCCGAAGACCGCCACGCGGTGGGCGTGGTGGGCGACCTGGCCTTGTGGGAAAACGCCGTGCTCGAACGCCACGCCGACCCGGCCTTTGCCCACCGTGGAGGCATCCTCAAACGCGGCGCGGCCATCGCCTACGCACAGCAGCTGGTGCAACGCTTCGACGTGCGCGGCACCGAAGGCAGCGGTGTGCAGATGGCCACGCGGCGGCTGTCGGGTGGCAATATGCAGAAGCTGATCCTGGGGCGGGTGCTGATGAGCCCCGGGCCACGGGGGACGGCGGCCGCTGAAGGCCCACCGCCGCTGATCGTCGCCAACCAGCCCACCTGGGGCCTGGACATCGGCGCCGTGGCCTATGTGCACCAACAGCTGCTGGATGCGGCCGGCGCCGGCAGTGCGGTGCTGGTCATCAGCGAAGACCTGGACGAGGTGTTTGCGCTGGCCGACCGCATCGCCGTGATGCACCACGGCCGACTGGGGCCGGCGCTGCCGCGGGCCGAGTGGACGCTGGCGCGCATCGGCCTGGCCATGGCAGGCGCTGATTTGCATGCACAAGGCGCCCGCGCAGAGGACACCCATGCTGCGGCTTGAAGCCCGCACCCACACCCCCCGCGCGCTGCTGCTGGGCGCGCCGCTGCTGGCCATTGTGTTCACCTTGGCGATCAGCTCGCTGCTGGTGGCCTGGGCTGGCGCGCCCGTCGGGCAAGCCTACGCACTGCTGCTGCAGGGTGGCTTCGGGTCGCGTTTTGCCCTGACCGAAACGCTGACCCGCGCCACGCCGCTCATCTTCACCGGCCTGGCCGCGGCGGTGGCCTTCCGTGCGCGTTTGTTCAACATCGGCGCCGAAGGCCAGCTCTACCTGGGTGCGCTGGCTGCCGTGGCGGTGGGCGGGCTGCACGGCGGTGAAGGCTTTCTGCTGTCGCCCTGGCTGCTGCTGCCGCTGATGATGCTGGCCGCCGCCGCGGCCGGCGCCGCGCTGCTGCTGGTGCCGGCCTTGTTGAAGAGCCGGCTGGCCGTGGATGAGGTGGTGACGACGCTGTTGCTGAACTTCATCGTGCTGCTGTTCGTGGGCGCGATGCTCGACGGCCCGATGAAGGACCCCGGCGCAATGGGCTGGCCGCAGAGCGTGGCCATCCAGGATGCCCTGCAGCTGGACAAGCTGGTCGAGCGCAGCCGCGTGCACACCGGGTTGCTGGGTGCCTGTGTGGCGGCGCTGGCGCTGTGGGCGCTGCTGCGCTTCACCACGCACGGCTTCCAGATCCGCGCGGTGGGCTCCGGCGCCCGCGCCGCGGCATTTGCCGGCATGCCGGTGGGCTGGGTGACCGTGAAGGTGGCGCTGCTGTCGGGCGCGCTGGCCGGGCTGGCCGGCGCGGTGGAGGTGGCGGGCCGCGCCGGCTACGTCACGCTGGACATGAGCCCGGGCTACGGCTACAGCGGCATCGTCATCGCGATGCTGGCTGCGCTGCACCCGCTGGGCGTGGTGGCAGCGGCCATCTTCGTGGCCGGCATCCTGGTGGGTGCCGACAGCATGAGCCGCGCGGTGGGCGTGCCCACCTACATCGCCGACGTCATCGTGGCCGTGGCGCTGATCTCGGTGCTGGTGGCCACGATGTTCACGCAGTACAGGTTGAGGCTGAAATGAACGAGCTCTGGGACCTGCTGAGCGCCGCGCCCTTCTGGGTGAGTGTGCTGCGCATCGCCACACCGCTGATCCTGGGCACGCTGGGTGTGCTGCTGTGCGAACGGGCGGGTGTGCTGAACCTGGGCATCGAAGGCATCATGGTCGCCGGCGCCTTCACCGGCTGGCTGGCCGTCTACCTGGGCCTGCCGCTGTGGGGCGGTGTGGCGGTGGCCGCTTTCACCGGCGCGCTGCTGGGGCTGCTGCACGGTGTGCTGACCGTCACGCTGGCGCTGTCGCAGCACGTGGCGGGCCTGGGCATCACGCTGCTGGCCACGGCATTGGCCAGTTATGCCTACCGCGTGAGTTTCCCCCGGGTGGACACACCACCCACCATCACCGCCTTCGAACCGATGAGCTGGCTGCCGGTGCCGGTGCTGAACGCACAGACACCGTTGACGCTGCTGGCCCTGCTGCTGGTGCCGGCCATCGCCTGGCTGCTGATGCGCACGCCGTTGGGGCTGGCCATCCGCACCGTGGGCGAAAACCCGGCCGCGGCCGAAGGCCAGGGCCTGAGCGTGGCGCGGCTGCGCATCGGCGCGGTGGTGGCGGGCTCGGCGCTGATGGGCGTGGCCGGCTGTTTTCTCACGCTGGCGGCCTTCAACGCCTTTTTCTTCAACATGGTGAACGGCCGCGGCTGGGTGTGTGTGGCCTTGGTGGTGTTCGCCAGCTGGCGGCCGGGCAAGGCGCTGTTCGGTGCGCTGCTGTTTGCCTTTTTCGACGCGCTGCAGCTGCGGCTGCAGCAAGCCGGCAGCGGGGTGCTGGGGCTGGAGCTGCCCTATCAGGTCTACCTGATGCTGCCCTACGCGATGGCCATCGTGGCGCTGGTGCTGATGGCCCGCCGCGCGCAGGTGCCGCAGGCGCTGATGAAACCCTACCGCGCCGGCGAACGCTGAGCGCCTGGCCGCTCAGCTGCAGCTGCCCACCGCGCCGGGCCCAGGCACCACGGTCACCAGCACCGGGCCGAGCAGCGTGTTGTCGGCCGCGCCACGCAGCGTGAGCAGCAGGCCGCCGCCCAGCGACTGCACCTGCAGGCTGGCCGGCATGGCGGCACCGTCGGGGTCGGTGTAACCGTAGAAACGGCCTGGCTGGCCTTCGACCGCGCCCCACTCGCCGCGGAACTGCAGGGCCGCGCAAGGTGCCTGCAACTCGATGCGGTTGCCCACCGCGGTGACACGCAACTGGCGGCCGTCGATGGTGTCGGCCAGGTAGACCGGGCCGGCGCCCGGCGCCGGGGTGGCAGTGCCACCGCCGGTGGGGCAGGCCAGCAGCACGGCCAGATCACCTTCACACACCGAAGCCGGCGCTGCGCCAAAGGCCGGCAGCGCGCTCGGGGTGTCGCCGGTGCCGGTGCCGCCGACACCGGGGCCGCAGGCCGCGAGTGCCAGCAACAGGCCGGTGGTCAGTGCCAGGGCCAGCGTGCTGCGCAGCCCCGCCGCCAAGCGACAGACAGCGGACACGGGGCGTGCCCGGTGGTGATTCGACATTCAGTTCTCCCGCTCGCTGTAGAAGTACACGCCGAAGCGCGCGCGGTGTTGGCGCAGCTCGGCGGGCGCCTCGGCGGCGTCGGTGTCGAAACGCTGCTGGGCTTCGTTCATCACGGTCTTGAAGGCGGCTTTCCAGGCCTGCAGCGACACCTGCCGCATCGCCTCGGCCGACGGCGCGGTGAGCCCGTCGACAAACACCGCCTGTTCCAGGAAATTGCCTTCGCCCTGCAGGTTGGCCACCGCCGCCGAGGCGTGGTCTTGCAGGTTCTGCGCAAACAGCCAGGACAGCTCTTCGAAACCCTGGCGCGGCGCGAAGCCCGTGCTTTCCAGCACCACCGCGCCGGTCTCGGTTTCGTGCACGACACCCAGGCGCAGCAGCTCGTCGAGCACGGCCTTGGGCCGCACGTCGCGGCTGATGCCGGCCACCAGCGCGTCAAAAGAATCCAGGACACCACTGCGTGCCAGCGTGCGACTGGCGCCCGTGGCGTCGACGAAGCGCGGGTCGTTCATCCAGCGGCCCACCACCTGGGCCGCCAGGCCCAGCGCGGCGGGTGCCGCGGGCACATCGGCGTCAGCCGTTTCGGCCGCCGCGCCGCGCAGCAAGTTGCGCACGTCGCGCCGGTGCACACCCGACAAGAGCGACACCGCGCTGTCGGTGGTGGCCATGCCCCGGCCGGCCAGTTCCTGCTGCGCCGCCTGCAGGAACACCCGCTTGAGCGCCGCCACGAACACCGTGTAGGTGACCCCGTTGCGCAGCAGCAGGCGCACCAGCGGCTGCAGCACACGCAGCACGCGGTCCAGGGCTAGGGTGGGCTGGGAATTCATGCAAGGCAGTGTGGCAGGGCGGCTGGCCCGATCACGGGCAGTGACAAGCAGAAACTTGACATCTTTCGATTGCGTGGGATATTGTCCCACACGTCGCACCGCTTGTCGAGCGCCTGAGACCCCCCACACACCCGGCGCCAGAAGGACACCCACCCATGAAGACCGCACACCCGACACCGGCCCGAGCCCCTCGATCCCCACTGCACCATGTGCTGGCCGCCACCCTGCTGCTGGGCCTGGCCGCCTGCGGCGGTGGGGGTGGTGGCGCGCCTGAAGCCCCGGCTTCGCAGGACAGCGTCGCGCTCAGCGCTTCGCGCCCCGGCGAGCTGACCACCTACGTGCAGCAGCGCCTGCGCACGCTCGACTCGCAGGGCCGCCTGGGTGGCGGTGCCACCTTGGTGGGCCTGCCGGTCACCGCCAGTCCGCAGCCGGTTGCGGGCCTGGCTCCGCCGCCGCGGTCGAGCACGCTGGTGCAGGAAGCGGGTGTCGACGAAGCCGACCTCATCCAGACCGACGGCAGCCACCTCTACACCCTGCAGCCCGCTGCTGGCGAAGGCCCGCGCGTGGCCGTCTATGCCCGTGACACCGCCGGCCGCGCGTTGGCGCTGGGCGAAGTCACGCTGCCGACCGACGGCGCGCAGGACATCGGCGTCGAAGGCATGGTCTTCAGCAGCGACCAGCAAAGCCTGGCTGTGTTGACCCAACGCTGGCTGTCGATGCCGCCGCCGGAAAACTGCGCCGACTGCGCCAGCATCGCCATCGCCTGGATGCGCAGCACCGTCGACGTGCAGCGCGTCGACGTCAGCACACCGGCCGCCGCCAGCGCCGGCGAACGCATCAGCATCGACGGCACCTTGGTCGACAGCCGGCGAATCGGTGACTCGCTGGTGCTGGTGACCACGCACCGGCCGACCCTGCCGGTGGAAGTGCTGCCCATGGGCACCAGCGCCGCCGACCGCGCCGCGGCCATCGCACGTGTCACGGCGGCCGAGCTTCTGCCGCGCCTGCGCCGCAACGGCGGTGCCAGCGAAGCATTGCTGGCCGACACCGACTGCTACCTGCAGCCGGCCAATGCCTCGCTCGACCTGGCGCTGACCACCATCACGGTGATCGATCTGCGCTCACCCACGCTGGCGCACCAGAGCCGCTGCTTCGTGGGTGGCAGCGAGGCGCTGTACATGTCGCTGGGTCACCTGTACGTGGCCACCACGCGCTGGACCGTGCCCGACACCACCGGTGCGCTGGTCTTTCCGCCGCGCATGAGCACCGACATCCACAAGTTTGCGCTGGCGGGCGGCAGCGTCGCCTACCGCGGATCGGGCGAAGTCGACGGCCACCTGGGCTGGAACGGCGAACAGAAGTCCTACCGCCTGAGCGAACACAATGGCGATCTGCGTGTGCTCACCTACACCGGCGAAACCGGCTGGGGCACAGCACGCGACAGCGCCACCGCACCGTCACCCGCCCGCCTGACCGTGCTGCGCGAACGCAGCAGCGACCAGACCTTGCAAGTGTTGGCCACGCTGCCCAATGCGACGCGCCCGGCGGCCATCGGCAAACCCGGCGAGCAGGTCTACGGCGTTCGCTTCATGGGTGACAAGGGCTATGTCGTGACCTTCCAGCGCACCGACCCGCTGTACGTGCTGGACCTGTCCAACCCGACCGACCCGCGCACCCTGGGTGAACTCGAGGTGGCCGGCTTCTCGGAAGTGTTGGTGCCGCTGCCCAATGGCCTGCTGCTGGGCGTGGGTCGCGATGCCGACAGCGCCGGTCGCATCACGGGTTTGAAGGTGGCGCTGTTCGACGTCAGCAACCCCGCGCTGCCGACGCAGCGCGACAGCCTGACGCTGGGCGCCGCCGGCAGCATGAGCGCGCTGGACTTCTCGCGCCACGGACTGAACCTGCTGCAGGTGGGCAACAGCGCCCGTGTGGCCCTGCCGGTGACGCTGAGCAGCAGCGACTGGACCGGCTGGCAGACCGGCCTGCAGCAGCTGCAGGTGGACACCAGCGCCGGCACGCTGAGCGCACGCAGCCTGCTGGGTGCACGTGAAGGCAGCGGTGGCGGGCCGTTGTGGCTGGAACGCAGCGCGCAGATCGGCGACCAGGTCTACTACCTGAGCCAGGGCGTGCTGCAGACACACAACTGGTGAACGGGCGGGGGCGGCGATGCCGCCCCTTTGCCTGAGCTCAGCTCAGCGCGGCGGGGGCAACTTCTCACCCCACATGCGGCGCCACGCCCAAGCCAGTGCCCGGGACACATCGACCCGGCTGCCCTGCTGTTGCACCGTCACCGGCCGCACCACGCCGCCCAGGCGCTGAGCGACGACGAAGCTGAAGCTGTAGTTGTCCTCGATGCCCATGCGCAGGTCGGTCACCAGCAGCCGGTCACCGTCGGCATGCAGCTTGTACAGGCCCTGGCTGAAACGCTGGATGCGTTGAGCGCGGTCGATGTCCCGCAGCTCGCCGGCCAGGCCGTTGCCGCGCTTGAAGCGCTCGAAGCTCAAGGTACCGGGTGCATCCAGCAAGGCATGAAAACCTTCGTGGTAGCTGTCGCCGTCCACCGCCACCACGCGCCACAGCAGCGTGGTGAAACCCGTGGGCGTGACCAGCAGGTGCTGCGCGGTCACGCCTTCCTTGGCCAGCGCCTCACGCGCCACGCCGGTGACGTGCTGCTGCGCGACGACGCTCCACAACAGATAGCCGCAGCTCAGCACCAGGCCGGCGCTGTTGGCACGCAGACCCGTGCGGCTGCCGCGAGAGAACACCACCCACAACACCCCCACCAGCAGCGGCAGCGTGTACAGCGGGTCGATGATGAACATGCTGCCCACGCCCAGGGGTCGGTCGGAAAAAGGCAGCAGCAATTGCGTGCCGTAGACCGTCATCGCGTCCAGCAGCGGGTGTGTCACCAGCACCAGCCACAGCGCCAGCCACCAGCGTTTCCAGTGCGCCCATTCGCCGTGCAGCCGCGCCACGGCGGCGGCAAAGGGCAGCGAAAACAGCGTCAGCCAGAACAGCGCGTGGGTTTCGGCGCGGTGCAGCACCATGTTCAGGATGGGGTCGCCGTGGTCCAGCACCACGTCAAGGTCGGGCAGCGTGCCGGCCACGGCACCCCAGGCCGCGGCTTTCCACACCGCCGTGCGGCGCTGCATCACGGCCACGCCGACGGCGGCGCCCAGAACCAGTTGAGACAGGGAATCCAAGGCGCTCGCTCGCTTGCAGGTGACGGGGCTTGATGGGGCAGGCGGTCGGTGCGGCGGCCTTCAAGCCGCGTGCACCGCCGCCATGAAGCTAGCCAACTTGGCAGCGTCGAGCTGGCCACCGGTGCGAACACCCGTGCACAGGTCCAGGCCATGCGGCTGAACGGCGGCGATGGCCTGCGCCACGTTGTGCGCGCGCAAGCCGCCGGCCAGCCACAGTGGCAGCGGGTGGATGGCGTCGCGGATGCGGCGGCTCAAGGCCCAGTCGTGTGTGCGGCCGGTGCCGCCCAGTTCCTTCACCGCCAAGGCCGGGTTGCCGCTGTCCAGCAGCACCGCATCGACCCACGGTGCCACCGCCAGCGCTTCATCGACCGACGCTTCACCGGTGACGTGGATGACCTGCACCAGCTCGACACCCGGGCACAGCCGCCGCAGCGCACGCAGTTCTTCGTGCGGCACGTGGTCCACCAGCTGCAGCGTGGTGGTGCCGGCACGGGTGTGCTGCTGCGCAATGGCCTGGGCCTGCGTGCCGGCGGTCAGCAAGAAGGTGCGCAAGGGCTGGACGCGCATCACGGCGGCCACCTCGGCGATCACCGCATCGGCAATGACCCCCGGGCCGCTGGGCATCCGCGACACCAGGCCCAGCGCAGCCGCGCCTGCCGCCTGGGCCAGCTGCGCTTCGGCCACGCTGGCAATGCAGCAGACCTTGACCCGCGGCGGCCTCAAGTGCGGGGCGCCTGGTTCAGGCCGAGGGTGCAGCCGAAGGGGTCGATCAGCATCGCCACACGGGCGCCCAGGCTGGTCACACCCGGCCCCCGGTGCAGCACCGCGCCGCGGGCCTGCAGTTGGGCCAGCGCGGTGTCCAGGTCGTCCACTTCCCAATAGGCGGTGGTGCCGCCCACGCCGCCAGGGCACTTGGCATCGGCCGGGTGGAAGCCGATCAACAGGCCCGGCGCGCGCACGAAGGCATAGAGCGGGTTTTCGTGTTCGACCGCGGTGCCCAGCACGTCGGCGTACCAGCGCGCGGCGGCGTCGATGTCCGGCACGAACAGCACCACGGATTCGATGTGCTTGAACATGGTGTCAGCCCACCGCGGTGTGCAGCACGTCGGACACGGGGGGTGCGCTGTCGGCCAGCAGCACCGCCTGCTGCACCGCCTGCACGGCCAGGGCAGCAGAGGCTTCATCGGCCGCGTGAACCACCGCCAACGGCTGCCCGGCCCGCACGTGTGTGCCCAGCGGCAGGACCTGCGACAGGCCCACCCGCGGGTCCACCCGGTCGCCGGGCCGCGAACGGCCACCGCCCAGCGCCACCACGGCCAGGCCGATGGCCCGCACGTCCATCTGCGCCAGCCAGCCGTCGCGCAGCGCGGCCACCTCGCGCTGCACCGGCGCCGCCGGCAGCTGCGCGTCCTTCAACACGTCCGAAGGTCCACCCAGCGCCGCGACCATCCGTGCAAAACGCTCGGCCGCTTCGCCACTGTCCAGCGCCCGCTGCGCCATGCGGCGCGCGGCCAGCGCGGTGGGGGCCAGGCCGCCCAGGTGCAGCAGCTCGGCCGCCAGCATCAGCGTGACCTTCAGCTGCCGCGGTTCCTGTTCGGCACCGGTCAGGAAGCGGATCGCTTCATGCACCTCGAGCGCATTGCCCGCCGTGTGGCCCAGCACCTGGTTCATGTCGGTGATCAGTGCGCGTGCCGGCAGGCCGGCACCGCGCGACACGCTGACCAGGCTGTGCGCCAGGGCCTGCGCCTGCGGCAGCGTGGCCGTGAAGGCGCCGTTGCCCACCTTCACGTCCAACACCAGGCCCTGCAGCCCGGCGCTGAGCTTCTTGCTCAGGATGCTGGCGGTGATCAGCGGCACACTTTCCACCGTGGCCGTGACATCGCGGATGGCGTACAGCCGCTTGTCGGCCGGCGCCAGCTGCGCGCTGGCGCCGACGATGGCGCAGCCCGCCGAACGCAGCGTGGCCAGCAGCGTGGGCCGGTCCACGTCCACGCGGTAACCGGGCAGCGCCTCCAGCTTGTCCAGCGTGCCCCCGGTGTGGCCCAGGCCGCGGCCGCTGATCATCGGCACCACACCACCGCAGGCCGCGACGATGGGTGCCAGCATCAGGCTCAGCTTGTCGCCCACGCCGCCGGTGGAATGTTTGTCCAGGATCGGGCCGTGCAGGTCGGCGTCGGCCCACTGCAGGACTTCGCCCGAGCGGGTCATCGCGTCGGTCAGTGCCACGGTTTCCGCCGTGTCCATGCCACGCCAGACGATGGCCATGGCCAGCGCCGCCGCCTGGCTGTCGGACCAGCTGCCGTCGACCAGGCCCTGCACGAAGTGCTGGATCTGAGCGGTCGACAGCGCATGGCCGTCGCGTTTGCTGGCGATGATGGGTGCAGCCAGCACGGTCAGGACGCCGTCACTCTTTTTCCACGCGCAGGCGGGTCTGGGGGTCGGTGCGCACGTGGGTCACCCGGCCATCGTTGCCGAAGTGGATCTCGAAGGGAGAGAAGCTCCACAACCAGTACTTCCACACGCGCAGGTCCAGGTGCGGGGTTTCGCTGGCGATGGGGTAGCTCAGGGCCATCAGCACCTGTTCACGTGTCATGCCACGCATCACCCGTGAGCTGGCGATGGCCTCGCGCACCGCCGCGTCGAAGCCCGCCAGCTTGTGCGCCGGGTTCTCGGCCACGATGTAGCGGCGCGCGAAGTCGGCCATCGGGATCTCGCGGCTGTAGTCGTTGCCCAGTGCCTGCGGCTGGCCATCCACCTGCACCAGCACACGGTAGCGACCGTAGCCCGTGGCCTTGATGGGCGTGCCCAGCGGCAAGGTGGTCTTGCCACTTTCCAGGTAGTTGCTGTCACTGATCCAGCGACCGTCGGTGCGCAGGTTGCAGCACAGGTAACCCTCGACCAGGGCGGGTTCCTGGGCCTCAGCGGCCGCAGTGGCCAGTGCGGCAGCAGCAACGAGCAAGCGAAGGGCGCGCACGGTGTGAGGCTCCTCAGTTCAAGCGCACGATGCGGTCCAGCGCACCGGGCTGCACGGTGGGGTTGTTGCGCACATAGGCTTCCAGCGCGTCGACATCCATTGCGCCGGTGCGCACGTTTTTGCCTTCCTTGAAGATGGCGAAGTTGTCGCCGCCACCGGCCACGAAGGAATTGACCGTGACCCGCACGCTGTCGCCCGGCAGCACCGGCTGTCCGTTCAGGCGCACGCTGCCGGGCACCACGCGCTGGCCGGCCGGCTTGCTGGCGTCCCAGGTGTAAGTGAAGCCGCGGCTGACGTGCAGGATGCGCCCGCTGCCGGTCTGGCCCAGCCACTGCGCTTCCAGCAGCGAAAGCAGCTGCGTGCCGCTGAGCGTCATCGTGACCAGGTTGTTGTAGAAGGGCTGCACCGAAAACAGGTCTTCGTAACGCACCTGGCCGTCGGTCGGCATCGGCAGGTCGGCGCGGATGCCACCCGGGTTCATGAAGGCCACCTGCGCACCGCCGTCTTCGGGGGCGCGTGTCGCGGCCAGTTGGGCGTCGGCGATCACCTGGCCCAGCGGGCTTTCGCCGGCCGGGTTGCTGTTGCGCGGCAGTGCGGCGCCGATGCGGCCCACCACGCGTTTGGCCAAGGGCACGACGAGCTTTTCGTACTGTTCGATCAGCGCCGTCTGGCGCGGGTCCTTCGCAAAGCTGGTGCGCGCGATCACGTTGTCGGCCACGGCGCTGGTGATGTCACGCGTCTTGGGGTCGATCTCGATGTCGATGGCGCTGACCACGGTGCCGTATTTGTCGGCGCTGGTCACCAGGCGGCCGTCGATGCGGCAGTTGTAGGCTCGGTGCGTGTGGCCGCTGACCACCAGGTCCACGGCCTTGTCCAGGCGCTTGACGATGTCGACGATGGGGCCGCTGATGCCCGGGCATTCGTTGTAGTCGCCGGTGGCGAAGCCGCCTTCGTGGATCAGCACCACGATGGCCTCGATGCCTTGCTTGCGCAGCACCGGCACCAGTTCGTTCACGGTGTCGGCTTCGTCGCGGAACTTCAGGCCCGCCACACCGGCCGGCACCACGATGCTGGGTGTGGCTTCGAGCGTGAGACCGATGAAGGCCACCGGAATGCCCTGGAAGCTTTTCACCTTGTAGGCCGGTAGCAGCGTCTTGCCGGTTTTTTCGTCGACCGTGCTGGCCGCCAGGTACTGGAAGCTGGCGCCCTTGAAGGTGCTGGGGCCCTTGCAGCCTTCGGTGGGGTGGCAGCCGCCGTTTTGCATGCGCAGCAGCTCGGTGGCGCCCTTGTCGAATTCGTGGTTGCCCACGGCCGCGATCTCCAGGCCCATCAGGCCCAGGCTTTCGATCGTGGGCTCGTCGCGGAACAGCGCACTGAGCAGCGGCGTGGCGCCGATCAGGTCGCCCGCGGCCACCATCACGTTGTTGGGGTTGCCCAGGCGCAACTGCGCCAGCGCCGTGGCCAGGTGCTCGGACCCCCCGGCGTCGACGTTGATGGTCTTGCCCGGGTTGGCCTTGTCCGCGATGCGGATGCCACCCCGCGGCGGCCGCAGGTTGCCGTGGAAGTCGTTGATGGCCAGCACCCGCACCTTCACCGGTTCGGTGTTGACGGCCATGGTGGGCGCGGTGGACGTGGCGCAGCCGGCCAGCACGGCGGCCGCAGCGAGCAGGCCCAGGTTCAGGATCTTTTGCATGAGGCGTCCTTCGTCTTTTCAGTAGGTGCTGCCTGCCGCAGGGCGCTGCGCGCCCGACAACACGGCTTCGATGTCGTTCAAGAGGCCGCTGGCGCCGATGCGAAAACGGGCCGGCGTGAGCGCCGCCGGGCCCAGCAAGTCGGCTGTGAGATGCATGTACAGCGCCGCGTCGGCCACGGTGCGGATGCCGCCGGCGGGTTTGAAGCCGACGTGTTGGCTGGCCTTGGGGTCGGTGGCTATCGACGACAGCAGCAGCCGTGCGGCGGCAGACGTGGCCGACACAGGGCGTTTGCCGGTGCTGGTCTTCAGGAAGTCGGCGCCGTTGTCCAGCGCGATGCGCGCGGCCTGCAGGACCCGTGCTTCGTCGTTGATCTCGCCGGTTTCCAGGATCACTTTCAGCGTCAGGCCCGCGCATTCACGCCGCACCGCGGCCAGCAGCGCGGCAGCGCTGGGCAGGTCGCGGTAGGGCATCACGACATCGACCTCTTGCGCGCCAGCGGTGGCAATCTCGGCGGTGTCTCGCACGGCACGGGCAATGTCGCTGCTGCCGTCGGGAAAGTTGGCCACCGCCGCGACGCGGATCGGCGGCGGCAGCAGGGAACGGGCAAACCCCGCCAGGCGCGGCCACACACACACCGCCGCCGTGCGGCCGTGTGGACCGTCGGCCTTGGTGCACAGCGCTTCGATGTCGGCTTCGCCGCCTTTGACGTCCTGGCCGTCGTTCAGGCTCGTCAGGTCCAGGCAGGCCAGGGCCTGGCGGGCGGTCTGCTGCAGTTCAGTCATGGTTCAGATCTCCAGCGCCTGCAGCACGGCGGCCAAGGTGTTTACCGCGCGCTCGCTGGACGCGCCGGCGGTGGCCAGCGTGTGGGCGTGGCTCAGCGTCTGCGCGTCCATGCCAGCGGCCATGTTGGTCATCAGCGACAGCGCCAGCACCCGCAGGCCGGCGTGGCGCGCCAGGATGGTTTCGGGCACCGTGCTCATGCCCACGGCCTGCGCGCCGAAGCCGCGCAGCATGCGGATTTCGGCCGGTGTTTCGAACTGCGGGCCCAGCACCCAGGCGTAGACCCCTTCGCGCAGCGGAGCGCCAGCGGCTTGTGCGGCGGTCAGCGCTTGTGCACGCAGCCGGGGGCAGTAGGCCGCGCTCATGTCGATGAACCGTTTGTCGCCCGGTTCGTTGACGAGCGGCGAGCGCTGCACGACGTTCAGGTGGTCAGTGATCAGCATCAGCTCACCCGGCCGCATCGTGCTGTCCATGCTGCCGGCGGCGTTGGTCTGCACCAGCACCTGCACGCCGATGGCGGCCAGCGTGCGGATGGCCCCCTTCATGCCGTCGGCTTCACCCGTTTCGTAGCTGTGTTTGCGGCCGGCCAGCACGGCCACGTCGGTGGTGCCGATGCGGCCCGCCGTCACCAGGCCGGCATGGCCACCGATGGCCAGGCGGGGGAAAGCCGGCAGGTCGGCATAGGGCACTTGAACAGCGTCCTGCACCTGCTGCGCAAAAGGCCCCCAGCCCGAACCCAGCAGCACGGCCACCTTCGGCGCCCGGTGGCCCAGGCGCTGTCGCAGCGTGGCGGCACTGGCGGTGATGAGGTCGCTGTTCATGGTTTCAGGAATTCAGGGCCGAAGCTGTTCGGCAACAGGTCGCCCAGTGTGAACGAGGCGCGTGGCCCCGTCATGTCAGCCACCCAGATGCGGCAGTCGAGCGCCGCGAACTCGCGCAGTTTCTGCCGACAGCCGCCACAGGGGGTGACGGGGTCGTCGGCGACACCGCACACCGCCACCGCCTGCACACGTTTGCCACCGGCTGCCACCATCACGGCCAGCGCGGAAGCCTCGGCACACCAGCCCTGCGGGTAAGCGGCGTTCTCGACATTGCAGCCGGCGTGGATGCGGCCCTGTTCGTCCAGCACGGCAGCGCCGACGGCAAAACGGGAATAGGGTGCGTGGGCGTTTGACCGCACCTGCTGCGCGGCGGCGATCAGCGCGTCGCGCGAGTTTTCAACGTTCTTTGACATACGGCCTTCCCAGGGCTTTGGGGGCGACGGCATTGCCGATGAATCCGGCCAGCAGCACCACCGTCAGCACATAAGGCAGCGCCTGAATGGCCTGCACCGGCACGGCGCCGATGAAGGGCAGCTGTGCACCTTGCATGCGGATGCTGACCGCGTCCAGAAAACCGAACAACAGGCAGGCCCACAAGGCGCCCACCGGGTGCCACTTGCCAAAAATCAAAGCTGCCAGCGCCATGTAACCCCGGCCGGCCGTCATGTGCGGAATGAAGCTGGGGTTCTGAGCCAGCACGATGTAGGCGCCAGCCAGCGACGACAGCACGCCGTTCAGCGCCAGCGCCTGGTAACGCAGCGCCTTCACCGACACACCGGCCGCGTCCACCATCGTCGGGTTTTCGCCCGCCGCGCGCAGCCGCAGGCCGAAGCGCGTGCGGTACAGCAGCCACCACACGGCGGCCACCAGCAACAGCGAACCGTAGACCATCAGGTTGTGGCCGAAAAAGGCCAGCGACAGCGCCTTGCCGATGAAGGGCACCTGCGCCACGAGTTCACCCGCGCCGGTGAACCAGCCCGACAGCCGCACGTTTTCGGGCACCGGCGGTGTCTGGCCGCCCTGTGCAAACCAGGCGATGCCCAGCACCACGGTCAGGCCGGCAGCGGTCATCGTGATGGCCATGCCCAGCACCACCTGGTCACCGCGGTGCGACACACAGGCGTAGCCGTGCAGCATCGACAGCGCCAGGCCCACCACCACCGCCGCGCCCAGCGCCAGCAGCAGCGAACCGCTGGTCACGCCCACGGCGGCGGTGGCAAAGGCGGTGAGCAGCATCTTGCCTTCCAGGCCCAGGTCGATGACCCCCGACCTTTCGCACAGCACACCGGCCAGCGCACACAGGATCAGCGGCACGCTCACCCGCAAGGTGCTGGCGACGATGGTGCCGACAAAGACCTCATCCATGCTGGCGGCCTCCACCAGCGGCGCGCCACGCCTTGAACAGCACCGGCGCGGCCACCTGCGCCATCGCACCGGCAAACAGCACGATCAGGCCCTGCAGCATGAACACCATGTCGCGGGAAAAACCGTTGATCTCGAAGGCGAGTTCGCTGCCACCCTGGTACAGCGCGCCGAACAGCAGCGACGCCAGCACGATGCCCACCGGGTGGTTGCGGCCGATCAGGCTGACCGCGATGCCCGCAAAACCTGCCCCGGCCACGAAGTCGGGCAGCAGGCGGCCGTGCACACCGGCGATCTCGTTCACGCCCACCAGGCCGGCCAACGCGCCCGAGGCGGCCATCGACACCACGACCAGGTGCTTGGGCTGGATGCCGGCATACAGCGACGCGTCGGGCGCAAAACCCACCGCGCGCAAGCTGTAGCCGGCATGGCTTTTCCACAGCGCCAGCCAGCTGAGCACAGCCGCGCCGATGGCCAGCAGCACCGTCAGGTTCAGCGGCGTGCGCGGCCATTCGATGCCGACCCAGGCCAGCGCCTCGTGCACGCCCGGCACGCGTGCCGAATCGGCAAAGGCGCGGCTTTCGGGGGTCATGTTGCCGGGCTCTTTGAGCGTGTTGACCAGCAGGTAGCTCAGCAGCGCCGCGGCGATGAAATTGAACATGATGGTCGTGATGACCGTGTGGCTGCCGCGGTAGGCCTGCAACGCACCCGGAATGGCCGCCCACACCATGCCGAAGAGCGCCGCGCTGATCACCAGCAGCGGCAGCATCACGAAGCCCGGCAGGTGCGCCGACAGCGCCAGCGCCGCCACGCCCGCGCCCAGGCCGCCCATCACCGCCTGGCCTTCACCGCCGATGTTGAAGAGTCCGCCATGAAAGGCCACCGCCACCGCCAGGCCCGTGAAAACGAAGGTGGTCGCGTAGTACAGCGTGTAGCTGATGCCGGCCTGGCTGCCAAAGGCGCCCTTGATCAGCAGCGTGAGCACCTGCTCGGGCTTGAAGCCGACCAGCAGCACCACACCGCCGGCCACCAGCAGCGCGATGGCGAGATTGACCGCTGGCAGCAGGGCCACGTCCATCCAGCGCGGCAGTTCGACCGGTTGGCTCACGCTGCGGCCCCACCCATCAGCCGTCCCAGTGCCGATTCAGAACACGCTTCGATCGGCAGTTCCCCCGCAATGCGCCCGGCGTTCATCACGATCACGCGGTCGCTCAGCGCCAGGATCTCGTCGAGTTCGGACGACACCACCAGCACCGCACCGCCGGCGTCGCGCATCGCGCGCAGGCGGCCGTGGATGAACTCGATGGCGCCGATGTCCACACCCCGTGTCGGCTGGCCCACCAGCAGCACCTGCGGCTGCAGCGCGGCTTCGCGCGCCAGCACCAGCTTCTGCTGGTTGCCGCCGCTGAACTTGGAAGAACGCAGCGCCGGGTTGCGCGGGCGCACGTCGTAACGTTCCATCATCTCGGCACAGTCGCTTTTCATCTGCCGCTGGCGCATCCAGCCGCGCAGGTTGTAGCGCGGCCGGCCCTGGTAACCCAGCACCGCCGATTCCCAGGCGTCGAAAGGCAACACCAGGCCGCGTTTGTGGCGGTCTTCGGGCACGTGTGCGATGCGCAGCTGGCGTGCCGCGCGGGTGTCCAGCCAGGCCTTGGGCGTGAAGCTGCGCGGCGTGTCGGCGGTGGCCACCTGCAGCGTGCCAGCGTCGGGCGCCAGCAGGCCGCTCAAGACATCCAGCAGTTCGCTCTGGCCATTGCCCGAGACCCCGGCGATGCCGACGATTTCTCCGGCGCGCAGGCTCAGCGACACATCGGCCAGGCGTTGCACACCCAGGCCGTCGGTCCAGTTCAGGCCCTGCGCCTGCAGCAGCACGGCGCCAGCCTGCGCGGCCTTGCCGTCGCGGCCCAGGTTCACACGCCGGCCCACCATGGCCTCGGCCAGGCCGTCGACGCTGGTGTCGGCGATGTTGGCGTCCAGCACCACCTGGCCAAGGCGCATCACGGTGACGGCATCGCACAGCGCCATGATTTCCTTCAGCTTGTGCGTGATCAGCAGAATGGTGGTGCCGCGTGCACGCAGGCCACGCAGCGTGACGAAGAGGTGTTCGGTCTCCTGCGGCGTGAGCACTGCCGTGGGTTCGTCCAGGATCAGGATGCGTGCGCCGCGGTACAGCGCTTTCAGAATCTCCAGCCGCTGGCGTTCGCCCACCGGCAGGTCTTGCACCAGCGTGTCCAGGTCGACGTGCAGGCCGGTGTCGCGCATCAGCACGTCCAGCTTGGCCCGCACCTCGGCACGCGCCCGGTTCAGGCGCCAGCCGGGTTCGGCGCCCAGCATCACGTTGTCCAGCGCGCTGAGCGTGTCCACCAGCATGAAGTGCTGGTGCACCATGCCGATGCCCAGCGCGATGGCCTCGCGGCTGCCGGTGATGCGCGCCGGCTGGCCTTCGACCAGGATCTCGCCGCTGTCGGCCTGGTAGAAGCCGTACAGGATGGACATCAGGGTGCTCTTGCCAGCCCCGTTTTCGCCCACGATGCCGTGCACCGTGCCGGGGGCCACCGTCAGGTGCACGTCGCGGTTGGCGTGCACCGCGCCGAAGCGCTTGTCGATGTGGCGCATGGCCACGGCCGGTGGCCCGGCGGTGGCCGTGGCGGCTTGCATCGGGGTCTGGTTGGCGCGGTCGCCTACTTGCAGGCGCTGGCGGTCATGTAGTCGATGACCTTGATCTTGCCGCTGATGATGTCGGCCTTGGCGGCGTCCACCTTCTTCTTCATGTCGGCGCTGACCAGCTTGGCGTTGTGTTCGTCCATCGCGTAGTCGACGCCACCTTCGGCCAGGCCCAGCGCGCTGACACCCGGCTTCACACCCTTGAAGGCGCTGTAGACCGCCACGTCGACACGTTTGACCATGCTGGTGAGCATGGTGCCCGGCTGCAGATGGTTCTGGTTGCTGTCCACGCCGATGGCCAGCTTGCCGGCGTCCTTGGCCGACTGGTAGACACCGATGCCAGTGCCCCCCGCCGCGGCAAACACCACGTCCACGCCGCCGGCAAACTGCGCCTTGGCCAGTTCGGCGCCGCGCGCCGGGTCGTTCCAGGCTGCGGGGGTGGTGCCGGTCATGTTGCTGGTGACCTGGGCCTTGGGGTTGGCGAACTTGGCGCCCTGCTCAAAGCCGCACGCGAACTTGCGGATCAGCGGAATGTCCATGCCGCCCACGAAGCCCACCTTGCCGGTCTTGCTGGCCAGCGCGGCCATCATGCCCACCAGGAAGCTGCCTTCGTGTTCCTTGAACACGATGCTCTGCACATTGGGCAGGTTCACCACGCTGTCGATGATGGCGAACTTCAGCTTGGGGAAGTCTTTCGCCACTTTCTCCAGGCTGGTGCCCTGGCTGAAGCCGATGCCCACGATGGGGTCGGCGCCGCGTTCGGCCATGCGGCGCTTGGCCTGTTCACGCTGCGTGGGGTTGCTGATCTCGAACTCGAGGTAGTTCTTGCCGGTTTCCTTCTTCCACCGTTCTGCGCCATCGAAGGCGGCCTGGTTGAAGCTCTTGTCGAACTTGCCGCCCATGTCGTAGATGACAGCCGGGTCGGCCTTGGCAGCGCCGGCGGTGACGAGGGCGGCAAGGGCTGCGGCATGAGCGACGGCAACAGGCAGCGTGGTCTTGAAGATCATGGCGGAAGAGCCTCCAGGTGGGTCTTGGGTTTGAGCCGTTCAGGATAGCAAGACTCGCGCCGTCGGCCCGTACCGGTTCGCCCTAGCGTCACCCCGGTGCGCCAGGGCGGGCGGCACCGGGCACGCGTCTCGCTAGCATCCGGACATGAACGCCCCAGCCGACCTTTCAGCCGACCTGGACACCCAGGCCACGGCGCGTGCCCTGCCCAAGGTGCTGCTGCACGAACACCTGGACGGCGGCCTGCGCGTGGCCACGCTGCTGCAATTGTTGAAGCAGGGCGGCCTGAACGCACCCGAGCCCGACGAAACGCGGCTGGCCGCCTGGTTCAACACCAACGCCCATGCTGGCAGCCTGGAAAAGTACCTGGAAGGCTTTGCGCTCACCGTCGCGGCCATGGCCAGCCCCGCGGCGATGCGACGCGTGGCCTTCGAAGCGGCGCAGGACGCGCACCAGGAAGGCGCTGTGCTGGCCGAGTTCCGCATCGCGCCGCTGCTGTTCGAGGCCCACGGGGTGTCGGGCGAAGCCGCAGTCGAAGCGCTGCTGCAAGGCCTGCAGGACAGCCCCTTGCCGCTGTTGAAGCAGTCGGGTCTGATCGTCTGCGCAATGCGCCACCTGCCCCCGTCGGAAACCGAGCGCGCGGCCACGCTGGCCCTGAAGTACCGCGACCAGGGCGTGGTGGGCTTCGACCTGGCCGGCCCCGAAAGCGGCTTCCCGGCCGGCGCACACAAGGCCGGCCTGCAGCGGGTGCTGGACGGCGGCCTGGCGCTGACCCTGCATGCCGGTGAAGCCGACAGTGCAGAGCGGGTGCTGGAAGCCGGCCGCCTGGGAGCCAGGCGCATCGGCCACGGCGTGCGGCTGGTGGACGCGCTGAACGACCCGGCCAAACAAGACCTGGTTGACGAAGCCAAGTCGCTGGGCCTGCACCTCGAGGTCTGCCCCACCAGCAATGTGCACACCGGTGCGGCGCGCTCCATCGCCAGCCACCCCATCACCGCGCTGTGGCAGGCCGGCGTGAGCCTGAGCTACCACACCGACAACCGCCTGATGAGCTGCATCAGCCACGTGCAGGAAGCCGCCGAACTGCTGCGCCACACCCCCCTGACGGCCCATGACCTGCTGGCCATGGCACAACACGCGGCGCGGCACAGTTTCCTGCCCGAGGCACAGCGCCAGCTCGCGCTGAAGGCCATCGACGCGGCCGCCAGCCAGGCCTTGGGGTTTGCACCAGACTGACCCCTAGTTCGAAGCGACCTGCCCCTAGGTCTAGGTCTGAGGGCCCAGGCAGCCGGGGTCTACAACCCCGCAGGTGATCGACGCCGCCCTGCGCTTCCTTGCCGAAGAGACCAATGCTTTCCTGCTACGGCGCACGGGAAGCGACCTCGGTGCCGTGGTGGTGGGGCCCATCGTCAATGCCGCTGGCGCACTGCAGCACGCCAGCAACGAAATGCGGCTGACGCTGTTTGCTGCCGACGAAGAACGCACCACGCGTGAACAGCTGCCGCAGCGCAGCATCGTGACCGGGCGCGAGGTGCTCCTGCCGCCGCCGCTGAAGCTGAACCTGACGCTGCTGTTCACGGCCAACTTCCAGCAATACGACCAGGGCCTGCGCCACTTGAGCCAGGTGCTGAAGTTCATGGCCGCGCGGCCGGTGTTCACGGCCGCCGACAGCCCCGGCCTGCCCGACGGCCTGGAGAGATTGGCCATCGACCTGATCGGCCAAGGGCCCGAACAGCTGAACCAGATCTGGGCCTGCATCGGCGCGCGCCACATGCCCCACCTCATCTACCGCGCGCGGGCCGTGCTGCTGCAGGACACCGAACCGGTGGGCAGCGGCGCGCCGATCATCGAGATCCATCAAGACGTGCGCGGCCACGAACCGCGGGTGGCCACCTCGTGATCCGCTTCCGCGCCACCTGGACCGTGCAGGTGCAGCACGGCTTTCGCCAGCCGGGCAGCCCGGGTGACGAACTGGAGTTCCTGGTGCCACCAGCCACCCGGAGCCGGCTGGCGGGGCTGCGTGCCATGGCCCGCGAGCGCGACGGCCGCCTGCATGTGCTGATCGAGCTCGACGCCACGCTGCAGCCGGTAGCCGGCAGCGGCGTCCTCGGCCAGACGCTGCTCTTCGGCCTGCTGCCGCGGCACCCCGGCTTTGGCCTGTACACACAGTTGCCCGCGGTGGCTCTCGGCGAAGTGCCGCTGTGGGCCAACGACGTCGACCCGCACAGCCTGGCCGCGCCGCGTGGTGTGGTGCTGGCCGACCTGCCCGAAGCCAGGGGCTGGCTGCAAGCGGCACGCCGCCCGATCGGCCTGCTGCAGCTGCAGATCCACGCCGATCACCTGGCCAACACGCAGAGCTTCACGCTGCCGCTGGTGGCCCGTCAGGACCTGCTGCGGTACTACGTCATCGGCCGGCCCTTCCCGTCGGCGGAATTCGACGCGCTGCAGGTCGTGGACGAAGGTGCGGCCGCCGACGGCCGGCCGGTCATCACCTTCAACCGCGTGGCACCCGACGCTTTCACGCCAGCCCATCTGCAGACCGCCGTGCTCGACAGCAGCGGCAGCGCACGCATCGCGCTGTTCGAAGCCCAGGCCCCCACGGCACGGCGCGAGCGTGGGCCCACGCGGCTGCGACTGCGTGTGGGCGACACCGGCGACACCCTGGCTGCCCAGTTGCCCACACCCGGCGGCGAACGGCCCGACGGGCAGTTCATCGTCCACCTGAACAAGGCCTGAGCTGCCTTGCCACCCGAGGAGAACCCTGCACCATGGCCACCTACCGAACCCCTGACGTCTACATCGAAGAGATCTCGGTCTTTCCGCCCTCGGTGGCCGAGGTCGAAACCGCGATCCCGGCCTTCATCGGCCACACGCGGCAGGCCATCGGCACCGGCGGCCTGAACCTGAGCCGGCGGCCGACCAAGATCTACTCGTACACCGAATACGAACAGTACTTCGGCGGCCCCGACACACCCGCCATCGCGGTGGCGGTCACCACGGCCAGCGGTGTGGTCACCGCACTCACGGTGACACCGCCCACGCCCACCTACCTGCTGGCGCATGCGGTCAAGCAGTACTTCGACAACGGTGGCGGCAAGTGTTACATCGTGGCGGTGGGCGGTTATGCCGACACCATCGAAGAAGGCACCGCCACCACCGGCCTGCTGGGGGGCCTGGCCGCGGTGGCGATGGAAGACGAACCGACACTGCTGGTCATTCCCGAAGCCATTCGGCTGAACGACACCGGCTACGGCAACCTGTGCACCGCCACGCTGCTGCAGTGTTTCACGCTGAAGGACCGCTTCGCCATCTTCGACATGCGCGAAGGCGACGTGGCCAAGGACGGCACCCGGCTCACCGCCGACCGTGCGCTCTTCGGCAACAACCACCTGCGTTATGGCGCCACCTACTACCCCTGGCTGCGCACCGGCATCACTCACCCGGTGGACGAAGGCGAGACCAATGTCGACGTGGCCATCGACGGCGCGGCCGCGGTGGACCTGGGCACGCTGCGCAGCAGCAACACCGCGGTCTACAACGCCGTGAAGGCCGCGCTGCGCGACCACACCATCGTCATGCCGCCCAGCGGCGCGGTGGCCGGTGTCTACGCCGCCACCGACACCGCCCGCGGTGTCTGGAAGGCGCCTGCCAATGTCAGCCTGAACAACGTCATCGAACCGATGGTGCGCCTGGACAACGCACGCCAGGACGACCTGAACGTGGACGCGACCAGCGGCAAGTCGATCAACGCCATCCGCAGCTTTGCCGGCAAGGGCACGCTGGTGTGGGGCGCCCGCACGATGGCCGGCAACGACAACGAATGGCGCTACGTCAACGTGCGGCGCTTTTTCAACATGATCGAAGAGTCGGTCAAGAAAAGCACCTACTGGGCGGTGTTCGAATCCAACGACGCCAACACCTGGGTGAAGGTGCGCGGAATGATCGAAAACTACCTGGCGCAGAAGTGGCGTGAAGGTGCACTGGCCGGCGCCACGCCCAAGGACGCGTTTTTCGTTCGCTGCGCACTGGGCCAGACGATGAACGCCCAGGACATCCTGGAAGGCCGCATGAACGTCGAGATCGGCATGGCCGTCGTGCGGCCGGCGGAATTCATCATCCTGAAGTTCTCGCACAAGCTGCAGACCAGCTGATGCATTGAAGCACTGAAAAGGAAAGCACCATGCCTCAGCAATACCCCCTTCCCGTCTTCCACTTCACCGTCCAGTGGGGCGGCACGCGCATCGGCTTCGCCGAAGTGAGCGGCCTGACACAAGAGAACCAGGCCATCGAATACCGCGACGGCTCTTTCCCCGAGTATTCGTCGATCAAGATGCCCGGCCTGCGCAAGTTCAGCAACGTCACACTCAAGCGCGGCATCGTGAAAGCGGACAACGAATTTTTCAGCTGGCTGTCGACGATCAAGCTGAACAAGGTCGAGCGGCGTGACGTCATCGTCGCGCTGCTCGACGAACAACATGCACCGGTGATGGTGTGGAAGCTGCAGAACGCCTTCCCGGTGAAGGTGGAAGGCCCGGGCCTGAAGGCCAGCGGCAACGAAGTGGCCATCGAGTCCATCGAGCTGGCCCACGAAGGCCTCGAGCTGCAGAACGAATAAACAGGCCGGCCATGTTCCTGCCGCCGCTGGGGTTTCACTTCAAGGTCGAGGTGCTGGGTCTGTCCAACCGGACCGATGACCTGCGCTTCACGGAAGTGTCGGGCCTGTCCTTCGAAGTGGCCGCCGAAGAAGTGCCCGAAGGCGGCGAAAACCGCTTCGTGCAGAAGTACCCCGGCCGCACGAAGTACGCCGACCTGGTGCTCAAGCGCGGCCTGCTGAAAAACAGCGAAGTCTGGAACTGGCTGGAACGCAGCGTGGACACGCTGGAAATCGAACCCAAGGACGTGGACGTGACCTTGCTCAACGAAGACCATGAACCGTTGATGACCTGGCATCTGGTGATGGCCTGGCCGGTGAAGTGGAGCGTGTCAGACCTGAACGCCACGAACAACGCGTTCCTCGTCGAAAGCCTGCAGCTCAGCTACCAGTACTTCCGCTTCGACAAGTCCTGACCCGGAGCCCGCGACATGCCTTTTGTGATCGATGAAGTGGTGATCAACGTCGAAGTGGCGCCTGGCGCCGCTGCGCCGCAGGCCGGTGCGCTTGCAGGCACAGGCGCGGGCGTGGCCGACCGCCAGGCGCTCGTGGCCGAGGTGGTGGAGCAGGTGCTGGACATCCTGCAGCGCCGCCAGGAACCTTGAAGCGACTTCTCAAGCGACACGCCCCGCCACCATGTCCAACGGCCGTCTTGAAAAGCTGCTGATCCAGGCCTTCGAACAGGCCGACTTCTCCGGCACCGCCATCGACAGTTTCGAAAGCTACGTCAACCCGAGCGAGGTGACGCTGGCCTACGAGATGGAATACGACAGCGCCCAGGGCTCGGGCACCACCGGCAGCCGCATGGAATTCAAGTCCATCAAACCCGGCGAACTGGCGCTGAGTTTTTTCCTGGACGGCACCGGCGCCAATGGCCGGCCCTGCGACGTGCAGGCGCAGGTGGCGCAGTTCCAGACGGTCACCGGCTACAACGGCAACATCCACCGGCCCAACTACCTGAAGGTGGTGTGGGGCACGCTGACCGTCAAACGCTGCGTGCTGAAGAGTGCGTCCATCGCCTACAAACTGTTCAGACCCGATGGTGTGCCGCTGCGCGCGGTCATCAGCGCCAGCTTCAGCGACGCCAGCGACGACCAGACGCGTGTGGCGATGGCGCAGGACAGCTCACCCGACCTGACCCACGTGCGGGTGCTGGGCGCCAGCGACACGCTGCCCGCCTTGTGCGAACGCATCTACGGCAATGCGCACCTGGCGCTGCAGGTGGCGCAGGCCAACGGCTTCACCAGCGCGCGTGGTCTGCCGGCCGGCACCCGTGTGCGCTTTCCGCCGCTGAAGCGCTGAGTGGCTGTTGCCTCCATGCCCGCCGAACGCACCCTGCCTGCCGAAATCGCCCACCGTGAGTTCACGGTGAAGGTGGGCGGCCAGGCGCTGCCGCGTGAACACCAGTTGCTGGCCTTGAACATCCAGCACCCGGCCAACCATGTTTCCAGTGCGCGGCTGGTCTACGCCGACGGCGCGGCCAGCCGTCAGGAGTTTGCGCTGTCGGCCAGCGACACCTTCGTGCCCGGCGCGGAAATCGAAGTGCTGGCCGGCGCCAACGGCCAGGACACGCCGCTGTTCAAGGGCCTGGTCGTGAGCCAGCGCCTGAAGCTGCGCCAGGGCGGTGCGGCGCAGCTGGTGGTGGAATGCCGCCACGCCGCGGTGAAGCTGACCCTGCAGCGCAAGAGCAAGGCCTGGTTCGACAGCAGCGACAGCGACGTCGTTTCGGCATTGCTGGCCGAACATGCGGGCGAGGTGGCCAGCACCACGGTCACACACGAACAGCTGGTGCAGCACGAGGTCAGCGACTGGGACTTCGCCGTGGCCCGCGCACAGGCCAACGGCCACTGGGTCTTCACACGCGACGACAAGGTGCACAGCGCCGCGCCTGCCTTGAACGGCGACCCGGTGGCGAACCTGCTGTTCGGTGCCACGCTGCTGGAGTTCGACGCGCAAGCCGAAGCCCGTGGCCAGATGGCCGCGTCACAGACCACGAGCTGGAATGCCGACGACCAGGCGGTGTCGGTGCAAGACGGCAACAGCCCCACCTTCACACCCCCGGGCAACTTCAGCAGCGACGACGTGGCCGCGGCCATGGGCCAGGACGAACACCTGCTGCACCACGCCGGCCTGCCCGACGCCGAAGCCGCAGCCCTGGCCAGCGGCTGGTGGGCCACGAGCCGCGCCAGTTTCATCAACGGCCGCGCCAAGTGCGAAGGTTTTGCGCCGGTGCAGCCGGGCGACGTGCTGGAACTCGCAGGCCTGGGCGCGCGTTTCAACGGCAAGGTGCTGTGCACCGGCGTGCGCCATGACATCGACCCCACGCAAGGCTGGAAGGTGCACCTGCAGTTCGGTGGCCTGCAGCAAGACCCTGCGCTGCAGCAGCGGCTGCAGGCACCACGCGTGACACGCCTGCTGGCCCCGGTGTCGGGCCTGCAACTGGGCGTGGTCACCGACAACGAAGACCCGCAGGGCAACTTCCGCGTGCGCGTGAAGCTGCCGCTGGTGGCCGACGACGATGGTGTCTGGGCGCGTGTGGCCTGCCTGGACGCCGGCAACGACCGCGGCCTGCTGATCCGCCCCGAGATCGGCGACGAGGTGGTGCTGGGTTTCCTGGACGAAGACCCGCGTGCGCCGGTGCTGCTGGGCATGTTGCACAGCAGTGCCAAGGCCGCGCCGCTGGCCCCCAGCAACGACAACCACGAAAAGGGCTTCATCAGCCGCAGCGGCATGCGCTGGTTGTTCGATGACGACAAGAAGGTGATGACGCTGTCCACGCCCGCCGGCAACAGCCTGGTGCTGAGCGAAGACGAACAGGCCATCACGCTGAAAGACCAGCACGGCAATTCGCTCACGCTGGACGCAGAAGGCATCACGCTGAACAGCAGCAAGGCGCTGACGCTGAAGGCCGCCACCGAAAGCAACTTCGAAACGGGCACGTCCTTCGGCATCAAGGCCGTCAACCTGTCGCTCGAAGCCTCGGCCAGCGCCGAACTGAAGGGCGGCGCCACCACCACGCTCAAGGGCGGCATGGTGCAGATCAACTGACCGGCAAGCACAGCAAACCACCATGCCCAGCGCAGCCCGCATCACCGACATCAGCGTTCACGGTGGCACCGTGCTCGGCCCCGGTGTGCCCACCGTGCTGGTGGGTGGCCTGCCGGCTGCCGTGCTGGGCGACCTGCACAGCTGCGTGATTCCACCGCCGCATCCGCCGGTGACTCCCTTCGTGGCCGGCAGCGCCACCGTGTTGATCGGCGGGCGCCCCGCACTGCGGGTGGGCGACAGCTGCGCCTGTGGTGCCAGCGTGGCAGTCGGCCTGCCGACGGTGCAGATCGGCTGACGCCATGAGCAGCTTCGAACGCAACCATTTCCTGGGCCGCGGCTGGTCCTTCCCGCCGCGTTTCGAGGCCGGCACGGTGGTGATGAGCGAAGACGAGCAGGACATCCACGAGAGCCTGCAGATCCTGTTCGGCACCCGCCCCGGCGAACGTTTCCTGCAGCCCAAGTTCGGCCTCGACATGAGCGAGCTGCTGTTCGAGCCCTTGTCCACCACCTTGCGCAACCTGCTGGAAGACCGCATCCGCGTTGCGCTGCTGGTGTTCGAGGCGCGCATCGTCGTGCACGAACTGGTGGTGGACGACAGCCGCGCCTTCGAAGGTCTGCTGCTGATCCAGCTGACGTACAGCGTGCGCAGCACCAACGCCCGCTTCAACCTGGTCTACCCCTACTACCTGGGCGACGCCAACGAAGTGCGCGCGCAGGTGGCGGCGGGCTGACGGCGATGGAAGCCCAAAGCCGCATGACCGCGTGGATGGCCAGCCTGGGCACAAGCCTTGCAGCCCGGCCACGCGCCGCTGGACGACCGCAACCTGGTGCAACTGCTGCAGGCCGCGCAGGCGCTGGCGCAGCTGTTGCGCTTCTACGGCAGCACCGACACCGCGGCCAGCGGCGACTGGTCTGCTTACCTGCCGGCCGGCACGGCCGATGAACTGCAGGCCCTGGTCGATCACAGCGAAGGCCAACTGGCGCCGCACCACGCGCTGCTGCTGGCTTTCTTCAAGACCGGACAGCCCGCACAAGACCTGCTCAACGGCTTCACCGCCCGCCACCTGCAACACCAGGTGCGCAACGTGCTGGGTTTTGCGCCCCGCCCGGCGCGGCCCGACCGTGCCCACCTGGTGCTGGGGCTGAAGAAGGGCGCTGCCGCGATCGAACTGAACTCGGCGCATGCCTTCAGCGCCGGCAAGGACAACCTCAAGGTCGACCAGCGCTTTGTGCCCGTGCGCCCGGTGGTGCTGGGCCATGCGCAGGTGCTGGCGTTGTGTGGCGTGGCACGTGACGGCCCGGCCCTGCACTTTGCGCCGCATGCCGATTCACCCGACGGCCTGGGTGGCAATCTCGAGGCCGGTGAGCCACTGGGCTGGCCGCCCTTCACGGCCTTGCAACGACCGGCCGCGCCGGTGGGTTTTGCCTTGTCGTCGCCGGTGCTGCGGCTGGCCGAAGGCACACGCAGCATCACCGTGCACCTGCACTTCGTGGCGGGTGTGCCGGCCCTGCAGGCCGAACGCGACCTGCTGGCTGCGTCGCTGCAGGCCTACGCCAGCGGGCCCAAGGGCTGGCTGGGCCCGTTCAACCTGCAAGGCAGCTGGACCGGCAACCCCTGCACTCTGACGCTGGAACTGCCCGCGGCCGAAGCCGCCGTGGTGGACCACGACCCCGCCGTGCACCTGCAGGCCTTTCCCGCCGGCCAGCCGGTGCTGCAACTGTTGCTCAAGCCCGGGGCGGCGCTGGGTTTCGGCACGCTGATGGCGCTGCGCCTGCACGCCGTGCAGATATCTGCGCCAACTGACCCTGGAAAACGACGACGGCACGCTGGACGGCAAAAAGGCCTTCCTGCCCTTCGGCGGCCAACCGGTCGTGGGTTCGCGCCTCTTCGTCGGTTGCGACGAAGCCTTGTCGAAACGTGTCACGCAACTCGAGCTGAAGCTGCGCTGGCAAGGTGCACCCGGCAACCTGGGCAGCTGGTACAGCGGCTACACCCGGCAGGCCGCGGTGGCCGATGGCATCCGCGCCACCCTCACCTGGGCCGGCGCGGGTGGATCGGGCATGAGCTCGGCACCCCTGACCGTGCTGCCCGCCAACGGCGGTGCGGTGACGCTGAACCCCGCCGCCAGCGGCAGCAGCACGCCGGTGTTCAGCGCCCAGCATGGCCTGATGCAGCTGACGGGTGGTGGCAACGTGCTGACCCAACTGATGGCGCAACGCCTGGTGCTGGCACAACCGCAGTTTCGCCTGGCCCTGGGCATCAGCCCGCCGGCGCCGCGGCCGGGTTTCATCACCGTCAAGCTGGTCGAAAGCCTGCTGCACGCCGACTACAGCAAGGACGCCGTCACCCGCGCGCTGGGCACCGTCGAGCCACGGGCCATCAACCCGCCCTACACCCCGAAGCTCGAAGAGCTGACGCTGAACTACCACGCGGAAAGCGACCTCAGCGTGCTGGACAGCAACAGCGCCGACAGCTTCCAGCAGACCGAGGTGCAACTGCACCACGTCGACGCCTTCGGCAGCCGGCGCGAACATGCCTGGCTGCACAGCCTGCGCCCCTGGTCCGGCGAAGCCGGTGCTGCGCTGCTGGCACCGCACAGCGCCGCCGGCGAACTGCTGATCGGCCTGGCGCCCGCGCAGGCCGGCGACAGCTTCAGCCTGCTGCTGCAGGTGGCCGAAGGCAGCGCCGACCCCGAAGCCACGCCGCAGGCGCTGCAGTGGTCGGTGCTGGCCAGCGACGCCTGGCACCCGCTGGGTGCCGCCGAAGGTTTGCTCGACACCACGCAGCACTTGCGCCAAAGCGGCATCGTGGCCGGTGTGCTGCCCGCGGCCACCACCACACAGCACAGCCTGATGCCGGCCGGCACGGTGTGGCTGCGCGCCCGCATCGCCGAGCAGTCGGCTGCGGCGTGCCGCGTGCTGGGTGTTCACACCAACGCGGCCGAGGTGGTGTTTGTCGACCAGGGCAACGACCCGGCGCGGCTGGCCGCGCCGCTGCCTGCCGGCCGCATCGGCAAACTGGCGACGCCGCTGGCGGCCATCAAGACCGTGTCGCAGCCGTATGCGAGTTTTGGCGGTGCCTTGGCCGAAACCGATGCCGCGATGGAACGCCGCGCCGCCGAACGCCTGCGCCACCGCAACCGCGCCGTCACGCCGTGGGACATCGAAAGACTGGTGCTGCAGGAATTCCCGTCGGTTTCGCGCGCCAAGTGCATTCCACATGCCGACGGCCGGTCGTGGCAGGCCGCCGGCCACTTCACGGTGGTGGTGCTGCCGCGGCAGCAGGGCCTGAATGCCGTCGACCCGCTGGCGCCGCGGGTCGACCTGGCCACGCTGGAGCAGGTCCGCGTGCAGCTGCAGGCGCGCTGCGCGCCGCAGGCCGTGGTGCATGTGCAGAACCCGCGCTACCAGCCGCTGCAGCTGCAGTTCAAGCTGAAACTGCGGCCCGGTTTTGCTTTTGCCTTCTACCGCCAGGTGCTGAACGACGCGCTGCTGCGGCATCTGTCACCCTGGGCTTTCGACGGCACCACCGAACCCGGCTTCAACGGCCGCATCGTGCGATCGGCCCTGCTGGACTTCGTCGAAGCGCAGCCCTTCGTCGATTTCGTCACCGACTTTGCGCTCTTCCGCCAGGGTGGCAGCGTGGACCTGAACGAGGTGTTTGCCGACACACCCGACGCCATCCTGGTGTCGGCTGCGCAGCACCTGATCACCGAGCTGGCGGCATGAGCAGCGCCGACACCCCGCTTCCTGACGGCCTGACGCTCAGCACCGCGCAGCCGCCGCTGGCGCTGGACAGCCAGGCGCTGTTTGCGCAGGGCCTGCAGCAGCTGCGTCTGCTGGCGCGCCAGACCTGGACCGACCACAACCTGCACGACCCCGGCATCACGGTGCTGGAACTGGCCAGTTATGCCCTCAGCGACCTGGCCTACCGCAGCACCTTGCCGCTGGCCGACTTGCTGCGGCGCGCACCGGCCAGCGCTGCCGAGACTGCGGAAGAGACGGCCAGCCGCACCCACGCGCAGTTCCACAGTCCCACGCAAGCGCTGCCCGCCGCGCCGCTGACGCTGCTGGACTGGCGCAAGCTGCTGATCGACCTGCCCGACGTCAAAAACGCCTGGCTCGAAGCCGACAACAGCCATGTGCTGATCGCCGACATGGCGGAGAAACGCCTGCGCCACGAGCGCCCCGCCCACGACGACTGGTGCGAAGTGCCGCTGCGTGGCCTGCTGCGGGTGCGCATCGAGTTCATGGACCGCATCGGCACCGCGGCGCAACGCACAGCGGTGCTGCGCCAGGTGGGCCTGACGCTGCAGCAGCACCGCAGCCTGTGCGAAGACTTCACCACCGTCACACCGGTGCGCGCGCAGTACTTCGCGCTGTGTGCCGAAGTGGAACTGCACGACGACGCGTCGGCCGTCGAAACCGCCGCGCAGCTGCTGTTCGCCGCCGCAAACACCCTGGCGCCAACGGTGCGCCCCTGCACGCTGGACGAGATGATGTCGCGCCCGCTGCCCGACGGCAGCCCGCGCAGCTGGCCCGACTGCTACGAAGGCCCGCTGCTGCAGCACGGCTTCATCGACGACGCGGACCTGCAGGCCAGCGTATTGCCCTCCGAGCTGCGGCTGTCCGACCTGATGGGTGCCCTGGCCGACGTGTCGGGTGTGCGGGTGATTCGCGACATCGTGCTGAACCCCTTGCAGCGCAGCGAAGAAAACAGTGAAACGGCGGTCGACGCCGCACCCGAAGACGTGGTGGCCGACGCCGTGCCGGTGGCCAACCGCTGGCGTGTGCCGGTGCGGCCCGGCCGACTGCCGCGCCTGAGCCTGGCGCACGGCCGGCTGGTGTTCAGCAAACGTGGCATTGCGCTGGCGGGCTGGAACATCGCCGACATGCCGGCCACCGTGCGCGCGCGGCTGACCGAACTGCAGGAAGCGGCACGCCTGCAACTGGAAACACCGGTGCCTCCACCACCCTTGCCGCCGCTGGGCGTGGCACGCGACCTGGCGCAGTACCGCAGTTTCCAGCTCGACTTCCCGCCGCTGTACGGCGTGGGCGACACCGGCCTGCCGGGCCGGCCCGATGCGCTGCGGCGTGCGCAGGCGCTGCAACTCAAGGGCTACCTGCTGTTCTTCGACCAGCTGATGGCCGACCGCATGGCGGTGCTGGCCGGCGCAGCGCAGCGCCTGTCGGTGGCGCCGGCCGACCTGTCCGCCTTGCAAGTGGCCTGGCAGACGCAGCCCGCGCAGCAGCACGTGCTGGCTGCGCAGGTGGTGCGCACCACCGACGTGGACATGGCCGATCGTTCCGTCGAACAGCAGGCCCTGGCGCTGGAGAAGGTCTACCCCGACGGCGTCACGGCCGCCCAACTGGCCAACACGCTGGAAAGCCCGGCCGAAGCCGCCACGCGCCAGTTGCAGACGCTGGACCACCTGCTGGCCCGCAGCGGCGAAGACCTGCGGGCCTACCGCGACATCATCGGCACCACATTTGCAGCCAGCGCTGCTCAACAGGTGGTGGACACGGCGCGTGTGCTGCAGGACATCAACCCGCTGGCGCGCGACCGGGCGCAGGCTTATGTGCAGGCCGAACCGGCCAGCGACTGGTGGAACAGCGACAACGTCAGCGGCCTCGAACTTCGCCTGTCTCGCCTGCTGGGCATGCCCAAGGCCACACGCCGCAACCTCAGCACGGTGTCGCACGACATCTACGCCGAAGCCGACGCCACACCCGACGACGAATGGCGCTGGCGCCTGCGCCACCGCGTCACGGGGCAGATCCTGCTGTCGTCCACGATGCACCACGACAGCGTCGAAGCCGCACGCGCCGAGATGATGCTGGCGGTGCAGATGGGCCAGGACCCGGCACGCTACAGCCGCCGCACCACGAGCGACGGGCGCTTCCATTTCGTGATCACCGACACCACCGGCGAAGACATCGCACGTCGCATCCACTACGTCGAGACCGAGGCCCAGCGCGAAACGATGATCGGCGAGCTGATCAGCTACCTGCGCGAACACTACAGCGGCGAAGGCCTGTACGTCATCGAACACCTGCTGCTGCGCCCCGGCGAAACCAGCGACCCGCTGATGCCGATCTGCAGCGACGCCAGCTGCGAGGGCTGCAGCGACATCGACCCGTATTCCTTCCGTGTGCACGTGGTGCTGCCGGCCTACGCCGGGCGCCTGCTCGACGAAGGTTTCCGCCAGTTCGTCGAAGACACCGTGCGCCGCGAGGTGCCCGCCCATTGCCTGCCCACCGTGTGTTTCATCGACAGCGACAGCATGGCGCGGCTGGAAGGTGCCTACCGGCGCTGGATCGAGATGCGCGCCGGCTTGAACGGCAGCAGCGAACGCGCCGAGCGCACGCAGGCGCTCATCGACGCGCTGCTGCAGGCCAAGAACGTTTATCCGCAGCGGCGCCTGTTCGACTGCACCGCCGACGGCGAGAGTGCCGCCCCGCAGCCACCCTTCGTGCTGGGCCGCAGCGCGCTGGGCAGCCTGCCACGCACGTCCGATTCATGAGCTCCGACTGACTTGCCAGGAGAAACACCATGGCCGACCCGCTGAAGGTCCTGCACAGCCTGCAAAGACTGGACACCACGTACACGGTGTTCGAACCCGACCAGGTGCTGACCCATCACCAGCTGAACAGCCTGAGCGGCTACCTCGACGACCAGGACCGCCTGAGCCGCGTCAACCTGCTGGGCGTGGGCCTGGTGGGCGGCTTGCAGGTGCGGCTGGCCGGCGGCCAGGTGCAGCTCACGCGCGGCCTGGGTGTCAGCACCGACGGCGACTTGCTGATGTTGCCGGCCGACACGGCCTACGACCGCTTCCGCCCCTACGGCATCAGCGCACCCGCCTACGCACCCTTCTACGGCCGCCGTGGTGACAGCACCGAAGACACGCTGCTGTACGAGCTGGTGGAACTGGTGCCGGTGGGCGAAAGCGACGTGCTGGCGCAGCCGCTGTCGCGCCTGAGTGCACTGGCCGACCGTGTGGTGCTGCTGCTGATGGAAACCGTGGTCGACGACCCCGACCTGTGCAGCGGCACCGACTGCGACAACCTGGGCCGCAATGCGCTGCACCGCCAGCGTGTGCTGCTGATGCAGCCGGCCGACGTGTTGCACCTGGTCGGCCGGCTGCCCAATCTGCAGACACTCGGCAACCGGGCCCGCGCCTTGCCCGATCTGTTTGCCGACCGGCCCGCGCTGGGCACCGACATCACCAGCGTCACCACGCTGACGCAGCGTGTCCTGGGCAGCCTGCACAGCGGCGACCCGCGCGCCCCGCGCACGCTGGAAAGGCTGCAGGCCGGCTTCGCACAGCTGTCCCGTGCCTTGCCCGATGAACTGCGTGAACAGTTCGGTGCCGACCCCACGACCGACTGGTCTGCGCGCCTGGACGCCCACCTGGCCGCCGCCCGGCGCAGCAGCGCGGTGCCGCTGGCCCTGTTCAACCATGGCAAGGACCTGTGCGAGGCCTTCAATGCGATGCGGGAGTCCTACCTGGCCTGCGACGCCGTGCTGCTGCCCGACGTCGCGGCCTTCCCGAAGCACCTGCTGCTGGGCCAGCTGAACGCACCGCGTGAACACCGCAGCGGCCTGTTCCCGGCACCGCTGGACGGCCCTTCGCGCGAAGCCGCGGCGCAGGCCCGTTTCGGGCTGTGGAAACTGCACTCGTTGATCGAGGCTTTTGCGCCACCCACCGACACCACGCTGCGCATCACCCCCAGCGCGGGCGAAGCGCAGCCGCTGCAGATGCGCGCCATCCCGTGGCACTACACGGTGCGCGGCCGCGTGCCGGTGCACGTGGCCTGGAACTACCGCCGCGCGTCCAGCGGCCGCAGCCAGGAAAACAGCGGCTACCGCGCCGCCGACTGGCTGGCCAGCGGCCGTGCGCGCGACCCCTTGGCCTACGGTGTGGCGGCCCACGACTTCTTCCGCATCGAAGGCCACCTGGGCCAGCCGGTGGAGGCCGTGGACGCGGCGCTGAAACGCGAGATCGCCGCGCACAACCTGCCCATCGAGGTGCAGTCCGTGCTGCTGCACGGCAACCGGCGCGGCGGCATCCGCATCAAGCCTGGCATCCGCTACACCACGCTGCACCGCCTGCACCACCTGGTGCGCAAGGACGTGGCCATCAAGCTGGAAGAGGGCAGCGACTTCGGCCAGCAATACGCCAAGGACGTCAGCGAGGCCGTGAACGCCGGCCGCATCCTGCCCACGCAGGCCGACGGCCTGACCGCCGTGGCACAGGCCGAAACCGCACGCGACGCCGTGCGCGCCACGCAGGTGGCTGCAGCGCCGGCCATGGCGCAGCTTCGTTACAGCGCCTACCGTGCCGACACGACATGGAAAAGTGGCTACGCCGCTTCGCTGCAGAAAGTGGGTGATGCCCGTCTGAGCCTGAGCCACGTCTCGCGCAACGACCTGGCTTCGCCTTTTGATTCGCTGCTGGCCACCACCAAGCCGCTGTGGATCAACTGGCTCGACGACCTGATCGTGGCCGGCGACGAACGGGCCGACGACCGACTGGTGTTCAGTGCCTTCGTCAAACGCCACCCCGGCCTGGACCACCTGGGCGGCTGCTGGCGCGGTGGCACCTTCGTGCTGGTCTACGACGAGGGCGGGCGCATCGTGGCCGATTTCACCTTGCCCTACCCCTGTGCCGAGGTCGACGAGCCCGAACCCGAAGAACCGCCGCTGGTGAAACCGCCCGACCTGCGGCCACCCAAGTGGCTGGACCGCGCGGTGCGGGTGATCCCGTCGCTGGACTTCGAGATCGGCACCCGCTTCGTCGACGTGCGCAAGACCTTCGTCGCCGACCTGGACAAACAAAGCGCCAACATCGAAGGCCTGGTCAAGGGCATCGGCTTCGTGCGCACCACCACCACGCCCGACCTGAAAGGTTCGCTCGGCGAGCTGTTCACCGGCGACGCGCTGCTGGACCGCATGGCCGCCGACGTGGCGCGCAAGCGCGACTACGTGGAAGACCTGCGCAGCGGCATCGGCGCCAACGCCTTCGAAGGTGAAGCGCTGGAAGAAGCGCGGCAGCGCCTGAAGACCGGTGAAGAAGACCTGGCGCGGTCCGTCACCCAGGCCACCGAAAGGGCGGTGAAGGTCAATGTCGACACCACCAGCACGGGTGGGGTGGCCTTGTCGGCGGTGATGAACAGCGGCGTGGTGGCCGTGCGCGACACGGCCGTGGTCGAGCAGCTGGGCACGCAATTGGGCAGCGTGAACAGCAACGCCACCGGCAATGTCGGGCGGCTGATCACCGGCATGGTCAACGCCGGCGGCCTGCGGCTGCTGCGTTGATGCGACGGCCGTGTCACTGACCTTGGCCCCGCACCGGCTGCGCCGACTGCGCTGGCAGGCCCACGCGGGCGACACGTCGCAGGCCCTGGCGCTGCGCAGCCTGTTGCGGGAACAAGGCGACGGCCTTCATCAGCACCTGGAACAGGCACTGGACGAAGCCGCCGCCACGCTGGGCCTGCCGCCCGACGTGGTGGTGCACATCCCGCGGCTGGAACTGAACCTGCCCGCGCCGCCACTGCCCACCGCGCCGCGCCCGTCCGCCGAGCAGGCGGCCGCCTGGTCGCTGTGGGTGGCGCAGCTGCAGGCAGCGCTGGTGAGGCAGCTGCAGCAGGCGGTGCCCAGCAGCACACGGGTATCGGCTGCGTCAACGCAGGCCGTGAAGCCGATGCCCGCCCAGGCGCGGATGGACCTGCTGCAGTACCTGCACAGCGGCTGGCCAGGCTGGGCGCTGGCCGGCCTTCAGGACAACACCCAGCCGCTGCAGGTGGCGGCCGCTGCGCTGGCCGACGAATGGGCGGCCGACGACAGCCAGGGCCTGACACCCGCGGCGCTGCAACGCTTCTGGGCCTGGGCCGGCATCCAGCCCGACACCCAGGTGACACACGCACTGGGTGTGTTCGCGCGCTGGCTGGCGCTGCTGCCGGCGGCACGGCGTGCGCGCTGGGTGCAGGCGCGGCCTGCCGAACACCTGCCGCTGCAACTGGTGGGCGCGGGCGCGGCCACGCGTCTGGCGCTGCTGGTGCAGTGGCAGGCGCAGGCCAGGCAGAGCCTTTGGGCGCAGGCGATGTGGCTGGCCTGGCCTGAACACAGCACGGCTCAGGACCCTTGGCAGACGGCCCTGGTTCAGTCCGATGGGCCCGATGCCCAGGCGCCCGCCGCGCTGGGGCGCCTTCGAGTGGCCCTGAAGGCTGCAATGCCACGCGCGGCGAGCCGCGCTGGCCAAGTGGTCGAAGGCACACCCGCGCATGCACTCACACCAGCCCCGGCCGACGCCACGCACCGAGCCGAGCCACCGACCCCGTCCACCGAATCGCTGGCGGATCATCTGGTCGTTCCGCTGGCCGGCCTGGTGCTGCTGCACCCTTACCTGGCGCGCCTGCTGCAGGGCCTGCAGTTGCACAGCGGGCAGCCCGGCGAAGCGCTGTCCCCGGCCGTCTTGCCACGGGCGCTGGCGCTGCTGCACGCACTGGCCTGCGACACCGGCCCGGCCGCTGCGCTGGAACTGGACCTGCCCTTCGTGAAGCTGCTGCTGGGCCTGCCCCCCACACACGGCCTGGACCTGCCACCGGCCCAGCTGGACGAAGCCGACACGGCCGAAGTGCAGGCGCTGCTGCAGGCCGTGCGCCAGCACTGGCCCGCGCTGCGCAGCACCAGCGTGCAGGCTTTGCGCATCAGCTTCCTGCAGCGGCGCGGCCTGCTGCGACGTGCCGCCGATGGCCAGGGCTGGCAGTTGCAGGTGCAAGCTGAAGCCTTCGACCTGCTGCTGGCCAGCCTGCCGTGGAGCCTGTCGTGGGTGAAGCTGCCCTGGATGCCCGAGCCGCTGGCCGTGGACTGGCAGGTGCCCACGTGATGCCGCGCGAAGGTCTTTCGTCGGTGGACCAGGCACAGGCGCGCACCCTGGAAGCCGAACTCGAGTGGCTGGCGCAGGCGCTGGAGCGGCGGCTGCAGCTCTACTTCAAGCCCGCGCCTGGCGACACACTGCCCTGGCCCGAGCCGCCACCGCTGCAGGCCGACTGCCCCTACGGCCAGATGCTGCTGGGCCTGCGGCTGGACACCGACGAACGCCTGCTGCTGGCGCTGGCGCTGGCCCCGCTGCTGCGGCCGCAGCTGCTGGACGTGCTGCACGCCCGCAACGACAGCACCCACCGGCCCTACACCGAGTTCGGTGGCGCGGCCGTCAACCTTCAGCAAGGTGGCTTCGTGCCCAGCGGCGAAACCGCGTGTTTTCTGCTGGCGGGTGAGCAGATGGCCGACCGGCTGGCGGTCATGCGTCGGCTCTTGCCGCAGGGTCGCTTGGCGACGGGTGACTTGTTGCACCTGGCGCCCGCCGCGGCAGGCGAACCGCCGCTGGCCGGCGCGCTGCGACTGTCACCCAGCTTCATCGACACCGCGCTGCCAGGCGTGATGGCCATGGCCAACGTCGGGCAAGACGGCGCGCCGACGGGTCTGCCGGCGCAGCGCATCAGCACCGGCCTGCAGTGGCAAGACCTGGTGTTGCCTGCATCAACGATTGCGCAGCTGCAGGACGTCGAGCTGTGGCTGCAGCACGGCCGCACGCTGCTGGACGACTGGGGCCTGGGCCGGCGGGTCAGCCGCGGCTACACCGCGCTGTTCCACGGGCCGTCGGGCACCGGCAAGACGCTGTCGGCCTGCCTGATCGGCCAGCGCTGCGGGCGGGCGGTGTGGCGGGTGGACCTGTCGCAGGTGGTCAGCAAGTACATCGGCGAAACCGAAAAGAACCTGTCGCGGCTGTTCGACGCGGCGCAGCGCCAGGGCTGGCTGCTCTTTTTCGACGAAGCCGACGCGCTGTTCGGCAAACGCAGTGCCGTGTCAGATGCACACGACCGTTATGCCAACCAGGAAGTGGCCTACCTGCTGCAGCGCATCGAGGCCTTCGACGGTGTCTGCATCCTGGCCAGCAACCTGCGCCACCACATCGACGACGCCTTCAGCCGCCGCTTCCACAGCGTGGTGCCGTTTGCCATGCCCAAGGCACCGGAACGGCTGCGGCTGTGGCGCGAAGGGTTTCCGGCACAGGTGGACCTGGCGCCGGGGCTGGACCTGGAACGCCTGGCGCAAGCACACGAACTGTCGGGCGGCACGATCATGAACGTGGTGCGCCACGCCTGCCTGCGTGCGCTGGGCCGTGGCGAAGCGGTGGTGCGCAGCGACGACGTGGAAGAGGGTGTGCGCCGCGAGCTGCTGAAAGAAGGGCGCTCGGTCTAGGGCGCCGCGGACCACCGCGATGAGCCTGGCACCCACCACCGTGCGCGCGCCCCTGGTCGTCAGGCCCGCGCTGGTGAAGCCCACGCTGGCGGGACTGAGCCTGAAGCGGCCTGCGGTGCCGGCACGCCACACAGCGGCAAAGGCCAGCGCTGCACCGATGGCCGGCGTGCGCGTGTCCAGCCCGCAGGATGCGGCGGAGCGGGAAGCCTCGCAACTGGCGCGCCGCCTGGTGTCGATGCCGGCCCGTTCGCCGTCCCTGCCCGCTGCAGCCCGCGGCTTGCCCGCCGCGTCACCTTCCACCGCCCGCTTCAACCACCTGGTGCCGGGCCTGTCGGCCGTCGGCAGCGGCCAGCCCTTGCCGGTGAGCGTGCAGCGCGACATGGCGCCGCGCCTGGGTGCCGACCTGTCGGCGGTGCGTGTGCACACCGGCGATGCGTCGGCGCAGGCCAGCCGGCGGCTGAACGCCGCGGCTTTCACGCTGGGCCGCGACATCCACTTCGGTCGCCACCGTTTCCAGCCGCACAGCGGCCCCGGGCGTGAACTGCTGGCGCACGAGCTCGTGCACACGGTGCAGCAGGGCGGCGCCCGCCAAAGCCCCGTGCTGCAGCGCAGCCTGGACACCGGCTCTGCGCACCGGCCACCGGTGGTGCAGCAACGCAGCGCACCGCAGGTGCAGCGCCTGGGCATCAGCGACGCGCTGGACTGGTTTGCCGACAAGGCCAACTTCCTGCCCGGCTTTCGCATGTTCACGCTGCTGATCGGCTTCAACCCGATCACGATGCACAGCGTCAGCCGCACGGCGGCCAACCTGCTGCGGGCGCTGATCGAACTGCTGCCCGGTGGTGCACTCGTCACGCAGGCACTCGACAACCACGGCCTCGTCGACCCGGTGGCCACCTGGGCCGAAGGCCAGCTGTCGGCGCTGGCCGACATCGGCAGCGGCATCCGCGGCGCCATCGACGAGTTCCTGGATTCACTGAGCTGGACCGACATCTTCGACCTGGGCGGCCTGTGGGACCGCGCGGTGAGCCTGGTGACCACGCCCATCCGGCAGGTCATCAGTTTCGGCGGCCAGCTCATCGGCGGCATCGTCGAGTTTGTCAAGAACGCCATCCTGCGGCCGCTGGGGCGGCTGGCCGAAGGCACCCGCGCCTACCCGCTGCTGAAGGCCGTGCTGGGCTTCGACCCGGTCACCGGCGACCCTGCGCCGCGCACACCAGCCACGGTGCTGGGTGGCTTCATGACGCTGATCGGCCAGGACGAGGTGTGGCAGAACATCCAGCGTGGCAACGCCGTCGGCCAGGCCTGGGCCTGGTTCCAGGGTGCGCTGGGCGGTGCGGTGGCCTACGCCGCGCAGATCCCCACGCTGTTCATGAACGCGCTGCGTTCGCTGCAGCTCGTCGACATCGTGCTGGTGCCACGGGCTTTCGCCAAGATCGCCGGTGTCTTCGGCAGCTTCGTCGGCGGCTTCATGAGCTGGGCGCTGGGCACGGTGATACAGCTGCTGGAAATCATCTTCAGCGTCGTCGCGCCCGGCGCGCTGGGCTACCTGCGCCGCGCCGGTGGCGCCTTGCAGTCGATCTTCCGCAACCCCATCGGCTTTGTCGGCAACCTGGTGCGTGCGGCCAAGGGCGGCTTCCAGCGTTTTGCCGGCCGCTTCCTCACGCACCTGAAAACCGGGCTCATCAACTGGCTGACCGGTTCGCTGCCCGGGATCTACATCCCGGCTTCGTTTGCCTTGCCCGAGCTGCTGAGGTTCGGCCTGTCGGTGTTGAACCTGACTTACGCCAACCTGCGCGGCAAGATGGTGCGCGCTCTGGGCGAACCCGCCGTGCTGGCGATGGAGATGGGCTTCGATGTCGTGCGCACGCTGGTCACGCAAGGGCCGGCCGCGGCCTGGGACCAGCTGAAGGCTTCGCTGGCCAACCTGGGCCAGATGGTGGTGGGTGGCCTCATCGACATGGTGGTCCACATCGTCGTCACCCGCGCCATCCCGCGGCTCATTGCGATGTTCATTCCGGGCGCCGGTTTCATCAGCGCCATCATGGCCATCTGGGGCACGATCCAGACCTTCATCGCGCAGCTGCGGCGCATCGCGCAGGTCGTCGGCGCCTTCATCGACTCCATCGCGGCCATTGCTGCCGGCAACGTGGCCGCGGCCGCCGCGCGTGTGGAAGGTGTGCTCGGCGGTCTGCTGACCCTGGTCATCAACTTCCTGGCCGGCTTCGCCGGGCTGGGGCGGGTGGCCGACCGCGTTCGGGCGGTGATCGAGCGCATTCGCGCGCCCATTGACCGGGCGCTGGACCTGCTGGTGGGCTGGGTCGCGCGCATGGCCCGCCTCTTCGTCGGCAAGGTCAAGGCCGGTGCACAGAAGGTGCTGAACTGGTGGCGCAAGCGGGTGGCAGTGAATGCCGACGGCCAGCGCCACACACTCACCTTCGATGGCAACAGCGCACGCACGGCGCGGCTGGTGCTGCGGTCCACGCCGCAGCTGCCCTCGGTGTTCCTGGCCGAACAGGCCAACCGCAACAGCAGCATCAAGGGCGCCAAGCGCAGCGGGCCCATCGCCGTCACCGTGGGCCACGAAAAGACCATCACCACGCTGCAGACGCAGCTGGCCGCCTACGACGACAACAACAGCCCCGCCGTCACCGGCAAGCCGCTGAAAAGGGCCGAGGCCGATGCGGCCGAGCTCGATGTGCGGCTGGGCACGCTGGCCACGCACATCGTGGGCACGCTGAAAGACTGGAAGCTGGCCGATGGCGAGGTGAAACCCTTCCCGCTGCCGCGCGGCAGCTTCAGCCCGAAGCAGAAGGCGGACATCGCCGGGCAGCACGCCGACAAGAGCGAGCTCAGACCCAACAGCAAGGGCGAGCTGGTCAACATCGGCACACGTGCCGGCCGCGCGCTGGCCAGGCGGCACATCGTGTCTTCCTTCGACATCTCGCAGCATTACAGCCAGGCGCTGGCGAAGAAAAAGTGGTCGGAAGCCAAGCTGCTGCTCGAACAGCGCGGTTCGATTGCACTGGCGAAGACGCCGGTGGCCGGCGAACTCAGCCAGACCGCCATCGAAGCCGCCGCCAAACGGCGTTACCAGGCCTTTTTTGGCTATGCGCAGAACCTGTTCATCGGCGACAGCGCCGAGAACAGCTCGATCCAGGAACACCTGGACCGCGGCAAGCCCGACATGGCCGAGAAGCAGCTGGCAGAACACGTGGCGCGCATCAAGCGGGCCTGGGCCATCGACAACTCGATCAAGATCAGCGGACTGGACAGCTGAGGCCCGGACCCGCCTGGCTCAGCTGCGGCGGCGGCGAACCCACAGCCCCACACCGCCCAGACCGGCCAGCAGCAGCAGCGCAGAACCCGGCTCGGGCACGGCGGCCAGAACCACCGGCAGACCCATGTCGGACAACATGGCCAGGTCCAGCGCCGACACCTCGTAGCGGGTGCCGCGGTAGAACACCTCGCCGTTCATCAGGTCGGGCATCAGGCTGGCACCTGCACGTCCATCGAAGGTGCCGCTGTTGCCGACGTGGCCGTGGTTGCCGAAGGTCAAGGGCACCGCGCCACCATGAATGGCCGAAGCCGCGGCGCCGGTGAAGTACAGCGTCGGGCCTGCATCGCCCATCACCGTCGTCACGTGGGCATCGAAGGTCGAGGCGTAGTCACCCGGCAACTGGCCGGTGCTGCCGTCCATCCAGCCGTTGAAGCCCCAGGCGTGGCCCCATTCGTGCATCAGCACCGACAGCGCGTCGGTGCGGTCGGCCGGCACCGCCGACAAACCCAGCGGGTCCGGGTCGAACCACAGTTCACCTTGCAGGTAGCCATTGATGCCGATGTTGAATTCGACATCGGCCGCGGCACCGTTGATGTCCATCCCGGTCAGCAATTCGTGCGTGGCGCCCTGGTGCCACAGGCTGCGGCCATCGGCCTGCAAGCCCAAGAAGCCGCTGCTCGCGCTGCGGCCGCTGGCGGTGCTGATGTCGACGAAGTTGATCTGCACCGTCAGCTCGATGGCCGAGAAGTCGCCGGCGAAGTGCTGCGTCCAGGCCTGTGCAGCGGCCACGGTGGCGTTCTGCAGGTCGGCGTAGTAGCTGCTGTAGGTGGCCGACACGTCGGCGAACTGCACCTCGATGCGAGGGGCGGTGCTGGCTGCCGCAGGCACGACGGCGGCTGCCAACAGCCACGCGCAAAGCACATTCTTGGGCAAGCGCATCGCTCGGTCTCCAGGCCCGCGCTCTCCAAATGGAACCGGCAGTGCGACTGTCGGTTACCGGTCCTGGCCAGTCCGTGCGCTGGCGCACGCCGTCCCCTGGCTTGGGGGGAGGGTCAGCCCTTCTTTGTTTCCAGGTAGTCGCAAGCCAGGTGCGCCAGTGCACGCACACCCAGCAGCAGCCCGGCTTCGTCGGCGTAGAAGCGCGGCGAGTGGTTGGGTGCGGCTTTTTTCGGGTCGGTGCCCGGCGGCGTGACACCCAGAAAGATGAAGAGCCCTGGCACCACTCGCTGGAAAAAGCTGAAATCTTCGCTGCCCGTCACCTTGGGCACCAGCGTCAGGCCCGCGCCGGCCACCCGCTGCAGCGTGGGCAACATGGCTTCGGTCAGCGCCGGGTCGTTCACGGTGACGGGGTAGTTCTTGGTGATGCACACCTGGCAGCCGGCACGCGAACCGCGGCTCACGGCTTCGGCCAGCGTGGTGACCCGTTCGTGGATGTCGTCGCGCATCTCTTCGTTGAAGGTGCGGATGGTGCCGCGCATCTCGACGCTGTCGGGGATGATGTTTTCGCGCACACCACCGCGGATGGCGCCGATGGTCACCACAGCCGGTTCCTGGGTCAGGTCGATGGTGCGGCTGACCACCGTCTGCAGGCCCAGCACCACCTGGGCGGCGGTGACGATGGGGTCGACGCCCATCCACGGCGCGGCGCCGTGTGTCTGGCGGCCGTGCACGGTGATCTTCAGCTTGTCGCTGCTGGCCATCGTGGGCCCGGGCCGGTAGCCGATCTGGCCCGTGTTCTGACGCGACGTGACGTGCAGGCCGAAGATGGCCTGCGGCGTGGGCTTTTCCAGCGCACCTTCGGCAATCATCATCTTGGCGCCGCCGTCTTCACCTTCGGGCGGCATCTCTTCGGCCGGCTGGAAGATGAAGGTGACGGTGCCGCGCAGCTGCGCCCGCAAGCCCGCCAGCAACTGCGCCACTCCCATCAGGATGGCGACGTGGCAGTCGTGACCGCAGGCGTGCATCACGCCCACCTCTTCGCCGTTCCACTGGCCACGCGCTTTGCTCGCAAAAGGCAGGTCGACTTCTTCCTTGACCGGCAGGCCGTCCATGTCGGCCCGCAGCGCCACCACCGGCCCGGGCAGGGCGCCCTTCAGCACCCCCACGACACCGGTGTGGGCCACGCCGGTGCGCACCTCGTCCAGGCCCAGTGCACGCAGGTGCTCGGCCACGATACCGGCAGTGCGGAACTCGCGGTTGCCCAGTTCGGGGTGCTGGTGCAGGTCGCGCCGCCAGGCGATCACGGCGGCTTCGAGGGCCGGCGCCTGGGCGTCGATGAACTCGGCGAGCGAACTGGCTTTTGCGGCGGCGATGGGCATCAGGTGTCCTGGGGCTGGCGAAGGCTGTGTTTCATTGTGCGGTGGCTGTGACGGCGCCGGCGCAGTTCGGGCAAGGCGGCCTGCACCGCGGGCACCTGCGCCGCCGCGATCACACCACCGCCCAGGCACACGTCACCGTCGTACAGCACCGCACTCTGGCCGGGTGTGACGGCCCACTGCGGGCTGTCGAAGTCGATCCTGAAGGCACCGTCGCCAGGGGTGAAGGTGCAGGCCGCGTCGACCTGGCGGTAGCGTGTTTTTGCCGCCAGCACACCCGCCGCCGGCGGTTCACCGGCCACCCAGCTGACATCGGCCGCCTCCAGCCACGGGCTTTGCAGCCACGGGTGGCCGTGGCCCTGCACCACGTGCAGCGTGTTGTGGGCCAGGTCCTTGTGCGCCACGTACCAGGGTTCGTGTGCACCACCGGCGTCGTGCCCCGCCACGCCGCCGATGCCCAGGCCCTGGCGCTGGCCCAGCGTGTAGAAGCTCAGGCCCACGTGCTGGCCGCGGTGGCGACCGGCTTCGTCCACCATCGGTCCGGGGGCGTGGCTCAGGTAGCGGTTCAGGAAGTCGCGGAAGGGCCGCTCGCCGATGAAGCAGATGCCGGTGCTGTCCTTCTTCTTCGCATTGGGCAGGCCGATCTGTTCGGCCAGGCGCCGCACCTCGGTCTTGTGCAGCTCGCCCACCGGGAACAGCGTCTTCGACAGCTGCTGCTGCGTCAGCCGGTGCAGGAAGTAACTCTGGTCCTTGGCCGGGTCCAGGCCCTTCAGCAGCTGAAAACGGTCGGCCACCTGGCGCACACGGGCGTAGTGCCCGGTGGCGATCTTCTCGGCCCCCAGCCGCATCGCGTGGTCCAGGAAGGCCTTGAACTTGATCTCGGCATTGCACAGCACGTCGGGGTTGGGCGTGCGGCCGGCGCTGTATTCGCGCAGGAACTCGGCAAAAACACGGTCCTTGTACTCGGCCGCGAAGTTGACGTGTTCGATCTCGATGCCGATCACGTCGGCCACCGCCGCCGCGTCGACGAAGTCGATGTTCGACGAGCAATAGGCGGTGTCTGCCGTGTCGGCACCGGCGGCCTGGTCGTCGTCTTCCCAGTTCTTCATGAAGATGCCGACCACCTCGTGGCCTTGCTGCTTCAGCAGCCAGGCGCTGACGGCGGAGTCGACACCGCCGCTCAGCCCCACGACCACTTTGTGCTTTTGCGGTATTTGCGACATGGCCCGTATTTTCCCGCAGTGGCCTTGCCTGCGCTGCTGTTGTGCCGATGTCGTGCCGATGTCGCGCGTGTGCGCCGCATGACACGGAAGATTGAAACAGAGTGCAGCCCCGGCCCCAGGGATGGCCCGCTGAAGCTACCCGCGCCCTAGACTGGCAGCGCTGCTCTTTCCATTCGACGGTAGCCAAACCGCATCACCCATGAACCTGCCCGTGCTGCTTGCCGCGATCCTTGCCGCGCTCGTGCTGGCGGGCTTGCTGTTCGCCCGCTGGTGGTTGGCGCGCGCTCGCAGCAGCCGCGGCCCGCGCAGCACCCACAGCCCTTCGCGCACGATGGGCCCACCCGACAGCGAAGCCGCTGAACGGGTGCGGCAGGACATCGAGACCCGCGTGCAGTCGCTGCGCCGCGCCCGCGAACGCGCCGAACGCTGGGTGCCGCCGGCCGCCGACGTGGTGCAGTCCCGGCCCGGCCACTTTTCCGGCCATGGCCAAGACCCGGACTGGGCCGACACCTCCTTCGCCGACACCAGCTTCCCCGACGACGAACCGCCGCTGAAACGCAGCTGAGTGCCCCCAGGCGCTGCCACGGCCGCGCGGCGGGCCGACAATGCGCCGGGCATGGAAACCGTCGCCGTCATCGATTTCGAAACCACGGGCATGTCGCCGGCACAGGGCGCACGTGCGACCGAGATCGCCGCCGTGCTGGTGCAAGACGGGCAGATCGTCGGCCGTTTCCAGAGCCTGATGAACAGCGGCGCCTGGGTGCCGCCTTTCATCGAACAGCTCACCGGCATCAGCAACCGCATGCTGCAGGCCGCGCCGCCAGCCCGCGCGGTGATGCACGAGGTGATGCGCTTCACCCGCGGCTGTCCGCTGGTGGCGCACAACGCGGCCTTTGACCGCGGTTTCTGGCACGCCGAATCGGCTCTGGCCGGCTGCGAGCCCGACACGGCCCACGACTTCGCCTGCACGCTGCTGCTGTCGCGGCGCCTGTACCCGCAGGCCCACAACCACCGGCTGGGCACGCTGGCGGCCCTGCACCGGCTGCCCGACAGCGGCCGCGCGCACCGGGCACTGGCCGACGCGCAGACCACTGCCCACCTCTTGCAACTGCTGCAGCAGGAAGTGGCCGAGCGGTTTGCGCAGCAGCTGGCCGGTGCCCGCGTGACACACAAGCTGCTGCAGGCCCTGCAGCGCACACCACGGGGCCAGCTCGGGCGGTGCCCGGCGTGGGCCAGCGCTGCGACGCCGTAGCGCCCCAGGACAAACCCCCCTTTGGCTGCAGCCATCGCCCCGCTCAGCCACCACCAGATCCTGGAACTGGTGGCGCCCTTCAGCCGCGCCGGTTGCGCGCTGGACCTGGCGGGCAGCGACCGCGCCGAACGCCAGCTGGTCTTCAAACCCGTGCTGCATGCGGCCGCCAGCGGGCTGCCGGCGATGACCGAGCACCTGACGCTGCAGGCCGTGGGCCATGGCTGGGCGCTGACACGCCGGCTGCTGGCCGACGATGGCTTGCAGGCCAGCCTGCTGGCCGAAGGTGCCGACCCGGCCGAGCTGCTGGCGGCGGTGCAGCGGGTGCCTCCCACGCGGCAGTTCATGCACGCCGTCGACAACGACACGGCCTCGTCGCTGGCAGCGCTGCACCACCGCATCGGCCAGGGCGGTGCGCTGGTGCTGCGCGAAGCGCGGGCCAGGGTGGCCGGGCTGACGCTGAAGATGAAGGTCTCGTCGGTGAAGGGCTACCCGGCCCACATCGACCTGCTGCGGGGCGACGGCGACACCCGCCGCCTGCCCGACGACCTGCTGGAAGTGCAGGGCCGCGCCTGGACGCGCCTGACCGAACTGCGCCTGGGCTGGGAAGCCAGCGTGCAGTTGCGGGGCAGCGAGCCGCAGCGCAGCGCCGACGCGCAGTTGCGGCTGTGCCAGACGCTGGCCCACCTGCAGGCCACCCTGTCCGCGCCGCCGACGCAGTTCCACGAGCGCCACCGCGCCGCGCGTTGGCGCGTGGGCCTGGCCCGTGGCGGGCCGCTGATGCTGGGTGTGCTGCTGGTGGCCGCGGCGTTTGCAGTGCGCGGCCGTGGCGACGGCAGCGAAGCCGCACTGGCGGCGCTGGCCAACCTGGCACCCCCGCTTTTGATGGCGCTGTTTTTCATGCGCCGCGAGATGCCGCGCATCGAACTGCCGCGTTGGCCGCGGCGCCTGCCGCCGTCGAGCTGGCAGCCCTGGAATCCCCCGCAGTGACACCCCATTCAGCGCCATGCACAGCCACCCGATGAACATCCCGCCGGTCAGCATCGCGCAGGCCAAGGCCGCGCTGATCGAACAGTTCAAGCAACCCATGCTGCGCCAGCGCGCCACCATGTTGTGGGGCACCCGCGGCGTGGGCAAGAGCAGCATCGTGCGCCAGGTGGCGGCGCACTTCGGCGTGCCGCTGGTCGACCTGCGGCTGACCACCATCGAGCCGGTGGACATCCGCGGCGCCATCTACGCCGACGACACGCTGCAGCGCACCGTGTGGTTTCCGCCCGAGTTCCTGCCCGAGCCCGACCAGCCCGAAGGTGTGCTGTTCCTGGACGAGCTGACCGCCGCCGACCAGCGCCTGCAGATCAGCGCCTACAGCCTGATCCTGGACCGCCGCGTCGGCCATTACCAGCTGCCCGCCGGCTGGCAGGTGGTGGCCGCCGGCAACGCCGCCTTCCACGGTGCGGTGAGCCACGACATGGGCACCGCGCTGGCCGACCGGCTGTTCCACTTCAACGTGCACAGCAGCATCGACGCATTCCTGGCGCACGCGGTCGCGCAGGGTTTTGCGCCCGAGGTCATGGCCTTCCTGAAGGTGCGGCCCGACCGCCTGGACGACACCGAGGCGCAACTCGCCGCCGACCACCTGATCGGCGCCAGCCCCCGCGGCTGGGAAGACGTGTCGCGGGTGCTGCAGGCGGGCTTGAGCGAACACAACCGTCGGCTCTTTGTGCAGGGCCGCATCGGCGCGGCCAACGCGGCCGAGTTTTTCGGCGTGCTGAAGGAACTGCGTGCCGGCGCCGACGTGCTGCAGCTGCTGGCCGCCGCCCCCGGCGCCGCCACGCTGGCGCTGCTGCCCACCACGCTGGACGGCCTGTACGGCCTGGTCTACGGCCTGCTGGCCGCTTGCACCGAAGACGAACGTTATGCCCGAGCGCTGGCCATCGTGGAACAGCTGCCGCAGGTCCGCGGTGCCGCACCGCTGCCGCTGGCCGAGGTGCAGACGCTGGCCGTGGAGCTGCTGGCGCAGCGTGCGCTGGAAACCGGCTTCGAAGCGGCCTTGCTGGGCAGCCCGGCCTACCAGCGCTACCGCGACGCCCGCCAGGCTGCACGTGGCTGACATCGGCCAGCAACGGCACCGCGGCCAGCGCGCGGTGCAGCGCCTGGTGGAATACGCACCCGCCAGCGGCAGCCTGGCGCTGTGGGTGCAACATGCCGACCTGACGGCCGAACAGGCGCTGCAGCACGCCGCCGGACCGCTGCCCGCCTTCACCGACGGCGGCACGGTTTTCTACACCCCCGCCTTCGAAGGCCTGTCGCTGGAAACCCAGACCGGCTGGGTGGCGCACGAGGTGCTGCACATCGCGCTGCGCCACGGCCAGCGCCACGGACTGCTGGCGAGGCGCCTGGGTGATGTCGACCTGGCGCTCTTCAACCGCTGCGCCGACGCCATCGTCAACACCACGCTGGGCCACCTGGGCTGGCTGCAACTGCCCCCGGGTGCCTTGTTGCTGGAAGACCTGCTGGACCAGGTGTTGCAGCACAAGCGCACACCCGAGGCGGCGCTGCTGGAATGGGACGTGGAACGCCTGTACGCCGCCATCGACGACCGCAAACAAGACGGCGACAAGAAAAAGGACGGTGCACGCGCCGCCCGCGCCCGCGCCTTGGGCGGCAGCAGCAACGGCGACCTGCGGCCCGAGCCCGGCCAGACCGAGGAGCTGATCGCCGAAGCCGAACAGGCGCGCGAATGGGGCGACCGGCTGCTGCGTGGCCACAGCGGCGACGGCGCGTTTTCCATCCTGCGCACGCTGCCGGCCGACCTGCCGCGGGTGCACACGCCATGGGAACAGCTGCTGCGCACGCAAGTGGCCCGGGCGCTGTCGCAGCAACCCGACCTGAGCTGGTCACGACCGACACGCAGCTGGATCGCCAACCAGGGTCGCATGGGCCGGGGCGGCGGCACGGCCCACGCCCGACGCATGCCCTGGGAACCCGGCACCACCGCCACCCGCGCCGTGCCGCGTGTGGTGCTGGTGCTGGACGTGAGCGGCTCCATCGACCAGCAGCTGCTGCAGCGTTTTGCCGCCGAGATGCACGCGCTGGTGCGCCGCCTGCAGGCCGCGCTGGTGCTGGTGGTGGGTGACGACCGGGTGCGCGAGGTGTGCCGTTTCGAGCCCGGCCAGTCGGCCTTGTCGGCCCTGCAGGCGCTGGCCGTGAAGGGGGGTGGCGACACCCACTTCACACCGCTGCTGGAAGAAGCCGGCCGCCACCAGCCCGACCTGACCGTGCTGCTGACCGACCTGCAAGGCCCGGCCGACCACCGGCCACCGGGCGCCGTGCTGTGGGCCGTGCCGCCGGCTTTTGCACACGCCCAGGCGCCTTTTGGCCGCAAGCTGGTGCTGCGTTAGGCCCCCGGGCGCGACACAATCGGACACTTCCTGCCTGCAGCCGGTCGAGCCGATGTCCTTGCGCGCCCTGATCACCACCCTGTTGTGTGCCCTGTTGGCTGCCGTCTCCCTGGCCGGCCCGGGCCCGGCTTCCGCGCAGTCGGGCGGCAACGAACACCGCGTGGCGTTGATCGTGGGCAATGCCACCTACAAGCAGTCGCCGCTGCGCAACCCGGTGAACGACGCGCGTGCCATGCGCGACAAGCTCAAGCGCATGGGCTTCGAAGTCGTCTACTTCGAGAACCTGCAGGTCAAGCAGGTGGGCAGCGCGCTGCGCGAGTTCCGCAACGCCATCCGGCCCGGCAGCGTGGCGCTGTTTTTCTACGCCGGCCACGGCCTGCAGGTGCGCGGCGAAAACTACCTGCCCACGGTGGACGCCGAGCTGGCCAGCGAAGAAGACGTGCCCTACCAGGCGCTGAGCCTGTCGGCCGTGCTGAACACCATGGAAGACAGCAAGGCCGCCGTCAACCTGGTGCTGCTGGACGCCTGCCGCAACAACCCCTTTGCGCGCAACTTCCGCAGCCAGGCGCAAGGCCTGGCGCGGGTGCAGGCGCCCAGCGGCACGCTGATCCACTACGCCACGCGCCCCGGCAGCGTGGCCGAAGACGGTGGCGGCCAGCACGGCACCTACACCGACGCGCTGCTCAAGCAGATCGACGAACAGGGTGTGCCCATCGAGACCAGCCTGAAGCGCGTGACGATCCGCGTGCGCGAGGTCACCAAGGGCAAACAGGAACCGTGGATGGAAGGCAGCCTGACCGGCGACTTCTATTTCGCCGGTCAGCCCAGCGCACCGATCTTGGCACCGGCCACGCCCGTGCACACGGCCTCGGACGAAGCGGCCTGGCTGGCGTCGGAGTCCATCGGCACCGCCGCGGCCTACCAGGCCTACCTGGCCGAGTACCCCAAGGGCCTGTACGCGGCTGCTGCACGCATCAAGCTGGCGGGGCTGTCCGCGCCGGCAGGTGGCGGCGTGGCGCCGGCGCTGGTGTCGCCGCCGCCCACTGCCCCCGAAGGGCAAGGCCTGCTGGACCCGGTGCCGGCCGGCACCAAGGACGCCGACGGTTTCACCTGGCGCGACGTGCAAGCCCGCGGCGGGCGTGAACACTACGAAGCCTACCTGCAGCGGTTTCCGCGCGGCCGTTACGCTGCAGCGGCCCGCACCGCCTTGCGCCGCCTGGCAGCAGCCAGCGGCGCGCCGACACTGGCCGTCGCCCCCACGCCCACGCTGGGCGCCGAACCGCAGGCCTGGGAAGCCGCGCTGCAGGGCCACAGCCTGGCGGCCTACCAGGCCTATCTGCAGGCCTACCCCAAGGGCCGTTACGCGGGCCAGGCCCAGGCTGCCATCGTGGCGTTGCGCCAAACGGCTGCCGAGCCGGCGCCGGTGGTGGTGGCCGTGGCACCACGCCCGCAGCCGCAGCCGCAACAGCAGCGCCAGTTGCCCAGTGCCGAGCGCGAGGCGCTGCGCACCGCCGCCTTGCGCGAGCTGAGCCTGGCGCGCCTGACGGGCGCCGACTTCACGATGGGTGCCGAAGCCGACGAACAAGGCGAAGACGGCCAGCCCGACACCACGGCCCAGCCCACCCGCACGGTGCGGGTGGCCAACTTCGAGATGGCGTATTACGAAGTCAAAGTCGGGCAGTTCCGCAAGTTCGTCGACGCCACCGACTACCTGACCGAGGCCGAAGCCGCGGCCAAGCCCGGCTGCCATGTGCCCACACGCGGCGGCCGTTGGGAACTGCGTGCCGACGCCAACTGGCGCGACCCCGGCTACGGCGCGAACCACAAACAGACCGACGGCCACCCCGTGGTGTGCGTGAGCTGGAACGACGTGCAGGCCTACCTGCAGTGGTTGAACGGCAGCCCGGGCGCCAACGCCGGCGGCACCCCCAACGGCACCACCGAGCGCTACCGCCTGGCCAGCGAAGCCGAATGGGAATTTGCCGCGCGTGGCGGCACCACCACCCCACGCCCCTGGAACGAAGCGCCGGGCTTTTTCGGCCGCATCTGGGGTGTCGCACGGCTGGGCAGCAAACCCGAGCGCCCGGTCAGCCAGAGCTGCGGTTATGCCAACGTGGCCGACGACGCACTGCGCACGCTGCTGGACTGGCCCGACACGCTGAACTGCGAAGACAGCTACCCCTATGCCGTGCCCGGCGGTTACTTCGGCGACAACGGTTTCGACCTGTACGACATGATCGGCAACGCCGCCGAATGGGTGCAGGACTGCTGGAACCCCAACCACCAGGCCGCCCCGCGCGACGCGCGCGCTCGCAACAGCGGCGACTGCACCCGCCGTGTGGTGCGCGGCGGCAGCTGGGCCAGCCCGACGGCGAGCATCCGTTCAGCCGCGCGCAGCAACCAGCCGCACGCCTACCGGGCGTCGGACCTGGGTTTTCGCCTGGTGCGGTCGGCGCAGCCCTGACGCGGCGCCGGCCGCCGTCAGAAGCGGATCTTCACGTTGGCGCCCAGCGCCCAGGCGCTGCGCCGGGGCTCTTGTGCCAGCGGTCGCGGCCAGAAGTGGCCGATGACCACACCGGCCAGCAGCCAGTCGCGGTGCACCGGCTGTTCCCAGCGTGCCTGCAGGCCGTAGTCCAGGGCACCGACACCCGAACCCTGCTGGCCGTTGATCAGGGCCTCGAGCGACAGCAGGCGGTCTGTTCCGAACGAACGGTAGGCGCCCAGGCTGCTGGCCCAGACGAACTTGGGCAGGTCCTGCGTCACGGTGGCCGACGACAACCAGCGCAGCGCCAGCACCGGCGACAGCGTGTGCTGGTAGGACAGCACCGTGGTCGAACCGGCGCGGTCGTCCACGGTCCAGAACAGCGTCTGGCTCAGGTCCAGGTGGTCGTCGGGGCTCAGGTCCCAGGCCAGCCGCCCGCGCGCCTGCACGTAAGGCTTGAGCGCACCACGGACGCCGATGCGGAAGTCGAACACGTCGTCGATGGCCCGCCCCAGGCCGACGAAGAACTTGTTGTTGTCGGACGAAACCGGCTGCCGCTGGTCTTGCCGGGTCAAGGCGCCCGGGGTGTCGGTCACGATGTCGCGTTCGTTGTCGCGGCCGACAAAGACATAACCCAGGCGGTCCAGGTTGGGCAGGCGGAAACGGGCGTTCAGGCGCAGGCCGACGTCTACCTTGTCGCCTGCGCGCTTCACCACGCTCAGGTCCATGAGCCCGGCGGTGACCTTGCCACCGCGTTCGAAAGGTGTGTCGCCGAACCAGCCGTCGATGCCCGAGGCCAGCCAGACCGCGGTGTCGCGCAGCGACTCGCGGGTGGAGGCGGCAAACTCGGCCACCGGCTCCGACACCAGGCTTTCACCGGCAGAGGCGGCAGAGGCAGCCGACGCGGGCGCGGCAGCCGAGGCCGCAAGGGCCGGTGAGTCGGGCAGCGGCGCAGACACCGCTGCCGGGTGCGCGGGCGGCAGCGGCGTGTCGACCTGCAGGGCGGTGGGGGTGGCGCAGGCCGTCAGCAGAACCGGCAACAGCAGTGGCAACAACAGCGCCAGCGACATCGACGGCCGCGCGACATTCAGCAGGTGGGGCATGTTGTCGGTTCCGAAGGAAGCCGCAATGTACGCGGGCGCACCGAGGGTGTTCTGTGCGCCATCGCACCCGACGCGGTCGCACTTTCGTGCGCGGGGCAGCGACGGGCATCATCGTGGCCCATGACCGAGCCCCGCCAGGCACGCACCCGCGCCCACCGCCGGCACCACCACCACGTCTACGTCGTCGAACTGGCCGACCCGGTGTGGAACGAAGCCAGCTTCCGCCGCGCCAACCCCGGGTACCAACTGGGCAAGCCCTTTGTCTACGTGGGCATGACAGGCCTGGACCCCGACCTGCGTTTCGACCGCCACAAGGCCGGCATCCAGGCCAACCGCTTTGTCTTCACCTACGGCCTGCGCCTGCTGCCGGCGCTGTACGCGGTCTACAACCCGATGCCGTATGAAGCGGCGCGCGAGATGGAGGTGGAACTGGCGATCGGCCTGCGCGAAGCGGGGTATGGGGTCTGGCAGGCTTGAGTGGGCCGCCTGGGGGTCAGAGCTTCAGATGCGACAGGAAAACTGCGAAGGCCGTCAGTGAGCCGAAGATGCCGACAAAAACCAGGACGCCGGCTGCATAGGCCTTGACCATGGCATTCCTGGCTTTCGTGGCGCGCGTTGGGGTTGTCATGACGGCTTCTCGATGGGATACGACAGGTCAACACGACCTTTCGTGCGTCTTCATCGAACTCGACCCGACGCCTTGGGGATTCTGACCTTTGCGCCAGGCGGTACCTTGACGTGAAGCAAGCCGTTGGGGGAGCCCGGCCATCGGGCGGTGGCGGGCCGCGCAGTTTCAGCGCGCCGCGCGCCGGCCTTGCCGCGCCAGCAGCCCCAGCAGGCCCAGACCCGCCAGCAACAGGGTTGACGGCGCCGACACCGGCGTGACGCCTCCACCACCGATGTCGCCCGGGGTGTCTGAGCTGGCGATGACCAGGTTGTCGAAGGCCGCATAACCGGCCATGCCGGCGCCGCCGCGCAAGTCGAAGAGAAGCGTGACCAGCCCGTTGGTGCTGCCGGCCGTCGACAGCGCCACGGTACGGTTGTTCCAGCCCAGGGTGGTGGTGCTCGTGATCACGTCGCCCACCATCGACGCCGATGACAGGCTGGTGCCCAGGCTGCCGAAGCTGAAGCTGCCCGACGGTGTGTCGTACAGCGTCAGATCGAAGATCGGCGTCTGCCCCACCTGCCCGAACGGGCCCCCGCAGCTGGGGCAGGCCACCGGCCCCATGCCAGCAAAGTCCATCATCACGTTGACGAAGGCCAGGCCGCTGACGTCGAAGACCAGAGCCAGCAGATCGTTCTGCACGGCCGACAGCATGCCCAGGGCGTACGCACCACCGGTGCCGGACGGGTCGTTGTAGTTCGAGTTGCCGGCGATGCGGACGGTCTCGACCGTGAAGGTCTGCTGGAACGAAGCGCCGAACAAGGAGTTGACCGACTGGAAGCTGATGCCGGTGCCGTTGCCACTTTGGTCGACCCAGCCGCTGGGCGAGTTGAAGTCGTTCTGGTAGACGACGGTGGCAGCGATTGTCGGCTGGGCCCAGGTGACGGCCACCGCAGCGGCCAGGGCGGCCAGGCATCGGACGGAGGAAGTGCGCTTCGAGAACGGTTGCAGGCTCATGGTGGTTCCTCGGGGCTGGGCAGCAGGGGCAGGGTTGTCGATGGGCGCCATGCTGCAAGCAGACCGTTAGTCAGACGCTAGCTGGCGCGGCCTGAGCACACCCGTGATCGCGGGGTGTGGGTGGCATCGATCGCTCGCTTGCGGGTTCTGTCCGAACGCGCCGACCCGGCGCAGTCACTCCGACGTCTTGCCGTCGAAGTGTTCGTCATCCGCCTCGGCGTCGGCCCGGGTGTGGTGCACGATGCCGTCACGGTGGTTCGGTGGCGCATAGAGCGTGTAGAGCTTCAAGGGCTCGGTGCCGGTGTTGACGATGTTGTGCTTGGCGCCCGCCGGCACGAGCACCGCAAACCCGGCCCGGATCGGCGTCCGGACTCCGTCAAGCACGGCTTCACCACTGCCCTCTTCGACCCTGAAGAACTGGTCGAGCTGGTGAACCTCGGCACCGATCTCTTCTTTTGGCTTCAAGGCCATCAACACGAGCTGGCAACTCTTGGCTGTGTAGAGCACCTTGCGGAACTCGTCGTTCTGGATGGCCAGCCCCTCGATGTCTTGCACAAAGCCCTTCATCGCCATTCCTCCATGTCAGACCGTGGGGCACATGCCCCGGCACAACAACGGTATGGGTCGGTGATGGGGCGGTCGGTTCGGCACCGAACATGGATTGCGGGTTCTAGGCGCCGCGAATCTCCTCGATGCCGATCGACCTGAGGTAGCGATACGTGCCGTCGTAGAACGCCGGAGCGCGGGTCGGGTCCTGCTCAGTGCCTTCCGGAACGACGATCACCATGCCTTGCCTGGCGCGTGTCAACAGCACGCGATAGGCATTCTTGAGGTAGAGCTGCCGATCAGGCTTGTGGATGTTCTGCCACCGGTTGCCGACAAACGAGTGGTGTTGCCACCCGCAGTCCTTGTGCCGCAGATCGGCATCCCAGACCACCCCTACCCAATCCAGTTCAAGCCCCTGCACCTGGAACTCGGTGGCCACATCTTCAAGATAGTACGAAGACCGCACGTCGTCTCGGTCGTTGAGGAACCAGTTCACCGGGTCCACCGGTGCACGAACGTCGATGGCATGCGGCTTCAGTCGAAGCGCCTGGGACGAAACAACGATGCCGTAACGTTCACTGCCTCTGGCCTGTTGTCTCAACCAAGACCTGGCGGTATCGACGGAACGGGTGATGACCAGAGGAAAGCGGCGTGCGAACTGGCGGTACAGCGTCGTGGCATCAGCGAGCTCACGGTCCAGAACCTTCTTGACGAAGGTCGAGACGTGCTCAGCCCGAAACGAGCGCATCGACACCGCCAGATGGAGGTCGTCGTCGAAGTTGACCCTGGGCCTGTCTGCCAAGGCAGCGATCGCAGCCCCCGCACCGTACTCGCTGTCGGTCAATTGCGAAGACAGATGCACGTGCCATTCGGGGTAGGTGCGTTGGATCACGTCGAGCCATTCCGAGATGCCCGCTTCGCCCGTGTTGATCTCCTGACCACCACCCACGAGGCACACCACCACAGCCCAGTCAGGGTGCCGATCCAGACACGAGACCAGGAAGTCCGGCTCGGACTGCGCAAACCCCGGACGTCCCTTCTTGCGTTGCATGAAATCGGCCGTCTTGGCCAGGTTCCATGCGCGTTGTGCCTCGTCAAAGATGGCGACGTGATCTGCTGGCGGTAGCGGATCCTTGAGGCCTTCATCGCGGAAGTGGTGGACCGCCTGAATGAAAGCCTGCACAGCCTGCCGCGCCTGGCCTTTGCGCAAGGTTCTCCCTTCGCGCTTTTCTTGCTCAACCTTGTCCCGCGCCAATGCTTCACTCAGTATCGCAACCAGCGGGCCGTTGCCCGACAGGTAAACGCTGTGCAGCTCACTTTTGGCGTCCTGGAAGCGGGTGGCCACATCCAGGCCCACCAAGGTCTTGCCCGCGCCAGGCACGCCAGTCACCAGGCAGATCGATTTCCAGCCATTGGCGCGTGAGCGTTCGATGATCCGGGCCACGGCTTCCGAGGTCTGCGCGAGGTTCTTGGCCCCGGCATCGTGCCGGGCGATCTCCTTGACCGAATGGCGCCTGTAGAGACTGGTCGCTGCTTCGATGATGGTTGGCGTGGGTCGGTACCGGCCTCGTTGCCACTCATTCGCGGCAGAGGCTTCTTGCACGCGCACACCCGCTATCCGGGCCAACCATTCGCCGAGTCGATCCGAGGACAAGAGCGTCGGCTCTGCAACCTTGTCTTTGGCCTGTTCCTGCCCTTCGATCAGCTTGCCGGTGTTCCCTGTGATGACCAGCCCCGGCCAGATGCTGCGATCGTGGCTGGTTTCATGGAAGTTCTTCAGGTCCAGCGCGTAGTCCCAGACTTGGTCGATGTCGGCACGCGCGAACACCGTCGCGCCGACCTTGAACTCAAGAACGATCAGGTGGCCATGCAACAAGAGCACCGCGTCGATGCGCTTGCCCAGCCGCGGAACCACAAATTCCAGGAACAAGTCGCCGTCGCCGAAGGGCAGCAAAGCCTGTCGCAGAACACGCACTTCCTGCTGCCAGGCTTCGCGCTGCAACAGGTCGACATCGAACTCACTGGCGGCCGTCAACTCGCCGAGAACGCTTGATTCGTCGCGAGAAAGAAAGCCCGCGATCGTGGCCGAGCAGTACGCGCGATCGGCCACCGTTACACGTCGATATTCGCCGCCCGCAGCGCATTGCTCTCGATGAACAGCCTTCGCGGCTCCACCTCGTCGCCCATCAGCATCGTGAACACCTTGTCGGCTTCGATCGCGTCGTCGATCTGCACCTTCAGCAGGCGGCGCACGGTGGGGTCCATCGTGGTTTCCCACAGCTGCTCGGGGTTCATCTCGCCCAGGCCCTTGTAGCGTTGGCGGCCGACGGCGCTTTCGGCCTGCGTCATCAGCCATGCCATGGCGGCACGGAAGTCGGCGACCTTCTGTTCCTTCATCTTTTCGCCTTCGCCGCGGCGCACCACCGCGTCGGGGCCCAGCAGGCCCAGGAAGGACGTGCCGGCGTGCGCCAGCGCCGCGTAGTCGGCGCCGTGCAGGAAGTCCTGCGTGATGACGCTGCTCTTCACGTTGCCGTGGTGGCGGCGGCTGATGCGCAGCAGGTGTTTGTCACTTCGGGCGTCGAACTGCGCTTCCACAGTGGCGTCTTTCAGCTTGCCTTGCAGCGCCACGGCACTTTGTTCGGCCAGGGCGGCGTCTTCCAGACTCAGCGTCAGGCCGCTGGCAATGGCGCGCACGGCGTCCACGTCCATCCAGTTGCTCAGGCGGTCGGTCACGGCGTTGGCCACCAGGTAGCTGCGCGCCAGCGTTTCCAGTGCAGTGCCTTCCAGCGTGCTACGGCCGCCAGGGGCGGTGCCGTCGGGCAGCACGCTGGCACCGTCGAGCGCCACATTCAGCAAGAAGGCGTCCAGCGCCAGGCCGTCCTTCAGGTATTCCTCGTGTTTGCCCAGCTTCACCTTGTACAGCGGCGGCTGCGCAATGTAGATGTGGCCCCGTTCCACCAGTTCGGGCATCTGGCGGTAGAAGAAGGTCAGCAGCAGCGTGCGGATGTGCGCGCCGTCCACGTCGGCGTCGGTCATGATGATGATGCGGTGGTAACGCAGCTTCTCGACGTTGAAGTCTTCAGCGCCGATGCCGGTGCCCAAGGCCGTGATCAGCGTGACGATGCTGTCGCTGGTCAGCAGGCGTTCATAACGTGCACGTTCCACGTTCAAGATCTTGCCGCGCAGCGGCAGGATTGCCTGGAACTTGCGGTCGCGGCCCTGTTTGGCGCTGCCACCGGCGCTGTCGCCCTCGACGATGTAGATCTCGCACATCGCCGGGTCTTTTTCCTGGCAGTCGGCCAGTTTGCCGGGCAGGCCCAGGCCGTCGAGCACACCCTTGCGGCGGGTCATCTCGCGCGCCCGGCGTGCGGCTTCGCGGGCACGCGCGGCGTCGACGATCTTGCCGCAGATGATCTTGGCGTCCACCGGGTTCTCGAGCAGCCAGTCGGTCAGCAGCTTGCCCACGATGTCTTCGACCGGGCCGCGCACTTCGCTGCTGACCAGCTTGTCCTTGGTCTGGCTGCTGAACTTGGGCTCGGGCACCTTCACGCTGACCACGCAGGCCAGGC
>LNFM01001085.1_pt1 | contig 63539 bp, 44 predicted proteins | sample 596031 | NCBI WGS metagenome assembly LNFM01 (sample SAMN04254537, study PRJNA301005) | activated carbon metagenome | isolation source: dual media filters at the Ann Arbor, Michigan drinking water treatment plant | place: USA: Ann Arbor
GTGCGCCGTGCGGCCCGCACGGCCCGGGAGGCGAGGGCCTCGTGACGCGTCGTGCGTGGCCCACGCCCGCCCGTCTCGCCCTGCTCGCGCTCGGCCTCGCCGCCGCCGCACTGTCTGTCGCCGCGCAGCCGTCCGCTCCGAGTCGGTCCGAGGCCTACCTCTTCAGCTACTTCACCGGCAACGGCGAAGACGGGCTGCACTTCGCCCGCAGTGAGGACGGCGCACGCTGGCGCCGTGTGGCCGACGGCCGTGCCTTCCTCGCACCCGCGGTCGGCACCAGACTGATGCGGGATCCGAGCATCGTCCGCGGACCAGACGCACGCTTTCATCTGGTGTGGACCACGGGTTGGTGGGACCACGGCTTCGGCGTCGCCCACTCGAGTGACCTGCAGCAGTGGACCGCGCAGACCTTCGTGCCCGTCCTCGAGGAGACGACAGGCGTGCAGAACGTCTGGGCACCCGAGATTCATTACGACGCCACGGCGCAGGAGTACCTGGTGGTGTGGGCGTCGACGATCGCCGGGCGTTTTGCCGAGACCGTCGAGGGCGGCGACGAACGGCCCGGTGGCCGGCTCAACCATCGACTGTACGCCACCACGACGAAGGACTTCGTCACCTGGACGCCCGCTCGGCTCTTCTACGACGGTGGCTTCAACGCCATCGATGGCGTCGTGGTGCACGACGGGGCCCGCGCGGTGCTGGTCGTGAAAGACGAGACACGCTACCCGGTGGCGCGCAAGCACCTGCGGGTGGCGACGGCCGCGTCGATGGCCGGGCCGTACGGCGGGGCGTCGTCGGCCTTCTCGCCCGACTGGGTGGAGGGCCCCACCGTCCTGCGCCTCGGCACCACCTGGCGCATCTACTACGACGAGTACACCCGCAAGCGCTATGGCGCGATGGACACGCGCGACTTCCGGACCTTCACGCCGGTTGCCGACGTGACGTTCCCCGAGGGCATGCGCCACGGCACGGCGTTCAGCGTCCCGACGGCGATCGCCGACGCCCTCGAGCGGTGAGCCCGGGCTGATGCGGAGACGACGGACGGGTCAGGCGGGACGATGAGGCCCGGTCGGCGTCACTGCGGGCGGTTGCCGTTGTCCATGTCGGAGACGATCAGCCAGCGGCCGTCCACCTTCCGGAGGGTCAGGGTGAACTTGCCGTCGTCTGGGGTTCCCGTGCCGAAGGCGTAGGCGCCGACAATGAAGCCCGTGCGGCCGTCGGCAGCCCAGGTCAGCGCTCGCAGGCGCAGGACGCCTCCGCTGGTCGCATAGTGGGCGGCGATGGCGTCGCGCCCGCGGATCGGAGGCCGGCCCGACGAGAGCACCCAGCCATCGTCCACGAACAGGCGCGCCAGGCCGATGGCGTCCCGTGCACCGAAGCGGCTCTCGTAGTCGCGAAGCACGCGGTCGAGCTCGGGCGGGAGCGTCACGCTGGCGGGGGACGCCGGGGCCTGTGCCGCAGGTGCGGGTGTCTGGGCGAGGGTCGCGGGGCTGCAGGTCAGGCCCAGCGTCAGCACGAGAGGACCGATGAGGGCGCGCATGATCGCGGAGAGACGATCACGCCGGGCCTGTCGTTCCGTGCGCGCGTATGCTGGTGCGCGGTGCGCATGCGCGGGTCGTCACATCGGGACCGTCGAGGTCCCGTCTAGCAAAGGAGTTGGACGTTGCGCTGGAACCCCGGAGGGCAGAGGAGCGGTGACATCGAAGATCGCCGCGCGGTGCGCATGGGCGGGCGCGGGGCGTCGATGGGCATCGGCGGCATCGTGCTGCTGTTCATCCTGAGTCTCGTGCTGGGCCGCGACATGGTGTCGCCGGTCCTGCAGCAGCAGGCGCAGATGCCGTCGCAGGACTCCGGCCAGGCGGGACCGCTGGAGACGACCCCCCAGGAAGAGGCCAAGGTGGTCGAGATCGGGCAGATGCTCGACGACCTGCAGGCGACCTGGGCACGACTGCTCGGCGGTCGCTACCAGAAGTCGACGCTCGTGCTCTTCCGCGGCGCCACCGAGTCGGCGTGTGGCCTCGGCGAGAGCGCCATGGGCCCGTTCTACTGTCCCGGCGATCAGAAGGTCTATCTCGATCTCGAGTTCTTCGACCAGCTGGATCGGCGCTTCGGCGCGCCCGGCGACTTCGCCCAGGCCTACGTCATCGCGCACGAGGTCGGGCACCACGTGCAGAACCTGCTGGGCATCGAGCGGCAGGTCCGCGCCCTGCAGCAGCGGTCGCCGCGCCAGGCCAATCAGCTCTCGGTGCTGATGGAACTGCAGGCCGACTGCTTCGCCGGCGTGTGGGGCCACTCGACCGCCCAGCGCGGCATCATGGAGCCGGGTGACGCCGAGGAAGGCCTGCGTGCCGCCTCCGCCATCGGCGACGACACGCTGCAGCGGCAGTCGTCGGGGCGGGTCCGCCCCGAGAGCTTCACGCACGGGTCCGCGGCCCAGCGCGCCGAGTGGCTGCGGCGCGGTCTGCAGACGGGCGACGTCAAGGCGTGCGACACCTTCGCTGCCGCCGGCAGCTAGATCGGGCTCAGGCGCGCTGGGCCATCGCGGCCCGGCGGACCGTCACGGGGAGCGGGTGGGAACGGCGCAGGACGACCGCGCCGAGCAGCACCAGCGCGATCCAGAGCGCGTCGGCCAGCAGCAGATGGAGCAATTGCATCCAGACGGGCGCTAGCAGCACCACGTTCACCACGCCGGCGACCAGCTGGCTCAGGGCGAGTGCCGTGACGGCGCGGGCCAGCCGTGTCGCCACCGGCGTGTCACTGCCGCGCGCGAGGACGGGGGCCGCCACCGCGAGGAGGATGGCCGTGGCGATCGCGAAGGCGGGATGCAGGACCCGCAGGCGGAGCAGCACGTGCGACGTCGGCGAGAGGTCGGCGGCCAGCGCCTCGGCGAGGCTGCGCGACGGGAACAGCGTGTCGCCCAGCGCCGCGATGGCGCCACTCACGCCCACGATCAGCAGGGCGCCGAGCAAGCCCGCCATGGCGGCGGTGCGTCCCGGTCGTGCGGTCAGCGAGACGACGTCACCGCCCGACAGCCACCAGGCGGTGAGCGCCAGCCAGGCCACGAGGATGAACGTGTTGGTCAGGTGGACGGCCATGAACAGCGCCCGGGCCATGCTGGCGTTGTCGGCGACGAGTTCGAACAGCACCAGACCGGCGCCGACGGCCGCCTCGGTCAGCATGAAGATCACCGTCATCAGGGCGCCCCGCCTGGCTGGATGACCTGCCGGGCAGGCCTTGCGGACCCAGAGGAGCAGCAGGACCACCGACAGCAGGGCGATGCCGCTCGTGATCCGGTGGGAGTACTCGATCAGCGTGGCGACGCCCAGGCTGCGTGGGATGATCCGTCCGTCGCAGAGGGGCCAGTGGGCACCACACCCGGCGCCCGATCCGGTCGCTCGGACGTAGGCGCCCCACGCGATCACCCCGAGGTTGTAGACGAGCACCAGCCACGCGGTACGGGCAAGGGTGAGCACACTCTCGATCCTAACCCCGGCTGGCGCGTGGCCGACCATCGACACGAGGCCCGGCGCCGTGTGCCGACCAGCCGGCAGGGTCAGCCGTCTGAAGGATTCCACTCAGACTCGGTACGCTGCCCGCCGCCGTGGATCAGAGGACCCATGACCGTTCGTGCATTCGGAGCTCGTACCTGCCTGCCCTGTGTCGTGTTGTTGACGGTCGCCATGGCCGTCGCCGTTCCCGCCTTCGCCCGCCCCTCCGCCAGCCCGTCGCTCGCCGACACGGCCGTCACCGCGACCGCCGTGTCGCGACCACGCCCGGCCCCGTCGCCGGTCGTCCTGGGGCGGGCCCGCCCGCGGCAGGCCGAGACCGCCGCGTCGCCCGCCGCCCGCCCGCGTCCCTGGTGGGGCTGGGTGTTGTTGGGCCGACTCCACCCGATGGTCGTCCACTTCCCGATCGCGTTGCTGACGATGGCGGCGGTGATCGAGCTGCTGCACGTGGCGCGGCGCCGGACGGTCCCGTCCGAAGCTGGGACATACTGTCTGGCATTCGGTGTGATTGGGGCCCTGGCCGCGGTGTGCCTGGGCACGGTGAATGCCGGGCACCAGGCGGTGGTCGGCGAGGCAGCGCAGGCTGTGGAAAGGCATCAGGTGATGGGCTGGATTTCGTTGGGAGCAGCGGCGGCCGCACTGGGCGTCGGGCAGATGGCCCGCCGTGCGCGTCGGGTCCGGACAGTGGCGGTGTACGTGGGCCTCGTCCTGGCCACGAGTGCCGTGGTGGGGGCGACGGGACACCTGGGAGGTGGCCTCGTCTATGGTGAGGACTACCTCACCGGCGTCTTGCCGTGGAATCAGCGGGCCGAACCGGTCGAGACGCGCGCGGCCGCCCCGGCGCCCGCTTCGGCGCCCGTGACGGGCCCGGCGCCGGTCCTCTCGGCCGCCCTCACGCCACTGGCCGCCGTCCCGACGCGTGAGGCGGTGCCCGCGCCGGCCTCGACGGTCGCCCCGGTACCGGCGGCGAAGACGGCCCCGCATGGCCTGGTCCCCTCCCCGGCTGCTGTGCCGGCGGAAGCGCAGGCCGCGGAGGCCGTCGACTTCACCCGGGACGTGATGCCCATCTTCAAGCGCACGTGTGTGGAATGTCACGGCCCCGACAAGGTCAAGGCGCGTCTGCGCATGGACTCGGTGGAGGCCCTGCAGAAGGGCGGCAAGAGCGGGGCGCTGCTCAAGCCGGGTGACCCGGAGAACAGCCTGGTCCTGCGGCGGGTGCTGGGCCTCGACGGCGAGGACCAGATGCCGCTCGACAAGGACCCGCTCACCGAGAAGCAGATCGACACGCTGCGGCGCTGGATCGCCGCCGGCGCGTCTTACCCGGGCGCGGGCTCGCAGTAGTCGTCGCGGCGGGGGCGACGGGCCGCGTCAGCGCGGCTCGAACGTGATCGCGAGGTCCGGCGCGGCATCGGGCAGCGGAATCGACTCCGGATGCCGCGTGCCCGGTTCAATCGGGTAGGTCGCGATCTCCACGGCGCGATTGAGGTCGATGACCCGCGCCAGCACCTTCTGCCGGACGCGCACACCGATGCGGGCGTCCGGGCGGGTGTTGCGCACGTAGAACACCGAGCGCGTCGGGCCGCTCCACTCCTGGATCCACGCGGCGTTCCACAGGCCGCGCAACGCCACCAGTGCGTGCTCGGGCTCGCCGAACTCGAGCCCGCGCACCAGCTGCCGCATCGTCGCGACCGCCGGCGTGGCGCGTGCCCACGACTTCTCGGCCTGCACCACCGGGAAGCCGGGACGCAGCGGTTCCACCATGAACAGGTAGCCGGCCCCCGTCGCCGTCCGATTCGCGTAACAGAACCGTTGCGAATCGAGGCAGGCGTCCGGGGGCGTGCCCTGCGGCAGGCAGTGGGCCGGCCACAGACCCTCGTACAGCAACACTTTCTCGCAGCCCGGCGTGGCCGAGGGCACGACCGCCGGTTCGGCGTGGGAGACCCGCTCCGCGAACACCTCGGGGCGGGGATCGTTCCACATCGGATGGCGCGTCCACAGCCACGCGGCGAACGGCGTCGCCTGCAGATGGCCTTCCGGTCGCGATGGCGGGAAGGCCACCAGGGTCCAGCCGGCCGAGAGCAGCGCGAGGGCGAGACCGGCGCGGTGCATGACCGGGCTCGTACTGGTCCCGGCCAGTTGCAGCAGTGGCAGGGCCAGGGGCATCAGCCACAGCGCATAGCGGCTGAGGTCCGGGCTGCCGCCGTGGTTCTGGCTGACCGGTTGCCCCACCGCCCAGAGCAGGGCGAGCGCGGCGAGCATCGTCGTGGCGATGAACGGTTCGCGCAGGCGCCAGAGTTCGCGCCAGGCCATCCAGATGGCCGCCACGAGGACGGCGAGCACGAATGGCGGGTAGCGGAAGATGAGCCCCACCGAGACGTCCGTGAAGGGGAACAGCGCATCCGGTAGCCCGGGCCAGCGGGTCACCGTGGAGGCCGTCAGCGGCGACGGGATGCCGAGGCGCCAGAGGTAGTACGCCGAGGGCAGGGCGATCAGCAGGGCGGCCAGGAGCACGCCGGTCTGCCAGCGGCGACACATCAGCCGGGCGACGCGCTCGATCGAACCCCAGGCCGCGAAGAGGGCGGCCACCAGGACGAGTCCGGGGTTCTGGCTCGCGCCGATGCCCAGCAGCACCATCGAGACCGCGGGCCGCGTCGTCCACAGCAGCATCGCGCCGGCGAGGCAGGCCACCAGCAGCACGTCGGTCGAGGGTTTGTCGAGCCACCACACCAGCGGGCTCAGCAGCAGGAGGGACGTCCAGACAGGCGCGGGGCGCGAGAGGATGAGCGCGGCGAGGCCGGCCAGCAGCGCGGCGTGCAGCGCGACGAAGCCCCACAGCGGCGACACCCCGAGCAGCAGGGCGACCTTGACCGCCGGGGCCGCCAGCAGCGGATACAGCCAGAAATGCGGTACGTCCTGCCGCCCGTCGCGACCGACCAGGTCGGGATGCGAGAGAGAGGCGTTGGCAAAGGAAGGACCCAGGGCCCGGAGTTCGGCTTCGAGAGACGGGATCTGGTCGAGCGCGAACGAGGGGCCGTCGCCTCTGGCCAGACCGAGCGCCACGGCCACGTGCTCGTGCCCGTCGCCCACACGAACCGGATTGGCCTGCCAGAGCGCCACTCCGAGCCAGGCCACGAGGCAGATCGCCCAGACGTGCCGGCTCACGCGTCGATGATACAGGGACGCGCCCGGTTCCATAATGTCGGCATGACCACGCACGACGTCACGCTCGGGACCACACGCCTGTCGGTGACCGACGCGGGTGGCGGGCTCCCGCTCGTGTTCCTGCACGCCTTCCCCCTGAACGCCCGCATGTGGGCGCCGCAACTGACGACGCTTCCCGAGGGGTGGCGCGGCATCGCGCCAGACCTGCGCGGCCTCGGCCGATCACCGCGCGGCGCGGCACCGGCGCGCCACGTGCAGGACCATGCGCGTGACGTGCTCGCACTCATCGACGCTCTCGCGATCGGGCCCGTCGTGCTGGCCGGGCTGTCGATGGGCGGCTACGTGGCGTTCGAGTGCTGGCGACAGCGACCGTCGGCGATCCGTGGGCTCGTGCTGGCCGACACGCGAGCCGACGCCGACTCGGACGAGGCGCGTGCCCGCCGCGTGGCCATGCAGGGCACGGCCGCGCGCGACGGCACGGCCGCGGTCATCGAGGCGATGCTGCCGGGCCTCCTCGGGGCCACGACCCACGTCACCGATCCCCACGTCGCGGTGCAGGTCCGTGCGTGGGCCTGTGAAGCGGATCCGGCCGGGGTCGCCGACGCGCTCGAGGCGCTGCGGACCCGGCCCGACAGCCGAGCGACCCTGGCCACCATCACGTGCCCGACGCTCGTGGTGGTGGGGGCGGAGGACACGCTCACCCCGCCGGATCTCTCGCGCGTGATCGCCGAGGGCATCGCCGGCGCGCGCCTGGTCACGATCCCCGGCGCCGGGCACCTCGCCAACGTCGAGCAACCGGCCGCCTTCACGGCCGCGCTGGCGTCGTGGCTCACGGATACGTTCGCACTTCCTGACGAGTGATACAGTGACCCGCGCCATGTTTCTTCGTGCCACAGGTCCCGCCGCGCTGCTGATCGCGCTCGGGCTGCTCTTGCTGCCGCGCGCCTGGCAGCCAGCCGTTGCGCAGACCGTCTCGCCGGCCGATGTCGGCATGCACGCCGGGCTGGACGTCATCCTCGACACGTACGTGCGGGAGGGCCTCGTCTACTACCGGGCCCTCCGTGCCGAGCGGGCTCGCCTCGACCGCTACGTCAGCAACCTCGACGTCCCCGCCGCGGCGTTCGAGGCCTGGTCGCGCCCGGAGCAGGCCGCCTTCTGGCTCAACGCCTACAACGCCACCGTCCTCAGGACCGTGATCAACGCCTACCCGATCAAGGGGGCGTCGGCACAGTACCCCTCCGACAGCATCCAGCACGTGCCGGGCGCCTACGTGGCGAAGCGGCATCGCATCGGCGGTCGACTGCTGTCGCTCGAGGACATCGAGAAGCAGGTGTTGCCGACCTTCGACGACCCGCGGATGTACTTCGCCCTCGGGCGCGGCTCGCTCGGCGGCGGACGCCTGCGCAGCGAGGCGTTCACGGCGGCGCGGCTCGAGCAGCAGCTCGCCTCGGTCGCGGCCGAATGCGTGTCGCGCAACGAGTGCTTCCGCTACGACCCGGCCGCCGACCGCATCGAGATCTCGCCGATCTTCGGCTGGCGCCAGGCCGAGTTCACCAGGGCCTGGTCCGGCGATGCGGAGATCTTCGCGAAGCGCAGCCCGATCGAACTCGCGGTGCTGCACATGGTGTTGCCGCACGTGCTGCCGACCGAGGCCCGCGGCCTGCGTCGCAACACGTTCACGCTGGCCTACTCGGCCTACGACTGGCGTCTCAACGACCTCACCGACGGGGGACCGCGCTGACATGGATCTCGGGCTGACTGGAAAGGTCGCCATCATCACCGGCGGCAGCAAGGGGCTGGGGCTCGCCGCGGCACGCGCACTGCTCGCCGAGGGGGCCCGCGTCGCCATCTGCGGTCGCACGGCGGCGACGCTCGAGCAGGCCGCCGCCGCGCTCGTCACCGCCAGTGGGCGTCCGGACGACGTGCTGGCGGTGCAGGCCGATGTGTCGCGGGCCGAAGACGTCGAGCGACTGGTCGCGCAGACCGCGAGCCGATTCGGTGGCGTGGACGTGCTCGTCAACAACGTCGGCCTCGGCAAGGGCGGCGGGCTGATGGACACGCCAGACGACGTCTGGCAGCAGGCCTTCGATCAGACGCTGTTTCCCGCCATCCGTGCCTCGCGCCAGGTGGTGCCGCTCATGCAGCAGCGCGGCGGCGGCGTCATCCTGCTCATCGCCTCCATCTGGGGCCGCGAGTCCGGCGGCCGGATGACCTACAACGCGGTGAAGGCCGCCGAGATCAGCCTCGGCAAGGCCCTCGCGCAGCAGCTCGCCCCCTCGGGCATCCGCGTCAACTCGATCGCCCCCGGGTCGATCCTGTTCGAGGGCGGGTCGTGGCACCAGCGGCAGCAGTCCGACCCCGAGGGCATCGCGCAGTTCGTCGCACGCGAGCTGCCGTTCGGCCGCTTCGGTCGCGCCGATGAAGTCGGCGACGTCGTGGCCTTCCTCGCCTCACCCCGGGCGAGCTGGATCAGCGGTGCCTGCCTGACGGTCGACGGCTGCCAGTCGCGCAGCAACATCTAGGGACATGCTCACCACCCTCGCCGATCTCGTCCAGCGGGCGGCCGATGCGCTGTTCGTCCCGTGGCTGCTCGTGCTGCTGTTCGGCACGGGTCTGTTCCTGACCATCCGCTATCGCGTCGTGCAGGTGCGTCGGTTCGGTGAAGCCTTCCGCGCGATGCTCTCGAGCGTCGAGAGTGGCACCGCCGGGGCGCTGTCGCCGTTCCAGGCGTTCATGACCGCCCTGTCGGGCACCATCGGCACGGGCAACATCGCCGGAGTCGCCACCGCCATCGTCTCTGGCGGGCCCGGCGCGCTGTTCTGGATCTGGGCCTACGGGTTCGTGGCGACCACCATCAAGTTCACCGAGGCGGTCCTCGGCGTGACGTGGCGCGAGGCCAGCGGCACCACGATCCGATCCGGGCCGATGTACGCGCTGCGCGACGGCCTCAAGCTGCCCTGGCTGGCGTCGACCTACGCGCTCATCGCCGGTGTGGCGGCCATCACGACCACGCCCTTCACCCAGCCCAACTCCATCGCCATCGTCCTCAACAGCCAGCTCGGACTGCCGACCTGGGTGTCGGGTATCGCCATCGCCGTGCTGGTCTGGCTGGTGATCGTCGGCGGCATCGGGTCCATCGGCAAGGCCGCCGAGAAACTGGCGCCGCTGAAGGTCGCGCTGTACCTCGGAGGAGGCCTCATCGTCATCGCGGTGTTCGCCGGCAACATCCCGTCCGTCCTGTCCCTCGTGTTCCGCGAGGCGTTCTCGCTGCGAGCCACGGCGGGCGGGGCCCTCGGGATGGTCGTCGCGATGCGCTATGGTCTCGCCCGCGGCATGTATGCCAACGAAGCCGGCTACGGCACGGCATCGGTCGCCTATGGCACCGCGCGCAGCCGCCACCCCGAACAGCAGGGACTGCAAGCCGTGATGGAAGTCGCCATCGTCTCGTTCGTCACCTCGACGATCAGCGCGATGACGATCCTGCTGACCGGCGCCTGGCAGTCGGGGCTCACGAGTTCGGCGGCCGTGGCCTCGGCCTTCGATGCCGCGATGCCCGGCGTGGGTGGCTACGTCGTCGCGCTCTGCGCCTTCCTGTTCGGCTACACCACGCTGATTGGCTGGGCGTTCTACGGCGAGCAGTTCTTCGAGTACCTGCTGGGGCGTCCGGTCGCGCACTGGTACCGCTGGATCTACTGCCTGCTCATCCCGTTCGGCGCCATGAGTCGTGTCGAGGTCGTGTGGGCCTGGGGCGACCTGATGAACGCGCTGCAGATCTTCCCCAACCTGGTTGGCGTCATCGGCCTCTCGGGGTTTGTCGCGCGGGTCGCGCGCGGTCAGGCCGTGGACGCGCCGCGGTAGCCGTTCAGGGCGCGGTCGCCGTGGCGCTCAGCGGCACCACGCGTCCGCCGCGCCACACCCGGACCGCCACGGTGTCGCCGGGCCGCACCTTGTCGAGCGCGGCAAGGAAGCCGCTCATGAAGGATGGGGACGCCTCGACCGGCACGCCCATCACCTCGATCAGCACGTCGCCGCCGAGCAGCACGGGCGTGTCGAGGACGGTCGCCGGCAGTGATCCGCCGCGCAGGCCGAGCCTGGCCGCGAGCGATCCCGGAGACACCGCCTGCACGAGCAGGCCCGAGGGTTGCGGCAGGTTGAGGGCCTCGGCCAGCGCCCCCTGCAGCAGGTAGCTCTCCACGCCGAACCAGGTCCGTCGTTCGTCGAGCAACAGGCGCTTGACGACGTTGCCGGCGACCGAGAAACTCGGGCCTCCGCCGGCCCCGCCCTGACTCAGGACGTGGGTCACGATCCCCACCACGTCGCCGCCCAGATCGAAGAGCGGACCGCCCGAGTTGCCACCGAAGACGTTGAGATCCGTCTGCAGCATCTCGAGGGCGGTGGCGTCCTCGTAGACCTGGGAGGGTTGCCGCCGGGCGCTGATCCAGCCGACCGCCAGCGAGTGGGTCGCCCCATGGGGTGCGCCGATCGTGAAGACCTGGTCCCCGGTCTCGAGTCGGTCCGAATCCCCGAACCTGGCCACGACGGCATTGGCCGGCACCCGCACGAGTTGCAGCAGGGCGAGGTCGGCCGACGGGGCCATCCACACCACGGTGGCTTCGATCGGCACGCCGTCGAGGAAGCTCACCTCGATGGTGGCGTCGGTCTTCACGACATGCGCGGCCGTGACCACCTTGCCGTCGGCGGAGACGAGCACGCCCGACCCGACGCCATCGGTCTGGCTTGTCGTGCCATCGGTTGCCGGCGCGGCGGCTGGCGTCCGGGCCGTCGTCCGGATCAGCACCACCGACGGGTTCGCGCGAGTGAAGGCCTCCCGCACGGGTTGCGCGCTCACCGCACCGGGCGCCAGGGCCGCCGCGCACCACGCAGCGACGAGGGCCAACTTGATCTGCATGCACGCGCTCCTCGGGTTGCCGGACGGCCAGGGCTGGCGCCGCACAGGCGCGACGCGGCCTGACCGGTTCCTCGACGGTAGGTGGGGCGTCGGCCGCTGTCCAATCGATAAAGCCAACCGTCGGCCGAAGGCTCTGCCTATGGGCGTGGACGGTCGTCAGCTGAGGAGGCGGTACCTGGCACCGTCGGCGATGGCGGCCACGCCGGGATGCCGCACCCGCCGTTCGGCGGAGATGGCGTAGAAGCGCTCGACCACGTCGTCGAGCGAGCCGAGCACGCGCACGTCGCACATGCGGCGCACGTCGGCCTCGACGGCCGCGAGCGCCGGGAAGATGCCGGAGCCGGCCTCGCCGAACACCTTCATCAGGGCCGGATCCTCGAACTCCCCGACGATGGTCGGCGTGATGCCCTTGCGCCGGCACCAGGCGTCGAGCGACCGCCGCAGCGACGTGTTCTGCGTGGGCACGAGCATCGGCGCGCCGTGCAGCGAGGTCGGGAATCCACGTCGGTACATCGCCGACAGTCGCTCCGTGGCGAACAGCAGCACCGTGGATTCCCCCAGCAGGTGGTTGTAGACCTTCTGCTTGCGCATCGGCGGCTGTGGCGCGTCGGTGATGACCAGATCGAGATGGTGGCTGACGAGCTCCTCGATGAGGGCCTCTCGTCGATCCTCGAAGCAGCGCACGCGCCGCAACTCGGGCAGGCCGAGGGCCGGCTGGAGGAGGCGATGGGCGAGCAGCTTCGGCACGCTGTTGACGAGCCCGACCGAGAGGTCGAAGGGCTTGCCGGCAGGGTGGCCGTTCAACTCGTCGACCAGATCGCGACCGAGTTCGAAGATCTTCTCGGCGTAGCGGTAGCAGATCTGCCCGGCTTCGGTCAGGACCAGCGGCTGCGAGTCGCGGTCGATCAGCGGCTGGTCGAGGGCGTCCTCGAGTTCGCGAATCTGGCTGCTCACGGTCGGCTGCGTGACATTCAGCTTGCGTGAGGCCCGCGTGACGCCGCCCTCCTTCACGGCCGCCCAGAAGTAGCGCAGGTGGTGATAGTTCAGGAACGCCATGGCCCGAGCCTACCTCAGGGCGCGCGCCGCGCCGCCTGCCCCCCTCGCGACGACGACTCCGGCAGCGGCGTGAGAGGCGGCGCCATGAACGCCTGCTGGATGGCGTCGGCGTCAGGGTGGGGGGCGTACAGCGTGTACCCCTCGCCGGATTCGAGCGCCTCGAGCCGGAACAGCTCGATGGCATACGCGCGCAGCGCCGGCGAGGTGCGGCGGTCGTCGGTCACCACGTAGGCCAGGTTGGCCGCCAGCATGAAGCGATCACGCGAGGCGAAGGCGCGTCGACGCTGGTGCTCGGTGAGCGCGGTGGCCGGCCCCGGTGCGCTGAGGGTCATCAGGGAGTCGAGCACGGGAAACCGCAGCATCGACTGCTTCTGCTCGCGCGTCACCCGCGACAGATAGCCGCCGACCAGACGCTTGCCGTGGGTCGTCTGCTGATACTGCGTGAGCGGGTTGAAGTCTCCGAGCGAGGAGGTCCCGTCGCGCACGCCGAAGGGCAGCGACAACACCCGCACGTCCTCGCGCGGGTCGGCCGCGATCCGGTGGAACACCTGGGGGGTCCTGGCGTCGTACAGCGTCCGTGGCACCGGCGCGAGTTCCACCAGCAGCACCGCGGTGAGCACGCCCAGCACGAGCCGGCGTCGATGCGGCCAGCGCTGGCCGATCGCCACCAGGGCCATGGCGAAGAGCAGGGCCACCCCGAGGGCGACCAGGACGACGAAGCGCGACGGCGATCGCGCCAGGCCGACGATCGGCACGTAGCGCAGCAGGGCCCACGGGCCGGGAATGTGGGTGTTGATGCCGGCGACATGGACGAACGGCCCGAGCGCCAGCATCGCGAAGACGGCCGGCATCCACAGCCAGCGGCGTCGGGCCGGACGCCAGCCGGCCCACACCCACGCGACGCCGATCACCGCCAGCGCCACCAGCGGCAGGGCGCCGGTGAGTTCGGCGAAGCCGTCGACGCGTTGCGCCTCGATCCACGCCTTGAACGGCCCCCCGAACCACGGCGACGTCGGGTTGGGCATGACGAAGGCCAGCAGGTCCACGCCCGGAGGACTGCTGCGCCAGTAGATCGCCGGGCCCGCCATCCGGCCCTGGAGCAGGCGCTGGCCATACGTCATCAGCACCGGCGACAGCAGCGTCGCCGCCGTCACGACCATCACCGCCGCGAACCACGCATGCCACGGCGCGAACCGGTAGCGCCACTCGATCTTCGGCGTCCACACGACCAGCGCATGGAGGACGACGAGCAGCGTCAGCACCAGCATGGGCGTGTAGAGCGATCGCATGCTGATGCGGAGGCCGGCCACCTGGACGAGACCGCCCTGAAGGGCGATGGCGGCGACGAACGTGGCGGCGACGATGACCAGGCCCCGTGTGACGCGGCGGGCAAAGGCGGAGGACCCTTCGAGCCGATCGGCACGCGAGATCGACACGACGGAGGCGAGGATCCAGGCGCCGATCAGCAGGACACCGTAGACCGCGTAGTAGATGTCGCAGAACGCGGCCCAGGCCAGCGTGGCGCCGGCAGCGACGGCATCACGGGCGCGTCCCTTGCCCTCGGCCTTGACCATGATCAGCAGCAGCACGGACAGCGGGGCGGCGGCCACGAGCGAGAAATGCGCCGTGCTCCTCGCCATGAGGACTGGCGAGAAGGCGAACGCCACCCCCGCGAGCCAGGACTCCCAGTGGCGCCCACAGAGCGCCCAGGCCAGGCGCGCCGTGCACCAGGCCGTCAACGCCATCATCGCGAGGTAGACGACGTTGAAGGCGCGCACCAGTCCCAGCGGTCCGATGAGCGGATACGCCAGGATGTCCATGAACAGCGTGTAGTTGTGCAGGGTCAGGTCGACGCGCGGGGAGAGCGACAGGACGGTGCCCGTCTGGAGCGGCATCTGCTGGTGCAGGACTTCGTGCCGGAACACCCAGAGGTTCCAGACATACACGCCGGTGTCTCCCGAGGGCGCCCCGGTCAGGTGCGTCGCGAGATGGAGCGGCAGCGGCCACGAAAAGGCGACGGCGAGGCCACAGAACAGCCCGAACCACAACAGGAGTACCAGACGGGACGTCACGGTCGAGTCAGCGTGAAGGGCTGGATGCTAGCACGACCGCATAACATCCTTAACAACTTTAACGTTTGGCCGGCATCGGCTCCGGCGATGGCCAGGCGGACGTTTCGTCTCTTGATCGCCCCAGGCCCACGGCGTAGCATCGACGGACGATGTCAGGGACGGTGGCTCGCCTTTCCGGGAACAAGGATCAGGCGTTGCAGGACGCCCTCGGCCACCTGGCCCCTGACTCGCGGACCGCCGCGACGCTGCCGGGCGGCGACGGCGCCCCGGGGACGCATGTCGAGGTCAGCGGCGACAAGGTGGTCACCGCGGTCCGGCACATCCCGGCCCAGGCGGCACGCCATGCGCCGTGGCCGGCCGACGTCGAGGCGCGACTCGTCGAGGCCCTGACGGCGCGGGGGATCGAGCAGCCCTACTCGCACCAGGCCGAGGCCATGACGCACGCGCTGGCCGGGCGGCATGTGGTGGTCGTCACTCCCACGGCCTCGGGCAAGACGCTCTGCTACAACGGCGCCGTCCTGAGCACGGTGTTGCGCGAGCCGGGCGCGCGCGCGCTCTACCTGTTCCCGACCAAGGCGCTCGCCCAGGATCAGCTCGCGGAACTGCAGGGGCTGGCCCAGATCGTCGGCGCGGCCGCCCAGCGCGAGATCGGGGTGTTCACGTACGACGGCGACACGCCCGCCGACGCGCGTCGGGCCATCCGGGCCCGGGCCAACGTGGTGCTCAGCAACCCGGACATGCTGCACGCCGGCGTGCTGCCGCACCATCCGCGGTGGGCCCGCCTCTTCGAGAATCTCCGCTACATCGTCATCGACGAACTGCACGCGTATCGCGGCGTGTTCGGCAGCCATCTCGCCAATGTGCTGCGACGGCTGCAGCGCATCTGTCGGCACTACGGGTCCGATCCGACCTTCATCTGCACGTCGGCCACCATCGCCAACCCGCAGGCGCTGGCCGAGCAGCTCACCGAGCAGCCCTTCTCGCTGGTGGCCGAGAGTGGTGCGCCGCGCGGCGAGAAGTTCTTCGTGCTGCTCAATCCGCCGGTCGTGAACCAGGCGCTCGGCATCCGGCGGTCGTATCTGTCGGAAGCGCGCCGCGTGGCGCTGGAGTTCCTGCGACGCAACCTGCAGCTGATCGTCTTTGCGCAGAGCCGACTGGCCACCGAGATTCTCACGACCTACCTGAAGGATGCCTTCCAGGGACCACCCGGGGCCACCGACGCCGTGCGTGGGTATCGCGGCGGGTATCTGCCGCTCCGGCGGCGCGAGATCGAGCGTGGGCTTCGCGAAGGCGACGTGCGCGCCGTGGTCTCGACCAATGCCCTCGAGCTCGGCATCGACATCGGGGCCCTCGACGTGTGCGTGATGGCCGGCTATCCGGGCACCATCGCCTCCACCTGGCAGCGCGCAGGGCGCGCTGGTCGTCGGTCGGGCCGGTCAGCCGCCGTGCTCGTCGCCTCGAGTGCGCCGCTCGATCAGTTCATCGTGCGGCATCCCACGTACTTCTTCGATGCCTCACCCGAGCATGCCCTGATCAATCCCGAGAACCTGCACGTGCTGCTCAGCCACGTCAAGTGCGCCGCGTTCGAGCTGCCGTTCCAGGACGGCGAGCGGTTCGGCCGCACGCCGGTCAGCACCGAGGAGGTGCTGCAGGTCCTCGGCGAGGAGGGCTTCGTCCACGCGGCGGACGGTCAGTGGAACTGGACGCACGAGTCCTACCCGGCAGATGCCATCAGCCTGCGCGCCATCACGTCGGACAACTTCGTCATCGTCGACACCACGGAGGGGTCGCGGGTGATCGGCGAGACGGACTACACGAGCGCGCTGTCGACCCTGCACGAGAAGGCCATCTACATCCTCGAGGGCGCGCTGTTCCAGGTCGAGCGGCTGGACATCGAGGGCCGGAAGGCCTACGTGCGCAGCGTCGAGTGCGACTACTACACCGATGCCATCACCTACACCAAGGTGAACGTGCTCGAGGAGGCCGAGACGAGTCTCGGCGAGGTCGGGCTGAGGGCCACCGACGTTGGTGACTCCAGCGTCGACGGCACGCTCGTGCCGCTGCCCAATCGGTCGGCCCGCTCGCACGGGGACGTGCACGTGGTGTCGCGGGTGGTCGGCTTCAAGAAGATCCGGTTCTACACCAACGAGAACGTCGGCTCCGGCGACCTCGACCTGCCCGAGCAGCAGATGCACACGACGTCGTACTGGCTGACGGTGCCGCGCGCGGTGCTCCTCGAGGTGCCGTGGGCTCCCGACGATCGGCGCGACGGCGTGAGCGGCATGGCGCACGCGATGCGCTCCATCGCCCAGTTGCTGCTGATGTGCGATCGTCGCGACCTCGGCGTCTCGATCGACACCGGGACCGGGGAAGCGGCCGTCGGTGGTCGTCCCCCGGCGCCGGCGACCGGCGACGCCGACGCGCACGTCTTCCTGTACGACAACTACCCGGGCGGCATCGGCTTCAGCGCCCCGCTCTTCCGCATGCACGACGCGCTGCTCACGCAGACGCGTCAGCTCATCGAGAGCTGTCCCTGCGAGGTCGGCTGTCCCTCGTGCGTCGGCCCGATGGGGGACATCGGCCCGCGCGCCAAGCGCGTGGCCCTGGACCTGCTCGCGCGCCTGCAGGCCGCCTCCGGCAGCACGGGCGACGAGGTGCCGTTCTAGCGCCTGATGGCTTCCTCCTCCCTGTCGCGGCTGCGCGACATCGCTCGTGGCACCGGTGCCAGTCCGTCGCCGACCGACGCTCGTGTCGAGACGCCGGCGCCCGGAGGTGTGCGTGAACTCACGTATGCCCCGGTCGACGAGGAGGGCCTGCCGCTCGATCCCCGGCTGGCACGCCCCGACGGGGGCATCGGCGATCTGCCCGGGGCACGTCTCGACACCACCGCCCACGGTCCCTGCGTGGTCGTCGAGCACCTGTACGAACCTGACCACCATCACGGGCGCCTGCGCGTCGAGGCGTGCGGCACCGTCTGCCTGGACGACACCCTGGATCTGCTCGCCGGCCGTGAACTGCGGCCCCGACAGCCTCGCCTGGGAGCCGCGCCGACGCGACTGGTCTACTTCGACCTCGAGACGACGGGCCTCAGTGGCGGCGCCGGGATGCTGGCCTTCCTGGCCGGGGTGGGGGAGTGGACCCCGGCAGGCTTTCGCACGACGCAGTTCCTCCTGCCGTCGTTCGCCGCCGAGCGCGCCCTGCTGCACGCCCTCAATGCCTACCTCGGCGACGATGCCGTGCTGGTGACGTACAACGGCCGCACCTTCGACGTCCCGGTGATGGAACTGCGCGGCGAGATGCAGCGCGTGCCGCAGGTCGTGTGCGACGTGCCGCACCTCGACATGCTGCACGCTGCGCGTCGCCTGTGGCGCATGTCCGAGGAGGGCGACCGGTCGTGCAAGCTCACGCACCTCGAGGAGTCCGTGCTCGGTGTGGGGCGTGTCGGGGATGTGGGCGGCTTCGAGATCCCGGCGCGATTCTTCCAGTTCGTCCGCGGCGGGTCCGCCGCGGTGCTCGAGCCCGTGCTGATGCACAACCGCCTCGACCTGCTGTCGCTGGCCGCACTCACGGCCCATGCGCAGCAACTGGTCCGGGACGGGCGCGACACCCCGCCGAGCGGAGCGACGGCGTTCGGGCTCGGGGCCCTGTATGAGCGGGGCGGCTGGATCGACCCGGCCATTGCCTGCTTCAGGGCCGCGGCCGCCGATCACTGGCAGACGCGCGACCTGCGACGCGCGGCGGCGCGATCACTGGCGCGGTTGCTGAGGCGGCAGCGCCGCTTCGCCGAGGCCGCCGAGGCCTGGCAGCAGGTGCTGCAGCTGGGGGGACGTCCACAGGTGCTGCGCGAAGCACGCGAAGCGCTCGCGATCCACCACGAACATCGGGGCGGTCAGCTGGAGGAAGCGCGACGGCATGCCGAAGCCGGAGCCGCGCAGGCGATTGGGCGGGGAGAGCGGGAGGATTTCACCCGGCGACTGACCCGGCTCGAACGCAAACTCGCGCGAGCCACGCCGGTGGCGCCGTTGTGGAACGATTGAAGGAGCTGCCCCGCCTTCGCGGCAGTGCGGTACGCGGACCGCGATGCGGACAGCATGGACGCCTGCTTACGCGGGCGTGCCCTTCTTGGCCTTCTCCGCGGCGGCCTTGCGCGCGGCAACCGTCGTCGCGCCGAACTTGCGGGTGAAACGCTCCACGCGCCCCTCGGTGTCCACCAGCTTCTGACGACCCGTGAAGAACGGGTGGCAGTTGCTGCAGATTTCGAGGTGCAGTTCCTTCTTCGTGGAGTGCGCCTTCCACGTGGCGCCGCAGGCGCACCGGGCCTCGACCTCGTGGTACTCAGGGTGAATCGCTGGCTTCATTGCATGACTCCTTCCACTACGGACAAACCCAAAGCGTAGCACACCCGCCCGAGCCGCCGCCGGAGTCCCGCCCCGACCGTCAGGCCCCCGTGCCGGCGTGACGGTCGGGACTGAAACTTGCTTAGCGATCAGGCAGGACGCGTCCGACACCGACTCGCTGCCCCGTGTTTCCGGGCAGATCGTCGGAAGAAGCCTCGTTCGACGATCACGGTTCTGTGCGTCGAATGACGGTTCTGTCAGGGACCCGTCCGGGGTACTCATGCTTCGATACGCGTTTCTCGCCGCTTTCCTCACGCTGGCCACCGGCGCCACCGCCATGGCTGACACGATTGGCTTCGGCACCGGACAGGCGCCCAGAGGCTTCGCCTACTCGCCCTCGTCCTCGCCGTTCGAGGCGTTCGACTGGACTCCGCTGGACTTCGCGGCTTTTGCCGCCTACGGAGGTGACTTTGCCAACGTGCGTCGGCCAGTCACCCCGATCCGCTTCTTCGAAGATCCGATCCGGCCGGCCGGTCCCCAGGGGCCAGACGACGAGCAACTGACGACGCGCCTGCTGAGCATCCCGGTCTTCGAGAAACTGCCCGCAGAGCCACAGGTGGCCTACGAGGCCCTGCCGGTCGCCGGTACGTCGTCCATTCCCGAACCCGGTATCGCGATCATGATTGGCGTGGGCTTGCTCGGACTGTCGGCGCGACTGCGCCGATCGATGCGCGCGCGCTGAGATCCATCTCGACGTGGACGTGCGCGTCCCCTCGCGGGCATCCACGGGCGGCCAGCATGTTGTTCCTCCCGGACAACATCCTGGCCGCTTTTGTCGTTTCTTCGGCCGCGGGCGCGCTCGGCCGCGTCACGGAATGACGTGCGTCCGTTCCCAGCGATGCTGCCGCAGGGCCGCCATCAGCCCCTCTCCGAGACGGCGGCCGTCGGACACCGCGGTGTTCTCGGCCACGTGCGTGGCCTTGCGCATGCCGGGGATGGTGGTGGACACCGCCGGATGCTCGAGGATGAAGCGGAGGGCGAGTTCGGCCAGCGACATCCCGGCCGGCACCTCCTGCTGCAGGGCGTCGACGCGATCCAGGGTCTCGTCGAGGTTCTCGGGCGTGAAGTACAGACTGCGCCAGTCGTGCTTCGGGAACGTCATGTCGCGCGTCATCCGGCCCGTCAGGCTGCCTTCGTCGAAGGGCACCCGGGCGATGATGGCGACGTCGAGACGTTGCGCGGCGGGGAAGAGATCGTCCTCCGGGTTCTGGTCGAAGACGTTGTACACGACCTGCACCGCGTCGACCTTGCCAGTCTCGAGCGCCTGCAGCACGTTGGCCGGCTGCCAGCGATTGACGCTGATGCCGAAGCCCTCGATCTTGCCCTGCGCCTTCAGGTCCTCGGCCGCCCGCTGCCAGCCCTCATCGCTCGTCCAGGCATCGTCCCAGACGTGCAGCTGCTGCAGGTCGAGCCGTTCGACCCCGAGGTTCTGCAGGCTCTTCTCGGTCATCTCGACGATGTACTCGTACGGGAAGACCTCCGAGACCGGCGTGGCCGCCGTGCCCGGCCACTGGCGGTTCTTCGGCGGCACCTTCGTCGCCACGTAGAGCCGGCGGCCTGCATGGGCCCGCAGCGTCTGGGCCAGCAGCTGCTCGCTGTGGCCGTCGCCGTAGGCATACGCCGTGTCGAAGACGTTGACGCCAGCCGCGATCGACTGATCGAGCGAGGCGAGCGACTGCGCGTCGTCGCTGCCCGTCCAGCCGCCCATGCCCCACATCCCGTAGCCGACTTCCGAGACCTGCCATCCGAGTCGTCCGAACCGTCGCGTCTGCATGTCGCGATGGTAGACCAGCGCCGGGAATCGGGCGTCGGGAATCGAGTGGGTAGGGCCTCTTCGGAGAACCGGCCGTCACCGCACTGGACGCCGTCACCTTGTCGGGCCGCACCGTGGCACTGCTCAGCTGTTCGAGGGGCGCTTGGCCAGCTTGCGCTGCAGTGACCGTCGGTGCATCCCCAGCACACGTGCGGCCTCGGACACGTTGCCGTCGCAGTCCACCAGCACGCGCTGCATGTGCTCCCACTCGACCCGCGCCAGCGAGGGCGTCTCGATCGCCAGCTCGCGCGGGCGCGCGAGCAGCCCGCGTTCGAACGCGGCCAGGATCCGATCCGCGTCGGTGGGCTTGGTCAGGTAGTGTGTCGCGCCGAGTCGTACCGCTTCGAGCGCCGTTGCGATACTGCCGTACCCGGTCAGCACGACGATGGCGGTGGCCGGATCGATGCGCTTGAGCTCGCGGACGACATCGAGGCCAGAGGCGTCAGGCAGCCGCAGATCGACCACCGCCATCTCCGGACTGTCGTCGGTGGCGCGAGCGATGGCTGTCGCGGCGTCGGCGGCGCCTTCCACGTCATAGCCGCGCGCCGTCAGGGCCCGGACCAGGACGCCCCGGAACACGTCGTCGTCCTCGACGACGAGGATGGTGGGAAAGGTGCGGGCCACGTCAGCAGGATGGCAGGTCGAGCGTGACCGTGGTACCGGCGCCTAGCCGCGACTGCAGCGCCAGCGCACCACCGGCCTGATCGGCAAACGTCCGGGCCAGGAACAGCCCGAGGCCCAGGTTGCCGCCGCCCGGCTTGGTCGTGAAGAACGGATCCCCGGCACGCGCCACCACGTCGTCGCGCATGCCACTGCCGGTGTCGGCGACCGTGAACCGCAGGCCACCGGGTTCCCGGGTCACCGCCAGGGAGACGTGCTGCGACGGCGACGACGCATCGAACGCGTTGCGCACCAGGGACAGCAGCACCTGCCGGAGCGCTTCGGCCGGCAGCGTCAGGGGGACGGGTTCGATCGGTGTCGTCAGGTCGAGGCGGGCGGCCTGGTTCGGCTCGAGTCGCTGCCGCAGATCGTCGAGCAGATCGGACAGGGTCGCCGTCGCCGTGTCGGCGTCGAGCGCCTGGGCCCGACCCGTCATCTGGTCCAGCACGTGCGTGCAGCGGGCCACCTCGGCGCGCACGAGCGCGGCGTGTTCGGCCACCTCGCGCAGGGCGTCGGCGGGTGTGGCGCGGTCGTCGGCGACGACCCGCTCGATCTCGCCCGCGACGATGCTGATCGTGTTCAGGGGCGTCGCCAGTTCGTGGGCTGCGCCGGCACCGAGCGCCAGCAGGGCGGCCATCCGATCACTGCGCGCCGCGGCTCCACGGGCCTCCGTCAGTGCCCGCTCCCGTTCCTCCACGGCCTCCGACATCCGACTCACGAAGTACGCGATCAGCGCCGCCGCTGCGGCCAGCGCCACCCACATGCCGAAGAGATGCAGGCTCAGCACGCGGCCGGCCAGCAGGGGATCGGCGAAGTCGAGGGGCCGGTGCCGCGCGAACGTCAGGCCGTAGCCCAGCGTCGAGGCCAGTGCGATGCCGGAGGCCCAGCGCAGACCGAGGGTGGAGGCGGCGATCGTGATGCCGACGAGATAGACGATGCCGAACGGATTGATGGGGCCGCCGGCCAGCGCCAGCCACCCCGTGAGCGCGGCCACGTCCAGCACGAGCACGCTGCCGAGCAGCCCCCGGCGCAGGGACGTGGCGCGCAGTTGCGAGGTCAGGGCGACGTTGGTCGTCGCCATCGTCGCCAGCAGGGCCAGCAGCGGTGACCAGGGCAGGCGCACCGTCCACCAGCGGCTGGCCGCGATCGCGCCCACCAGCATCACGGCGAGCGAGACCCAGCGCAGGCGCACCAGCCACGGCAGGACGACGGACGAGGAGAGCGCGGACGTGCCGGGCATGCAGGACGATCAGTCGAGGAGTTCGCGACCGCGTACATCATGGTCGAACGGACGCCGACGTGCCCAGCGGGCGCCGCCGCTTCCGCTCACAGCGTGTCGAGTTCGTCGTTCAGGCGCGCCAGCAAGGCCGGGTCGAGGGGCGGTTCGGTCGCCGGGGCGGCCGCCACCGCTCGAGACCCGGCCGCGCTGCGCAGGGCCGCGAGCAGTGCCAGGCCCAGCGCCCCCGGCCCGAGCCAGGCCACCCATCCGGTGCCGCGCGCGCGCGGCGAACCGTCGAGGACGTCGCCGAAGCGCGCCTCGAGGTCGGCGATGATGCTGGCGCTCGGTTCACCGCGATGCAGGCGGTCGGAGATCTCGGCACGCACGGTGGCGGCATCCGGGGACGGGCAGGTGGACAACGTCATGCCCGGGCAGAACGGGCTCATCAGGCTGGCACTCAGGCGTGCGGCCTCGCGGGCCGGGGCGTCTGCCGTGTCGGCCCCGGCGTGTGCTCCAGGGAGCAGCAGGAGGAGGGCGACGAGCAGGGTGGTGCGCATCCGTTCCAGTGTCGGTCCGACGCGCGCGCCCGACCCGCGACATGTTGTCGCAGGCCCGGCGGGGCTACTTCCCGCCGGACATGGCGCCGAGGAATTCGCTGTTGGACTTGGTCTTGCCCATCTTGCCGAGCAGCAATTCCATGGCCTCGGTGGCCGACAGCGGATTGATCACCTTGCGCAGCACCCAGATGCGGTTGAGGTCGTCCTTCGGGATGAGGAGTTCCTCCTTGCGCGTGCCGCTCTTGGTGATGTCGATGGCCGGGAAGACCCGACGATCGGCGAGCTTGCGATCGAGGTGGATCTCCATGTTGCCGGTGCCCTTGAACTCCTCGAAGATCACTTCGTCCATGCGCGAGCCGGTGTCGATGAGCGCGGTCGCGATGATCGTCAGCGAGCCACCCTCCTCGATGTTGCGGGCCGCGCCGAAGAAGCGCTTCGGGCGCTGCAGGGCGTTGGAGTCGACGCCGCCCGTGAGCACCTTGCCCGACGGCGGCACCACGGTGTTGTAGGCGCGGGCGAGGCGCGTGATCGAGTCGAGCAGGATGACCACGTCCTTCTTGTGCTCGACGAGGCGCTTGGCCTTCTCGATCACCATCTCGGCGACCTGGACGTGGCGCTGGGCCGGCTCGTCGAACGTCGACGAGATGACCTCGCCGCGGACGGAGCGCTGCATGTCGGTGACTTCCTCGGGCCGCTCGTCGATGAGCAGCACGATCAGGTACACCTCGGGGTGGTTGGCCGTGATGCTGTTGGCGATGTTCTGCAGCAGCATCGTCTTGCCCGTGCGTGGCGGCGCGACGATCAGACCGCGCTGCCCCTTGCCGATCGGCGTCATCAGGTCGAGGACGCGGGCCGACAGGTTGTCGCCGTTGGTCTCGAGCGTGATGCGCTCCTGCGGATAGAGCGGCGTCAGGTTCTCGAAGAAGATCTTCTCGCGGGTCCGCTCGGGCGGCTCGAAGTTGACCGCCTCGACCTTGATCAGCGCGAAGTACCGCTCGCCTTCCTTCGGCGGCCGGATCTGACCGCTGACGGTGTCGCCCGTGTGCAGATCGAACTTGCGGATCTGCGACGGCGAGACGTACACGTCGTCGGGGCCGGCGAGGTAGTTGTAGTCGGGCGCGCGCAGGAAGCCGAAGCCGTCCGGCAGCACCTCGAGGACGCCCTCCGAGAAGAGCATGCCGCTCTTCTCGGCCCGGCCGCGCAGGATCTCGAAGATCAGATCCTGCTTGCGCAGCCCGGTGGCGCCGGGGATGTCGAGGTCCTTGGCCACCTGGGTGAGCTGCTGCACGCTCATCTCCTTGAGCGTGGACAGGTTCACGACCTCGGCGTCCGACTTGCCCATCCGGGCCTCGATCGCCTCGATGTCCTCCTCGGGGGCCGGCCGATGCCCGGGCGGGTGCGGCTGCGAGTGCCGTCCTTCGCCGCGCCGGCCTTCACGGCCTTCGCGACCGCCACCACGACCTTCTCCGCCACCCTGTCGCCCGTGCTGTTGGCGACCCTCCTGCTGGCGACCCTGCGACTGGCGGTGCTGCTGCTGGGGCCGGGGTGCGGCGGGAGCGGGCGGGGCAGGCTGCGAGGCCTGAGGCGGGGGGGCCTGGGTGGGGGCGTCCGTAGACGGCGAAGCCGCTACGGGTGCGTCAGCAGGCGGACGATTCTGGTCCACAGATTTTCCAGTCCTTCGCCGGTGAGCGCCGACACTGGCGTTACCGGGGCGTTCAGCGATGTTTCCCATGCGCGTACGTTACGCACCCGTTCGGTGCGCGACAGCTTGTCGATCTTGGCGATCACGACGGCGGTCGCCAGGTCCTTCGTGGAGAGCCAGGCCCAGGCGTTGAGGTCCTGGGCCAGCCCGGGATGGCGCGCGTCAACGATGAGCAGCGCGCCCGTCGGGCCATACCCTGCGTCGTCGCCGGTCGATCCGGCGCCCGGCGCAGGCCGGCCGAAGTACATCGTGGTGAGCCCGGCGAACTCGGTCGCCGAGGCATCCCCACCCCTCGCATACCCGTAACCTGGCAAGTCGACCAGGAACAGGCGCTTCAGGTCGCGGTGACCATACTCCACCGCATACACGTTCAACTCCCGTGTCTTGCCGGCCGCCGCGCTCGTCCGGGCCACGCGGGACCCGGTGATCGCGTTGATCAGCGTCGACTTGCCGACATTGGACCGACCCACGAGGGCCAGCTGCGGCACGGGTTCCCGCGGCAGGTCGTCGGCGCTGACGGCGCTCCGGACGAACTGGACGGGCAGAGTTTTCACGGTGAGACGACCAGACGCATGACTGAGGTGGGGGCAACCGGCCTGGGATCCGCGGGGGGCGGACGCCGGCGACGTGACGCGGTCTCTGGGGACCGCGTCACGCATCCACCGGTCAGTGCGTGATGGCCTCGTCCTTTGCCGCCGGGTCCACGGCTGCCTCGGTGGTGGCCGGAATTGCCGGCGGCAGTGGTCCCTCGAGGGCGATCTTCAGCACCTCGTCCATGGCCTCGACCAGGTAGACATCGAGCGTGTCGAGCACGTTCTTGGGGATGTCGGCCAGGTCCTTCTCGTTGTCCTTCGGCAGGATGATCGTCTTGACGCCCGCCCGATGGGCGCCCAGCACCTTCTCCTTCACGCCCCCGATGGGCAGCACCTTGCCGCGCAGGGTGATCTCGCCGGTCATGGCCACGTCCTTGCGGGCGGGCACACGGGACAGCGCCGAGATCATCGCCGTGGCCATCGTGATGCCGGCCGACGGGCCGTCCTTGGGAATCGCCCCCTCCGGCACGTGCACGTGCACGTCCATGTTCTTGTAGAAGTCGGGGGGCAGCCCGTACTCGTTGACCCGCGAGCGGACGAAGCTCATCGCCGCCTGCGCCGACTCCTGCATCACGTCGCCCAGCTTGCCGGTGAGCGTCAGCTTGCCCTTGCCGGGCATGAGCGTCGCCTCGGTGACCAGAATCTCGCCGCCGACCTCGGTCCAGGCCAGGCCCGTCGCGATGCCGATCTCGTTGACCTCTTCGGCCATCGTGGCGCGGAAGCGGGGCACGCCGAGGTGCGCCGTCACCCGCTCGGGCGTGATCTCCTCGAAGTACTGCGCCCCATCCACCACCACCCGGCGGGCGACCTTGCGGCAGACCGACGAGATCTCGCGCTCGAGGCTGCGAACGCCGGCCTCGCGCGTGTAGCGCTGGATGATCGCGCGCAGGGCGTCTTCGTCGAAGGTGATGTTCTTGTCGCTCAGGCCGGCGTTCTCGACCGCCTTGGGCGCCAGGAAGCGCCGCGCGATCTCGACCTTCTCCTGCTCGGTGTAGCCGGCCAGCTGCAGCACTTCCATGCGGTCCCGCAGCGCCTGCGGAATCGTGTGGAGGACGTTGGCCGTGCAGATGAACATGACGTTGGACAGGTCGTACTCGACGTCGAGGTAGTGGTCGAGGAACGCGTTGTTCTGTTCCGGATCGAGCACCTCGAGGAGCGCCGCGGACGGGTCGCCGCGGAAGTCCATCGACATCTTGTCCACTTCGTCGAGCAGGAAGACCGGGTTCATCGTGCCGGCCTTCTTCATCATCTGGATGACCTGGCCCGGGAACGCGCCGATGTAGGTGCGGCGGTGCCCGCGGATCTCGGCCTCGTCCCGCACGCCGCCGAGCGACAGCCGGACGAACTTGCGGTTGGTCGCCTTGGCGATCGACTTGGCCAGCGAGGTCTTGCCGACCCCCGGAGGTCCGGCGAACGTCAGGATGGTGCTCTTGGGCTTCTTGACCAGGGTGCGCACCGCGAGGAACTCGAGGATGCGGTCCTTGATCTTCTCGAGGCCGTGGTGGTCCTGGTTGAGGATCTCCTCGGCGCGGGTCAGGTCACGGCTCTCCTTGGACTTCTTGGTCCACGGCACCGCGATCAGCCAGTCGAGGTAGTTGCGCGAGACGGTGGCCTCGGCCGACATCGGCGGCATGGCCTCGAGGCGGCGAAGTTCCTGCATCGCCTTCTCCTCGACGTCCTTGGGCATCCGGGCGTCCTCAATCTTCTTCTTGAGGTCCTCGATCTCGTTGCCCTTGTCTTCCTTGCGACCCAGTTCCTTCTGGATCGCCTTCATCTTCTCGTTGAGGTAGTACTCCTTCTGGGCCTTCTCCATCTGCTTCTTCACGCGAGACTGGATCCGGCGGTCCACCTGGAGCTTGTCCACCTCGACTTCGAGCACCGACGCAATGCGGTTCAGGCGCTCGAGCGGCGAGACGATCTCGAGGAGGTTCTGCTTCTCCTCGATGCCCACCAGCATGTGGGCGGCAATCGTGTCGGCCAGCCGCGCCGGGTCGTCGACCCGCACGGCGGCGATCATGGCGTCGTAGTGCAGGTTGTTCGACAGCTTGACGTACTGCTCGAACAGCGACACGACGCGCGTCATCGTCGCTTCGACCTCGCCGGCCGTCTCGCGCTGCCGCGCGATGACCTTGACGACGACGCGGAAGAAGCCCTTGTCTTCCTTCCACTCGACCGCACGACCGCGATCGACGCCCTCGACCAGCACCTTGATGTTGCCGTCGGGCAGCTTCAGGCTCTGGACGATGTTGGCCACGCAGCCCATCGTGTAGATGTCGGCCGGCTGGGGATCGTCGGTGGCGGCATCGTGCTGGGCGGCCAGGAAGATGCGCTTGTCCTTGCCGAGCGCATGCTCCAGCGCCCGGATGGACGAGGGACGCCCGATCACGAACGGCATCATCATGTGCGGGAACACGACGACATCGCGCAGCGGGACGATCGGGAGTGTTTCGAAGACTTCCATGAATCAGTTGTCGGGAATGAGGCGGTGGCTTGTCAAGGCGGAGCCAGCGTGGCCTCCGCCGTTCGGGGAGGTCCTTCGCCGGAAGTTCGTGCCTCCCGCCGACAGCCGGCAGGGGCGGTCCTGCCGGCGCCTCTTCTTTTGAGACGCCGTCAGGGCGGGGACGGACGCCTAGCCCGCCTTTTCCATCACCGTAATCGGCTTTTCCTTCGACTCGACCACTTCCCGCGTGATGACGCACTCGCGGATCTTCTTCTGGCCCGGCACCGTGTACATCACGTCGAGCATCAGCTCCTCGATGATCATGCGGAGGCCACGGGCGCCAATCTTGCGGGTCAGCGCCAGCTCGGCGATCGCCTCGAGGGCATCGTCGGTGAAGCGCAGCTTGACGTTCTCGTACTCGAGCAGCTTGATGTACTGCTTGGTGATCGCGTTGCGCGGCGTGGTCAGGATCTGCACCAGCGCCGGCCGATCGAGTTCGTGCAGCGTCGCCACGACGGGCAGGCGGCCGACGAACTCCGGAATCAGCCCGTACCGGATCAGGTCCTGCGGCTCGATCTTCTCGAGCGTCGTGCCGACGTCCTTGCTCGTGAAGTGGGTGACCTCGGCCCGGAAGCCGAGCGTCTTCTGGCCGACGCGGCGCTCGATGACCTTCTCGAGCCCGACGAACGCCCCACCGCAGATGAACAGGATGTTGGTCGTGTCGACCTGGAAGAACTCCTGGTGCGGGTGCTTCCGGCCGCCCTGGGGCGGCACGTTGGCGACCGTGCCCTCGAGAATCTTCAGCAGCGCCTGCTGGACGCCCTCGCCGCTCACGTCCCGCGTGATCGACGGGTTCTCGTCCTTGCGGCAGATCTTGTCGACTTCGTCGATGTAGATGATCCCCTGCTGGGCCTTCTCGATGTCGCCACCGGCGGCCTGGAGCAGCTTGAGGATGATGTTCTCGACGTCCTCGCCGACGTACCCCGCCTCGGTCAGCGTGGTGGCGTCGACGATGGTGAAGGGGACCGAGAGCAGGCGGGCGAGCGTCTGCGCGAGCAGCGTCTTGCCGGTGCCGGTCGGGCCGATCAGCAGGATGTTGGACTTCTGCAGTTCGACTTCGTTGCGGCCCTTGGACTGCTTGCTGATCTCGATGCGCTTGTAGTGGTTGTAGACCGCCACCGCCAGGCGCTTCTTGGTCTGCTCCTGGCCGATGACGTACTCGTCCAGGAACTTCTTGATTTCCTGCGGCGTGGGCAGCGACGACCGCGTGCCCTTGGCCTCGAACCGGTTGTCGTCCGCGATGATGTCGTTGCAGACCTCGACGCACTCGTCGCAGATGAAGACGGTGGGGCCGGCAATCAGCTTCCGGACGTCGTTCTGGTCCTTGTTGCAGAACGAGCACCGCAGCACTTCGTTCTCGCCGTTCTTCTTCACCATGGGTTCGGACCCGTCTGCGTCACCGACACCCGAGGGGCCATCGTTGCGGCCGTCGGGCATGGGTCAGCTGCGCTTGCGGAGGACTTCATCGATGATACCGTACTCGCGCGCCTGCTCGGCCGACATGATGTAGTCGCGCTCGGTATCGGCCTGGAGCCGCTCGAGAGGCTGGCCGGAATGTTCCGCGAGGATCTCGTTCAGCCGGTGGCGCATCCGCAGGATTTCCTTGGCGTGGATGTCGATGTCGGTGGCCTGCCCGCCGACCCCGCCCTGGACCCACGGCTGGTGAATCAGGATGCGCGAGTTGGGCAGCGAGTACCGCTTGCCCTTGGTGCCCCCGGCCAGCAGCACGGCCCCGAACGACGCACACTGCCCGAGGCAGTACGTCGACACGTCGGGCCGGATGTACTGCATCGTGTCGTAAATCGCCATCCCGGCCGTGATCGAGCCGCCCGGGCTGTTGATGTAGAGCAGGATGTCCCGCTCCGGGTCCTCGGCCTCGAGGAACAGCATCTGGGCAATCACCAGGCTCGCGACGGTGTCGTCGATCGGCGTGCCGATGAAGATGATGCTGTCCTTGAGCAGGCGCGAGAAGATGTCGTACGCGCGCTCCCCCCGGTTGGTCTGCTCGACCACCATCGGGACCAGCTGCATGCGCGGATCAATCATGGGTGAATTCGGCCTCGTGGCCGGCGTCCCGTAGGCCGCCGGCAGGTTGCCCGCACCCGGCATGGCCGGGCAGTCGAGTCGTCATCGTCCAGGGAAGAGGGGTGGTCCAGGTAGGCGCGTGACTCACGCACCCACGATCGTAGCACGCGCCATGGCGTGCGAGACCGCCTTCTCCCGCAGCAGACCCGTCCGGATGCTGTCCAGCTGGTCCTGCTGCGCCAGTTGCGCCTTCACTTCGGCGAGCGTGCGTCCCGCCCGCGTCGCATACCCGGAGATATCGGCATCCAACTCCTCTGCCGATACCTCGAGCGATTCCCGGGCCGCGATCGCGTCCAGCACCAGCACGCTCTGCACCGTCGCCACCGCCGGCGCCTGCTGCTGCGTACGGAATTCGTCCCAGTTGATCGCCGCCTGCCGCGGATCGACGCCCTGATCCATCAGCCGGCGGGCGAACTCCTCGACCCGGCGGTCCACTTCCCGCGCCACCATGCCCTCGGGCACCTCGCCTGTCATCCGGGCCGCCAGCTGCTCGAGCAGGGCCTGGCGCATGCGACGCGTCCGCTCCCGTTCTGCATCCTGCTCCAGATCGGTGCGGATGCGCCCCCGCAGATCGGCCAGGGTGGCGAACTCGCCCAGGTCCTTGGCGAACTCGTCGTCCAGCGTCGGCAGCACCCGGCGGCGCACCGCGGTGACCTCCACGGAATACTCCACCCGGGCCCCCGCCATTTCCTCGACCTCGTAGTCGGCCGGGAACGTCACCTCGAAGGTCTTCTGCGTCCCCGCCGTCACCCCGAGCAGGCCCTCGTCGAACCCCGGCGGGTTGGCCGCCGCGCCGATCTCGGCCGACACGCCCTCGTGCTTCTCGGGAGCCTCGGGCTCGAGCTCGGCCCCGTGTGGTCCCGTCAGGCGCTGCCGCGACAGGTGCATCACGACGGTGTCGCCCTGCTCGGCGCCGCGATCCTCGACCGCTTCCATGCGGGCCAACCGGTCGCGCAACCGCGACAGCGCCTGGTCGACGTCGTCGTCGCTCACCGGCATCTCCGGGCGCGTCACCGACACGGTCGACAGGTCGCCCGGATCCACGTGCGGCGCCGTTTCGATGGCGGCCGTGAACGTCAGCGGCTTGCCCTCCTCGAGCTGCAGGTCCCGCACCTTCGGCGTGTCCACCGGCTGGACGTTCTTGTCGCGGAGGGCGTCGCCCACCACCCGCGGCACCAGGTCGTGCGCGACGTCGTGCAGGATCTGCTCGCGAAACCGCTTGCGCACCACGTGCACCGGCGCCTTGCCCGGGCGGAACCCAGGGATGCGCGCCTGCCGGGCATAGCCCTGCGTGACACGGGAGATCTCGATGTCGACCACCTCCGGCGGGACTTCCACCGTCAAGGTCTTCTTGGTTTCGCTGACGTCGGTGAGTTCGACCTTCATGTTTACTCGGGAGTCGGGAGTCGGGAGTCGGGAGTCGCCGACCGGTCGACGGCAACCGGGATGCGACGACGTTCGTGTGGGCAGGGCCTGCCAGATCAGGCCCGCAGCGCGGGCAACGCCTCGAGTGCGAAAGGGGGGACTCGAACCCCCACAGCCTTCCGGCCACCGGATCCTAAGTCCGGCGCGTCTGCCAGTTCCGCCACTTTCGCGTGGCGCCCGCCGAACACGCCACGCTACCACTGCCACAGGGATAGGTCAATCGAGGGGGCCTGTCGCGTTTGTTGTCATGTCTTGTGCCACGACACCCACGGGTAGCGTCGGGCTTGGTCGCCCTTCCTACGGGTAAGTGGCTGCAGCCTCACGAGATGCATTCCCACGACGGCCACCGGGCAGCCTGGCCCCGTTCCTGCTCAGGCTCGAGGCATGATCGCCACGACCACCCTCCTGCAGACCGTTGGCGCCTTGACGCTGGCCACGACGCTCGGCGTTCAGGCGCCGACCCCCTCGACCCAACCCGTCCGCCCACCCGACCGCCCACCGGCCGGTGAGCCGACCAACCCGCTGCCCGCGCCCGAACCCGACCTCGGCGGCGCGCGGCCGCGGGGCGACCGAGGCACACCCAGTCCGGACGGGGGAGACGTGGAGGCCGGGACGCTCGTCCTGACGGGCTGCCTTCAGCGTGTCTCCGCCCGGACCTACCAGTTGCGGCCGGTCGAGGGCGATGACACGACCATCACCGAGGAGGTCCAGCTGGGTGGCGGCGTCGAGCGCCTGCGCCAGCACGTTGGGCAGGTGGTCGAACTCCGAGGCACCTACGAACAGGCCACTCCCGCGTCGGCGCCGTCGACCTTCAGCGTCGATCGCATCCGCCCGCTCGGGCGAGTCTGCGCGGCATCGTCTCGCCGCCCTCCGGCGGCCCGCTAGTCGTTGCAGTCTTGTCCCAATGTGTGGCGATAGTGCGCGGCCTATGGCTACGGCCGGGAGCAGACTCGAGTCGTGCCCGCGGCATGGCTCGAAGCTCTTCCACATGAAGGGCGCGCCGCAGCCGAGGTGTTACGATGTCGCCGGTCTATCGCCGCGATGAGCACCTGGGACGAAGAGTTTCGCCAGCTTCAGGCTGAATTCCTGAGGGGCGGGCCGGAGAGGCTCGTCGATATCGACGAGACCCTGGACCGGCTCGATCGCGGCCTCGCGGCCACCCTGGCCGACCTGAAGCGGCATTTCCACAAGCTCGCGGGCGCCGGGGCCACCTACCAACGGCCCCTGATCAGTACGCTGGCGCGCGAGGGTGAGCAACGGTGTGACGAGCTGCTCAAGGGCAGCGGACGCCCGACCACCACGGATGTCGACCGCTGGCGGGAGATTCGAGGTCTGCTGGCCCAGGCGTTCGACGAGGGCATCGCCTCTGCCGCACCCTCGACCTCTGCGGTCGTCGCGCCAGTCGTCGACACCGGGGCGCCCGAAGCGGCCCGGAGCACCCTCGACGTGCTGCTCGTCGACGAGAACCAGGAAACCCGCCGACTGCTGGCCTCTGTGCTGATCCACGAGGGCATCCCGGTCCGAGAGGCCGGCACCTGCGCGGAGGCCCGCGCCCTCATCGAGCAACGGGTGCCCGACGGCTTGTTGGTCGACGTCCGCCTCCCGGATGGATCCGGCTACGCCGTCGTGGAGTTCACCCGCCAGATGCCCGATGGCGGCAATGCCGCCATCCTCATGCTCAGCGCGGCCGGCGACTTCCCCGACCTGGCCGAGGCCATTCACGCCGGTGCCGACGCCTGCTACACGAAGCCGGCGGAAATCGAGGCGGCGCATCGCAAGCTGCTCCAGATGCTCGAGCGATCGCAGGCCGAGGTCTCGCGCATCCTCGTGGTGGAAGACGACGAGTTCCACGCGGCCTTCGCGCGGACGGTGCTCGAATCGGCGGGGTACCTCGTCGACGTCTGCAGCGCGCCCCGCTACTTCAGCGAGCGCATGGCGACCTTCCAGCCCGAACTCCTGCTGATGGACGTCAACCTGCCGGAGGTCTCGGGCTACGACCTGGCCCGCCTCGTGCGTCAGCAGGAGCAGCACGCCGCCCTGCCCATCATCTTCCTGACGTCCGAGGCCGAGATGGAGTCGCGCATCCGCGCGGCCAAGGCCGGTGGCGACGAGCACCTCACCAAGCCGGTGCACCCGGCCCTGCTCGCGTCGGCGGTCGGCGCGCGCCTCGAACGGGCCCGGTTCCTCAAGAGCCTGCTGTATCGCGATGGCCTGACCCGGCTGCTGACGCACGCCTCGTTCATGGAGCAGGTGCAGCAAGCCGTCGATCGGCGCGCGCGCGCCGCCTCGGGCCCCGCCTCCCTCGTCCTGCTGGACGTGGACCACTTCAAGAAGGTCAACGACGCCCACGGCCACCAGGCCGGCGACCGCGTGCTCGCCACCCTGGCCGCCTCGCTGCGCCAGCACCTGCGCCGCACCGACGTCATCGGCCGGTATGGCGGCGAGGAGTTCGGCGTCCTCCTCGAGCAACTCGAGGTCGGCGACGCCAAGCGGCTGATCACGCGGCTGCTGAACGAGTTCGCCGCCCTCGACCACGCGGCGGCCGACGGCCAGCACTTCCGCGTGACCTTCAGTGCCGGCATCGCCGCCTACACGCCGGGCATCGAGCGGCACGCCTGGATCGAGGCCGCCGACCAGGCCCTGTACGCGGCCAAGAAGAGCGGGCGCAACCGGGTCCTGGTCGCGCCGTAGTCAGGGCTCAGGTCTCAGGGCTCAGCGCTCAAGGCCCAGGGCCCAAGGCTCAAGGCCCGACAAGAAGGGGCGCCCCCGCTCCGGAGGCGCCCCTTCTGCGTTCGGCGTTCTGCGTGCGTCGTTCCTACGACGTCTTCTTCACCACCTGCATGGCCGTGGCGATCATGCCGCCGATGTCGCTGGTCGTCGCCGGGATGATCATCGTGTTACTCGACTTGGCGAGGTGGCCGAACTGGGTGATGTACTGCTCGGCGACGCGCAACTGGACGGCTTCGGTGCCGCCCGGCATCTGCATCGCGGCGGCGACCTCGCGAATGCCCTCGGCCGTGGCGCGGGCGACGGCCATGATGGCCGAGGCTTCGCCTTCCGCCTCGTTGATCTGCTGCTGACGCCGGGCCTCCGAGGCCTTGATCACTTCCTGCTTGGCGCCTTCCGCCGTGTTGACGGCGGCGTCGCGCTGCCCTTCGGAGGTCAGAATCACCGCGCGCTTCTCGCGCTCGGCGCGCATCTGCTTCTCCATCGCGGCGAGCACGTCGGAGGGCGGCGTGATGTTCTTGATCTCGTACCGCAGCACCTTCACGCCCCAGGGGTCGGTCGCCTTGTCCACCTCGCTCACGACCTGGGTGTTGATGTTGGTGCGCTCCTCGAACGTCTTGTCGAGGTCGATCTTGCCGACCTCGCTGCGCAGGGTGGTCTGCGCCAGCTGCGAGATGGCGAAGTGGTAGTCCTGGATGCCGTAGGACGCGCGCTCCGGGTTCATCACCTTGAGATACAGCACGCCATCGACGCCCACCTGGACGTTGTCGCGCGTGATGCACACCTGGGCCGGGATATCGAGCGCGTTCTCCTTGAGGGAGTGCTTGTAGCGGACGACGTCGATGAACGGGACCAGGATGTGGAAGCCGGCATCGAGCGTGCCGGCGTACCGCCCAAGGCGTTCGACGACGTAGGCGCTCTGCTGAGGGACGACGATCGCCGTCTTGGCCACGATGACCAGGACGAGAATCGCGAAGATGATCAGGACAATCAGGCCTTCCACGTTCAGAGCGCTCCTTCGCGGCGGATCGAGATGGTCAGGCCGTCCACCGACGTCACCAGGCAGCGCTCGCCGGGGGTGATCGGGTCCGTCCCGAGATTGCGGGCCGTCCAGACCGTGCCGCGCAGTTGCGCGCGGCCCAGTCCTCCCGCCGGGATGCCGTCCATGGCGACCGCGACCTCGCCGCGAAGGGAGTCGATGTCGCTCGAACGGGGTGTCCTTGCTTCCATCAAACGCAGGAGTGGGGTCCGGAAGAACACCAGGGCCGCGATCGACAGGACCGAGAACAGCAGCCACTGCACCCACGCCGGGCCACCCACCCCCATCGTCGTCAGGCCGCCGACCAGCAGCGCCCCGATGCCGAAGAAGAGAAGGAAGAACCCGCCAGGGGTCGCGAGCTCGAGCCCCGTGAGCAGCAGGCCGAGGACCACCCAGTACCACCAGATCATCCGGACGCTCCGTAGTGAAGGACCTCGGCATTATAGGTGCCATGCCAGTCTCGCCGTCGGCTATTCGACAGGCATCCACCAGATGACACGTGCGCATGCAGGGGATCTGGCGGGCGTGACAGGCTTATGACACAATCCCGCCCGGTTTATGGCGGACTCTTGCGCACGCTCGTTTCAAGCGCCGAGGGAAGGGGCGGACCCGCCCCGCGGGCATCACATTGCCCGGCACCCAGCCGCCAGCTCACGAGACTCAATCCAATGCCTGTTGTGCGTAGCCTGGTCACGAGTGCACTGACTCTCGCTGGCGGCCTGATGGTCGCCGCCCCGGCCCTGGCCCAGGAGCATCGCCCTGGTGGCGAGGCCAACCTGATTCTTCCCGACCTCAATTCGGTGCAGTTCCTCGGCATGGGTGGCCACACCCTGCTGCTGGCCGGACTCGTGGTCAGCGCGCTGGGCCTGCTGTTCGGCCTGTCGATCTACCGGCAGCTGAAGAACCTGCCCGTCCACTCGTCGATGCGCGAGATCTCCGAACTCATCTACGAGACCTGTCAGACGTACCTGCAGCAGCAGGGCAAGTTCCTGATGATCCTGTGGCTGTTCATCGGCGCCATCGTCCTGCTGTATTTCGGGCGGTTGGCCCACACCATCGACCCGGTCACCGGCGCCGACGTCTACGGCTTCCCGCCGATCAAGGTCGCGGTCATCCTGCTGTTCTCGCTCATCGGCATGGCCGGATCCTACGGCGTTGCGTGGTTCGGCATTCGCGTCAACACCTTTGCCAACTCCCGCACCGCGTTCGCCGCCCTCGAAGGCAAGCCGTATCCCTGCTACGCCATTCCGCTGAAGGCCGGGATGAGCATCGGCATGGCCCTGATCTCGGTCGAGCTGTTGTTGATGCTCATCATCCTGCTGTTCGTGCCGGCCGACTACGCCGGCCCCTGCTTCATCGGCTTCGCCATCGGTGAGTCGCTCGGGGCCGCCGTGCTGCGCATCGCCGGTGGCATCTTCACCAAGATTGCCGACATCGGCTCCGACCTGATGAAGATCGTCTTCAAGATCAAGGAAGACGATGCCCGCAACCCCGGCGTCATCGCCGACTGTGTCGGTGACAACGCGGGCGACTCGGTCGGCCCCAGCGCCGACGGCTTCGAGACCTACGGCGTCACCGGCGTGGCGCTCATCACCTTCATCATGCTGGCGGTCCGGGAGCCGGAGGTGCAGGTGCAGCTGCTGGTCTGGATCTTCATGATGCGCATCATCATGGTCATCGCCAGCGGGTTGTCGTACTTCCTCAATGAAGGCATGGCCAAGGCGCGCTACGCCGCGGCGGCCACGATGAACTTCGAGCACCCGCTGACCAGCCTGGTGATGTTGACGTCGGGCGTCTCGGTGGTGCTGACCTACATCACCTCCTACCTGCTGATTCCGGTCATCGGTGGCGACACGACGCTGTGGTGGAAGCTCGCCAGCATCATCACCTGCGGCACGCTGGCCGGCGCGATCATCCCCGAGTTCGTCAAGATCTTCACGTCGGTCAGCTCCGGCCACGTCCGCGAGGTGGTCAGCAGTTCGGAGGAGGGCGGCGCCAGCCTGAACATCCTCTCGGGCCTGGTCGCCGGCAACTTCTCGGCCTACTGGCTCGGCCTGATCATCGTGTTCCTGATGGGCGTCGGCTACTACGTCAGCCTGATGGGGCTGGACGGCCTGATGGTGGCCCCGGCCGTGTTCGCCTTCGGCCTGATTGCCTTCGGCTTCCTCGGCATGGGGCCGGTGACGATCGCCGTCGACTCGTACGGTCCGGTCACCGACAACGCCCAGTCGGTCTTCGAGCTCTCGACCATCGAGGCCGTGCCCGGCATCGAGCAGGCCATCAAGAAGGATTTCGGCTTCACCCCGAACTTCGAACTGGCCAAGCAGTTCCTCGAGGAGAACGACGGCGCCGGCAACACCTTCAAGGCGACGGCCAAGCCGGTGCTGATCGGCACGGCCGTGGTCGGCGCCACCACGATGATCTTCTCCATCGTCATGGTGCTCACCGAGGGGCTGCGTCCCGAGCTCGTGGCGCGGCTGTCGATTCTTCACCCGCCGTTCCTGCTCGGCCTGATCACCGGTGGCTCCATCATCTACTGGTTCACCGGCGCGTCGATGCAGGCGGTGACCACCGGCGCGTATCGCGCCGTGGAGTTCATCAAGGCCAACATCAAGCTCGATGACGGCGCCGAGAAGGCCTCGGTCGAGGACAGCCGGAAGGTCGTGGCCATCTGTACGCAGTACGCCCAGAAGGGGATGTTCAACATCTTCCTCGGGGTGTTCTTCGGGACGCTGGCCTTCGCCTTCTACGAGCCGTTCTTCTTCGTCGGCTACCTCGTCTCGATCGCGCTCTTCGGGCTCTACCAGGCCATCTTCATGGCCAACGCCGGCGGCGCCTGGGACAACGCCAAGAAGATCGTCGAGACCGAACTGAAGGCCAAGGGCACGCCGCTGCACGACGCCACCGTCGTCGGCGACACCGTCGGCGACCCGTTCAAGGACACGTCGTCGGTCGCGATGAACCCGGTGATCAAGTTCACCACGCTCTTCGGCCTCCTGGCCGTCGAACTCGCGGTGAGCATGAAGGGCGCCGACTATGCCCACACCGGCCTGACTATCGCCATGACCATCGGCTTCCTGCTGGTCTCGATGTTCTTCGTGCACCGCTCGTTCTACGGCATGCGGATCTCGAACAAGACGTAGACAGGGCTCAGGGCCCTAGGCTCAGGGCTCAGACGAGCAGGCTCTGGGCTCAGGGCTCACGGAGGGCTCGGGCAGGAGAGCGTGGAAGCACGGGAGGCCCGGGAGCTGACACGCGTCCGGGCCTTTCGCATGTCGCCTCTTCCGGCATCAGCGTGTGTCCACCCGTTGGTGCACCATGCGGGCGACCTGCGCGACGCGCGGATGCAGGCCGTCCACATGTCCATCGCGCCCCGGGCCTCGTCCGACCTGACCCGCGACACGCGCCCTGCGGAGCCCCGAGCCCTGAGCCGTGAGCCCTCGGCCTGCCCTTCTGAGCCCAGAGCCCAGAGCCCAGAGCCTCCTCGTGTAGCCTTGTCGCCATGGAATCGGTCCGCTCGCAGTTTCCCGCCCTGACGCGCATCCACCAGGGCCACCCGGTGGCGTACTTCGACGGCCCCGGTGGCACGCAGGTCCCCATGGCCGTCGTCGACGCCATCGGTGACTACCTGCTGCATCACAACGCCAACACCCACTGGGTCTATCCGAGCAGCCAGGAGACCGATGCCCTGCTGCACGACGCGCGACAGGTCTTCGCGGCGTTCTTCAACGCGCCTGACCCGGCGTGGGTGAGCTTTGGCCAGAACATGACCACGATCACGTTCCACCTCGCGCGGGCACTGGCGCGACAGTGGGGCGCGGGTGACGAACTGATCGTCACCGAGCTCGATCACCACGGCAATGTCGACCCGTGGCGTCATGCCGGCGAGGATGCCGGCCTCACCGTCCGCACCGTGCCCCTGGCGGCCGACGGCGTGTCGCTCGACATGGACGCACTGGCCTCGATGCTCTCGCCACGCACGCGCCTGCTCGCCGTGGGTGCGGCCTCCAACGCCATCGGCACGATCACCGACGTGGCCGCCGCGACGCGCCTCGCGAAGGCCGCGGGCGCGCTCGTGTTCGTCGATGCCGTGCACTACGCCCCGCATGCCCTGGTCGACGTCCAGGCCCTCGGGTGCGACATGCTCGCGTGCTCGTCGTACAAGTTCTACGGACCGCATCAGGGCATCCTGTGCGCGCGCCCCGACCTGATCGCGTCGTTGCGCCTGCCGAAGCTTCGTCCGGCGCCCTCGGCGCCACCCGACAGCCTCGAGACCGGCACCCAGAGCCACGAGGGCATCGTCGGCGCGGCCGCGGCGGTCCGGTTCCTCGCCTCCGTGGCGGGACCGATCTCCGATGCGCCGCAGGCGCTGCGGGCGGCGCTGGTCGAGAGCTACACGCGGCTGCACGACGACGCCGCGATGCTCACGCGGTCACTGTGGGAGGGACTGGGCACCGTGACCGGCGTGACCCGCTACGGCCGCCCGCCGGGGCAGCCACGGACGCCGACGGTGTCGTTCGTGGTGGCCGGACACACCAGTCACGCGGTCGCGGCACGCCTCGTGGACCATGGGCTGTTCGTGTCGTCCGGGGACTTCTACGCCCAGACCCTGGTCGAGCGCCTGGGCCACGGGCAGGACGGCCTGATCCGCATCGGCTGTGCCTGCTACACCACCAGCGACGAAATCGACCGGTTGATCGCGGCGGTCGATTCGCTCTGATTCAGAATTCAGAATTCACAATGAAGGTCGGGCCGTAGGCCTCGAGGGCTCCGATCGAAGATCGAAGGCCGAAGGCCGAAGGCCCAAGGCCCAAGGTTCAAGGACCGGCGGAGCCGCCTAGTGCACGCGTCCGTCGGTGCCCGTCATCGCATGCGCGGCGGTCGGCGCCGCCGCGTCGACCAGCGGCGGCAACTGACCGGCGTATCGCTCGAGCACCGTCCGCAGGTCGTCGAAGCGCAACGGTTTGGGCAGGTAGTCGTCCATGCCGGCGTCGAGGCAGCGCTGGCGGTCGCCTTCCATCGCGTTGGCCGTCAGGGCGACGATCACGGTGCGACGCCCGCCCTGCGTCTCGCGCTGGCGGATCAGGCCGGTCGCCTGGTAGCCGTCACACTCGGGCATCTGGCAGTCCATCAGGACGAGGTCGTACGGCAGGCGGCCGAGCGCCTCGACGGCTTCGAGGCCGTTGCCCACGGCATCGACACGATGTCCGAGCTTGTCGAGCATGCGCACGACCACGCGCTGGTTCACCGGATTGTCCTCGGCCAGCAGGACGCGCATGCGGCGGGCGCTGGTGCCCACCTGGGCGCCCGCGGCGGTCGCCGGCGGCGCGCCGATCTCGCCCGGCGCGCCCGTACCTGGCGCCTGCGCCAGTGTGAGGGCCTGCGTCAGCGCCTGCAGCAGGTACCGCTTCTTCACGGGCTTGGTGACCAGGCCGGCGAAGCCGCGTGACGTGGCCTCGTCGAGGCCGCCTGGCAGCACGATGGACGACGACAGCAGCAGCGGCAGCGCGGCGGTCGACGGTCTGCCGCGCATGAGGTTGCCGAGCGTGAAGCCGTCGATGCCCGGCATCTGCTGATCGAGGATCGCGAAATCGAAGGGCGTGCCGGCCGTGTCGGCCTCGTCCAGGGCGGCCATGGCCACCTGTGGCGTCGAGGCGCAGGTCACCTCCACGCCCCACGCCATGAGCAGGCTGCGGAACACGTGCAGGCTGATGTCGTGGTCGTCGACGCACAGCGCCCGCTTGCCGCGCAGCTGCGCCGTCACGACGGTGTCGCTCGCGAGCGCGATCCGTTCGGCGCGCACCGTGAACCAGAACGTGCTGCCCTGGCCGGGCACGCTGCGCACCCCGACTTCGCCGCCCATCGCTTCGGCGAGCTGCCGACTGATCGCCAGGCCGAGGCCCGTGCCGCCATACTTGCGCGTCGTCGACGCGTCGGCCTGCGTGAAGGGCTGGAAGAGGCGCTGCTGGATGTGGGTCGGGATGCCGACGCCGGTGTCCACGACCTCGAAGCGAATCGTCGTGCGTGCACCGATGGCTTCGTCCACGCTGACGCGCGCGCTGACCGAGCCGAACGTGGTGAACTTGACGGCGTTGCTCAGGAGGTTGAGCAGGACCTGCCGGATGCGGCCCGGATCGCCCTTGACCATCTGCGGCACGTCGGGCGCGGCGAAGCCGCCGAACTCGAGGCCCTTCTTGCGCGCCGGTTCGGCGACCAGGTCGAGGGCGTCCTCGAGGATGGCGCGCACGTCGAAGGTCACCGCTTCGAGCGCGAGCTTGCCCGCCTCGATCTTCGAGAAGTCCAGGATGTCGTTGATGATCGTCAGCAGGTGCTCGGCCGATCCGCGCACGGCATCGGCGAACTCGCGCTGCTCATCGTTCAACGGCGTGTCCAGCAGCAGGCCGGTCATCCCGATGATGCCGTTCATCGGCGTGCGGATCTCGTGACTCATCGTGGCGAGGAACCCGCTCTTGGCGGCCGTGGCGGCCAGCGCGGTGTCGCGCGCCTGGGCGAGCTCGACGGCCTGGCGTTCGAGTTCGGCGAGGTAGCGGGCCCGGTCCGCCTCGGCCACCGTCTCGACGGTGTTGTCCTGCACGAACGACCAGACCATCGGCGTGCCCTGCGCGTCCCGCATCAGCGTGCCGGTCAGCAGCACCGGGAGTTCGCCGCCATCGCGGGTACGCAGCCGCGTCCGATAGGGCCCGTAGGCGCCGTGCTCCTGCAGCTCGCGCGTCTGCTGCTCGATGAGCGCCTGGTCGGTCAGCAGGTCGGTGGGCGCGATCAGTGACAGCTCGTCGGAGGTGTACCCGAGCATGCCGAGCAGCGCCGGGTTGGCGTGTTCGATCTGCCGCGCGCCACGCGACAGCATGAGACCCAGGGGCGACGTGAGGAACAGGCCCCGGAACTGGATCTCGGAGGCCATCAACTGATCCCGCACCACGGCCAGCGCCCGGAACGACGCCTGCAGCGAGGCGTTGCTCGTCGTCAGGGCCTCGGCATGCTCGCGGCTCACGGCGTAGACGCGCGTGGCGACGCCGGCGACGCCGGCCAGCAGCACGCCGAGGACGAGCACGAGGCGGGGCAGTCCACTGAGCTGATCGGCCAGCAGCAGCGGTGTCGGGGTCACCGACATGGTGAGATGTGCGCCACCCGGCAGGCGGATGTCGGCCGTGTCGGTGAAGCTCTGGTCGAAGACGCCCACGGGCGCGGGCGCCTGGTGCGCGTGGACCTCCTGACCGTCCTTCCACGTGACGCGCACGGCGTAGGGCGAGGCCCGGGTGACGCGCGGCAGGAGCGTGGCCAGGCCGTAGGATGCCGTCAGGACGCGCGTCGTGCGCCCGTCGGCGTCGCGCAGGCCCAGCACCGTCGAATAGCCACGATGCGCCGGCGGCAACGTCCGGCTGGGCGAGTAGGCCACGGGCGCATGTGACCTCGCGGCGCGGTCGATGGCGCTCGTCCGCTCACGGGCGTGCAGGGCGTCGGGGCTGCGCAGGTGCGCGGTCAGCGAGGTAGGGACGACCCACAGCGGCCAGCCGGCGGTGTCGGCGATGACCAGGGACGTGAGGACGCCACCGTTGTCCCGCAGTTGGTCGCGGGCATCGGCCTCCCACGTCGTCTGACTGGCCACCGATCCGGATTCGAACCGAGACCGCATCCGCTCCAGGCCCGACTGCATCGTGGTCACCTGCTCGTTCAGCGCGTCGCGCAGGCGGGTCGTCTCGGCAGTGGCCTGCCGACGCACGCCGGCGCGCTCCTGCGAGTGCAGGGCCTGGGAGAAGATGACCGCGCACGCACTCACGAACACCGTGATGGCCAGCGGCAACCAGCGCTGCCAGGTCGTCTCGCCGCGCAGGATCCGGTCCGACAGCACGGCCGTGGCCACGATGAGGCAGCAGGCCGACAACTGCGGTGACATGAGGAGGTAGCGCAGCCAGCTGTCCATGGCGCCGGACGAGGCCCACGTCACGAGACTGGTGGTGGCCAGGAAGGCGAGCAGCAGGCTGCCCCAGACCTGGATGAGCGTGGTCCGCGCCGGGACCGCCGCCAGGCGTGCCGGCAACGGCAGCCCGATCAGGGCCGTCACGGCGATGCTGAGCATCGCCTGGCGCGCCGGCACGAGTGGCTGCAGCGCGGCGACGTGCGGGCCGAGCGACGGCAGGAGGTCGAGGGCCGTCTGCAGCAGGACCATGACGCCCGTGCCGGCGAGCGCGATCGTGGCCAGACGCGTCGCCAGCCAGCGCCGTCCCTGCGCCGCGGCGAGGATGGCGGCGACCGCCGGCGTCATCAACGCGATGGTGACGGCATGCAGGGCGAGGCCCAGCGGGCCCGTGAAGAGGTTGGCGGCCCTGGCCAGCGCGGCGGCCAGCCCGAGCAGGCAGGTCAGGAGCGCCACCACCAGCAGGCCGAGGCTGGTGCGATGGGCGGAGGGGGAGAGGGCGTCTGACATTGCAGGCTGGGAAACACCTTTGGGTGGTGTCCGCCTGTACATCGGCCTGCGGGGGTGGAAGTTTACCTACCCGAGGTCAGGCCGTGCGGGCCGGCGGGTCGGACCATCGGCCCAGCATCGTGTTGAGATCGTCGCCGCGCAGGGGCGTGGTGAGGTAGTCGTCGAAGCCGTCGCATGCCAGGGCCGAGACTCGCCGCGGCGAACAGAGCGGCGCCGTGCCCGCGAGGACAACGGCGCCGGCAGGGCCACGCTCTCGAGCGACAGGTCGCTCGTGATCACGAGCGACGTGGTGTCACGAACGCTGGCGGAGCCCTCTCACCTTCATCGGCAATCCGAACAGATCGATGAAGCCGCGTGCTGCGGTGACGTCGTAGTTGGCCATGGCGAAACTGGCCAGGCTCGTGTCGTAGAGCGACTGCGGCGACGTGGCGCTGACGGCGGTGGCGCGGCCCTTGTACAGCTTCACCTTCACCTGGCCCGTCACCACCTGATTGGCGTGGTCCACGAACGACTGGAGGGCCTCACGCAGGGGGTGGAACCACTGGCCGTAGTACACGAGCTCGCCGTACTTGAGGGCGATGCGCTGCTTCTCGTGATAGAGCTCGCGCTCGAGGCAGATCTGCTCGAGGGCCTTGTGCGCCTCGTAGAGGATCGTGCCGCCGGGCGTCTCGTAGACGCCGCGGCTCTTCATGCCGACGAGGCGGTTCTCGACCAGCGTCACCTGACCGACGGCGTGGCGCCCGCCGATCTCGTTGAGCAGGGCGATGAGGGCGTGGCCCTTGCCGTGGAACTTCTTCTTGTTGACGGCGACCGGCACGCCGGCCTCGAAGTCGATGGTGACGTACTCGGCGCGGTTGGGCGCCTTGGAGGGCGGCACCGAGATCGTGTAGACACGCTCGTTGGGCTCCGCGGCCGGGTCCTCGATTTCGGCGCCCTCGTGACTGATGTGCCAGAGGTTGCGGTCCTGCGAGTAGATCTTCTTCTTGGTCTGCAGGATCGGGATGCCGTGGGCCCGCGCGTAGTCGATGGCGGTCTCGCGGTCGGTGAGGCCATCCTCGAGGAACTGCGGATCCTTCCACGGCGAGATGATCGACAGCTCGGGGTTGAGCGCCAGGTAGGTCAGCTCGAAGCGCACCTGGTCGTTGCCCTTGCCGGTCGCGCCGTGGGCGACGGCGTCGGCGCCGACCTTCTGCGCGTACAGCACCTGATGCTTGGCGATGAGCGGCCGCGCGATGCTCGTGCCGAGCAGGTAGTCCTGCTCGTACGTCGCATGCGCCCGCAGCATCGGGAAGCAGTAGTCCTCGGCGAACTCCTTGCGCAGGTCCTTGACCAGGACGGCGTCGGCGCCGCTCTTCTTCGCCTTGTCCTCGATGGCCGTGAGCTCGTCGCCCTGGCCGAGTTCGGCGGCGAAGGCGTAGAGCTTGACCCCCGGGTAGCGTGACTTGAGCCACGGCAGGATGACGGACGTGTCGAGCCCACCCGAGTAGGCGAGGACGATCTTCTTTGGCGCGGACGGAGCACTCATAAGCAGGTCAGTATAGGAGCAATTCAGGCGGATCCTGCGACATTCGGCATGCAGAATGCAGCGCGGGGCGGGCCATGCCACGTCCCCGGCCTGTCAGCTGCCCCGAGGGCTCGTCTGCGGGAGCCTGGCGGTGTTCGCTGCGCGCTCCATTCTTCACTCTTCAGGTCGCCGTTCACCCTCAGTTGTTCAGAATTCGTAGGCGATCCCCACCGCGGGAATGATCGGCAGCTGCTTCTCCGACAACCGGCCGACCACGAACGTGCGCGTGTCGATGCTCGCGCTGACCTGCCGGTAGTTGGCGGCATTGGTCGCGTTGAGCGCCTCGGCGAACAGCAGCAGCCGCCCGCGCGGCAGCGGCACGCGGTAGCGCACCCGCAGGTCGAGCCGGCCGTAGTCGGGCAACCGCAGCGCATTGCGCTCGGCGGCGAGGACGATGCGGCCGTCGGCACGCGGGCCGAACCACCCCTCGTAGGGCCAGTTGGTGGCCACACGCAGCGTCGTGGCGGCATCCCACCGCTCGCCAATCTGCGTCGTGGCCGACACGGTGACGAGGTGGCGCTGATCGAAGGCGCCGGCAAACGACGGGTCGATGGCGCTCCCATAGGTGGTGCGCCCGTACCCGTAGCCGATCCAGCCCGACCAGCGCACGCCACGCACGCCCGGGGCCGACTGGCGGCGCAGGAGGACCTCGGCCCCGCGGGCCTGACCCGTCCAGGCGTTGAGCCACGGCGCGCGCGGGTTGCCGCCGGCCAGTCGTCCCTCTGGCGTGAGCCGGAACTGTCGATCAGGCGTGTCGAGGCCGTCGGTCTCGCGACGGTCGTAGAGGTTCAGCGCGAGGCCCCACGCCCCGCGGCGCCATCCGAGGCCGACATCGAGGAGCCTGGCCCGTTCGAAGGCGAGCGTCGCCGTGCCGGCGGGTCCGAACCGCTGCAGGACGTCGGGTGACTGCCCATGTCGGCTGACCGCGGCGGTGATCGCGAGATCAGCCGACAGCGCCACCTGCGCCTGCGCCCAGCCGCCGACGAACGTCTCCAGCGCATGAAGGCGATCGGCGCGCAGCCCACCGCCCAGGGTGACGGCGCGATGCGGTGACCAGCGTGCGTGCACGTGGCCGCCGGTCAGCGTCTGCGTGCCCGCATGCGCCACGTCCGAGTCGGGCCGCCGCGTCGTCGGGTGATAGACCGTCGAGGCGCCGCGACTGGCGAAGCGCTGGACCTGGGCGGCGCCATCGAGCGACACCGATGGCGTCGGCGCCCATTCGACGATCGAGCGCGACAGCCACTCGTGCTCCGTGCCGGTGTCGAGGGGCAGGGCATCAGGGTTCTCGTTGCGGTAGCGGCTGGAGATGGCCGCCACGCGCTGCCGCACGACCCAGTGCGCACCGAGCTGGGCCTGCCAGGCGAGCGTGCCCATCGCCGTCTCGTTCTCGCCGACGTCGAGGGCGTTGGCACTCGTCCGTCGTCCGCGCTCGTCGTAGGCGGAGGTGCCGGCGAGCAGGCCGAGGCTCAGGCGTTGCCGCGTGCCGACGCGCGCGTCGACCTTGGCCTGCGCGTCGGTGAACTCGAACGTGCCGCTGACGTCGGGGTCGATGCGGCGGACGATCCACGAGGCATAGCTGCGCCGCACGCCGGCGATGAACGTCACGCGATCGGTCAGCAGCGGGCCTTCCAGGTATCCCGTCGAGGCAATGGCGCTGGCCATGGCGCGGCCGTGCACGCCGTCGCTGCGCCCGGGTCGCGTGCGAATCGACAGCTCGGCGCCCACCGTGTTGCCGAAGCGCTGCGGACCCGCGCCCGGTGTCAGGCTGGCGGCCTCGAGCAGGTCGGCGTTGAGCAACGCCACCGATCCGGTCTGTTCCACGCCGCGCACGGTGTGGACCAGCAGGCGACTCTTCACCTCGTCCAGCACCAGCCCGACCTGGCGGAACGGACTGCCGCGTACCGACAGCTCCGCGCGCAGTTCGTCGCTGGTCGCCACGCCGGGCAACTGCTGCAACGTACGGATCGGGTCGTCGAAGGTCACGCTGCGCAGCATGGCGAGCTCCTCGCGGCCGATCGCGATCTGCCCCGGCACCGCCGCTTCGGTCTCGCCCGCGGCAGGCCCGACCACCGTCACGGTCTCGGTGGCGCGTCGCTCGGGCGCGAGGCGCACGTGGAGCGGATCGGTGTGCGGCGGGGCCAGGCGCGCGGAGGCATAGCCATCGCGCGTGACGTCGACTGTCGACACGCAGGAAATCAGGCTCGCGAAGCCGGACAAATCCGTAATCACGGGCGCTGCCTGACCACACTGGACGATCGCGTCCGCGATGGCCGCGCCTGTGGCCGCGTCGGTGACCAGGACCCGCACGTTTGTGGCGGCGGCCGGGCGGGCAGCCTCGGGACGCGTCTGCGCGACCACCGTCGCCTCGCTGCAGACGAGGCTCCAGAGGCACGCGCCGAGGCGCACAAGACCCTTCATGGCGGCGACATTAGTCATGCAAGTCAGAACCATTTCCCGGGTCGGGGCCGAGTAGTTACGAGATTGTCCAACTTCCACTGGGTCATCAACTTAGCAGGATTCGACGACGCGCACTAACGGCTTGATTTGCGCGCCAAACTCGTCAGAATGCGAAACGCGGCGTCCCGTCGCGTCCGAGCCCATGACCCACGTCCTGATCGTCGATGACGAACCGGAGAGCCGTACCCGGCTGCGCGCCCTGCTGCAGGCGCACGGCCATGCGGTCTCCGAAGCGGCCAACGGACTGGACGCGCTCGCGATGGCCCGTCAGCATCCCCCGGACCTGGTCATCTCCGACATCCTGATGCCGCAGATGGACGGCTTCGCCTTGTGTCGGGCGTCACGAACGGATCCGGCGCTGGCGCGGGCCCCGTTCGTGTTCTACACCGGCACCTACGCCACCCCCAGGGACGTGGCGCTGGCCCTGAAGCTCGGCGCCTCCCGGTTCCTCGTCAAGTCGGCTGCGGCCGAGGAGATCATCCGCACGATCACGGACGCCCTCGCCGATGGCGCGCCGCCTGCGGCCCCCGAGGCGCTCCCGGAACCCACCGAGACCGAGTCCTGGCGGTTGTACAACGAGTCGCTCATCGCCACGCTCGAACACCGCAACCTGGAACTGGCCGACGAGGTGCGCGCGTTGCGTCCCCTGACGGCGGGACTCGAGCACCTGCCGGCGCTCGTCAGCCTCACCGACTCCCGCGGCCGCATCACCTACGTGAACCGCCGCTTCGAGGCCGTCACGGGCTTCAGCCGTGATCAGGTGCAGGGGCAGACGCACGCCATCCTGCGCACGCGTCACGTCGATGCCGGGCTCGGCTTCGAGATCCGCGCCGCGCTGCTGGCCGGGCAGGAATGGCGCGGGGAGTTCGAGCAGCAGCGCCGCGACGGCTCGCTGTTCTGGGAGCGGACCGTCATCTCGCCCGTGCACGACGATGCCGGCACGGTGACGCATTTCCTGCGGCTCTCCGAGGACGTGACCGACGAGAAGCTGGCGGCTCGCGCCCGCGAGGCCTTCGAGGCGCAGCGGCGGCAGTCCGAGCGCCTGGAGACGATCGGGCGTCTGGCCGGAGGTGTCGCGCACGACTTCAACAATCTGCTCACCATCGTCATCGGCCATACGCACCTCGTGCTGCAGCAGCTGCCGCCCACCGATCCGCTGCGCACCGATCTCGGGGCCGTGCTCGATGCCGCGACCCGGGGCGCGACCATCACGCGTCAGTTGCTGACGTACGCGCGGCGCGACCTGGTGCACCCGCTGCCGGTCGACCCCGGCCACGCCATCGCCGCGCTCGCGCGGTTGCTGCAGCGGATGTCGGGCGACGAGATTCGGCTGGGGTTCTCGCTCGGGCCCGACATCTGGCCCATCCTGATCGACCCGTCCCGGTTCGACGAACTCGTCGTGAATCTCGTCGCGAACGCCCGCGACGCGATTCGCGGTCCGGGCGCCATCGACGTGTCGCTCGCCAACGTCTCCTGGACGCAGACCCTCGCCGCCGGCCACGGCGGGCTGCCCCCCGGCGACTACGTCCTCCTGCGCGTCAGTGACACTGGCAGTGGTATCCCCGCGGCGGCGCTGCCGCGCATCTTCGAGCCGTTCTTCACCACCAAGCCACCGGGCGAGGGGACAGGACTCGGCCTGAGCAGCGTGGTGGGGACCGTGGAACAGGCCGGGGGCCACGTGGAGGTCGAGCGGACCAGCGCCTCCGGCACGACGATGCTGGTGACATTGCCGCGGTCCACCGTGCGCCCGGCAGCCGGCCCCGGCCCCGCACCGGCGACGCCCCTCGAGGGCACCGAGCGCATCCTGCTGGTGGAGGACGAGCCGGCCGTCCTGGAGCTGATGCGCCGCACCCTCGAGTCGTACGGCTACACCGTGCTGCACGCGAGCACGCCGGAGCGGGCCCTGCGTGCGATGGCCGACCGCGACGCGCATGTCGACCTCCTGCTGACCGACGTGGTCATGCCCGGCATGAACGGCCGTGAACTGGCCACGCAGTTGCAGGGACGCGACCCGCGCCTGCGCGTGCTGTTCATGTCCGGCTACAGCAGTGACGTCGTTGCCGAGCGGGGCCTGGTGCCGGCGGGTGTCTCGCTGATCACCAAGCCATTCAGCCCGACCGCGTTGGCGGCCCGAGTGCGTGCCACGCTTGACGCGCCGCCGCCCGCGGCCGAGTGACGGTGGTGAGGACCGGCCTCGGCACAGCGGCGAATCGGTAAGGCTGCGCCTCATACCGGCGCTGCGCGAGCTGGCCGCCGCCACGCTGGCGGCCCGCGGTTTCGACGCGCTGCAGGCAGGGTCGCCCGCCGACGCCATCGCGATCGTGGAAGCCCACGCCGGCACCCTCCACCTGCTGCTCTCGGATGTCGTCATGCCCGGCGGCAGCGCCATGACGATCGTGGAGTCGCTGCGCCAGCGGCACCCGTCGGCGCGACTGCTCTTCATGAGTGGGTGCCCGGCGGACGAGGCCGTCTGTCGCGGCGTCGTCACCGGCGAGGCCAACTTCCTGCAGAAACCCTTCACGCCGGACGGGCTGGCGCTGCGTGTCCGTGCCTGCTCGATCAACCACAGGGCCCGACCGGCGGGGCTTGAACGCCGCGGCACACACGCACTCGTGCGGCCGAGGGCTCGCCGTGCGCTACCATCGGGACGCGGAGACCTGCGCATGTTGACGATGAAGGAGATCACGCGGCTGTTCCGCGTGGAGCCGGGTTCCCGGCTGCGGCTGAAGCGGCACGACACGGCCTGGGCGGGTGACAAGGACCTGCAGCGGCTCAAGAGTGATGAGCTGAAGGAAAAGGCGAAGACGTTCGTCGAGCAGAACCTCGTCAAGCTCGCCGAAGCCCAGGAACGCCTGGCGGCCAACGACGTCTTCTCGGTGCTCGTCGTGCTGCAGGCCATCGATGCCGCCGGCAAGGACGGCATGGTCAAGCACGTGATGTCGGGCCTGAACCCGCAGGGCTGCAACGTCTTCAGCTTCAAGCGCCCGTCGGAGGAGGAGCTCGACCACGACTTCCTCTGGCGCTACTGGCGCGCCCTGCCCGAGCGCGGCCGCATCGGCATCTTCAACCGGTCGTACTACGAAGAGACCCTCGTCGTCCGCGTGCACCCGGAGGTGCTGGAGCGTCAGCGGCTGCCGCCGGGGCCGCGCGGCAAGGCCTTCTGGAATGCGCGCTACGAGGACATCAACAGCTTCGAGAAGCACCTGTCGCGCAACGGCACCCTGGTGCTGAAGTTCTTCCTCAACATCTCCCGGCGCGAGCAGAAGAAGCGCTTCATGGATCGCCTCGACAACCCGGACAAGCACTGGAAGTTCGAGATGGGCGACCTGCACGAGCGCGCCTTCTGGGACGACTACCAGACGGCATTCGAGGACACGCTCACCCACACCAGCACCGACTGGGCTCCGTGGTGGGTCATCCCGTCGGACAACAAGTGGGTGTCCCGGGCACTGGTGTCGGCGATCCTGACCGAAGCCATTCAGGGCCTGGGCCTGAAGCCGCGCAAGGTCTCCGAGGCGCAGCTGCAGGTGCTCGCCGAGGCGCGCAAGCAGTTGCTGGCGGAGCCCTGAGCATGCGCATCTCCCTCCCGGTGGTCGCCTTCGTGCTCGCGTCGGCGGTGCTCGGGACGGGAACGGCCGATTCGCAGGCTCCGGCGATCGGCGTCCAGCAGACGCTCGTCGGCCAGTTGCGCCTGAGCGCCGAGCAGATTGCCACGGTCCGCAGCGGGGTGCCCGTCGCCGTGGTGCTGCCCTCCGGGCTGGACCGCGAGGTCGCGGTGGGGGCCGCGGTGAGGGTCAATACGCCCGCCTCGCGCATGGTGGACGTGATCCGGGACATCGAGCGCCTCGAGCGCGGACGCGGCTTCCTCGCCACCCACAAGTTCTCGACGCCGCCAACGCTGGAGGACATGGCGGCGCTGCGCCTGCCCACCGAGGACGTGCGGGCGATTCGCAGCTGTCGTCCCGGCGACTGCGACGTGAAGCTGGGCCGGGCGGCCTTCGACGCGCTGTCGATGATCGACTGGAAGGCCCCCGACGTCAGCGGGCAGGTGCACCAGCTCGCGCGCGGCATGGTGCTCGAGTACCTCGGGCGCTATCGCGCCAACGGCAACGACGCGCTGCCGATCTACCTCGACTCGGAGCGTCCGCTGCACGTAGCGAAGGAGTTCGAGGATCTGGTGCGGAAGACGTCCGGCCTGACGGCGGAACTGCCGGAGGTCTCGCGGTACCTGCTCGAGTACCCGAAGGGGCGGCCGCCCGATGTCGACGACTACTTCTACTGGTCGCTGGGGGAGTTCGGCCTCAAGCCTGTGCTGCGGCTGAATCACGCCGTCATCCATCCCACGGGCCGCGCCGCCGGGCTGCAGTACGCCATCACCACCAAGCAGCTGTACGCCAGCCACTACTTCCACACGGCGATCGAGGTCCGCGTGCTGTTCGACGACCGCGAGCGCCCGGGACAGGGGCACTACCTCGTGGTGGTCAACCGCGCCCGGCTCGACGGGCTCACCGGGCTCTTCGGTCCGATCGTGCGCAGCAAGGCGCGCAACGGCGCCCGCAACGGCCTGCAGGCCGTGCTCGGCGGGATGAAGAAGCTGGCCGAGACGGGCCGCGCCGACTAGCAGATACGACTAGCGCGCAGGCCTCAGGGCCAGCGCGTCGGGCCCACTGGCGTCCACGCCCCGCCCTGGCGCCGGAAATGCACACGCACGGGGCCCTTCCATCCGGGATGCGCCGTGCTGGTGCACGTCACGTGGGCTGAGGCGAAGGGTCATGGCAGGGTCGCCCCCGAGACCCATGGCTCCGCGGAAGGCCTAGCACTAGGTTGCATTGGCGCAACCGCAGACCGTGCGACAGCATCACACGCGTGGCGCATGTGGGCTTCCAGCCACACGGCCCCACTTGCTAGACTGCGCTGGCACCCAGACGTCCAACGTGTCGTCACACCGACGAAAGGTATTTCCCATGCGTCGCTCCGGTCTTCTTGCCGTGGCTCTGCCCGTCGCGTGCCTGCTCGTGGTCGGCCCTCTTGCCGGATGCGCGGCCGAGCCGAGTCGCCGGCCGCTCCAGACCTCGCCGATCGCCACCGGCGCCGGCACCACCGAGTCGGTCCGCAAGCAGCTCGAGGGCACCTGGAGCCTCGTGAGCTTCACCGTCTTCGACGCGGCGGGCGCGTCGCGCCTCGTCGAGGCCTCGGGCAGCCTGCGCTACGACGCGTTCGGCAATCTCGATCTCACGGGCAAGGTGGCCGACCCGGCCTCGCCTCACGCGAGCGCGCTGCTGTTCAAGGGGCGTGCGGTGGTCGATGCCACCGGACAGCGCATCGTGCTGACCGACATCGAGGGCAACGTCGACGCCGCGGCGCTGCCGCCGCAGATGGCCCCCGACAAGGTCCGCCACTACGCCTTCGAGAACGACCGGCTCTCGCTCGAAACGCGTGACGGCGCCCGCGTGCTGGCCCGGACGGTCTGGACGAAGGTGCGGTAGATGACGATGCGACGCACGCCATGGCGGCGTTCCCCCAACACATGATCACGTTGCGCCCTGTCCATCGCCTGCTGACGCCGGTCGCGGTCGCTGCCGGCTTTCTCGCGCTCGGCGCGCCCGACCTTCGCGGTCAGGCGCTCCGGCTGCCCGACTCGCCTCCCACCGTTGCGCGTTCCACCACGACCGACGCTGCCCCGGCCACCCAGTCGGGGCGGCGCAAGGTGGGGCTGGCGCTCGGCGGCGGCAGTGCGCGGGGGTTTGCTCACATCGGCGTCCTCCGGTGGTTCGAAGAGCATCGCATCCCGGTCGACTACATCAGCGGCACGAGCATGGGCGGGCTGGTTGCCGGCGCGTATGCCAGTGGCATGAGCCCGGACGAAATCCAGGCCCTGATGAAGGAGGTCGACTGGGACCTCATGTTCATCGCCGACTCCCCGTACAAGTACAAGACCTTCCGCCGCAAGATGGACAAGCGGGCCTTTCCGTCGCAGCTCGAGTTCGGGCTGAAGGGGGGCCTGACCCTGCCGGGCGGCCTGAATCCCGGACAGCAGATTGCCCTGCTCTTCGATCGCATCGCCGTCTCGTATGGCGACATGGAGAGCTTCGACGACCTGCCGACGCCGTTCCGGTGCGTCGCCACCGACCTGAAGAACGCCGAGGCCGTCGTGCTCGGCAAGGGCTCGCTCGCGCAGGCCATGCGCGCCACGATGGCGATTCCCGGAGTGTTCACGCCGGTGAACTTCGAGAACTGGCTGCTGGTGGACGGCGGGGCGCTCAACAACATCCCGGCCGACGTCACCAAGAAGATGGGCGCCGACACCGTCATCGCCGTCAACGTCGGCGCCGACTCGGCCACCGAAGCGCAGACACGCGCGTCACTGGTCGCGCTGCTCGGTCGCACCATCGACACGATGATGACCACGAGCATCCGGCAGGCCCTCAAGGACGCCGACGTCATCGTCGACCCCGATCTCGTCGGCCTCACCTCGATGGACTGGCGGCGGAGCGGTGATCTCGCCGACCGTGGGTATGCGGCGGCCGAGGCGATGAAGGACACGCTGCTGCCGCTCGCCGTGGATCAGGCGACGTTCGACGCCTTCCAGGCCACCCGCCTGTCGAAGCGTCGCGACGTCTCCACCGCCGTGCCGGAGTTCCTCTCGGTCATCGGTGTCGACGACCGCGAGGAGACCTACATCCGCGAGACGCTCGCGCCCCTGCTCGGGCAGACCCTCGACTACGCACAGATCGCCGACCGGATCCTCACGGTGACCGGCACCGATCGCTACGAGTACCTGACCTATCGCCCCATCCGCACGGACGGCAAGGACGGCCTCGAGGTGCGCGCCCGACCCAAGCCCTATGGCCCGCCCTTCCTGCAGGTCAGTCCCGAGCTGACCAACGTCGACTCGAGCACGTTCTCGGTGAACCTGGGCGGCCGCATGATTGCCTACGACTGGGTCGGCACGGGGTCGGAAGTCCGCGTCGATGCCATCGTCGGGACGCGGCGGGGGCTCGCTGCGGAGATCTGGCGGCCCCTCGGCAACTCGCCGGTGTTCGTCGCGCCACGGGCCAACTATCAGCGCACTCCGCGCAACGGCTATCTGGACGACCGCCTCGTGGCCGAGTACCGCTTCACGCGAACTGGCGGGGGTGTCGATCTCGGCGTCACGGCAGGCCGACACGCCGAGGTCCGTCTCGGTGTCGACGTCGCTGACGTCGGAGGCCGCGTCCGTGTCGGATCGCCGCTGCTGCCCGAGGTCAACGGCACCGAGAAGTACGGCACGCTCGCCTTCGTGTGGGACAACCAGACGAGCCCCGTGGTGCCCACCAGGGGCCACTTCCTGCGGAGCCGGCTGCGCTACTTCTTCGGCGCGCCGGCGGCGACCGGTGGCGCGGCGCAGACCGTCATCACGAGCCCGCAGGAATTCTGGCAGGGCGAAGTCACCGGCTCGTGGTTCCGACGGGTCCATCGCGAGGACCGGCTCTTCGTGAGCTACGGCCTCGGCAGTTCGTTCGGCGAGCAGCCTCTGATCAACGATTTCTCGCTCGGTGGCCCGCTGCGCCTCAGCGCGTTCAACGGCGACGAACTGCGCTCGAGCAACTACGTGCTCGGCGGTCTCGGCTATCTGAAACGCGTCGGCCGGATGGCCGACGTGCTGGGCGGCAACATCTATCTCGGCGGCTGGTTCGAGTCGGGCAGCGCCCACACCGAGTGGGGTGACATGACCTATCGCAGCAGCGTCTCGCTGGCCGGGGTGATGGAGACGTTGCTGGGGCCGGTGTATCTCGGGACGGCGTTCGACTTCGACGGTCGCTACCGCTTCTACATCGGGATCGGGCCGCTGTTCCGGTAAGGCCTCGCACGAGCCTCCTCGTCCCGCACCGGAGCGGTTCCGCGTCTCAGTCCTGCCCCGCGAGGAACCGCTCCATCCCGCCCGCACTCATGAACGAGGCGCGCCGCACCACGCGGCCGGCGCCGTCCACCACGATGACGCTGGGGATGCCGTACACCTCGTAGCGCTGCGCCACGTCGGGGTGTCGATCGATGTCGATCTGCAGCGGCACATAGCCCTCCTGCACGGCCGCGACGATGGCCGCGTTCGGCCACACGTCGTGCGTCATCGTCACGCACGGGGGACACCAGTCCGCCATGAAGTCGACGAGCACCGGGCGGTCGAGGCGTCGCGCCTCAGCCAGGGCGGTCTCGATCTCCGTGTGCCACACGATGGCACTCGCCGGCGGCGCCGCGCCGGTCCACTGGTACCAGCGTCCCTTCAGCATCGGCCACTGCGCGAACAGCACCACGCTGATGGCGAAGATCCAGACGATCGTGTGGCCAGACCATCGTCGTTGCCCCATACCAGCACCGTAGCACGCGCCGGTGGCCCGCCCGGTCCGTGCGAGATCCGCGCCCGCAATGCCCTGAACCGCATCGTGGCGCGGGAACCGCTGATGGCCGATGCGATTCGCGTCGATCCCATTGTCTCGCGCGGCAGCGTCGACCTCCGTGCCGTGGTCGTCGGCTCGGACCGCGACGCCGCCGACCTGCAGCGTCGACTGGCCACGGCGCTGGTGGCCGCGACCGGCGCGGACGCGCACGTGCAGGTGCGGGCCGTGCAGCAGGCGACCCTCGCCGAACGCGCCCGGGAGAACAGTGGCCGCGTCGACATCCCGGTCGAGCGGGTGACGACGGCCGCGTCCGTGCGTGCCATCGACCAGGCGATCGAGGCCGCCCTGCGGACGCACCTGCCGCCGACCGAGCATCTGCTCGATGCCCGGGCCGAGTTCCTGCGGGGCCATGCGCGCGACGCGCAGGTGCGCGAGCGCCTCCTCACCACGTGGCCAGGCCAGGTCGGGAGCCGTGTCTCCCGCCACCCCTGGCACCGTCGTCGCTCGCTGAGCCCTCCGGCTCCCGACTCCCGACCTACTTGCCTCCCTCGGCGAGCCAGCGGGCCAGCCACGCGTGGACCTCGGCGTAGAAGAACCGGCTGTTCTCCGCGCGGAGGATCCAGTGGTTCTCCTCGGGAAACACGATGAGGCGACTGGGCACGTGCATCCGCTGCAGGGCCGCCCACAACTGGAGCGCGTTGTTGGCCGGGACGCGGTAGTCGCGTTCGCCCACCGTGACCAGCATCGGCGTCTTCAGCTGACCTGCGCGAAACAGCGGGGACTGTCTGGCCCACGTGGCCGGGTCCTCCCAGACCGGGGCGCCCATGTTGCGCTCGCGGGCGTACGCGATGTCGCTCGTGCCCCATTGCGCGGCGAGATCGAACAGGCCGGCATGACTGACGAGCGTGCGGTAGCGGGTCGTGGTCACGGCCATCCAGTTGGCGAGATGCCCGCCGTACGACGCGCCGGCCGCCACCTGTCGCGTCGCGTCGATGAACGGGTACCGCGCGATGGCCTCGTCGGCCGCCTGGTTGATCTCGAGTGCCGGGCCCTCGAGCGGGTCACCCTGGATGCGCTGGGCGAAGGCCTCGCCGAAGCCCGTCGATCCCATGTAGTTGGTCAGCAGGACGACGTAGCCAGGGGCCCCGAGCAGGTGGTAGTTCCATCGCAGCACCCACTCGTCGCGCCACGCCCCATGCGGACCGCCGTGCATGAGCACGAGCAGCGGGTACTTCTTCGCGGGGTCGAAACCGGCCGGCCGCACCAGCAGGTTGTGGAGGCGGGCGCCCCGCGTGCTCGTGAACCAGAACGTCTCAGGCGTCGGGAGATCCAGCGCGCGGAGGCGTTCCGTCGTGAAGCGGGTGAGCGGCGTGCGACCGCCGGACGCCAGATCCACCCGCACCACCTCGGGAGGCTGCACGGCACTCTGCCACAGGCATACCGCCAGCGGCGCGGGTGCCGAGCCGCCGACGTCCAGGCCGGTCAGCGTGCCTGCATCGAGGGTGCCGATCTCTTGCGGCGTGCCCCCGGTGGCCGCCATCGTGTACAGGCGCTCGTGGCCCTGGTCCTCGGCGGTGAAGAAGACCCGGCTGCCGTCCGGCGAGAACCGCGGGGCGCCGATCGCACGATCGAGTGTGGTCCCGAGCAACTGGCGGTTGGCCATGTCCGGCCAGGTCCATCGCACCAGCCGCGTCATGGAGTACACGCGAGGGCTCCGGGGCTCGACCTGCGCGTACAGCGCACGGCCATCCGGCGAGAAGACCGGGCTGCCGTAGCTGTCGCCATCAGTCGTCAGTCGGCGTGGGGGACCTCCGTCGGCCGGCACGAACCACAGGGAGTCGACCACGTCGGCCCGAGCGGCCTCGTGGCGGTTGCTGGTGGCGGCAAACACGAGGCCGGACCCATCGGGCGCCCACGTCGCGGCGATCTGTTCGGACCCGCTGCCCGTCTGCCCGGAGAAGCCTGGCCCCGCCACCAGCGCCGATCCCGCCAGCAGGTCACGGGCGGGTGTTCCCGGTGTGAGGGGCTGCACGAGCAGCGTGGCGTGGCGGTCGTCGAGCCACCGGTCGAAGTCGCGGACCGGAAAGGCGTCGTAGACCCGCGCCGAGTACTTCCGTGCCTTGCGCTCGGCGGCGGCGGCCTTGTTCTCCGCCTCGGTGCGGGCCCCCGGGTAGACGTCGCTGGTGAAGGCGATGGCGGTGCCGTCCGGTCGCCAACGAGGGGCGCGGGCGCCGGTTGACACCGACGTGACCCGCTGTGCCTCGCCGCCGAGTGCCACGTGCAGCACGTAGATCTGCGGCGCCTCGTCATCGCCTCGTCGCGCCGAGAAGGCCAGGCGGGTGCTGTCCTGGCTCCACGTCGCGCCGCTTTCCGCGGTCCGGGTCGCGGTCAGGCGCCGGGGCGGGGCACTCCCGTCGGACGGCACGATCCAGAGATCGCTGACCTGCTGGGTGTCGTCGTAGGCCGGCTCGGTCACGCTCATCACGACCCATCTGCCGTCCGGGCTGATGGCTGGCGCGCCGACCCGCGGCATGGTCCACAGGTCTTCGTGGGTGAGGGGGCGCACCGCTGGCGTCTGCGCGTGAACGGACAGGACCGTGGCACACAGTACGAACAGTGCGGGAAGGCAGTGTCGACGCCGAATCATGCCCTACAAGGTACTCCTGCCGGCCACGCAGGGTGCTGTCGGTGGCGCCCGTCGCGGCCGATAGTTCCCCCGTGACCTTCGGTAGGGACGTGGCAGTGCCGGCCGGTCCCCGGGAACATGGGGACTCCTCCCGCCGGCGCGTACGTGGGTGGCGCATCGCCGCCCTGGTGTTCGCCGCGTGCCTGCTCCTCACGGTGGCGTCCTGGCAGATCGTGGCCCGGCAGGTCCATCGCGCCGAGGGCGGCGTGTTCCAGCAGCGCAGCGATCGTGTCCTGACGACGATGCGGGGGCGGCTGGCGTCGGCCAAGCAGGCCGTGTACGGCGCGCGGGCGCTGGTCTACACACAGCCCGATGCCACGCCTGCCGACTGGCGCCGGTACGTCGATGCCGTGGCGCCCTTCCTCAACGACGGGGTGGTCGGCCTCGGTCGGGTCGAGCGGATCCCCCGCGCCGACATCGAGGCGCTCGAGGCGCGCATTCGCCGCGAGGGGTCGACGACGTTCCGCGTCGAACGCGCCGGCCTCAATCCCTTCCTCTACGTCGTCACGCGCATCGAGCCGGTGGCCCGCAATCGCGGCGCGCTCGGTCTCGACGTCGGCTCAGGCATCACGCGGCGATCGGCCGCGGAACGTGCCATGGTCACCGATCAGGCCGCACTGTCGCGCCGCATCCAGGTCATCGAAGGCGAGGGCGATGTGCCCGGGTTCCTGCTGTTCCTGCCCGTCTACGGGCCAGGACGGCCGGCGAGCACGGCCGAGGAGCGGACGGCGGCGCTCACGGGCTGGGTCTACGCCTCCATTCGCGTCGACGAGCTCACGCAGGGCCTCGTCGAAGCCGGCGGACAGGACATCGCGTTCGCCATCCGCGAGGCGGAGCAGGCGGGAGAGGCCCGCACGCTGTTCGACAGCGGCGTCGCCGACGCGCGCGGCACCTTCACGCGTCGCGCGACGCTGGATGTCGACGGGCAGCGCTGGCAGTTCGAGTTCCGGGCCCGCCAGGCTCGCGACCTGCTCGACGCCGAGATCCTGCCGCCCCTCGTGCTCGGGGCCGGACTGGTGGCCTCGCTGCTCGCGGGACTGCTCGGCCTGGTCATGACCGATGGGCGTGCGAAGGCCGAGGCGCTGGCCGAGGTCATGACGGCCCGACTCGTCGTGACCAACGAGGAACTGGAGCGATCCGCCGTCCACGCGCGGGCCCTGGCCGCCGAGGCCACCCAGGCCAGCCAGGCCAAGAGCCAGTTCCTCGCGATGATGAGCCACGAGATCCGCACGCCGATGAACGGCGTGGTCGGCATGACCAGCCTGCTGCTCGAGTCACCGCTGACCCCGGAGCAGCGCGATTGCGCCGAGACGATTCGCGTCAGCGGCGATGCGCTGCTGGCCATCATCGACGACATCCTCGACTTCTCGAAGATCGAGTCGGGATATCTCGATCTGGTGGCCGCGCCGTTCGTCCTGCGCGAGGTCGTGCAGGGCGCGCTGGCGATCCTGGCGACGCGTGCCCGCGAGAAGGGCATCGATCTGCGGCTCGTCGTCGCCGACGATGTGCCGACCCTCGTCGAAGGCGACGCCAATCGCCTGCGTCAGGTGCTGATCAACCTGGCCGGCAACGCCGTCAAGTTCACCAATCGTGGCCATGTCGTGGTCGCGGTCGACCGGGTGCCTGGAGCCGACAGCCTGCTGTCGTTCGAGGTGCGGGACACGGGCATCGGCATCCCGGCGGAGGCGCTGCCACGACTGTTCCAGCCGTTCTCGCAGGTGGATGCCTCGACGGCCCGCCGCTTCGGCGGCACGGGGCTGGGGCTCGCGATCAGCCGTCGTCTCGTCGAGTTGATGGAGGGGGAGATCTCCGTCACGAGCACGCCTGGCGAGGGATCGGTCTTCCAGTGCGTCGTGTGCCTGCCTGCCGTGGTCGACGGCAGGGTCGACCGATCATGTGCTGCGGCAACGCGGGGGGCGACCGCCACGCTCGTGCAAGGGCACGCCCTGTTGGCCGAGGACAACGCCGTCAACCGCAAGGTGGCCCTGATGATGCTGCGTCGTCTCGGGTGGGAGGTGGATGCCACCGTCGACGGCCGCGAGGCGATCGACGCACTGGCCCGACGCGATTACGACGTCGTGCTGCTGGACATCCAGATGCCCGAGGTCGACGGCTTCGACGTGGCCCGTCACGTCGTGGCGCGCGAGCCGGACCCGGCGCGCCGACCGTGGATGATCGCGGTGACGGCCAATGCCCTGCTCGGCGACCGGGAAGCGTGCCTGGCCGCCGGCATGGACGACTTCGTGGCCAAGCCGATCAAGGCGGCGACGCTTGCCGAGGCGCTCGCCCGGGCCGTTCGGGAACGACACCGGCGGGTGGCGGCCCCGCCGGTCGACGCCTGACACGCCGGGCGCTGCGGCAGCTCCGCGGCCGCAGGGGTGTCAGCGCATGGACGTGCAGGGGCGCGGCCGCAGGCCGGTGCGCGCGAACAGCACGCGCGTGTACGGTTCGCTCGTGTCCTCCACGAACGTCAGCGTCCCGTTGCTGAACGACCGCCGGCTGGCGGGGGCATCCTTCACGGTGATCTCGTCCATCACGACGAGCTGGCCATCGGGCATGGTGATGTACGCCTTGCCGGACTCGAACGCCACGCCATAGACGTCGGCGCCACAGCGGTAGCCGCTCTGCAGCGGGCCGCGCGCCACCGGGGCGACCGGAGCTGCTGGGGCTGCGGCCGCCTGAGTCTGCGTCGCCGGGGCCGGTGGTGGCGGAGGCGGCGCGGGTGGAGCGATGGCCGGCGCGAACGTGATCTCGGTGGCGCCGCGCGGTTTGTTGACCCGGATGCGGAAGCGGGCGGCCTTGAGCTCGAGCACGTCCACCTTGGACGAGAGGCCGGCTTCGGTCATCACGAGGCCATCCGCGGCCTCGGCCCACGAGCCGACGGCCGGCTTGCCACCCTCCTGCGACACGACCAGCACGCCGTTGGCGAGGAATACGTAGAACGCGCCCGGCTGCAGCCCGGCGCCGGACTCGACGACCCAGACCCGGTTGGTGAAGGCATCGACCTGCAGCGCGGAGGCCGGAATGGGTTGCGCCGCCACGCCGAGCCCCGCGCTGCCCAGCATCGCGACGGCCAGCACCACCGATCCCAGGGCCATGACTGGCCTGTTCCCTGTCTCCATGGTCATTCGACTCCCGACTCCCGACTCCCGACTGAACGACCCGGTGCCCGTGGCTCGGTGCCCGGTGCCCGACTTCTCGACAGTTCAGCACAGTTTGTGTACAAGTCAGCCCAGTGTCTCTCTTCCGCCCCTCCGTTCCCGCTGCTCTCGCGTCTCTGCTGGTCGGGTGCAGTTCGGCCGTCCAGTCGCCGGCGCCGGCACCTGCCGCGTCCCGGAGCACGCTCGTCGTGCCGGCCGGCTTCGAGTCCACCGTCTTCCACGACGGCGTCGGTCGTGCCCGTCACCTTGCCGTGACCGACGACGGGATCGTGTACGTCAAGCTGCGCGGCCCGCAAGCGCGTGAGTCCGCGGCGACCTTCAAGGGGCTCGTCGCCCTGCGCGACAACGGCAGCGACGGGCGCGCCGACGAGATGCAGGCCTTCGGCGACTACGAGGACGTCGGCGACTACGGCACGGCACTGCGCCTGTACGAGGGCCACATCTACTTCAGCACGGCCGGTGAGGTGTACCGGCAGAAGCTGACACCCGGTCAGCTCGTGCCGACCAGCCCGGTCGAGCTCGTGCTGAAACACCACTACAAGCAGGACGGCACGTCCTACGAGCACATCGCCAAGCCGATCACCTTCGACGACCGTGGGCACCTCTACGTGCCGTTCGGTGCTCCGGGCGACGTCTGCCAGGACAACAACCGCCAGCCCGGCGCGCCGGGCGCCGACCCCTGCGGCCAGTTGCAGTGGCACGGCGGCGTCTGGCAGTTCGACGCGCGCAAGGTGGGCCAGACCGAGAAGGATGGGCGCCGCTACGCCACCGGGATCCGCAGCCTGGTGGCGATGACCTGGAACCGGCATGCGGGCGAGCTCTACGCGCTCCAGCATGGCCGCGACGACCTGTACCGGTCCTGGCCGCAGTACTACACGCGCTGGCACAGCGCGGTGCTGCCCTCCGAGGAGTTCTTCCGCGTCACCGAGGGCTTCGATGGCGGCTGGCCGTACTACTACTTCGACTGGATGCAGGGCAAGAAGCTGCTCAATCCCGAGTACGGCGGCGACGGCACGAAGGAAGGCCGCGGCGCGACCCTGACCCCGCCGCTGATCGGCTTCCCGGGCCACTTCGCCCCCAACGACCTGCTCTTCTACGACGGCGATCAGTTCCCGGAGCGGTATCGCCATGGCGCCTTCATCGCCTTCCACGGCTCGACGATCCGCATGCCCTACTCGCAGGCCGGCTACGTCGTCGCCTTCGTGCCGATGCGCGATGGCCGGCCGTCCGGCGACTGGGAAGTGTTCGCTGACGGATTTGCCGGCATCGACCCGATTCCGAACACCAGCGATGCCGCGGCGAGGCCGATGGGGCTCGCCCAGGGGCCGGACGGATCGCTCTACGTCAGCGACAGCGTCAAGGGTCGCATCTGGAAGATCCGCTATCGGGGCAACCGCGGCGACTTCGGTGAGCGGCCGTTGGCGCCGA